>ENA-OQCS01000649-OQCS01000649.1-human-gut-metagenome-genome-assembly--contig:-NODE-649-length-19353-cov-4.817383_pt1 | contig 19353 bp, 12 predicted proteins | sample MGYA00242757_ERZ504575 | MGnify/ENA primary metagenome ERZ504575 (study PRJEB26092, sample SAMD00036297) | human gut metagenome | host: Homo sapiens | study: EMG produced TPA metagenomics assembly of... | reverse complement strand
TCAAGGTATTGAAAACAGAACTCTTTGAGGCTCAAACACGCACCAAGCCGGCTGCGAATCCGTAAAAACGTGGCAAAATTCTAATGCTGCTCTTCCGATCGTTTATCTATTTTTTTATCATATACCAGAAGTCTAAAGTGTGGACAATTACAAGATTGGAAAACTTAAGTGGTGTGTATATTGAGTGTTATCGTTTTTTAATTTTTGTAGTGACAGACAGTGTTTATTATAAATACCAATACAGTAAAACATACACCACTACCAGTGGTTTCGATAACTGAAATTATTGAATATTATAAAATGTTATATGTCGGCGACCGTAGGAACACGCCTGCACTTAGCGAGTGGATGATCGTAAGATCATTCAGGAGCTTAGTACAGTTGCGTAGTGAGTCGAGCGAGAGCGCGTCGCAGACATATAACCATTTTTATAATATTCCACCAATAATTTCCGTCATCGAACTAAAACTTGACAAATTATCTCACAGGACTATAATATATTTTAAATAAATAAACTTCACCGAAATTCGTTGAAGAGAACAACGCTGTTTTTGAATCAAGTGTTTCAGAGAGTCTGCGGTTGGTGTGAGCAGATACATTTTCATGAACAGATATCATCTCTAAGATGCGGACTGAACATTACTTGACATTAATATTTTGAACCAGTAAGTCTCGCCGGAATCCTCCGTTATAAGGAAAGCGTATGATAGTACGTTAAGAGCTGTAATTTTATTGCAGAAATTGGGTGGTAACGCGGATTAGTTCGTCCCTTTTCAGGATTTTTCTGAGAAGGGGCTTTTTTATTGCATAGAAAATTTCGATGAAATAAAAAGTCCTCTGAGCAGGATTCTTTCTTGCTTTATTGCGAAGGGCGGTGAGGAATATCAGGAGGTAACATAATATGAAACAACTACAAAAACTAAGCAAATTTTTATCAGACTACACATCTATCGTTGTCATCGCGATCGCAGTCATTACATTTTTCCTGCCATCGTTGATGGGGTGGGTGAATTTTCAATTATTCACGGATCCAGTAGCAAATAAATTCACGAGTCAGTCTATCATTATTGGTGTCATTATGTTCAGTATGGGATTGACACTGACAACAGAAGATTTCAAAATTCTTGCACAAAGACCATTTGATATCTGTATTGGTGCGATCGCTCAGTATCTGATCATGCCATTCCTGGCATTTGCAATTACAAAATTACTGAATCTCCCAGATGGAATCGCTCTTGGACTGATTCTTGTAGGATGCTGTCCTGGAGGAGTATCATCAAACATTATGTCCTATCTTTGCGGTGGAGATGTTGCATTTTCTGTTGGAATGACAACTGTATCTACAATCCTCTCTCCAGTGATGACACCACTGATGGTATCCTTTCTGGCAAGCGGAGCCAAGATTACAATTCATGGATTACCAATGTTTGTATCTATCGTAGAAACGGTTATCGTACCAGTAGCGATCGGGTTTGCATTAAACTACGCATTAGGAAAAAATAAAGCATTCAAAGAAGTTCAGAAAGTCATGCCGGGTGTGGCAGTTCTTGGACTTGCATGTGTTGTTGGTGGAGTTATCTCATCACAGGGATCAAAATTCTTCCAGTCTGGAATCGTGATCTTTGTTGCAGTACTTTTACACAACGGTTTCGGATATTTCCTTGGATATTGTGCGGGAAAACTTACTGGAATGAACACAGCAAAGAAACGAACAATTTCTATCGAAGTTGGAATGCAGAATGCTGGATTAGCAACAAACCTTGCAACAACAACAGCCCAGTTCGCATCAACACCAGAATCAGCAATTATCTGTGCAGTATCTTGTGTATGGCATTCAATCTCTGGAACATTACTTGCAGGTATGTTTGCACAGTATGATAAGATAAAGAGTGGGCATAAAGAAACTGCTACAGCAAAATAAATATTTTTATTAAATGAAAAAGAGACATCCAAAGTAGCTTCCAAAGGGAAAAGTGGGACACTTTCTATTGTATTTCAAACAGAAAGTAATGTTATTATGCTTCATAAACATTCCAACAAATCGGTGTTGTAGAAGTCCTTTTACTTTCTGTTAATAAATACAAAATTATCAATCAATACCGTTTAACATACACACTGTATAGTGGTTTGAATCACGTAAATTATTTGAATATTATAAAAAGAGATCATATGTCGGCAACCGTACGGACACGTCTGCACTTAGCGAGTGGATGGTCGTTAGACCATTCAGGAGCTTAGTACAGCTACGTGGGAGTCCGAACGCAAGTGGGTTGCAGACACATGATCTCTTTTTATAATATTCCACCAATAATTTCTGTCTTCAAACTACAAATCAGAACTTTCCTTCTTTAAACGCCCGCATCATCTCATTCGTCAAACTAAAATCATTTGGTTGCAATTCAATTTCATCACGAGATTTCCACTCAGCAAGTTTCAATTCTGAAGCATCCATATGAATCTCTGTATCTCCATTCACTTCACAATAAAAACCAGCCAGCAGATCATCCACAACACCCCAAGGCTGAGATTTATAATATTGAATATTCTTCACACGAATACCAGCTTCTTCCATGACCTCTCGTGCAACAGTCTCTTCCAAAGTCTCACCAATCTCTGTAAATCCAGCAATCAATGCAAATGGAGTGAATCCTTTACGGTATTTTGTAAGCAGGATCTTATCACCATTTTTAACACCAACGATCACAGCAGGCACGATTCTTGGATAGATCAGATGACCGCAAGATGGGCATTTTAAAGCACGTTCTGTGGAAGAATGAACGGTCTTGTGTCCACAGCATCCACAGAAACGGTTTGTGCGGTACCAGTTATAAAGATGTAAACCAGTGATCGCCGCAAACGTGCGGTATTTTGGACCAATCTGTAAATTGCGAAGCTCACGTACGGTATTGAATTCATAATCTTCAGGAATTTCTTCCGGAGCTTCATTTAATAAGAAGTAGTTGTCATCATCCACAGAGAAAAGATATGTAAGAGTTTCTTCTGTAACATGAGTATCATTCACAAAATCACTCAATCTAGGGAATGATAAAAATAGATGTTCCTCATTTAAAAGAGTTGGTCTTGCAAGTTTCTTACCATCACCGGTATAGATCATTTCATCCAGAGAAAATAGATCTTCCTGCCCCATTTCTTCTAAGTCTTCTTTCTTTAATAAACGATGAAGAAGACCTTCCTGTGTAAAATATAAAATAATGCTGTCAGCATCTGGTTTTTGATCTGGATGATATTGATTGTTTAGTTTATGTGGATAAATATCTTGTATCATATGTAATAAAATTCCTCGTTTCCATTAAAATTCAAATAAAAAAGCACTTTTATCATAACAGAATGAGGATGAAATGAACAGAAGAAAATAAATAAAGACAAAAGATAAAAATAATGATATACTGATAAACAATTAAGCTATAAGAGTAAAAAATAAATGGGGGGGTATATAAGTGGAGATGAACAAACTATGTAGTTGTATTGTTCCATGTTTTAATGAAGAAAAAGTTATACCAATCTATTACGATGAAATGCAGAAAGTTATGAAGCAAGAAGAAAACATTGAATTTGAAATTATTTTTGTGGATGATGGAAGTAAAGATGGTACATTAGAGATTATGAGAAAATTGAGTGAGCAGGATCCTAAAGTACATTATATTTCATTTTCCAGAAATTTTGGAAAAGAAGCTGCTTTATATGCAGGGTTAGAACGTGCAAAAGGTGATTATGTTATTACCATGGATGTAGATCTTCAAGATCCACCATATTTAATTCCAAAGATGATTCGATGTATTGAAGAAGAAAACTATGATAGTGTGGCAACAAGAAGAGTGACAAGAGAAGGAGAACCTGTTATTCGTTCTTTTTTTGCAAGGCAATTTTATAAACTCATCAATAAGATTTCAGATTCAAATATAGTAGATGGAGCAAGGGATTTTCGTATGATGAAACGAAAGATGGTAGATGCTATTTTGACAATGCCAGAATATAACCGTTTTACAAAAGGAATCTTTGGATGGGTAGGATTTGAGACAAAATGGCTGGAATATAAGAATGTAGAACGTGTCGCGGGGGAGACGAAGTGGTCTTTTTGGAAGTTGTTTCGTTATGCTTGTGAAGGAATTATGGCATTTTCAACAGCACCATTGATGGCAGTATCATTGATGGGTGTGTTGTATGCATTATTGCATTTTTATTTCTGATATTTGTAATCGTGAGAGCTGCAGTATTTGGAGACCCCGTTGCTGGATGGCCGTCATTAGTATGTATTATCAGTTTTTTAAGTGGTATTCAATTGTTAGGAATGGGAGTTGTTGGTATGTATCTGTCTAAGACATATCTGGAAACAAAACATCGACCGATTTATATTGAAAAGGAAAGTCATTAATAATAATGAAAGAGGAATCGTTTAAATGAAATTAACTACAAAGAAACAGCTTATGGCAAGATATACGATCTTATTTGCAATTATAAGTCTGATTGTATTTTATCCATTCTACAAAAATGGAGTGACATTCATATGGGGAGCAAAGGGACAGGATGGATTATCCCAACACATCAACGCGCTGATGTACTGGGGAGAATATATCCGCAATTTCTTTTCTAATATCATCCACGGACATTTCAGATTTCCAATGTGGGATATGAGCATTGGATTTGGAGCAGATATTCTAGGAACATTAAATTATTATGCGATTGGTGATCCACTCAATCTGATTTATGTATTTTCCAATAAGTCAAATATAGAATTATTGTATAACTTTATGCTTGTATTTCGTCTGTATCTGGCGGGAGTAGCATTTATCGCATTTGGACATTATCTGAAAAAAGATGGAAATGGAATCTTAGCAGGAAGTATTGTGTATATTTTTAGCGGAACATTTTTTTCATTTGCGATACGTCATCCGTTTTTTCTAAATCCAATGATCTATCTTCCATTATTATTGATGGGAGTCGAGAAGATTTACAGAAAAGAAAAGCCATATTTATTTATACTTATGGTAACGGTCGCAGCGATTAGTAATTTCTATTTTTTCTATATGCTGACAGTTGCGGCAGTGGTATACGCACTGATCAGATTTCCAGAATATAAAGAAGCAGGATTTTTCAGAACTCTTGGAAGATTTAGCGGGTGGTATCTGCTTGGAATTGGTTTTTCCGCAGTAATCTTGTTGCCTGTATTAATCGCATTTTCAGGAAATGCGCGAACTACTTCGGATGTAAATTATTTTAGTATTTTCTTATATAAGAAATCATATTACAAACAAATATTCTTGCAGTTTGCAGGTTTCCAGAAGATTTATAAAGGAACAAATCTAAACTATGCAGCTTTAGGATATTGTGCAATTATTGCACTGTTCCTGAAAAGGGATAAAAAGCGGTTTTCATACAAGGTAGCAGTGGTACTTGGTATTGTCAGTCTGTTATCACCAGTGTTCGCCTATATTTTGCATGGATTTTCTTATCCGATGAATCGATGGACATTTATACTGGCATTGATTGTTGGAATGACAGTCACAGAAATCTATCCAGATCTATTTGTACTGACGAGGATCCAGAAAACAGGAATTCTTGCAGGAGCCGTTTTTTACATAGTATTCGCACTTTCCTTAGGCGATAATATGGTAAAAGGCAAATATGAATTAGCAATACTTGCAGCTACAGTACTTGCATTGTTTGTACTCAATGAGTGTAAAATGTTTGGACAGGAGAAATATAAACATTTCATTTTGTATGCAGTATTGATCTTAACAGCAGGAACTTCTTCATATGTACAGTATTCTCCAAAATATGGAGAAACAATCTCAAATTATGTAAAATCCGGGCAGGCATATGAGATGTTGTGTGGAAAAGAAATGCGGTTGATACAGCCAGATAAATATAAGATACAAAATGGTGTGTATCGTGCAGAATCTCTGGATAACAAGGTAACGAACTGGAGTTTAAATGCGCATATTCCGGGAATTACGAATTATTATAGTGTGACAGATAAGAATGTCTCAGAGACTATGCAGGAATTCGGATTAAAATCTTATCAGTATAAGTTCAAATTCCGCAAACTTGATATGAGACAAGGTCTGATGGATTTATATGGAGTTCGTTATGTAATCTGCACCAAAGAAACAGGAGCTAAATTATTATCAGATTATCGGTTGTTAAGATCAAAAGATGGGATGCAGTTGTATGAAAATAAAAATGTATTTCCATTTGGATATACTTATGATGGATATTTGTCATCACAAACATATAAAACTCTGAACCCAGCACAGAAAGAACAAGCATTGCTTCAAAGTGCGATTCTGGAAGATGACAGCAAGAGTGCGGATAAACTAAAGAAGATGACAATCCCAGAGAACGTAACAAGTCATGTTGTTGGAGAGAATTATCGCATTCATAATAAAAAAGAAAAGGAAAGAATCATTCAGATTAAGATTCCAAAACAATATATCAAGGCGAATTCTTATATTTATCTGCAAGGAGTCAGTACAGAAGCATTGGATGGAAAAAGCAGTAGACATGTATTAGGAGTTGGGATGAACAAAAGTAACTTCCAGCTTCTTTATGGAGGTAAACAGGTTCATTTATTTAATGCAGAGAAGAATTCCAGTTACGATATTGGGAAAAGAAATTATTTGGTCAAGATGAGCAGAGATGCAGTGAAAGATCGGGAAGATACATTGACATTAAAATTTAAGTTGAAAAGTGATTATTATATTGATCGGATTTCGATTCTTACAGTGGATCAACAGACAGAGATAAAACAGATTCAAAAGAGAAAAAAAGCAGATCATCTGACCAATATTTCATATGATGGAGGAAATCTTTTTCAGGAGATATCAAGGCATCTCAAAATGAGATACTTTGTATACCAATAACATATCACAAAGGTTGGAAAGCATATGACAATGGAAAGCAAGTGAAGAGTGAGCAGGTCAACGGAATGTTTGAAGGAATCTATTTAAACAAAGGAGATCATCATATTACATTAAAATATGAAACCCCAGCCTTAAGATTGGCGCAGTTGTGTCGTTATTTAGTTTGATCATATTATTTATCATAAGTAAAAAGAAGAAATTTCCGTAATTAAGAAAAGCTTTTATTTACCAAAAAGAAAGGTAAATGAAAGCTTTTTTCTATAAAAGAGGAAACGAAATGTACAAAAATAAAAAATGACCAATGTTCAATAAATTATTGACTTTTATCAAGGAAGTGCATATAATAACCAATGATTCAAAGAGGTATGACCTCTATATAAGTAATAAAAATGCAAGGAAGGAGCAGCTGTGATCATGTTAAAACGAGAATGGCAGAAAATTTCAAAGAACCCCTGGATGATTATCATTTTGATCGCGATCATTACGATTCCTGCAATTTATACATCTGTATTCCTTGGTTCTATGTGGGATCCATACGGAGATGCAGATCAATTACCAGTAGCGGTAGTCAATCACGATAAGAAGGTAAATTACGAGGGAAAAACATTACAAGTAGGAGATGATCTGGCAAAGAATCTGAAAGATTCAGGATCACTGGATTTTCATTTTGTAAGTGACAAGAAAGCAGAGGAAGGATTGAAGAGTGGAGAATATTATATGATCATTTCCATTCCAGAAAATTTCTCAAAGAATGCAACAACATTAATGGATAAGAATCCAAAACAGATGAAACTGACATACAAGACAAACCCAGGTACGAACTATGTAGCATCCAAGATGGATGACAGTGCCATAGCGAGGATTGAGAAGTCAGTCAGAGAAAAAGTAACAGAAACTTATGTAAAGACCGTATTTGATCAGATCAAGACAGCCGGAAGCGGTTTCCAGAAAGCAGCAGATGGATCTAAAAAGATCGAAAGCGGAGCGAAGAAGCTGAAAGCTGGAAATGATACGATCGAACAGAATTTAAAGAAGTTAGCATCCAGCACATTAACATTTCAGAATGGAGCAAAATCACTTTCTGTAGGGCTAAAAACATACACAGCAGGTGTAGCCAAAGTTGATAGTGGAGCAAAATCTTTAAAATCAGGAACAAAGACATTGAAAAATGGAGTTGCAGCTCTGCAGACAGGAGCAACTCAGTTATCCAATGGTTCTAAATCCTTAAAATTAGGAATCTCCCAGTATACAAACGGAGTCAGCACAGCACAGGCTGGAAGCAAACAGCTTGCAGAGAATAATAAAGTATTAAATGCAGGTGTTGAGAAATTATCCAGTGGAAGTAAGGATTTAAAAGATGGAACTGGAACATTATCAGCAGGCCTTAAAAATCTGTTGGGTCAGACAAAAGAAACATCCAATGGACTTGGAACTCAGTTAAAAGAAAATGAAGCGAAGAAAGATGGAATTATAAGCAAACGAAGCAATTTCGATACACAATTAGAAGCATTTAATACAAAATTAAATGAATTAAATCAAATGCTTTCTGCTGGATCAACCGCATCAGAGACATCAACACAGACAGCAAACAATGAAACAGCTAAGAAGGCAGCAAGCAGTGCAGCAAATGCAAAGTCAAGTGTATCTGATTTAAACAGCAAAGTAAGCAAGTTAAAGAATTCATCTGTACTTGATAAATTAAGCGAAGAAGATAAAAAAGCATTATTAGCTGAAATCGACGAGGTAGATAGCGCAGCATCTGATGTTGAAAATAATGTTGATGAAACATATACAAATGCACAGAAAGCGGCAGATACAAAAACAACAGCAAAAACACAGTCCGCAAGTAGTGAACAGCAACTTGCAACAGTGAAAGCATATGTTAGTTCTTTAGCAAAATCATCTAAGCAACTTGCAGAATCATCCCAGACACTTTCTGGATACGAAAAAGCGATGATGAATGGTCTGTATGAAGGCTTAAATGAAGTAAAAACAACATTAGACCGTCAGGGAACAACTCAGGATACAATGGGTATGATCCAGGCGTTGACTCAGTTATCAGAAGGTGCTACAAAAGTACAGACAGGAATGACAACCTTAGAATCTGGAATCAACGACAGCACAAGCGGATTAAAGATTGGAATTGCCAACTACACAGCAGGAGTTGAAAGTCTGAACACAGGACTTACAACATTAACAAACAACTCCAAAGCATTAAATAGCGGAGCAACTCAGCTGAATAGTGGAATTGGTCAGGTAAGCTCAAAACTTCCAACATTTAAGTCAGGAACAGCAAAACTTTACAAAGGAACAAAAACACTGAAATCAGGAACAGCAGCCTTAGTTGCTAACAACAATACATTAAACAGTGGAGCCGGACAGTTAGCATCTGGAGCTGGACAGATCGCAAGTGGATCAAGTCAGTTAGCAGCAGGATCTACAACTCTTGGAAATGGAATCGGAACACTTCAGAGTGGAAGCAAGACATTAAAAGATTCCTTACAAAAAGGAGCAGATCAGGTTAACAGCATCAAAGCAACCAAGAAGACAAACAAAATGTTTGCAGCACCAGTAAAAGCTAAGAATGTAGAATATTCACACGTTGATAACAATGGTCACGCAATGGCACCATATATGATGTCCGTTGGATTATTCGTAGCATGTATGGCGTTTACATTAATGTATCCTTTAATGGAGAAAAACGAAGAAGTCAAGAGTGGACTTCAGTGGTGGTTAAGCAAAGTCACAGTCATGGCAGCAGTATCCATTGCACAGGCAGTGATCATGGTTGCAGTTTTAATGGGAATCAATGGACTCGAACCACATTACGTAGGAAAAACATTTGGAATGGCCGTCTTAGCATCCATGGCATTTATGTCATTGATCTGCTTTGGTGAGATGTTATTAAACCGTGTCGGAAGTTACGTCATGTTAGTATTCATGGTCGTACAGTTAGGTGCAGCCGGAGGAACATATCCACTGGATATGGCACCACACTTCTACACAGTATTACACAAATATATGCCATTCAGCTATACAGTACACGCATTCCGTCACACACTATCTATGGATGGACAGATCGGACAGGATATTGCAGTATTTGTTGGAATCTTAGTTGTGTCAACATTAGCAACGATCATCTTCTACCGTTTCAGAATGAAGAAACAGGTTGGAGGAACATTGGAACCTAATGGAGCGCCACAGCATTAGATATAAAAATAATTAAATAAAAACTCTAATGAACAAAAGACTAGGACAGTCAGTTGGATTGTATAGATATACATCTTACCAAAACTGACTGTCCTAGTCTTTTTATTGTTGTTGTATGCATGAAAAATGTGTATAAAATGTGAACAAATACATTGAATAAAGATTAATGCAGGAGTATAATTAAAAAGTATAGTAATTGTAAATAGGGATAATAAGTTAATAGGGAGCTTTCACTTATGAAGAAGACTAAGATTCCACGGAAAAAAGTACGTGGAAAGAAGCAACGTTCAAAATCAAGATCATGAAAGGAACCGTTAAGAAGATCAAGATCACAGGAAAGAAAACGGTCAAAGCAGGAAAGACACTAAGTCTGAAAGCCAAAGTAACCGCATCCAAAGGAGCCAATAAGAAACTGAAATGGACTAGCAGCAATACAAAATACGCAACAGTATCCGGATCAGGAAAAGTCAAAGCACTAAAAGCTGGTAAAAAGAAATCAGTGAAGATCACAGCAATGGCAACAGATGGAAGCGGAAAGAAAGCAACTATAACGATTAAAATTAAAAATAATTCCCCAAATGCGCTAAAAGAGTGATCAGATTGATCACTCTTTTATGCATTCTACACAAAAAAGTGTTATAATAAACAAAGCAATATGCAGATTCAAACATGAAGAAAAGGAGGACGAATTTCATGCAAAAAGGATGGAAAGTATTCAGCCACTTAAATGGCAAGAGTAGAAAGAAACTGTTAGCATGTCTGCTCAGCATATCTATGATACCGGTCAACGGATTTACGGTAATGGCGGCAACAGCAGATCAGGGGAATCAGGCAGCGGTGACACAGGAAGGTACAACCACACCAACAGTTACAAGTGGAATTTCATTTGCGGCAGAATCCCAGAATGTAACAGTAGGAAATTTCAAGTATTATGAATTCCAGGGAACTCAGGCAAAAGACTTTGATAAAGTCAACTTCAATATTTCTGATCAAACAGCATTAAAGATTGAACAAAAGACTTTTAAACAAGCAGATGGAACAGAAGTTGTGAAGTATATGCCGATTGCATTAAAAGACAGCGGAAAAGTTACTGTAATAGCAACATTTGAAAAGAATAAAAAGCCATTAGATGGAGTAAGTGCTCAGCTTGAATTTAATTTAAGCAAAGATGATAATATCATTCCATTTACTTCACAAACGATGTATCAGGTATTTAGTGGAAAGGAAGAAGGTGCGCTTACTAAAGCAGACTTAGCAGCGAAGACAGAGATCAATCTTTCTGACAAAGGTCTGACAGATACAGAAGTAGCATATCTTCAGTATGCAACTGGTTGTGAAAAATTAGATTTAAGCAGGAATACAAATATAAGTAAGATTGATGCATTAAAATCTATGACGAATCTAAAAGAAATCAATCTGGAAGGTACAAAGGTTTCTACAGTAGATAGAATTGCTTTGATTAAGAAGGATCCGATCACAGTAGAAAAAGGAGCCAAAACAAATGATCCTATTCTTCCAAAAGGAATCTTAAAAGGATGCAAAGATGTTAAGTATTCTGAGGAAGTAGCAGCAGGAACAACAGCAAAATTAAAATCAATCCAGGTTCAGACAGATGGAACCATAAGTCTGGAAGCAGTGGATACAGCAGAAGCAGGGACGACGAATTTAAAAGTTGAGAGCACAACAACACCAACAGTATTTGCAACGATTCCAGTAAATGTGACAGCTAAAAGTGCAACAACACCAGAGTTTGATAAAAATGATCCAAATGTAAGTGTAGGAGCATTTAAGAAACAGATCAAGTTAAATAATCTGGAAAAAGATGATGTAGTAACGATAACATCAAAAGATACAAAGATCTTAAATATCCGCACAGAAACAGCGCAGGATGGAACAAAGACATACTATCTGGAACCAAAAGCAGCAGGAAAAGCAACGGTAGAAGCGGTAGTAGTAAGAGCAGGAAAGACATATACAGCAACGATTGAGATTCAGGTAGCAGCCGTAGGAAAAGATATCATTCCATTGACAAGCTACAAAGTATACGATGCATTAGAGGCAGATGCAAATAAAGATGGAAAAAAAGAAAAGGCAGATAGAAATAATGATGGAATGATCTCAACAGAAGAGATCAAAAATGTAAAATTTATTAATTTAGAAAATAAAGATCTGGCGAATGCAGATTTAGCAGGTTTATCCGAAGCAGTCAATTGCAAAAAGATCGATTTCGAAAACAACAAAAACATCACAGATATCAGTTTCGTAAAGAATTTAAAACAATTAAAAACACTCTATCTAAGAGGAACATCTGTGACAGATTTTACAGCATTAAATGATCTGAAAGCACAGTTAGAATCATTATATCTGCCAACAACAGCAAGCACAGCGACAAGAATGTCATTCTTAAGCGACAGCCTGTATCTAAAAGAAGGACAGGAATTAACAATACAGCAGTTTACAAAAGGTGTATTCGTAGACAGCAAAGAAGCATGCACGTTCACATCATCTAATCTGGCAGCAGTATCCATTACAGGAGATAAGATTAAAGCCGGAACAAAAGGACAGATGGCAACACTGACATTAAAAGCTGGAACAACAACAAAAACGATCAAAGTTTACACAACAGACGAAACAGGTAAGATTCCTACACAGGCGGTTGTATTAAACAAAACATTTGTAACATTAAATCCAGGCAAGACAGAACAGCTGAAGATCACATATTTACCAGATTATGCAACAGCTTCAATCGGAACAGTAAAATGGACATCTTCTAACGAAGCAGTTGTAACAGTTGATGCAGCAGGTAAATTAACAGCTAAGGCTGCAGGAAAAGCAATTATTACGGCAATAACATCTGACGGAAATGTAATGTACTGCATCGTAACAGTAGAAAATATCAAAGTCAGCAAGATCACGATCACAACAACAACATCTAACAAGATCGCAACTGGTAAGAAAGTAACATTAAAGGCGACCTAACACCATCCAATGCATACAATAAAGGTGTTACGTGGAAATCAAGCAATACCAAAGTTGCAACAGTCAGCAGCAGCGGTGTCGTTACAACGAAGAAGAAAATGGGTGGAAAAACAGTGACGATCACAGCGACAGCCAAAGACGGAAGTGGTAAGAAAGCGTCATATAAGATTTATGTCAAGAAAGGTATCGTAAAGAAAGTCTACATTTCTGGAGTTAAATCAGTAAAAGCTGGTAAGAAGTTATATCTGAAAGGAAAAACAAGCGCATCTTCAGGGGCAAATAGAACTTTAAAATGGTCAAGCAGCAATACAAAATATGCGAAAGTTTCTTCCAAAGGAACTGTAACAACATACAAAGCTGGAAAGAAAAAATCCGTGAAGATCACAGCAAGAGCAGTGGATGGAAGCGGAAAGAGCAAGACGGTTACAATTAAAATTAAATAGTTACAATGCTGTAGCATAGGAAAAGCAGGAATATTACAAATTTGATATTCCTGCTTTTTTATAATTCGATATTTACATATATAATAAAAAATAGTAAAATATGTATAAAACTAAAAAGCAGATCTAAAAATAAAAGTCTAATAACAATTCAACAAAGGACGCAAGATCAGTCCTAAGAAAACCATTGCAGCTAAATACTAAATTCGATAAAATAAAAAGGAGAAAAGTATATGGAAAAAATGAAGAAGCCCCAGGAGGGAAGATATATGGGATTTTACATGGATAGTGCGTCACCAAAAACTTATATCGCAGAGTATATAATGGCACATATTTTGTGGATAAATCGATGATGCTAAAAGAGATATTTAAATATATAGATGCAGGGGATGAGTATATTTGCGTCACAAGACCAAGAAGATTTGGAAAAACGGTTATGGCAAACATGATCGCAGCATTTTTAACAGATGCAGTAGATTCATCAGATATTTTTGATCATCTTAAGATTTCGCAAGATAAAGATTATAAAAAACATTTAAATCAATATAAAGTTATTCAGATTAATTTCAGCGAGCTGCCAGATGAATGTGAAGATTATAAAACTTATATTCGTCGAGTCCATAAATTATGGAAAGAAGATCTGCAAGAATTATATCCACAGCTGAATCTAGATTATGAAGATGCAACAAAGGATTTATTAAGAAAGATACATGAAAGAACAGGGGATGAATTTGTTTTTGTTTTGGACGAATGGGATTATATTTTCCATGAGTGGTTTATGACAGACAAGGATAAAGATGATCACCTTGCTTTCCTGAGTTCCTTATTAAAAGATCAGTCCTATGTCAAGATGACGTATATGACAGGAATCTTACCAATTGCCAAATATTCAAGTGGATCAAAATTAAATATGTTTGTTGAATACACAATGGCAGAGGAAGAAAAATTTAGCGATGCATTTGGATTTACTGATACGGAAGTAGATGAATTATTCAAACGCTATCAAGAACATAATGAGAAACAGAATCTGACAAGGGAAGATTTAAGAATCTGGTATGATGGCTATCATAGCAAAAGTGGAGAAAGGATCTATAATCCGAGATCAGTTGTAGTTGCATTAATGAATAATAATCTAGGAAATTACTGGACGAATTCAGCCCATATGATGAAATTTATTCCTATATCAAACATAATGTGGCCGATGTAAGAGAAGACGTTGCACTGATGGTTTCTGGAGAATCAGTACCTGCCAAGATCAGAGAGTATGCAGTTGAGTCCATGAATCTGACAACGAGAGATGAGATATATTCAGCCATGGTTGTCTATGGATTTTTAACTTACGAAAATGGAAGAGTAAGCATTCCAAATAAAGAATTGATGGATCGTTTTGGGGATATGCTTCAGAAAGAATCCTCTATGGGTTACATTTACCAGTTAGCAAAGAACTCCAGAAAAATGCTCGACGCAACGATTCACTATGACACCAAAACAATGCAACAGATTTTAGAATACGCTCATAATACAGAAGTTCCAATTTTATCCTATAATCATGAAGTTGAACTGGCAGCGATCGTAAATCTTGTTTATCTTATCGCAAGAGATTACTATCGCATCGAACGAGAAGAAAAATCAGGCACGGGATTTGTAGATTTATTTTTATCCCAATGATCCAAACGAACATCCAGGATGATCTTGGAATTAAAAGTAGATGCATCTCCAGAGAAAGCCATAGAACAGATCAAAGAGAAGAAATATGATCTGAAACTAAGAAAAAGCTTAGGAGAAAACTCAAAGACAAGAATTTTGGCAGTCGGGATTAGCTATGATAAAAAATCAAAAGAACACAAATGTAAGGTAGAAGATCTATAAGCTAAAATAGAAATCAGAATACTATGAAAGGATATCGCATATGCGGTATCCTTTTTTCGACTTTATATGACATATAACGGTTTATTTATGCATTATAAAAAATTATGTGTGAATAAAATGGTATACTAATTGTGGATATTTTGTGAACGAAAAAAGCTTAAAAGGAGGAAAAGACATATGAAACAGATTGTAGCATATCTTCTTATGATATCCATGATATTATCAAATAACACGATGACGATAGCAGCTCAAGTAAAATCACAAAGTTCAGTAGCAGAACATTCAAGTGAAGTAGTAAATATTCCAGATAAATATCTGCTAAATGCTATGCTTGAGCAAGGAGATCAAAATGGAGATGGGCGTTTGACGACAGAAGAATTGAAATCTGTCAAGGAGATTTATATATCAGATGCAGATAAAAATGAGATTGATTTTACAGGAATAGAATATGCAACAAATTTAAAATATGTATATATTAATAATGCAAAGAAATTGAATCATACAGAAGAGTTAAAACAATTAACAAAAATTGAAAGATTAACTGTTACAGGCGTTGCAGATAATGATATAGAAAACATAGCAAAAATGGAGTCGTTGACAGATTTGGATATTTCAGGATCATTTAAAAATATAAATGGTTTAGAACAGTTAAAAAAATTGGAATATTTAAGACTTAAATCAGATGAGTTAGAAGATATTCAAACATTAAAAAATCTTGACAATTTAAATGAATTATATATTAACGAATGTAAAAAAATTAAAGATATTTCTTGCTTGAAAAAAGGGGCATATTCAACATTAGGTATTTCTGAAAATATTCCTGCAGATCAAGTACTTGATTATGAAGATTTTGGAGATGTAACAATACAAAAGGGAAATTTCATGGAAATGTTCGAATCACCTGTTGAAATTTATTCTGATCCAGATGATAATCCTGATAGTATGTCAATATTTAGTTATCGTTCTAATAATATAAAGATTATTGATAAAGATGGAAAAGCCGTTGCTAAAGGCGAAACAGATGTAACGATTGCCGTCAATGGAAGAGAAAATGAAGCATCAAGAACGATTCATGTAAAAGTGCAGGATGGATCAGATATAGATCCAGCGGGTAAAACAAAAGAGCAGTTACCAATTTTAACGGGAAACCCAGCGGGAGGCCAGATTAGCATAAATGCAATTTATGAAAATGGAAATGTATATGATCTTACAAATAACGGGGAAAAAGTAGCAAATGATGCCAAGTCATATATGGTTGACTATGTTTATGATGGTAATAAATATTATATGTTTAAAACTAAAATTTCAAAATCTGGCAACCTATATACAGGACTTGAAACAGGAAACATGAAACTACAGAATTTTACAGTAAAAAAGGTAGATAAAAACTTTTTTATTACAAATGATAACACATTATATCGGATCAATGAAAAGAATCAGGCAGAAAAAATAGATGAAAACGTTGAAGATATTAAAGCGTTTGATCTATATTTATTAAATGGAAGATGTCTGGTATTACACAAGGATGGAGTGCTGACAGAAGTAAAGGATTTCGATTTCAAAGTTCAGAATGTAAAAAAATAGCAGCGTATAATTATATTGTTCAAAATGATGGAAGTATGTTGTTTATTGACTGGTATGAGGAGTATGGTGAAAGTAGCAGTAAGACTAGAAAAGTAGCAGATACAGAGATGACAGTAGTAGCAATGGAGGATAGAGTATATCAGTATACATTACTTTTAAAAAGATCAAACTTTGTATATCTATGATGAAGGTAAGTTACATAAAATAGCAGATGATGTTAAAAAAGTTACACCATATTCTTGTGTATATGAAAATATAAATGGAGAATATTATGCTTATGAGAGAGAAAGCGATGAAAAAGGTAAAGAATTTTTTATTACAAGTAAGATTAGTTGTACAAATGAAAAATTTACAGGTGTAACACAGGATGGAACGGTTTATATAGAAGGTGAGAAGATACTGACAGATGTAGTAAACTGCAAATTTTATATGAAAGAGTCTATGTACTTCATGGTAAGAAAAGATGGAACAGTTTGGGCATATTGGTTTCCATATTTAGCAGAAAAAGTATTAAATTATGATGGTGAAAAAGTAGAACCAACGCCAGAACCAACACCACGGCCGACACCAACACCAACGCCACAGCCAATACCAGCTCCAACACCAAGTTCAGGCACAACAGCATCATCAAATGCAGAACCACAGCAGATCAAAGTAAATAAAATTAGTTTTTCAGCAATCTCTACAAAGATCGCAGCAGGTAAAAAGATAAAATTAACAACCCTGATCAATCCACAAAATGCTACCAATAAAACATTAAAGTGGACAACAAGCAATAATAAACTTGCAACTGTGGATAAAAATGGAGTTGTAACCTTAAACAAGAAAGCTGGAGGTAAAACTGTCAAGATCACAGCAGAAGCAACTGATGGCAGTGGCAAGAAAGCAACCTTTACGATCAAGATCATGAAAGGAAGCGTAAAGAAGATCAAGATTCCGGAAAGAAAACAGTCAAAGCAGGAAAGACACTGAAACTAAAAGCCAAAGTCAAAGCAGGCAAAGGTGCAAACAAAACACTGAAGTGGACAAGTAGTAATACAAAATATGCCACAGTTTCTTCAGGAAAAGTAAAAGCACTAAAAGCAGGTAAGAAAAAATCAGTGAAGATCACAGCAATGGCAACAGATGGAAGTGGAAAGAGTAAGACAGTGACAATCAAGATTAAATAAGAGGTACATGTCGATGAAAAAAATATTAGTTTATATCGTAAGTTTGTCGATGTTATTTTCCAATAGCACGATCGCAATGGCGGCTCAGGAAAATACATCAAAAGATACTAAAACAACAATCACAGCAAAAACAGGATCAATTTCATTTGATCCTGCGTCATTAAATACTAAAGTCGGATATTTTAAAGCATATAAATTTCAAGGGATTTCACCAACAGCGATCAATGAAATGAAATTTACATATGAGCCAGAAGGAATCGTTGAAATCAAACAGGTGAAATTAGAAGATCAAAGAGGAAAATATTATGTTCCAGTTGCAAAGAAAGAAGGGACAGTAAAGGTCAAAGCATCTGTAAATGGAACAACATTGGATGAGGTGACATTTCAAGTAGGAAAGGCAGAAGCAAATGTAGTTCCATTAATGTCATATGATGTCTATTCACAAATGAGAAACGATGAGGGCGACAGTGTAGATGAAAATAATGACGGGCAGATCAGTACAGAGGAAATTAAGAAAGTAAAAGAAATAGATTTTTCTGAAAAATATGATGTTTCAGATGAAGATATGGCAGGAGTTGATCAGGCGATTAATTGTGAGAGGATCGATTTAGAGAATAATAAGCACATAACAAAATTAGATTTTGCAAAGAACTTGACAAAATTAGACAAAATTAATCTGGAAGGAACGAATGTCTCAGACAAAGAGCGTTTAAGTATCCTACGAGTCGAGCCAGGAGAGATAAAGAATCAAACAGAACCAATCATTGAGCTTAAACCATCAGGAGTTGCATATTTGGACAATAATGAGGATGAAGATGAAGGAATTCATGTAAGAGTCAACTCAGAAAATGTTGATAAAGTAGAAACTTCATTAGATCAAAGTGGAAAATTATATGCAAAGGCAAAAGAAGAAGGAAAAACAAATCTAGTTGTAAGAACAGATTATAACGAATCAACGAAAGTACCAATTACAATTGCACCAAAACCAGAAGATGCTATTTTAATTCCAGATAGGATTGTATTTAATGAAATATTAGAGGATTTAAAAGAGCAGAATAAATTCGAAGATAAAAAGACATATCTAACAAAAGAAGATATGAAAAAACTTAAAAGCTTGTATGTATCCCAATACGATTATAACGAGAATGAATCCCCAGATCTAACAGGATTAGAATATGCAGTAAATCTGGAAAAATTTAAATTGTTTCCAAATGAACAAAA
>ENA-OQCS01000648-OQCS01000648.1-human-gut-metagenome-genome-assembly--contig:-NODE-648-length-19356-cov-1.648396_pt1 | contig 19356 bp, 25 predicted proteins | sample MGYA00242757_ERZ504575 | MGnify/ENA primary metagenome ERZ504575 (study PRJEB26092, sample SAMD00036297) | human gut metagenome | host: Homo sapiens | study: EMG produced TPA metagenomics assembly of... | reverse complement strand
TGGAAAAAGGTTTGATGCCCGGTACGATAGGAACATTAATCCCCTCTTTTCTTGCACGCTCCACAAAGTCAACGTATTTTCGGTTATCATAAAACATTTGTGTCACTACATAATCGGCTCCGGCTTCCACTTCTTTTTTAACCAATATAAATCTTGTTCCATGTTGGGAGATTCCTCATGCTTCTCCGGATAACCTGCCACACCATAACGAAAAGGAGTTAAAGGAGCCTGAATAGGTGTTCCATCAATAAATTTTCCTTCATTAAAAGCATTAATCTGCTCTTCCAACTCCAAAGCATGGGCATAACCGTTTTTCTCGGGAACAAAAGAAGATTCATCTTTTGCCTTGTCTCCCCGGAGTACCAACAGATTAGTAATACCTAAAAATTGCAAATCAAGCAATATATATTCCGTGTCTTCACGTGAAAACCCACTGCACAAAATATGCGGCACAACAGTGATATCATATTTATTATGTATAGCCGCAGCCACCGCTACCGTACCCGGACGCCGCCGATAACGATTACGTTCATATAAGCCACCCCCCAACTCGCGATACACATATTCGCTGCGATGAGTGGTAATGTTGACATAAAGAGGATCAAATTCCCGTAATGTATCTATTGTAGCATATAGTTTTTCAATTCCAGTACCTTTCAACGGTGGAAGAACCTCGAAAGAAAATGCTGTTTTCTTTTCCTTATTTATCAACTCAGCAATACCCATCTTTTTTGACCTTTTTACTTATTAATTCCGATAAATCCATATAGCGGATAGTTATATAGGAGATTTATCTTTATATTAATCACATTTCAGATTTATTTCTCCACAAAGATAGGAATAGCAGATTTTACATCCAATAAAGCATTCCAATTTAGATAATTATTCTAAATAAAGTGTATCAAAAGAATTATTATCTAAAATAACCTGTTCGAAGTCCTATAACAGGTTATTTATTCTATGACGCAAATTGGCCGGGAGAGGGCGGACAGCGCTCCTCTCGGCAATAATATATACAAATTAAAAACTCAATTTCACTCCGGCAAAGTAAGAACGTGGCATACCCGGCCCATAAATATAACCGGAATCACGTTTTGCCCCCCGGTCAAAATCACTTTGATACGCATTAAAAATATTATGTACTCCGGCATTTACTTGCATGGTTATGCCTTTATACAAATTGAAGTCATAACCGGCTTTCAGATTCAATTCAAAGAAATCAGGTGTATTCACTGCAATGTCCTTATCAATAAAACCAGCTTTATGCTCTACCATCATACTACCGGTATAAGTACCGGACAATGCAATAGTCATCGGTACGAAAGGATTGTATGACAAAGTGAAATATCCATAAGTATCCGGAGTACGGAACATTTTTTTCTCCATCGGCACCGTTTCATCATCACTCCATGCACGTGCCTGCTTGTATTCAGCCTTCTGCATGGTAACGCCGGCCTGCAATTGAAGTAAGGAACGATAAGCAATCTTTCCTTCCAAAGTCAAACCATACACTTTGGCTCCCTTCTCGTTATACCGTTCATTGATAATAATACCGTCACGCTCCCCTATCTGGCGTAAGGCAAATACATCGGAAAGCAAAGTATAAAAACCTTCTATAAGCAAGTTTCCTTGGAAATCTCCCCAACGATGATACAAATCTCCCGATATACTCAGACTTTGTGATTTTTCTTCTGTCAAGTCTTTTGCCAGTTCAATCATAGACACAGTTCCACCTACATTTTCTATATGCAAATCTTCATCAAAGGCCTGAGGTGCACGGAATCCGAAAGAATAGCTGGCACGCAGGTTCATATTTTCGGTCGGATTGTAACGAAGATTAGCACGCGGACTGAAGATTACATGATCCACCATATTATGTTTATCCAAACGCCCTCCAAGTAAAAAGCTCCACTGCTTGTTCTTCCATTCATTCTGGAAAAATGCACTGGCTATACGGACTTCTTGTTTGGTATAACGGTTATACCCCACATATCATCCGTCAAGTTATCCTGATTATATTCCAGTCCTCCGGTAAAATCGGCAGGCATAAAGAAACATTTATCAAAACTATAGATATACTGCGATCCTGTGACCCAGGTAAAATCCGTGGTCGCGCCATACGCATTCACATCTTGTCCTCCACCATAATAACTGTCGCGTCCTGTATACTGTGCAGAGGCATATACACTCAGCCGCTGTTTCTCATCAGGAGAGAAATAATCAAATTTCGCTCCCCCGCTATTGATAGTATGCTGCAATTGTTCGGCTATATCCGCTTCATGGGGAGGACGGTTCAACTTATTCCCGCCACGACGGAACTCACTGAGATGATGATATTCAAAAGTCAGTTTTGAATACGTTGCTTGTTTTAATAAAAGAACGAAAACCTACTGTCTGATTTTTCAGTTTTGGCAATTCGGTGTATCCATCTCCGTCACTGTCATAACCGCTTCTTTCTCTGTTCTGTCCAAAAATATACAATCCTGCTTTATGATTATCAGTCACTAATGAAGCGTTCAGTGTCGTATTATTGTCCCAAGAAGAAGTACCTCCTATACCTGTCAGGGTATGTGTCAATTGTCCTGAATTCCGTACAGGCTCCTTAGTGATAATATTAATGGTTCCCGCAATGGCTGAAGAGCCGAACAATGCCGAACCTCCTCCGCGCATCACTTCTACACGCTCAATCATATTGGCAGGTATCTGTTCCAATCCATATACACCGGCCAAGGCACTGAATATAGGACGCGAGTCAATCAATATCTGCGTATAAGGGCCATCCAACCCATTGATACGTACTTGCTGGAAACCACAGTTCTGACAATTATTCTCGACCCGCACTCCGGCTGAAAATTCAGTCCTTGCGACAATGTGGAGGAATTAGTGTTCTCAAACACTTTCACATCCATCACATTAACCAACGTAGGTGCCATGCGGCGGGTGGTCTCACTACGATTGGCAGACACCACCACTCCGTCCAATGCTATCAAATCCTCTTCTATCTCGAAGTTCTCCTCCAAAGTTTTCCCTTTTCTTAAAGTTACTTTCCGGCTGACCGTCTTGTAACCGACAGCACTTACCTCCATGGTAAATTCTCCTTCAGGCAGATTTTTAAGAAAATAGTGTCCACTGGCGTCAGTCATAGTCCCTATGGTAGTTCCTTTCAGCGATACACTGATAAAAGAGAGGTGTTCTTTCGTACTCTTATCTAATACATGTCCTATAATATTTGCATCAGACTTATTCAATTCATTGGCGTGCACAGCCAGTGACGAGAGTAAAAAGCATACTACTCCCATCAAGAAAAAAAATGTATTTCTTCATGTGTTCTTGTTCTGTTTATTTATGAATAAAAGGATAGCGGTCAGAAGAACGAATCCGTATGCACATAATGGCAACGGAAAACATTCTACTAACGTGAAAATTCTTTATTTAATAAACAACAGGAGGCGCACGCAAATAAATGCCGCAACAAGCTTTTGCCGGTTTAATGTGTTCTACAATCGGAGTAGCAGCAAGCATAGCAATACTAATAAGATTGATGCGGAAAATGGTGTGAGCAAACTATCGGAAGCAGCGAAAGAAGAGAGGAAGAAAATTGTTTCCAATTCCACCTCCGTATGTTGATGCTCCCCTTTAAACGGATGCGAATGTACGATGATTACCCCATTTACCACATGCGAGTGAGTAAAAAGGGTGATCCCTCCCAATAGGCAATAAATATCAGCGGAAGGAAGAGCTTTAGAATATGAATCAAATATTTCTTCATCGTAACGGGGACAAAGATAGAACTATTTCCAATAGCAGTCAATACCTATTAATAGTAGTTATGGATTTAAAACCGGAAACAAGCCTCTCATCCTGCCAAAGAAAATGCCCATTCGTCCTTAGTTGTCCCTTCCTTATATATTAAGAAGCCTATAAATCAGTATCAAACATCACAAAAATGTTTCTTTTATTTTCAGAATCCCAAAAGATTTTAAAATAAAACCCTACCTTTGCATCAGATTTGGTGATGTAAGTACTTTCCGTATTTGCATAAAAGGGAATTCGGTCATAGAATCCGAAGCAGTGCCCGCTACTGTGAAACCCGTCAATGAAAAGCAACTCTCGCCATGCCACTGTTTCCTTTGTAAGAATGGGAAGCGCTTTTCAGGGTGAAGCCAGGAAACCTGCCAGGTCTGAACATAGATAATTCACGCTTTCCCGGGGCCAGGAAAGCTAATTATTAAATTCTTAAATTATTTCGATGAAAAAGAAATGTTTACTGACAGCCTTATTCGGCAGCACGGTGGTGTGTGCATCCGCCAGATATCGTTAAAGTGGAAAAGTAGTCGGATGCCCGTACAGGAAAGCCGGTGGAAGGCGCTAACGTACGTTTGGAACAAACTACAATAGGATGTGCTACCAATCCTAAAGGAGAATTTTTGTTGAAAGACATCAAAGAGGGAACGTATACCCTGCGTACCAGTGCCTGAATTATGCTCCTGTCACTCAGAAAGTCAGTCAAAGTCAAAAAGAAATGGTGATAAGGCTGAAAAGTACCACTTTCAACATGGATCAGGTAGTGGTAACCGGAACCGGAACTCACCACAAGCTGAAAGACAGTCCTGTACCCGTAGAGGTCATTTCCCAACGTGATCTGCAAAATGCCAATCCATCCAGTTTCCAGGATGCCTTGGTGAAACTGGTTCCCTCTATCTCGGTGCAAACCACCGCTATGGGAACAACCCTATACGTAAACGGACTGCCTGATAAATACCTCCTCGTATTAATAAACGGTAAAAAAGTAGCCGGAGATATTTCGGGGTCTATAGATTACGACCGGATCAATATGGATGCCGTAAAACGTATTGAAGTATTAAAAGGAGCATCTTCCGCCCTTTATGGCAGTGACGCCATCGCAGGAGTAATCAATATCATTACCGATGATCCTAAATCTGCATTGAATGTATCTTCCAATACCCGTGTAAGTTCTCACGGACGAATTTCAGAATCAGTCAACGCAGACGCCAATGATGGAAAATTATCCGCACACTTGAACTATAATTACCGCACTTCGGATGGATGGCAACTGAATCCGTATGAGGAAAGCAAGGGAGAACTGGTGGAAACCACAAAGAAACCGGTCTATAAAAATCATTCGCATAATGTGAGCCAAACCTTGAGCTACGCAGCCACAGAGCGTTTAAGCCTCCATTTAAACGGTAATCTTTTTATCAGCGAAAACGACCGTACCGGAGCTTACGATTACAACAACCGGCATCAGTCCTATACAGTGGGTGGAACAGCCAAATATCTGTTGGCTAAGCGGGCTTCATATATAGAAGGGAATATAAGCACCACCAATTTCCGTTCTTTTTATGACTATATAAATGATGCAAAAACGCATAAAACCGGTGACGAAGTCTCAGTAAAGACCAGACTTACACCAATGCCAATCTAAAAGGTGTATTCAAAACCCACAAGAACAATACACTTTTTACCGGACTGGACTATGTATTCGAAGGCTTGGAGCGACTGAAACCAGCAAGATGCTGAATAATGAATACCAAAGTGTTTATACACTGGCAGCATACGTACAGGACGAAGTAAAACTACTGGATGCAATCAGCGTAGTGGCAGGTATACGGTATGCCTATAATGAAAAGTTTAAAAGCCAGTTCACGCCCAAACTATCCTTGATGTACCAATATTCAGGACTGAATGTACGTGCATCTTACGCTGCCGGATTCCGTTCACCTACCTTGCAACAAATGTATGCCGTTTCTGAAAGCCGTGGACAAATCACTGTCGGAGACCCTGGCCTGGACCCGGAAAAGAGCAATTTCTATAATTTGAATATAGAATACAATCATCGCTTGTTCTCCATTGCCGCTTCCATTTATCAGAATGACCTGAAAGACAAGATCGAAGCGGAAGATATAGGAACAACGCCCGAAGATATTGAAAACGGTATCACTCGCAGACGCCAGTACCGCAATATAGAAAAGGCACGTGTGAAAGGCTTTGACATAGGTTTTTCAGTCCGTCCCTTCACAGGCTTCATGTTCGGAGCAAACTATATTTACACGGACGGGCGCAACCGTACAGAAGACATCCGTTTGGAAAGAACAGTACGTCACTCGGGTAATTTCAATGCCAGTTGGCGAAAAACATGGAATGATTATACATTCAATATTGCAATCAACGGACGCTATCAAGGTACACGCTGGTCTAAAACTTACGGTGACGCCCCCGCCCACCAGCTTTGGGATATCAACACACGCCATTCATTCAATTTAAAATCTGTTGCTCTGGAACCGCCGTCGGAGTTGAAAACATTTTCAATTACACAGATGACCGTCCTTATAACAGTAATTATGCAACTCTGACACCGGGACGCTCTTTCTATGTCAGTCTGCTGGTTCGTTTCAAGCAATAAAACTATTTTTAGCATGGCTTCTAAAACCAGACTTGTCTATCTGCTCATAACAACTTTCTGCCTGGCAGTTGCGGCTATAAAAGCCGCAACCCAGTGAGTGAAAACGGGCTATCTTCCGCAGATACCATACAAACAGCCTTGGCCCCCCGTTATGCCAAAGGCTTCAAAATAACTGTTCGTCCGGATGGAGTAAAGCTTCTGTCCATCTCGGAGCCGAACAATAACCATGCAATACCCGAACTTTTCGCCTTAGTTCCTAAAGGAACAAAAGCCGAGATACCCGATGGCTATACCGTTATTCCGACTCCGACAGACAGAGTAATCTGCATGACCACGCCGCAACTGGCAGGTTTTACCGGTCTGAATGCTTATGACAAAGTGGTAGCGACAAGTACCACCCGCCGGATGCAGAATAAGGAATGGCTTGCCCGATTAAAAGACGGACGGGTGAAAAAGATAGGAATGGAAGGAAACTTTGATACGGAAATCATCATTGCATCCCAACCCGATATCATTTTCGTATCTCCCAACCGCCGGGGAGGGTATGAAGTGATGAAAGAGCTGAACATCCCTCTGGTCCCCTATTGGCATTCAAGGAAACATCACCATTGGGGCTGTCCGAATGGATCAAGGTAGCAGGTATGTTTATCGGTAAAGAGGAAGAGGCATGCCAATTATTTGCACAAATGGAACAACGCTATAACCTATTGAAAGCCAAAGTTTCCAATGTAAAACAGCGTCCCAGTGTATTCAGCGGAGAAATGAGAAGAGGTACCTGGTATGTACCCGGAGGACAAAGTTTCTATGCCGCTTGTTCGCCGACGCAGGGGCCGATTACTTATGAAGGATAATCCTGAAACAGGAGGTGTACTCATGGATTTGAAACCGTATACGCCAAAGGATATAATGCCGGCTACTGGAGAGTGATGAATGGTTATAAAGGAGAATTCTCTTATGAAGCATTAAAAGCTTCCAATCCACAATATGCTGATTTCCGGGCTTTTAAAGAAAAGAAGGTTATTTATTGCAATCTGGAATGGATACCTTTGTATGAGAATCTTCCCCTCTCACCCGATGTTCTTCTGAGTGACATGATAAAAGCTTTTCACCCGGAACTACTTCCCGATTATCATCCTGTGTTTTATTCGCTTCTGGAAAAAGAATAAGTATTCCAGTTCTCATGCTTATGGTAACAAACAGTTTAATCCGGCTTATCTATTTCACTATTACAAAAATGGCTGAAGTCTTGGACTTCAGCATTCCGTAAAACGGTTATCCTAATATACCGGCAATATCCTCCGCCATCTGCTTGTCAGTCAACCTGTTGGCTTTCATCAGCTCATCCAGATTATAGCGGTCTGCAAATTCTTTACGAAGTCCGTAATTCAGCACCCGCATTTCAGAATTACCATAATAACGCGCTATCTTCTCGCCGAATCCTCCATCCAGCACCCCGTCTTCCAACGTTACGACAATACGATGCCCCACTTTCAACTCTTCCAGCATCGGTTCGTCAAGCCCTGTTATGTAACGGGGATTAATCAAAGTAGCCTCAACACCCGACTCTTCCCGGAGCTTATTCTTCAAAGCCTGTCCCAAATCATAGAAAGAACCCAATGCAAGAATAGCGACAGTTTCTCCCCTAGCTGTCATTTTGTAGCGGTTTAACTCGCTATAATCCGTGTCAAACTCTTCCTTACGATGCACACTGCCGCTCCCGGCACACGGATAGCAACGGGATATTCCGTCTGGCGGACAGCCCATTCCAACATAGCAAAATACTCTTCGGAACACGTAGGAGCCAAATAAACCATATTCGGGATATTGCTGATAAGCGGAATATCAAAGAAACCCAGATGAGTCACATCGTTCATTCCAGCTACTGTCCCCATAAACACAGTGATCACCGCCGGATTTCCATTGATACACAAATCCTGAGACAACTGGTCATAGCAACGCTGGATAAAAGTACTGTAAACCCCGTACACCGGACGTCCGCCACCGGCAGCGATACCCGATGCCAATGCCACGGCATGTTCCTCGGCAATACCTACATCCACAAACTGACGCCCTGCCTGTTTCCGGCGTTCAGGAGTAAAACCTATCACAGTAGGAGTACCCGAACTGATGGCAACAACCGTGTGGTCCTCCTTCATCTTCTCCAACAAAAACTTCCCGGTCAGGCTATGGTAATCCTCCATACCGCTGCAATCCACCTTCGGCTTACCCGTTTCCAGATCGAAAGGCATCTCCCAATGAAATTCCTCCCGGTCGCTTCTGCCGGAGCGTATCCCTTTCCTTTCTGTGTGTGAATATGAACCACTGTGGGACGTGATGTATCTTTCACCTTGCAAAAGCCGCAATCAAAGACGGAATATCATTCCCCTCTCCCACATAAAGATAATCCAACCCCAGAGAACGGAAGAAATTACAGGACGACCGTCCCTCCGTATCGCGCAGTTCCTTCAGGTTCTGATAGAGCCCACCGTGGTTTTCGGCAATGGACATTTCATTATCATTAACCACTATAATAAGGTTGGTTCCCATTTCTCCCGCATTACTCAGACCTTCATAAGCTTCCCCGCCGCTGAGCGATCCATCCCCTATCACGGCAATGATATTCTCGTGTCCGCCTTTCAGATCTCTGGCTTTGGCAAGACCGCAAGCCAGACTGACAGAGGTGGAAGTATGGCCGATAGTGAAAAAATCGTGCCCGCTTTCCCGGGGATTGGTGTATCCGGACACCACATCATAATCCTCCGGATTCAGGAAAGCATCCTTACGCCCGGTCAGCATCTTATGTGTATAACTTTGATGGGATACATCATATACCATCTTATCCGTCGGTGAATTGAATACATAGTGCAATGCTATTGTAGCCTCCACCATTCCCAGATTAGGTCCCACATGCCCTCCGTGAGCACTTAACTTGGTCAATAATGCATTGCGGACTTCACCGGCCAACTGTCTTAACTGTTCCGCAGAAAACCGTTTTATGTCTTGCGGAGAATTTACTTGTTCAATATACATCGTTCTACCTATTTAAATGATTTCATCTGTTGTCTTACTTCATTCCGATGCGAACAAAGCCGCTTTCATTTCACAATGCAAAGATAAGCCAGACCCCATTCATTCTTTGTAGATAAATTACAGATAGAATTACCATTTTTACAGAAAGGAACTGTATCACAAAAACATGGTATTGCAACCCGGTTATCAATTCTGCGAGAGCCGGTAATCACTGGGGGCGACACCTGTTATTTTCTTGAAAAGCACACTGAAGCACTGCACATTAGGATAGCCTAACTTCCGTGCCACAGCAGCAGGCGTATGACCGTCCTGCAACAACATGTGCCTGGCTATATCCAGCCGCTTCAGTTGCAAATATTCCTCCAAAGTCTTGCCGGTTTCAAATTTCAGCAGATCATTGAAGTAAGCGACAGACAAATCAAGCTCTCCCGCCATATAGCCGGATGTGGGCAACTTGCCGCCTTGCAACCTTCCGGATGCGATATATTCCACAAACAAACGTTCCATGTTTTCCAAAAGAGCCTTGTTCTTATTCTCACGGGTAATAACTGGCGTTCGTAATACCGGGTGCAATAATCCAACAGAAGTTCTATATGCCGGGAAAGAATAATACTGCTATGAGTATCAATGGGATGATGCAACTCATCCTCTATATTCGAGAGGCAACACGTCACTTTCTCTGTCTCACGCCGCGAAAGATGCAGCGCTTCTTCCTTGCGATAATGGAAAAGGTATAATTTTTAATATGATTCTTCAGTGAGGTGCGGAACAACAGGTCAGGATGAAATGCCAAAAGATATCCTTTATCCGGCAACGTATTCTCCTTACTCATACGAAAGATCTCGCCGGGAGTGAGAAACACCATGGTAGCATTGGAGTAATCATAGTATTTCCGTCCGCAGCAGCAACAACCGCCCGGACAATCCTCAATCAGCAAGACAGCATAGAATTCAAACTTCACCGCATCCTCTTCCAATGAAGGATTCTCCAGATTGATGATGCCCACCTGCGGATGCAATGTCTTGCAACCCAGACAGCGGTTACATTCATATACAGTCCTCAAGTCCAACATAGTCTCTTGCATTGCTTGTTACGACAGAATACTATAAAAGAAGGTTTTGTGCACGATATTCATTCGGTGTACAGCCCACACGCTTCTTGAACAACCGGCAGAAATGCTGCGGATATTGAAATCCCAGTGAATAGGCTACCCTGCTGACGGTTTCTCTCCTGTCGGACATCCGTTCCTTTGCCAGTTCTATCACTTTTTCCTGAATATATTCCTGTGGAGTCTTGCCGGTTTCCTTCTTGAACATATCCCCGAAGTAGTTGGATGAAAGGCACAGTTTGTCAGCAAAGTATTTCACGGTAGGCAATCCGTCACGCTCGGCAAGTTCGCCCTCAAAATAATCGTCAAGCAACCCTTCAAAGCGTGTCAACACATCACGGTTCGAATGACTGCGGGTGGCGAACTGACGTTCATAAAAACGCATACAGTAATTAAGAAGCAGTTCTATATAGTTTACCAGCAAGGTCTTACTGTGCTTGTCCACTCCCCGTTCCAGTTCCATACGGATAATCTTCAGGCAATCTGTCATAATATTGCGCTCATCTTCCGAAAGGTGCAGTGCCTCGCTCACTTCATACGAAAAGAAGGTATATTTCTTTATTGTTTTTCCAAGCGTGGTCCCCCGTAACAAATCCGGATGAAAAAGAATTCCAAGCACATTCAACTGCACACGGTCGGTGGTCAATGTGGTTTCCGTTGTTTGTCCCGGAGCAAAACATACTACGGTTCCCTCCTGATAGTCATAACTCCGACGCCCGTACTTGATATCACAAGCTTTCTCCAATTTCAGATAAAGTGCATAAACACCATAGTTCCAGTGCACATAGTCCATCTGCGGGTAGCCTTGTTCAAATCAATGACACTGACCAACGGATTCAGTGTTTCAAGTCCGTATAGACTGTTATATTGGTCCACACTGTCTAAATTTAATATTTTATCCATCATTCTAACTTGTTTAATGCCTGCTAAAATATAGCTTTTTCAGTTATTTGAATAATACGGTTACAAAAATAGGAGGTTATCCGGACAAGGTTATAACCCCAATTACGGATTATTTTACCTTAGTTACTGAATCTTATCCCATCCGGGAATAAAAAGAAGAGCCGGAATGTTCCTGCCGGACTACCCCTCCATATTATATGGCAGAATCTGTAATTAAGGTTAGGATACCCGTAATTTATCTACAAAGAACCCAAGCAAATATACCTAAATTTGCAACATCATAAAATATTAAAACGTATATTTGAACCAAATAACATAAATCGTATGAAAAGACTCGGATTATTTATGACGGTAATCATGATACTGTGTATTACCGTAAACGCACAGAAACAGAGCAACAGAACATTAGTAGCTTACTTCTCGGCAACAGGTACAACAGAGAAAGCCGCCAAACAGGTAGCGGAGGTGACAGGCGGAGCCCTCTACGAAATACAACCTGCAAAGAAATATACCTCCGCCGACCTGGACTGGCACGACAAATCCTCGCGCAGCAGTGTGGAAATGGCAGACGCCTGTCACGTCCCGCATTGCGTTCCCAGCCCAAAAACTTGGCAGCCTATGATACCATCTATATCGGTTTCCCCATTTGGTGGAACCTGGCTCCAAGAATCATCAACAGTTTTATAGAAAAAGGTGATTTCACAGGCAAGATCCTCATTCCATTCGCTACCTCGGGTGGAAGCCGCATTTCTAACGCCGAACAAGAATTAAAGAAAGCCTATCCCAACCTGAACTGGCAGAAAGGCAGGCTGATGAACGGTGCTACCAAAGAAGAGATTAAACAATGGACTAAAAAATAAATAGTATGAGAAAGAATTTAGGAGCAAAACCTTTTACCTATCCGCAACCGGTATTTATCATCGCCGCATACGATGAAAACGGTCTTCCCAATGCCATGAATGCGGCTTGGGGCGGTATCAGTGAGATGAATGAAATCAGTATTTGTATCAGTGAAGGTCACAAGACAACGGCCAACATTCTGAAACGCAAAGCATTCACAGTGAGCATGGCAGAAGCCGGGCAAATCATCGCTTGCGATATGTAGGCATTGTTTCGGGCAACAAGGTTCCGGACAAATTCGCCCGTGCGGGATTCCATGCCACCCGGTCGGAGTTTGTGGATGCCCCGCTGATTGATGAATTATCCATAGCTGTGGAATGCAAGCTGAAGGATTACAATCCCGAAACCTGTATCCTGCGCGGCGAAATAGTCAATGTAAGTGTAGATGAACGTGCACTGGATAAGAATGGAAAAGTGGATGCCTCCAAAGTTATTCCCGTCATCTTCGACCCGTTCAATAATGATTATCTGAAAGTAGGAGAAAAAGTGGGTAATGCTTTCTCGGATGGCAAAGCCTTAAAATAACGGAATCCGATATGATACAAACAGCGGAGGCAGCTTCTTCCATACAGAACAAACTCCGGCAAGCCGATTCCTAAGCTCTCACATCCTTGTGACTAAGCCTTTTTGAACGAATGATTTCTATCTCCCAAGCTTGCGGAGTTAAATCCATAGCCTTGGAGTTATCTCCATAAGCTTGGGAGTTAACTCCAAAGGCTATGGAGATAGAAATCATCCGTTTAAAAAGGGTTAAGTGCAGGAATAAAAAGGCTTAACCATCCCCATAGTGCCCCCCAATGATTCCGCCAACATTTTTTCTTCAAACTTATCTATCAGCAAATCTCTATTATTTTTAAGTTCCTGTTTAAATTTTCACCGGCAATATCCTCTGCTTTGCCGGCTTCCCGATTACGGCACATTCTGAATGATGCCTTATTCATTATTAAGCCTGATAAAAAAAGATTTCTATAATTATAGCAAGAAAAGACTTGTTTCTCCCGTTCAAATAAGTAACTTTGTACGGTTAAGTTTGGCTCCTCATGCCAGCTATCACTTTCAGTCCGTCTATGTAAAAGCCTGAAAGCAAGATGAAGGAACTACTGTCAGGACAGCGTATTGTCATTCAGAGGATTATATTGACTGAAAGCACTGAAGGAAACTTTTAAATTAGATTTCCGGAGAGGAATAATTATATAATAAAAAATGAAAAAGGCCCAATTAATCGTAGCCGGCATTGGTCCCGGCTCACCTGAAGATATGACTCCCGCTGTAATACAAGCAGTCAAGAACAGCGATGTAGTAATCGGCTATAAATACTATTTCCAGTTTATCGAACCCTATCTGGAACCGGGCACCGAATGTATAGACACCGGAATGAAACGTGAAAAAGCACGTGCCGAACAGGCTTTCGAGCTGGCGGAACAGGGAAAGACTGTATGCGTTATCAGCTCGGGAGATGCCGGAATTTATGGCATGGCTCCGCTGGTTTACGAAATGAAACGCGAGCGTGGCAGCCGGGTGGAAATAGAAGTATTGCCGGGTATCAGTGCTTTTCAGAAAGCGGCTTCCCTGTTGGGAGCACCCATCGGTCACGATTTCTGCGTGATTTCCCTCTCCGACCTCATGACACCATGGGACCGGATTGAAAAACGCATCCATGCAGCCGCAACGGCAGATTTTGTAACGGCGGTCTATAATCCCAAAAGCGAAGGGCGGTATTGGCAACTCTACAGATTAAAAGAAATTTTTCTGAAAGAGCGTGACCCCGAAACCCCGGTAGGCTTTGTGCGTCAGGCCGGACGTAAGGAAGAAACCGTGACAATCACCACCTTGCAAGAGTTCGATCCCGAACAGGTGGATATGTTTACAGTGGTATTGATTGGCAACTCCCAGTCTTATCATCAGGAAGGGAAATTAATCACTCCACGTGGTTATTACCGGGAAAAGACCACCGATGCGACAGGAATCGGTCAGGAGATTATGATAAACAGTTTCCGTACTATTGAGAAAGAATTGAAAAATAAAAAATATTCCTTCGGATCACAAATGGGCGTTACTGCATGCCATCCATACCACAGCCGATTTCGAGATGGAAAACATATTGCATGTAGATCCTCTTGCCGTAGAATGTCTGTATAAAATATTGAATGAAGGAAAAGTACGTACAATTATTACGGATGTGACGATGGCTGCCGCGGGCATCCGTAAGGTGCTTTGGAACGGATGGGCATCGGGGTGAAATGCTATCTGGGTGACGAACGCGCGGCAGCATTGGCAAAAGAAAAAGGAATCACCCGTACACAGGCCGGTATACGTATGGCAGCAGAGGAACATCCGGAAGCTTTATATGTATTCGGTAATGCCCCTACAGCATTGATGGAACTGTGTGACCTGATACGGAAAGAAAAAGCGCATCCATGCGGTATCATCGCTGCTCCGGTGGGCTTTGTGCACGTTGCGAAAGCAAACACATGGTGAAACCTTTCAGCCACATCCCCAAACTGATAGTAGAAGGACGCAAAGGGGGAAGCAATCTGGCAGCGACTCTGGTAAATGCCATCCTTACTTTTGATGATGCGGAACAACTGAAACCGGGAAGAGATGTATAAGTCCATGCAAACATTCTATATAATAGGTATAAGCGATGACCGGAATCAATTTCTTTCTCCTGAAATCCGGAACTTGGTTTCTCAAGGGAAAGTCTTCTCGGGAGGAAAACGTCATCGTGAATTGGTACACGCTTATTTGCCGGAAGATGCCGTATGGATAGACATCACCGTCCCGCTGGATGCGGTATTCTCCCGTTACGAGGAACATCCCGAAATAATTGTTTTCGCTTCAGGCGACCCGTTGTTTTTCGCTTCGCCAATACCGTCATGAGAAAACTCCCGTCGGCAAAGATTATCTTATTCCCCACCTTCAACTCGCTGCAAATGCTGGCACACCGTATATTGCTCCCCTATCAGGAGATGCAGACCTTGTCGCTGACCGGACGTCCTTGGGATGCATTCGACTCTGCTTTAATCAGAGGAGATAAACTGATAGGCGTGTTGACCGACCGGGAAAAGACACCTGCCACCATTGCCGCCCGGATGCTGGAGTATGGATATGACAACTACCGCATGACCGTGGGGGAAGCATTAGGCAATGGCGAGGAAGAATCTGTACGTACATTCTCTTTAGAGGAAGCCTCCCAATCTGCTTTCCGCTTTCCCAATTGCCTGATACTGCAAAGAAACAAGGTGCATCCCCGTCCGTTCGGAATTCCCGAAAGTGAATTTCATTTGTTGAACGGACGCAACAAAATGATTACCAAAATGCCTGTCCGCTTGCTTACTCTCAGTATGCTGACATTAAGGGAAAAGAAATCATTCTGGGACATCGGTTTCTGCACCGGTTTCCGTTTCCATAGAAGCCAAACTCCAATTTCCGGAGCTGAAAGTGACAGCATTCGAACAGCGTACGGAAGGTAAAGAGTTAATGGAACGCAACAGTCGTAAATTCGGCACACCCGGCATTACAACCGTCATGGGTGATTTTCTGGAAACGGAACTCGGCGGGCTTCCCGCCCCCGATGCCGTATTTATAGGTGGTCATGGAGGAAAATGATAGAGATTCTACAAAAAATCAAAGAAGTGCTGTTGCCTGACGGAGTCATTGTATTCAATTCGGTTTCGGAAGAGAGCAAGGCCCTGTTCACAAAAGGTATAACGCAAATCAACAAGAAGGTAACACAGTGTACCCGTATTGCTGTGGATGCCTTTAATCCGATAGAGATAATGAGAGCGGAATAAATGATTTAAAACAGATAACAAATGAAAGCAATCATACTGATATCAGAAGCCAGCCTGCCGTTGGCAAAAACACTACAAAGAGAGTTGCCGGATACCCTTATTTATACCAAAAACGAATGCGAAGGCTGTATTTCCATCACATCCTGCCATCGGTTCATAGAGGAGCATTTCAATGACTTCGACAGCATCATCTTTATTGGTGCCATGGGAATCTGTGTACGCAGCATTGCAGGATGCATAAAAAACAAATATAAAGATCCGGCAGTGGTCTGTGTGGACAGTACGGGGCGCTTTGTCATTTCAGTACTTTCCGGGCATGTGGGGGAGCCAATGAACTGACCCGCCATATTGCCGCCATTACAGGAGGAGAAGCTGTGATTACCACCCAAAGTGACAATGCCGGGTTATGGGCACTGGACACGCTAGCTGAAAAATATGACTGGAAAATAACTGTTCCTCATGCTGAAATGAACAGACTGGTCACACTTTTTGTCAACCGGGAACCAACGGTGCTGCTGCTCGATATAAAGGATAAAGGTACGGAGTATCTGGAACGCACACTTCCCGCACACGTAAAAGTGTTCTATCATTTCGAAGACATACCCCAATCGGAATTCAAGTTGATTATTGCTGTTACACCTTATATATATAGTGCGGAGATTCCCATGCTCTGCTTCCATCCCGCTGTCCTCCACTTGGGAATAGTTGCCGGAAACAATGCGATCCTTCGGGCATTGCGGAATACATAGAAGCCGTGCCTGTATATCCGGATGGGGACTGTGGCGGAGCAACCTTTTCCAATCTTTCTGCTTGCCGGAACTGATGAGGTCATTAAGAGAGTGATCTTGTTCCGGAAGGAATGCAAAAGTGGGATCGCCTACCACGTGCATTTCCAAATCGGGATTGAGTTGGTTCAGGAATCCTATCATAACACCCTGTTCCAACAGACCGGCAAAGCGGTCCGGCCACTTGTCCTGAAGTACGTTGACAGAACCTCCCAGTCCGCAGATTGTCTTTCCCGGTTGGAATATGTATTCGTTGGCAATGCAGTTCTCACGATGCAGGAACCGTTGTAACAGGCGTCCCAAAAGGCTACTCTGCAATTCGGCCGGAAAGCGTAGCGGGCGAAATCAGACAGTACAATGTTGGTCATGGCGCTTTCCAAAGAGTCGTCCTTTGCCAAAGCGCTGTCGTCCAGCTCCGCCATCCAAGCGTCGGGCAACTGGTCTCGGCTTTGTAAGTTTCGTCTGATACTGTCCGTATCATATCCGAAATGCCGGGCGCGGTTCAGGGAGGAGCGGTAGCAATGCAGCAAGTATTCACGTGCTTCTTCCGCAGTTGAGGGTTTAGGCCAAGCACTGAGGTACTGTGTGTCGTAATCGCTATGATGGTGCATGAAAGCCACGCTCAGGTCCGGCGCCATGAGCGCGTTCATCAATTTTTGTTTGATGAGTTTCTCGTCGGAATAGTCCATGTAGCGGTAGGCATTGGGACGGTGTGCGAGCGAAGGGAAGTGGGCATGCATGGAAGCCATTTCGTCGATATGGGCCGTTTTGGATTCTGACAGACTGCCGTTGCCTGTATAGACAAAGACAGACATCATACGTTCGGGATGCAATTTTGCTTCCGTTGCTTTCTGCAAGTAAGCTTTGAGCTTGGTGTAACGTGAACCGGGTATATCGCCGTCGGTGGGACGGATGCGTCCGGAAAACAAATCGGGGTGTACTTGCTGACTTCCCCGTGCTGATAATGAATAGTAATAATATGGGGCTGTACTGTCGCGTTTCAGAAAGTCGAATTGCAACGAGAAGTCGTCATAATAACGGTCTGACGGGACAGAGGATTCTTGCCAAGGCATTTTCTGGCTCATCTTGAACGCACTGCAAAGATGCTGTGCGTCGCGAATCATGGGAATGGGGATGTCACCGATAAATACGATACCTATGATGCTTCGTGAGGCCGGGCGTGCAGACCTTTGAGAGTAGCACGGATAGAATCCGGTACCCCCCACCGGTCGACTACAGTATAGACTTTGAAATGTTGTTTGGATTCCAGTGCCGGATGTATTCAGCCACTTCGTGTTGAGCCTGTTGGTAGCTGATGGAGTCGATGACGACGGCAAAGCCTTTTCGTTCGGCGTGCAGTGTAGGGCAAAAGAATAGCACGCACCACAGGCTGATAATAGAGTAGATGTTTCTTTTTCTCATAAAACTAATCCTTAAAATTGCAAATATACTCCTGCGGTAGAAAGCGAACGGTTCGTACCGTCGAAAGTATCATCATATTCATTCTTGTCCGTATAGAACTTGAAATCCGTGGATATATAAATGCCTAAAGTTATTTTCTTAGGAAGGGGGATAGCTACTTGTGCCAAAGCCCCTATCAAGGCGTGTCCGGAAGTGGCATACTCGAATTGGGGACGGGTGTATACGGCAGAAATGTCTTCATCGGCCGTTCTGGTGTTTCCATTGCCGTAAGTGCGGCTCAACGGTATACGGTAACCGCCATGGATTAGACAAGTCCAAACCTGCGGATTGATATTCAGGAACTTGCCTGCAGACAGTTGTGTGGTTAGTAAGGTAAATGTTTGTTTGGCTTTTCCGGTGGACAACTGGTGATTGTAGGCAGATGATGTGAATGCGGCCAAAGCGTCTACGAAGAAATCCTGCTTGTCATCTTTCAATCGTTCGAAGCGATATTCCAGTCCGGCGGTCATTCGCCGGTCGTCCTGAATTTTATATTTGCTGAGCGTCTCGTAATATACCAGATTTCCGTGTTCGGTGTCTGTCATCATTTTTTGGTCCCGCCATATACCTTTTCCGGAGGTAGGATGCCGTCAATACCAGATGGTGACGTGCCTGACGGTGAGGGGAGAGAAGGAAACGGTTCTGAAGCATCCATTCATCCGAAGTATAGTCTCCTCCGGTAAATTTTATAGGAAGAACCTCCGTCTGTAGCTTCTTCCGAAACATGCGTATAACGGACTTCCGTGAAATTCCCGTATTTTTTGTGTTCCGGTTCCCATACAAGTTGCAAGGCACCGGTATAATTCAGTCCCTTATATGCGCGTTGGTAGCCCGACACGTCGTTCGACGAGATTCGGTAATAGTCCCCCATACCTTTCATCAGGAAATAGCGGTGGCTATTGAGCGGATTGACCAACGTATAGGCGATGTCCGAATTATAAAAGGAAATGC
>ENA-OQCS01000647-OQCS01000647.1-human-gut-metagenome-genome-assembly--contig:-NODE-647-length-19369-cov-4.078630_pt1 | contig 19369 bp, 28 predicted proteins | sample MGYA00242757_ERZ504575 | MGnify/ENA primary metagenome ERZ504575 (study PRJEB26092, sample SAMD00036297) | human gut metagenome | host: Homo sapiens | study: EMG produced TPA metagenomics assembly of... | reverse complement strand
GTACTTTACACCTACTTACAAGATGTACAATCTGTATTAGCACCAGGCATTGCCGCAGCCTTCCTCTTGGGGATCTGCTGGAAACGCACCTCTGCACAAGGCGGTATGTGGGGACTGATTGCCGGAATGATTATCGGTTTAACCCGTCTGGGGGCAAAAGTATATTACAGCAATGTAGGAGATGTGTCAAGCAGTACCTTCAAGTATCTGTTCTATGATATGAACTGGCTGTTTTTCTGCGGATGGATGTTCTTGTTCTGCATCGTAGTGGTTATCGCAGTCAGCATGTTTACAGCTGCCCCAAGCGCTGAAAAGATTCAAGGGCTGGTATTCGGAACTTCAACTCCTGAACAAAAGCAGCTACACGTGCGAGTTGGAATAAATGGGATATCATTCATACCCTTATCATCCTGGGTATTACTGCTGCTTTTTATTGGTATTTCTGGTAAATCGGTATGTTGCTATGATATATATCCATGCAGCATACCCCTTAAACAAAAATTAAGATATGAGTAATTACTATAGTTCAAATCCGAAACTTTATGTAGGTATCGACTGCATTATTTTCGGTTTCAATGAAGGAGAATTGAACCTGCTGTTGCTGAAGCGTAACTTCGAACCGGCAATGGGCGAATGGTCGCTGATGGGTGGATTCGTGCAGGAAGACGAAAGCGTGGATGATGCAGCCAAACGAGTCCTGAATGAACTAACCGGACTGGAAGATGTATATATGGAACAAGTCCAAGCTTTCGGAGCCATAGATCGTGACCCAGGAGAACGCGTAGTCTCCATTGTTTACTATGCGCTCATCAACATCAACGAATACGACAAAGAATCCGTACAGCAACACAATGCTTTCTGGGTAAATATCAATGAACTGCCAGCGCTAATCTTTGATCATCCGCAAATGGTGGAGAAAGCTCGGAAGTTGATGCAACAAAAAGCGTCCACCGAACCAATCGGCTTTAATCTACTACCTAAACTGTTCACGCTGTCACAACTGCAAAGCTTATACGAAGCTATATACGGCGAGAGCATTGACAAACGGAACTTCCGAAAACGCATAGCAGAAATGGACTATATAGAAAAAACTGACAAAATAGACAAAACGGGGTCCAAACGTGGAGCTGCTTTATATCAGTTTAATGAGAAGGCATACCGCAAAGCTCCGAAATTTAAGCTCTGAGAACCTAATATTCAACAACTTGTAATTAGTAATTTAAATAATATGCTGGAAGCACTGAAAGACAAAGTATTCCATGCTAACCTTGAACTGGTGAAGCACGGATTGGTTATCTTCACATGGGGCAATGTATCGGGCATTGACGCGAATCTGGTCTGGTAGTCATCAAGCCCAGTGGGGTGAGTTACGATGAAATGAAAGCAGAGGATATGGTGGTAGTGAATCTTGACGGCAAGGTCGTGGAAGGACGGTTAAAGCCCTCTTCAGACACACCGACCCACCTGGTTCTCTATAAAGCATTCCCCGAAATCGGCGGTGTGGTGCACACGCACTCTACTTACGCCACAGCTGGGCACAAGCCGGATGTGACATACCGAATATCGGGACAACACATGCCGATTACTTCCACGACGCCATACCCTGCACAGCAGACATGACGAAGGAGGAAGTGGAAGGAGCGTATGAACTGGAAACGGGAAATGTCATCGTAAAACGCTTTGAGGGGCTGAACCCGGTACATACTCCCGGAGTATTGGTAAAGAACCACGGTCCTTTCTCGTGGGGAAAAGACGCACACGAAGCGGTACATAATGCCGTAGTGATGGAGCAGGTGGCAAAAATGGCAAGTATAGCCTATGCCGTGAACCCCAATCTGACCATGAATCCGCTGCTGATAGAAAAACATTTCAGCCGCAAGCACGGTCCTAACGCTTATTATGGACAGAAATAACTATCATTCTTTAAATATAAACTATAAAAATAAATTGTATGAACACATTTGAACAATATGAAGTATGGTTCGTAACCGGAGCACAGCTCTTGTACGGAGGTGACGCAGTTATCGCAGTAGACGCACATAGTAATGAAATGGTGAAAGGTCTGAATGATTCCGGGAAACTGCCCGTAAAGGTAGTATATAAAGGTACGGTCAATTCATCCAAAGAAGTAACCGCTACCTTCAAAGCCGCCAACAACGACGATAAGTGTATCGGAGTCATCACCTGGATGCACACCTTCTCTCCTGCCAAAATGTGGATTCACGGTTTGCAGGAACTGAAGAAGCCATTACTACACTTCCATACACAGTTCAACAAGGAAATTCCCTGGGAGACGATGGACATGGATTTTATGAACCTAAACCAATCGGCTCACGGCGACCGCGAATTTGGACACATCGTGACACGTATGCGAAAGAACCGCAAAGTGGTAGTAGCCACTGGCAGGACGAAAAAGCCCAAAACCAGATTGCCGCATGGATGCGCGTAGCTGCCGCATGGGCTGATGCGCAGGATATGCTCATCATCCGCTTCGGCGACCAGATGAACAACGTGGCTGTGACAGACGGTGACAAGGTCAGTGCCGAACAAGTATTGGGCTATCATGTGGACTACTATCCCATCAATGATGTGATGACACACTACAATGCTGTCAGCGACGAGGACGTGAAGGCACTCGTAGCAGAATACTTCAAGCTCTACGACCACGCTCCCGAACTGGAAGACGCACGTACGGAAGCCTACACCAAAGTATGGAACTCCGCCAAGGCCGAAATCGCCATTCGCCGCGTGCTGAAAGACACGGGTGCCAAAGGCTTCACCACCAACTTCAACGATTTGGGCGACTTTGACCAAATCCCCGGACTGGCCTCACAGCGACTGATGGCGGAAGGTTACGGCTTCGGTGCCGAAGGCGACTGGAAAACTGCGGCACTATACCGTACCACTGGGTGATGAGTCAAGGCATGCCGAAGGGGGTGCTCCTTCCTCGAAGACTATACGCTGAACTTCGACGGAGAAAAGAGCGCCATCCTGCAGGCACACATGTTGGAAGTCTGTCCACTGATTGCCGAACAGAAGCCGAAACTGGAAGTGCACCGTCTGAGCATCGGTATCGACAGCGAAACAGCCCGCCTGGTATTTACCAGCAAGCAAGGTGAAGGTGTAGCCGCTACCATCGTAGACCTGGGCAATCGCTTCCGCCTCATTGTGAACAAAGTAGAATGCATCAAGAGCAAGCCTCTGCCCAAGTTGCCCGTTGCCAGCGCACTGTGGATTCCAATGCCCAACCTCGAGGTGGCGCTGCAGCCTGGATTCTGGCCGGAGGTACACATCATACCAGCTTCTCCTACGACCTGACGGTGGAATATTGGGAAGACTTTGCCGAAATGGCCGGCATCGAAATGGTAGTCATCGATGAAAATACCACCATCAGCGAGTTCAAAAAAGAACTGCGCATGAATGAAGTCTACTATATGCTGAACAAGGCACTTTGCTGATAATCATTACGGATTACCGATTGCGGACTACTAATTACACGTACCACAAACGTAACTAGTAGTTTGCAATTAGTAATCCGTTGTTTATAATCGTACTATAAATCCGTAAATTATCATTAATACCATGAAATTAGATGCAAAATCAACCATTGAGGCAGGCAAGGCCATCCTTGGTATAGAACTCGGTTCCACACGAATCAAGGCGGTTTTGATTGACCAGGAAAACAAACCCATCGCCAGGGAAGCCATACTTGGGAGAATCAGTTAGTCGACGGACTGTGGACATATAGCGTCGAGGCTGTCTGGTATGGGTTGCAGGATTGCTACGCAGACCTTCGTACCAATGTAAAGAGCCTCTACGATACAGAGATAGAGACCTTGGCAGCTATCGGTGTCAGTGCCATGATGCACGGCTATATGGCATTCAATGAAAAAGAAGAAATCCTTGTACCCTTCCGTACCTGGAGAAATACTAATACCGGACAGGCTGCCGCAGCCCTATCCGAACTATTTGTCTACAACATCCCTCTGCGTTGGAGCATCTCCCACCTCTACCAAGCCATCCTGGATAATGAAGAGCACGTTCCATCCATCAATTACCTGACCACCCTTGCAGGTTTTGTCCACTGGCAAATAACCGGCCAAAAGGTACTGGGCATAGGAGATGCCTCCGGTATGCTCCCTATCGATCCCATCACCAAAAACTATTCTTCTGAAATGGTGGATAAGTTCGACAAACTTATTGCTCCGAAAGGATACGACTGGAAGCTTCGAGATATTCTGCCGAAGGTATTGTCGGCCGGTGAAAACGCAGCTTCCTTACTCCCGAAGGAGCCAGTCGCCTCGACGTATCGGGACATCTGAAAGCAGGAATTCCCGTCTGTCCGCCCGAAGGTGACGCTGGAACCGGCATGGTTGCCACCAACGCCGTAAAGCAGCGCACTGGAAACGTATCGGCAGGCACCTCCTCTTTCTCAATGATTGTATTGGAGAAAGAATTGTCCAAGCCCTACGAAATGATTGACATGGTAACCACCCCCGACGGAAGCCTCGTAGCTATGGTGCATTGCAACAACTGCACTTCCGACCTCAATGCCTGGATCAATATTTTCAAAGAATACCAGGAACTGATGGGTATCCCCGTAGATATGGACGAAATCTACGGAAAGCTCTATAACCACGCCCTGACAGGCAATGCAGACTGCGGAGGCTCATCTCATACAACTACATATCAGGCGAACCTATAACGGGACTGGCAGACGGACGTCCACTGTTTGTACGTTCGGCAAACGACAAGTTCAACCTTGCCAACTTCATGCGCACCCATTTGTATGCTTCAGTGGGAGTTCTCAAAATCGGCAACGACATCCTTTTCAATGAAGAGAAAATCAGAGTAGACAGAATCACCGGTCACGGAGGACTCTTCAAAACCAAAGGAGTAGGCCAGAGAATACTGGCAGCTGCCATCAATTCACCCATTTCCGTTATGGAAACAGCCGGCGAAGGTGGTGCCTGGGGTATTGCCCTCCTCGCTTCCTACCTTGCAAACAACGGAAACGACCAATCCCTTGCCGACTTCCTGGACAAGCATGTATTCACCGGAAATGCCGGTATTGAAATCTCACCGACAGCGAAGATGTAAGCGGATTCAACACCTACATCGAAAGCTATAAAGCTGGTTTGCCCATCGAAGAAGCAGCAGTAAGATTCAAGAACTAAGTATTTAATAACACTAAAAAACTATGAACACAAAGTTATTTATCAGTAGCATATTTCTCTCCACCTCGTTGTCACTCTTCGCACAGAAAAGTGCCACTATCACTTACACACAGACCAGAGCGAGCAAATCATTCCCAAAGAAATCTACGGCCAATTTGCAGAGCATTTGGGAACTTGTATCTATGGTGGACTTTGGGTAGGTGAAAACTCCGATATTCCCAACATCAACGGTTATCGCACCGACGTATTCAATGCACTGAAGGAGCTCCGTGTACCCGTCCTTCGCTGGCCGGGAGGCTGCTTTGCCGATGAATACCACTGGATGGACGGTATCGGCCCTAAAGAAAACCGCCCCAAAATGGTGAACAACAACTGGGAGGCACTATCGAAGACAACAGTTTCGGAACCCATGAGTTCCTCAATCTCTGCGAAATGCTGGGATGTGAACCCTATATCAGTGGAAACGTAGGCAGTGGTACCGTAGAAGAACTTGCCAAATGGGTGGAATACATGACCTCCGAAGGAGACTCCCCCATGGCACGCCTGCGCCGCCAGAACGGTCGCGACAAAGCCTGGAAAGTAAATACCTCGGCGTGGGTAACGAAAGCTGGGGTTGCGGTGGAAGCATGCGTCCCGAATATTATGCCGACCTCTACCGCCGCTATTCCACCTACTGCCGCAACTATGACGGCAATAGCTTTTCAAGATAGCCAGCGGTGCCAGCGACTACGACTATAACTGGACCAAAGTGCTGATGGACCGCGTAGGCGGCCGTATGCACGGTCTTTCCTTGCACTACTATACCGTCAGCGGATGGAACGGCAGTAAAGGCGCCGCCACCCAATTCAGTAAAGACGACTATTACTGGACACTGGGCAAATGCCGCGAAATAGAAGATGTCATCAAGAAGCATTGCACCATTATGGATGAATACGACCCTCAAAAGAACGTGGCTCTTATGCTTGACGAATGGGGAACCTGGTGGGACACTGAACCGGGTACCAATCCCGGACATCTGTACCAACAGAATACATTGCGTGATGCTTTTGTCGCTTCCCTCAGCTTCGACATCTTCCATAAATATACCGACCGTCTGAAAATGGCAAACATTGCCCAAATCGTCAATGTATTGCAATCCATGATTCTGACCAGCGGAAAAAACATGGTACTCACCCCCACTTATTATGTATTCAAAATGTACAATGTACACCAGGATGCCACCTACATTCCTCTTGAGCTGAACTGCGACATGATGGATGTACGCGACAACCGCAGAATACCAATGGTCAGCGCTACCGCCTCCAAAGACCCAAACGGCAAGATACACATTTCCATGTCCAACGTAGATGCAGACAATGCACAGGAAGTGACCATCAATCTGTCTGGAACGAAAGCCAAGAAAGCAGTTGGTGAAATATTGACTTCCACCAATCTGACGGACTACAATTCATTTGAAAATCCCGACAATGTGAAACCCGTTCCGTTCAAAGAGGTAAAAATCAATAAAGATATTCTCAAGATTAAACTTCCGGCCAAATCAATCGTTACTATTGAGTTACAGTAAAACTACCGTGCACCGCACAAAATCAGCTAAATACGTTTAGTATCATTTTAGCAGCAAAAAGGCAGTAATACTGATAAAAAAGACACTCTTCGAGTGTTGTGAATTACGCATAAAGAGTTATCTTTGCCCTTGGAAAACCTACAAGGACCAAATAACCTATTGATAATATTCAAAATTAATTAGATTCAATATGAACGACAACAAACTTATGAACCGTGCGGCGGACAATATCCGTATCCTTGCTGCATCCATGGTTGAGAAAGCCAACTCCGGGCATCCGGGCGGTGCCATGGGTGGTGCTGACTTTGTAAATGTACTCTTCTCAGAGTTCCTGGTATATGACCCTGAAAATCCGGCTTGGGAAGGTCGTGACCGTTTCTTCCTCGACCCGGGACACATGTCACCGATGCTTTACTCTACATTGGCCCTGACCGGCAAGTTCACGCTGGACGAACTGAAAGAGTTCCGCCAATGGGGAAGCCCTACTCCGGGACATCCCGAACGTGACATCATGCGCGGCATCGAAAACACTTCCGGACCGCTCGGCCAGGGACACACATTTGCAGTCGGTGCAGCCATCGCAGCCAAGTTCATGAAGCACGTTTCGAAGAAGTAATGCCACAGACCATCTACGCTTATATTTCTGACGGTGGCATCCAGGAAGAAATCTCCCAAGCTCAGGCCGTATCGCCGGAGCATTAGGGTTGGATAATCTCATCATGTTCTATGATGCCAACGACATTCAGCTTTCTACCGAGACAAAGGATGTGACCATCGAAGATACCGGCAAGAAATACGAAGCTTGGGGCTGGAAAGTCATTAAAATCAATGGTAACGATCCCGATGCCATCCGCGGTGCACTGAACGAAGCCAAAGCTGAGAAAGAGTGTCCGACGCTGATTATCGGCCATACCGTAATGGGTAAAGGTGCCCGCAAGGCAGACGGCAGCAGCTACGAGGCTGATTGTGCCACGCACGGTGCTCCTCTGGGCGGCGACGCTTATATAAACACTATCAAGAATTTGGGTGGTGACCCGACAAATCCGTTTGTCATCTTCCCCGAAGTGGCCGAACTATATGCCAAGCGTGCAACTGAGCTGAAGAAAATCATGGCTGAAAAGTATGCAGCCAAAGCCGCATGGGCAAAAGCCAATCCGGAAAAGGCTGCCAAACTGGAAATGTTTTTCTCCGGCAAGGCTCCCGAAGTGAATTGGGCCGCCATCGAACAGAAAGCAGGCGTTGCCACCCGCGCAGCATCTGCACTGTGCTCAGTGCTCTCGCCACTCAAGTAGAAAATATGATTGTTGCTTCTGCCGACCTTTCCAATTCCGACAAGACAGACGGATTCCTCAAGAAAACACATGCCTTCAAGAAAGGTGATTTCAGCGGTGCATTCTTCCAGGCCGGTGTTGCCGAGCTGACTATGGCATGTTGCTGTATCGGTATGGCACTGCATGGCGGTGTAATCCCCGCTTGCGGAACATTCTTCGTATTCTCCGACTACATGAAACCTGCCGTACGTATGGCAGCCTTGATGGAAGTTCCTGTGAAGTTCATCTGGACACACGATGCCTTCCGTGTAGGTGAAGACGGTCCTACCCATGAACCGGTAGAGCAGGAAGCCCAAATCCGCCTGATGGAAAAACTGAAAAACCACAAGGGACATAATTCCATGTTGGTACTCCGCCCGGCAGATGCAGAAGAAACAACTGTGGCATGGAAACTGGCAATGGAAAATACCACAACCCCAACCGGTTTGATTTTCTCCCGCCAGAACATCGCCAACCTGCCCGAAGGCAACGATTACGAACAAGCTGCCAAAGGCGCTTATATTGTAGCCGGCTCCGATGAAAATCCCAATATAATCCTCGTTGCTTCAGGCTCGGAAGTTGCCACATTGGTAGCCGGTACTGAATTGCTGCGCAAGGATGGCATCAAGGTGCGTATCGTGTCCGTTCCTTCCGAAGGTTTGTTCCGTAGCCAAGCTCCGGGATATCAAGAAGGCATTATCGTGTGGTGCCAAGGTATTCGGCCTGACAGCCGGTCTGCCCGTCACACTGCAAGGGCTGGTAGGTCCCCGCGGTAAAGTATGGGGATTGGAATCATTCGGATTCTCGGCACCTTATAAAGTGCTGGACGAAAAGCTCGGTTTCACCGCAGAGAACGTTTACAAGCAAGTAAAAGCAATGTTATAATCATTATCCGATGTGCTGATGTGCTGATTGCCCGCGCCCTACAAGCTGCAGGCATCAGCACATTGGCACATTAGTATATTAACTGACCATCATGAAAACAATAGGAATCTGTTCCGACCATGCAGGCTTCGAATTGAAGGAATATGTCCGCGGCTGGCTGGAAGCCAAAGGCTGGGCTTACAAGGACTTCGGGACCTACTCAACCGAGAGTTGCGACTATCCCGACTTGCGCATCCGCTGGCTCTGGCCGTTGAAGCCGGAGAGTGCTATCCGGGTATTGCCATCTGCGGAAGCGGTGAAGGCATCAGTATAACGCTGAACAAGCATCAGGGTATCCGCGCAGCCCTCTGCTGGACAGCAGAAATAGCCCATTTGGCACGCCAGCACAATGATGCCAATGTGCTTGTCATGCCAGGGCGATTCATCAGTACCGAAGAAGCCGACATGATTATGAGGGAATTCTTCAGTACACCATTCGAAGGCGGACGCCACCAACGAAGAGTGGACAAGATACCGGTACACTTGTAAAGCAGTAGAATCACATTCTTTATGATATCCGCCCGAAGCTCTGACATTCTGATAGAATCGTGAGAAACTTCGGGCTTTTTATTTGCCCCTTTTTCTTATTTTTCACAGTGAAGATGCTCATTGTCTTCAAATAAAAACTATCTTTGTGGTTCGATAACCCGGATATTTTTTAGATATGGAACGACTGAATACCATAAAAGAGCTTATCAACCAGGGAAATGTAGAGCAAGCCATCCAGCAGCTTGACGAAATACTGCAAACAGACTTTCCCGGCAAAGACGAAGCTTACTACCTGCGGGGAAATGCCTATCGGAAACAAGGCAACTGGCAACAAGCACTGAACAACTATCAGTATGCCATCGACCTGAACCCCGAAAGCCCGGCACAACATGCCTATCAAATGGCTATGGACATCCTGAACTTCTACAACAAGGATATGTACAATCAATAAATAAAGAACGTAAATTATGGCAAAAATCAAAGGAGCAATCGTAGTAGACACCGAACGTTGCAAAGGCTGCAACTTGTGTGTGGTAGCGTGTCCGCTCAACGTAATAGCCCTCACCAAGGAGGTGAATGTGAAAGGGTATAACTATGCCCACCAAATATTGGAAGATACTTGTAACGGCTGCGCCTCGTGCGCCACAGTATGTCCGGACGGATGTATCTCAGTATATAAAATAAAAGTAGAATAAATCTGTAAATCAGTAGAATATGGCAGAAGAAGTTGTATTAATGAAAGGAAACGAAGCCATCGCCCACGCAGCCATCCGTTGCGGTGCAGACGGTTACTTCGGATATCCCATTACTCCGCAATCGGAGGTATTGGAAACTCTTGCCGAACTGAAACCCTGGGAGACGACCGGCATGGTGGTTCTTCAGGCAGAAAGTGAAGTGGCAGCTATCAATATGGTGTACGGCGGTGCCGGAAGTGGTAAAATGGTCATGACCTCCTCCTCCAGCCCCGGTGTCAGCCTAAAGCAGGAAGGTATCTCTTATCTGGCAGGTGCCGAGCTGCCTTGCTTGATTGTAAACGTTATGCGCGGCGGTCCCGGTCTGGGAACCATCCAACCGAGCCAGGCCGACTATTTCCAGACAGTAAAAGGAGGCGGCCACGGTGACTATCGTCTGATTGCCCTTGCTCCGGCTTCCGTACAAGAAATGGCAGATTTCGTAGGACTGGCATTCGAACTTGCCTTCAAATACCGTAATCCGGCAATCATCCTTGCCGACGGTGTCATCGGCCAGATGATGGAAAAGTGGTGCTCCCGGTACAAAAGCCACGCCGCACCGATGCGGAAGTCATCGAACAATGCCCATGGGCCACTACCGGCAGAACCAATGGCCGCAAACCCAACGTCATCACCTCATTGGAACTGAAACCGGAAGAAATGGAAAAGAACAACATCCGTTTCCAGGCCAAATACAAGCAGATAGAAGAGAATGAGGTTCGCTTCGAGGAAATTCATTGCGATGATGCCGACTACCTGATTGTAGCCTTCGGCTCTATGGCACGCATCGGACAGAAAGCAATGGAGCTGGCACGCGAAGAAGGAATAAAGGTAGGTATGCTCCGCCCCATCACGTTGTGGCCGTTCCCGACCAAAGTCATTGCCGCGTATGCCGACAAGGTGAAAGGTATGCTCGTTACAGAATTGAATGCTGGACAGATGGTGGAAGATGTCCGCCTTGCCGTGAACGGTAAAGTGAAAGTGGAACATTTCGGACGCCTCGGCGGCATTGTTCCCGATCCGGATGAGATAGTAGATGCATTGAAAGAAAAACTGATTAAGAAATGAATCCTGATAAAATAAGAAACGTACTGAACATTCTCTTCATGGTACTTGCCCTGGCAGCTATCATTATATATTTTGCTGCAAAAGATGACTTCAAGCTGTTCATCTACGTCTGCGGCGCGGCGATATTCGTCAAGTTGATGGAGTTTTTCATACGGTTCACCAACAGATAGGAGAAGTGATTATGACAAAAGAAGATATTATAAAGCCCGAGAATCTGGTTGCCAAGAAACCGACTCTGATGAACGACAATCCCATGCACTACTGCCCGGGATGCAGTCACGGCGTAGTTCATAAACTCGTAGCCGAAGTTATCGAAGAATGGGACTGGAAGACAAAGCAATAGGCATCTCCCCCGTGGGATGTGCCGTGTTCATCTATAATTATATAGACATCGACTGGCAGGAAGCCGCCCATGGACGTGCGCCCGCACTTGCCACTGCCATCAAGCGCCTTTGGCCAGACCGCCTGGTGTTCACTTACCAAGGAGACGGCGACCTGGCTTGTATCGGTACTGCCGAAACCATCCACGCCTTGAACCGCGGCGAAAACATCACCATCATCTTCATCAACAATGCCATCTATGGTATGACCGGGGGACAAATGGCTCCCACTACCCTTGTAGGCATGAAGACATCGACCAGCCCTTACGGACGTGACGTGCATCTGCACGGCTATCCGCTGAAGATGGCCGATATTGCTGCACAATTGGAAGGAACCGCTTACGTGACACGCCAAAGCGTACAGTCCGTTCCCGCCATCCGCAAAGCGAAAAAGGCTATCCGCAAAGCATTCGAGAACTCTATGGCAGGCAAAGGTTCCAACCTTGTGGAAATCGTTTCCACCTGTAACTCCGGCTGGAAGATGTCTCCTGCGAAATCCAATGAATGGATGGTAGAGAACATGTTCCCCTTCTATCCGCTGGGCGACCTGAAAGATAAATAATCATGCTAAAGACAGAAGAACAATGAAAGAAGAAATCATTATAGCAGGCTTCGGTGGACAAGGTGTATTGTCCATGGGAAAGATTTTGGCATATTCCGGATTGATGGAAGGCAAAGAGGTGACTTGGATGCGGCTTACGGACCGGAACAACGTGGTGGTACAGCCAACGTAACAGTCATCGTAAGTGACGAGAAAATATCCTCACCCATCTTAAGCAAGTACGATGCCGCCATCATCCTGAACCAGCCGTCACTGGAGAAATTCGAAAGCAAGGTAAAACCCGGAGGCGTACTTATCTACGACGGTTACGGCATCATCAACCCGCCGACGCGTAAGGACATCCACGTTTACCGCATCAACGCCATGGATGCCGCCAATGAAATGAACAACGCCAAGGCATTCAACATGATTGTATTGGGTGGATTATTGAAAATCAAGCCGATGGTTACACTGGACAGTGTACTCAGAGGATTGAAGAAGACACTGCCCGAACGCCACCACCACTTGATACCGATGAACGAAGAAGCTATCAAGAAAGGAATGGAACTTATTCAGGAAATGAAATGAAAGGCTATGTAAAGCCACTCCCCATAAGAGGAGGAACTTTACGCCAGAATAAGAGATAAAGGAAAACGGATAAGCCCTTGTGATATTGATTTATTGCAAGGCTTATTTCATTTCAAGCCGGAAAAAGTATGGATTCAAGGGCAGAGAACCGGAAGCAGTATAGAACAAAACAGAAAACAAGACAGTTTAAAAGAAGCAAAAAAGGCTGAATTCAGTAAGCAAATAATTTTTTATTGTATCTTTGCGCCTAATTATGAGACGAATTGTACTGACATATATATTTCTGTCCGTTATAGGGATATGGGGGGCTATGGCGCAAAACACCTTAAACCCGATGAACAATCGCGACCGGTTCGGTAACCAGATTGACCCGAATACCCAGCCGGACAATCTGGAAGACAGTACCAATACTGAGATTCAAAGTCTTCCACCCAAGCTTTACATGTGGAAACTAAGTGAGACACTGGCAACCGTACCATCATACCTGCCGACACAGCCAGCCTCAACTTCCAGAGCACCAATCTGGTGGAAGGAATGTTCGGCCATTACAACTACTTGGGAAATTTAGGTTCTCCACGCCTCTCACGTCTGTTCTTCGAACGGGAGGAAAGCGAACCTACCATCTTCATGGCTCCCTTCTCCAGTTTTTTCACACGTCCCGACCAGGTGCTTTTCACCAACAGCAACGTGCCTTACACCAATCTTACCTACTACAAAGCCGGCAGCAAAGTGAACGGTGAAGAACGCTTCAAGTCCTACTTCTCCGTCAACGTCAACAAGCAGTTGGCATTTGGCTTTAACATCGACTATCTGTACGGACGCGGTTATTACCAGAACCAGTCCACCTCGCACTTCAATGCAGGTCTGTTCGGTAGCTATATCGGCGAGAAATACCAGGTACAAGCAGTCTACAACAACTTTTTCCTGAAGATGAACGAGAACGGCGGTATTGCAGACGACCAATACATCACCCGTCCCGAAAACATGTCCGGAGGAAGAAAGAGTACGAGTCCACCACTATCCCGGTCAAATTGGAACAGAGTTCCAACCGTAACAAGGATTTTTATATCTATCTGACACAGCGCTATCGTCTTGGTTTTACGCGGAGAGTACGGAACACACAAGAAGGCAAACCGACGGTATCCGCACCCAAAGCCTCATCCTCCCCGTCCTCTGAATCCGAAATATCCGCTTCGAACAACGACATAGCATTGCCAAACGACAGCATAGCATCAAAATCGGTCAGCACACTTGCAGCTGCCAATGACAGCCTGCCGTCTGTTTCTACCGCAGACAACGACTCACTTTTCGAAGAAGAGTTCGTCCCCGTCACCAGCTTTATCCATACCTTGAAAGTAGAGCGGTCGCGGCACCAATTCCGTTCGGGAAGCGAGCCCGAAGGATTCTTCCCGGAAGACTACAAGCTTTACAAGAATTACAGCAACGACTCCACCACGGCATTCAGTGTAAAGAACGTGTTCGGAATAGCCTTGCTGGAAGGTTTCAACAAATACGCCAAAGCCGGACTTACGGCTTATATCTCCCACAAGTTCAGCCGGTACGACCTGATGAATACGGACACACTTACCGACATGCGCCGCATCCGCTACACCGAGCAGGAAATCTTCCTGGGTGGCGAACTCGCCAAGCGCGAAGGCAAACTGCTGCACTACAACGTAAACGGTGAAGTGGGGTTGGTAGACAAAGCCATCGGGCAGTTCCGCGTCAACGCCAATCTGGACCTGAACTTCCGTCTATGGAAAGATACGGTGAACTTCTACGCCCGCGGTTATGTGAGCAACACGCTTCCTTCCTTCTACATGCGCCATTACCACTCCAACCACTACAACTGGGACAACGACAACATGGACAAGGAATTCCGTACGCGTGTGGAAGGCGAGCTGAACATTTCCCGTTGGGGAACCAATCTCCGTGCCGGCGTAGAGAATATCAAGAACTACACCTACTTCAACCAAAGCGCCCTGCCCGAACAGAACGGAGGCAACATACAAGTGCTGTCCGCCACACTGAAACAAGACTTCCGCCTCGGTGTCTTCCACCTGGACAATGAGGTGACCTGGCAGAAGACGAGCAATGAAACAGTACTTCCATTGCCCCAACTCTCGCTCTACCATAACTTCTACATACTGGCTAAACTCGCCAAGAAGGTGCTGACCGTTCAGTTGGGTGCCGATGTCCGTTACTTCACCAAGTACAACGCACCTGCCTATGCACCCGGCGTCCAGCAGTTCCATCTGCAACCTACGGACGATTTGGTGGAAATAGGCGGTTACCCCATCGTAAACGTATATGCCAACCTGCACTTGAAGCGGACGCGTATCTTTGCCATGATGTATCACGTCAACGCGGGTATGGGAAGCGCCAATTCCTTCCTGGTGCCGCACTACCCCATCAATCCGCGCTTGTTCAAAATTGGCGTCTCATGGAATTTCTATGACTAACAGATGACTGTATGACGAAAAGCAGACTGCTCAAATACGCACTTCTGGGAATTGCAGCGGCTCTCATTGCCCACTATCTCATCAAGAAAGAAGAGAAACCGAAAGGTCATCCGCGCGATTATGCCGAGATAGCTGCCGAAGGCATCATACATGCTTCGACGGAATACAACTCCATCAGTTTCTATGTGGATGATGACACCTTGTCCGGTTTCCACTACGAGCTGATAGAAGCTTTTGCACGCGACCACGGGCTGCAAGCGGCCATATCACCGGAAATGAGCTTCAACAAGCGGCTGGAAGGCCTGGCCGACGGGCAATATGACGTGATTGCCTACGGCATCCTCGCCACCAGTGAGCTGAAAGACTCCTTGCTGCTTACCACCCCTATTGTGCTGAACAAGCAAGTGCTGGTGCAACGCAAGCTTGAGAATATTTCCGACTCGTCATTATTCATCAAAAGCCAACTGGACCTGGCTGGAAAGACACTGCACGTAGTGAAAGGCTCCCCTTCCATACTACGCATCCGCAACCTGGGAAATGAGATAGCGACACCATCTACGTTGAGGAAATAGAGAAGTACGGTTCCGAACAACTGATTGCCTTGGTAGCCCATGGAGACATCGACTATGCCGTATGCGACGAAAGCATTGCCCGTACCGCAGCCGACAGCATTCCTCAAATAGACATCAATACCGCCATCAGCTTCACGCAATTCTATTCCTGGGGGGTAAGCAAACAGTCCCCTATCCTGCTGGACAGCCTCAACACATGGCTGGATAGTTTCAAAAAGGGAAAAGAATACAAGAAAATCTACAAACGATACTACGGGAAACGAAACTAAGCTGCACTTTTCCATACACGCAGCATATCCCTACTTTTACAACTAGTTATCAATCAACAGCTTATTACTGCAAAATCCTGCATACATTTTGCAGTGCCACTGCAAAGCCGTTGCAGTGGCACTGCACACCGATATGCAGTACGACTGCAACAGTTATGCAGTGATACTGCAACACGTTTGCAGTCGCACTGCAAAATACATGCAGCAAGAATGCAAACAAGATGCAGTCATCAAATACCCATATCGATATTACGGCATACCCGAAGTAAAGAATTAGAGTCCTTCCACCTCCCTTAGCCACATCTCCGACGAAGCATCGCTCGGCATTCTCCAATCACCGCGCGGACTCAGAGAGATACTGCCCACCTTCGGACCATCCGGCAAACAGGAACGCTTGAACTGCTGGTTGAAGAAACGACGGCAGAAAGTCTGCAACCATTTTTTGATGGTTTCTTCATCATACATCCCCTTGAATGTGCGTGCTGCCAGGAAAAATATCTTGGAAGGACGGAAACCGCAGCGCAGGAAGTAATAAAGGAAGAAGTCGTGAAGCTCATACGGCCCCACCAAATCCTCGGTAATCTGCTGGATATTACCGTTCTCATCTGCCGGAATCAGTTCCGGCTGATGGGAGTATCCACAATATCGAGCAAGGTAGCACGTGAAGCATCGTCCATATCATGCTCTGCCACCCATTTCACCAAGTGCTTCACCAGAGTCTTGGGGACGCTGGCATTCACACCGTACATCGACATGTGATCGCCGTTGTAAGTGGCCCATCCTAAAGCAAGTTCCGAAAGGTCGCCCGTACCGATAACCATTCCCCAGGTCTGGTTGGCAATATCCATCAAGATTTGGGTACGCTCCCGTGCCTGCGCATTCTCGTAAACCACGTCGTGCACATGGACATCATGGTCTATGTCCTTGAAATGCTGTATGCAGGCCTCCTTGATACTGACTTCGCGGACAGTCACACCGAGGGAGTTCATCAGGTCGATGGCATTCGTGTAAGTACGGTCGGTCGTTCCGAATCCCGCATGGTGACACCGACAATACTGACGGGACCATCCCAACTTATCGAAAGTCTTTACGCAAACCAGCAGCGCCAGCGTAGAATCCAGTCCACCCGAAATGCCGATAACGGCACTCTTCGCTTTAGTATGCACCAGACGTTGCGCCAGTCCGGACACCTGGATGGAGAATACCTCCTCACAGCGTTCGTCCAACGCTATCCCCTGCGGAACAAATGGATGCGGTTCAAAAGTACGTGTCAGGTTCAAATCCCTGCTGTTGACATACTCCGTAGAGATTCGTACCGGAAGGGCCGAAACACAATTTGCATGGCAAGCCGCGAAGGTCGTATTCACCCGGCGCTCCGTACGCAAGTGTTCCACATCAATTTCACTGATGACCACCTGCCCTTCGAAAGAGAAGCGTTCGTTTGCCGCCAGCAGAGTCCCGTTCTCATAAATCAGTCCGTTGCCGGCAAACACCACATCCGTAGTGGATTCTCCGAAACCGCATGAGCTGAATACATAACCAGCAATGCACCGTGCCGACTGCTGGCTGATAAGCGAGCGCAGATAATTGTGCTTGCCGATACCTTCATTGTCGGCCGAAAGATTGAACAAGATTTCCGCACCTTGCAGTGCCAGCGTGGAACTGGGCGGTATGGGTGCCCACAAATCTTCGCATATCTCCACTCCGAAAGTGGTATCTGCCGTTTCGAACAGCAGGTCTCTCCCCATCGGAATAATCTGCCCGCAAAGGCGCACACTGTTTTCTGCCACATCACATGCGGAAGTAAACCAGCGCTTCTCATAAAACTCCTTATAATTGGGAAGATAAGTCTTCGGGACAACGCCCAGCACTCTCCCCTTCTGAATGACAACCGCCGCATTCAGCAACACACCGTTCAGTGCAACGGGCATGCCCAATATCGAAATGATATCCATCTGGCGCGTATTGTTCAGAATCTGTATCAGCCCCATTTCCGCCTCTTCGAGCAGAAGTTGCTGGGCAAAGAGGTCGCCACAAGTATATCCGGTAATGCACAACTCCGGAAAAGCAATGATTTGCACACCTTTCCCATCGGCTATAATAATCTCTTTTTCAATCTCTGAGGCATTGAACTTACAGTCAGCCACCTTGACACGGGGCACAGCCGCCGCTACTTTTACATATCCGTAATTCATAAGGATGCTATATTATTTATTCGGTGCAAAGATACGGCAAAATTCTGATTAAGAGAGATAAGAGAAAAACGTTTTCTCTATATCGGCACGAGAAACCGACTGAAGCCGGGTGCATCCTGCCTTCGCTTTTATGGCAAAAATACGGCAACCTGCCTACAAGAAGAGGAACATATATAAACAATTTTAATGACCGCAACTAAAAATTTTCCAAAAATCTTTTGGAGAATTATAGGAACTTCCTATCTTTGCAAGTGAATTAAAAATGTAATAATTACAAGTTTGAAACTTTAGATTATATGGATGTAGTAAAACGATTGCAGAATCATAATATCAAGCCTTCAGTACAGCGCATAGCCATCATGAATTACTTGATAGAGCATCGTACGCATCCCACGGTGGATGAAATCTATACGGCACTGTCTCCCTCCATACCGACACTGTCTAAAACAACGGTATACAATACCTTGAAACTACTGAGCGAGCAAGGTGCCGCACAAACCCTGACTATCGACGAGCGTAACACATGTTATGATGCCGATACCAGCCCGCACGGCCATTTCTTGTGCAAGCGTTGCGGAAAGATTTATGACTTGATGTGCAATAACAACGTCAAGAAGGTGGTCGACATGGATATGGACGGGCACGATGTGCAGGAAATCCACTACTATTATAAAGGAATCTGTAAACATTGCATAGAAGAAGAACGTTTAAGAACAACAAAGAATAACTAATTCAACTAATTAAAATCTGAGAGAAAATGAAAAAATTTAGATGTACTGTATGCGGTTACGTATACGAAGGAGATGCAGCTCCCGAAAAGTGCCCATTGTGTAAAGCTCCCGCAAGCAAGTTCGTAGAAGTTGAAGAAGCAACAGCTGACGGCCCGCTGGTATTTGCCGACGAACACGTAATCGGCGTAGCCAAAGGTTGCGACGACGAAATGATTAAAGACCTGAACAACCACTTCATGGGCGAATGTACAGAAGTTGGTATGTACTTGGCAATGAGCCGCCAGGCAGACCGTGAAGGCTATCCTGAAGTTGCAGAAGCTTTCAAGCGTTACGCTTGGGAAGAAGCAGAACACGCTGCTAAATTCGCT
>ENA-OQCS01000646-OQCS01000646.1-human-gut-metagenome-genome-assembly--contig:-NODE-646-length-19371-cov-1.579349_pt1 | contig 19371 bp, 25 predicted proteins | sample MGYA00242757_ERZ504575 | MGnify/ENA primary metagenome ERZ504575 (study PRJEB26092, sample SAMD00036297) | human gut metagenome | host: Homo sapiens | study: EMG produced TPA metagenomics assembly of... | reverse complement strand
GATTGTGTAGAGCTTCCTAAAAACGCTGAGACAGGCAGAAGAGCTTCCTCATATAACGGACTTGGATGGGCAGCATCTGCTTCCGGTGAGCACACAGACGAAGCTTGGCAGCTGATCGAGTACCTCGACACCTGAACTAGCTAGTGAATCCATTAATATAAATGCAAAATACAAGGGAATGACTGGTTCTGCATCAGTTACTATTCCTGCACTAAAAGCAGGTCAATTCGGTGCAAAAGAAGTTACTATTATCTTAAGCGAGAATTTCTTTGCACAAGAAGAAAGTAGTAATTCTCAAATAGAAACAACTAAACACAGTGGGTTCAAGGATAATACCAGTGATTATTGGTATTACATTACAGTAACTTACACTAAAAAAGAAGGTAGTGAAGTTATAAAGAACGATTATGAGGGAGACGACAGCGAAATAAAGAACATTATAGATGCTTATAATAAAGGTGTCCGAAAAGACAAAGTGACTCTAAATGATGTACAGGTATTAGCACATTCTCGTTTTAGTGTTTTTGTGGACTATATGAAAACAACATCTGTTTATCAGATAATCGAAAAATCACCTAAAGAGATGGAAATCCTGTTGCAAGCTTCACAGTCGATTCTTACAATACTATAGTTTCTCCTAAAAATGAGCAAATACCGGGTCATGGACATGCTCCAAGTCACGGCCACGGTCATGGACATGGAGATGACAGCAATGCCGGTGGTGGTATTATTATTGCAGACTAATAGCCAGTTAATATTTTGATTTAATCACTAAAACATAATATAATGAAATATAAATTTTAACCCTGTCTTTATTATTGGCAGGCGTATGTGCAACAACAATTAAAGCACAAGAAACTAATTATTATACTCCGAAATGGAGCGATAATATTTTTATTAGCGTTAGGTGGTGGTATACACTCTGTAGCAAACGATGGATTTAACAGAATATCTCCGAATTTCAGTATTTCGCTTGGTAAATATATTACTCCGACTTGGGGAATACGCGGTCAAGTGAACGGAATATGGCAAAGTTTATGTTTACAAGAAATTGGCTATCACGAACACAACAAGAACTATGTTGGAGCGAATATTGATGCAATGGTAAACTTGTCATCTTTATTTGCAGGCGCTAATCCTAACCGTTTCTTTGAAGTTTATGGTTTTGTAGGTCCTCAGTTATCTGTTGCAAAATCTGCAATGTTGTTTATACTTACGATGGCAACACAGGTGAAAGAACTGGTGTTTCTACATCCGGTGAAGCAAAAGCTAAAGCTCGTATAGGCGCTTCTGCCGGTTTAGGTTTAAAGTTTAACTTAAACAATAAATGGGCTATCGATGTTGAAGCTCGTGGTGCAATCGCTCCTTCAATCTTCGGTAACATCAGCGATCACCGTAAGGCAGAAGGTACAGGTATGATCACAGCAGGTGTAAGCTATACTTTTGGCGGCAAGAAGTTTGCTAAAGTTGAAGACCGTGTAGTAGAAAAAGAAGTGATCAAGGAAGTGGTTCGTGAAGTTCCGAAAGAAGTAGTCAAGGAAGTGATTAAAGAAGTTCCTAGCGCTGCAGAAGTTGCTATCTTCTTCAAGATCGGTAAAGCAAAAATCAGTTCGGAAGGTATGGTTAATGTACAGTTAATGGCTAAAGCTATCAAGCTAATCCTAACGCCAAGTACAAAATCGCAGGCTTCGCTGATAAAGCTACAGGATCTGCTTCATTCAACCAGACTTGTCTGAAAAACGTGCTCAGGCTGTTTACGATGCATTGGTTGCAGAAGCGTAAAAGAAAGCCAGCTTGAAAAAGTTGCTATGGGTGGAACAGATAACATGTTTGGTAAGAACTATTTGAACCGCGTAGTTATCTTGGAAGTAAAATAATCATTGATACCTGATAAAACTCTGATAGATTAAAGAAGGGAGTATCGTAACAAACGATGCTCCCTCTTTTTCTTCAACTGCTTTTTGATCACATAAGCAGCAACAGCAAATAAATCATATAACAAGAATCTACAGATCTTGGCTATACAATTCTGGAAACTTGAGGTAGTATTTACCGAATCTTGTAACAAGATATCGGGCTATACAAGCAAAAAACTGATACATAAAAACAACAGGACGTATTTAGAAAAGAACAAGAGCTTTTTTAAATACATCCTGTTGTTTTTAAAAAAGCTCAAGACGATTTTAAAATATTCTATCGTATAGTGACACAGACTAATATATAAGCAACATTATACAAACAAAAGCATTTACTATCCTCAATAGACCAGCTTCACATTGTCAACCCAAAGCGTATTTCCGGGAGAACCGATAAAAGCCCCCCCATGACTGGACGAAAATTGCAGTATCATGTGCGTAGGTATTTCATTGGCCTCCGCCCATCCTATTTCTTTAATCAAGACACTTTTCTCCCTTACTATTTCTAGTATAATCCCTCTCTCTCAACCCCCATTGTTTCAATGATTATAAGACGGATGCTTGGTTATATCACCATACAGCACTTCATAAGTAGCAACCATTCACCCAACCATCCGAGTCCTTATCATACTTCACCACCATAGTTCCTACCCTCTTCGCAGTAATATTTCCTTCAGCGTCCTCCATACGTTTGCAAAAGAAAACAGTTATCGCACAATCCTGCCCTGCCACCTGACCTTTCTTGCTGAAGCCTGTCAACCGGATACGATCTTTCTCACCAGACATCTTTACCTTATAATCATAACGGACAGCTTTGGGACGTTGGGTAAAAGGAACTCCCCAATCATATTCTTCTCAGCATTCTTGGTTCCTGTTATCGCTCCAGCATATCGCCCAAATAAATGGATCCGGCTGCCAATACAGTAATATTCACCATTCCCAATACCTTGACGCTCTCTATATGCGTTTCCAGGCGAGCACAATATCCATTGTCCCGTTTGTCCCTGTAAACAGAATTATTTGTTTTAACAATGCCCACTACCTTAGCCATCACATTAGAGGTTCCCCAAGGAGACCCTCCCATATTCTTATAAGGTTTGTTACCATCTATTTCCTTTGTAGGGCCTATCTCATAAAGAAGTTTGGTATTGCCGCCTATAACACCGGATTCATGAACCTTACGGATTATCCACTGATCCATATCTCCGTATTTTATAGGTACCACCTTTTCCTGGGCAAAGCCATACAGCGGTGCTATAGCCAAAAGAGCAGCGACCGATAATCTGCCATAATATTTCATACCCTTAGTTTTTATTGTTGTTTAGAACCAGCAAAGCTATAAAAAAAAGCGGCAACTGTGAAGTTGCGCTTTTAATAAAGAAAAATAGACTATATTTTCTTCTTAATTTACCAAAAAGAAATCATTAATATACTCTATATAGTAACCATGCCTTTTGGAAATCGTCACGGTTAGGATATTTTGCCTTAAATTCCTCCTTTGCCTGAGTAGCCTGCGCACGGTCATCATATGAAGATGCTATAACGCGATACATATTTCTTTCAGCATTATAAACCACTTTGGCATTATAACCTTGACCATCCAAATATTGTTTCAAACCTTCTGCATTCGCTTTCACACCAAAGCTACCACATACTACGCTATATGCTTTTAAGCCGTCACCTGAAACCAATTCTACTTTCTCTTCGCGAACCGGACCGGCAACAGGAGCAGTTGTCACAGGGGCAGATACTACCGGAGCAGCTTCAACCGGAGTTGCTTCTACCTGATCAGCAGGAGCTTCAGCCAATTCCTGTTGTTTTGCTTTTTCATAAGCCTTCTTGTAAGCACTTTCGCTAGATTTACATGAGGAAAATGCCAAGCTACGCACAATCCCATACCCAACACAACTAATTTTTCATGATTACTCAATCTTTTATAAATTAATACTCTAGTTTAATTCCATTATATTGGTGCAAAAGTAGCAATATATCAACAGCTTTCACAGCAAGAACGGAGTTAAATTTAGTTAATCAGAGAAGAATCTCCAATTTCTATTCAAAAATAGACAAAATAAACAACAACATTCAGTTTATTTGTTAGATTTGTAAGGTACAAAAACAAAAACTATGAAGGATTAAGTATTTTAGCTGCATTCCTAGGCGGAGCGTAGTTGGTGCAGCAGCCGGTATTTTATTTGCTCCTGAAAGCGGAGAAGACACTCGTAGCAAAATTGCTGATGCTTTACGTAAAAGAGGTATCAAATTAAGTCGCACAGATATGGAAAATCTGGTCGATGAAATTGCAGCGAGGTAAAAGAATAAGCAACGCCCACAAAAGTGTATTGTCATTCCGGATCCAAGTCCGGAATGACAATAATTTTAAATCAAAACTCCACGCATGTTTGCAAACGATAAAAATATAGATAATCTGCAACAACTTCTGGCAGAGCTTAAAAAGTACGCAGAGTTACAAAAGGATTATGTAAAATTACATTTAGTAGAAAAACTTACTATACTGATATCAACCCTCATCCTTGTCTTTATATTATTGATATTAGGTATTATCGCACTTTTCTACTTGTCATTTACATTGGCCTATGTACTCGAACCTCATGTAGGCGGCTTATGGCTAGCTATGGAATCATTACCGGATGCATTATTCTGCTGATTCTGTTAATCGTTTTATTCCGCAAACGGCTGATTGTCCAGCCTATGGTAAATTTCCTTGCCAACCTGCTTTTAAATGACAACTGATTATGAAAGAGAATACTCCTAATAAAACGCCCATCATACTTTGGAAGTGATAGCACAACGAAAAGCTGAGAAGTTGGAAGAAGTACAGCAAGCTAAAAAAGAAATGGTACAAACCATACATGAACTTTTTGCGCCTGTAGAACACAAAGGAGGCGTAGAAGGCATTATGCAACATATCAATACAGGAATCGCCGTTTATGACGGAGTACGGACCGGTATCAAGATCATGCAAAGAATCAGAGGATATTTCCTGAAAAAAAAGAAATAACTTAGTATTAACCACAACATTTTATCCACATGAAAAGACAGCTACTAGGTGTGGCGGCAATTTTGTTGTCAATTTCCACGTATGCACAGGACAATCCATTATGGATGCGTTATTGTGCCATTCTCCGGATGGAACCACCATCGCATTCACCTATAAAGGTGACATCTACACAGTACCCTCTACAGGCGCAGGGCCAGTCAGATTACAACCAACCCTGCCCACGACACCAAACCCATCTGGAGCCCTGACGGAAAAAAAATTGCTTTCGCATCAGACCGAATGGGAAGTATGGATATTTTTGAGGTAAACAAGGAAGGGGGTATCCCCAAAAGATTAACCACCCATTCGGGTAATGAAACACCGGTGCTTATAAAGACGCCGGACACATTCTGTTTCTAGCCAATATAATGCCAACTGTAGAAGACGCACAATTCCCCTCCGGACAATTCCAACAAGTATATGAAGTTAATACCGAAGGAGGACGCCCTGCCCTCTTCTCTTCCATGCCGATGGAAGATATCAGTATCAATCACACAGGTAATACTTTGCTCTACCATGACAAAAAAGGATATGAAGATCCTTGGCGTAAACATCACACTTCATCCATTACCCGCGATATTTGGCTGTGTTCTCTGAATGGAAACCGTACCTTTCGCAAACAAACTACTTTCAATGGTGAGGACCGCACTCCCGTTTGGGCTTCAGTATGATAAATCATCTATTATTTAAGTGAGGAAAAAGGCTCATTTAATATTTTCAAACGTGATATTGACGGTAATACATCCAAACAAATCACCAACCATACCAAACATCCGGTACGCTTCCTGAGTGCCGCCTCCAATGGAACATTATGCTATGGATATGATGGCGAAATCTACACGGTAAAAGAAGGTGCCATTCCGCAAAAAGTTCAGATTTCCATTGTCACCGACAAGAACGACAAAGATCTCATCCGCCAGATTAAGCGTAGCGGAGCAACAGAAATATCCCTTTCACCCGATGCAAAAGAAATTGCTTTTGTACTACGCGGAGATGTATATGTCACATCAACAGAATACAGCACCACCAAACAAATCACCAATACTCCGCAACAGGAACGCGATATTCACTTTTCTCCGGACGGAAGAAGTATTGTTTACGCTTCCGAAAGAAACGGATTATGGCAGATTTATCAAACCAGTCTAGCTAAAAAGGAAGAAAAACAGTTCGCTTACGCAACCGATATCAAAGAGGAAAGACTGACCAATTCGGATATCACTTCATTCCAACCTCAATACAGTCCTGACGGCAAAGAAGTAGCCTTTCTTGAAAACCGTACTACCATCCGTGTTCTGAATCTGAAATCAAAAGCTGTACGAACCGTCATGGATGGCAACTATGAATATTCATACAGCGACGGTGACCAATGGTATCAATGGAGTCCGGACAGCAAATGGATTCTTACCAACTACATAGGTATTGGCGGATGGAATAACAAGGATGTTGCACTGGTCAACGCATCTGGCAACGGAGAAATTCATAATCTGACCGAAAGTGGATACAGTGACGGCAATGCCAAATGGGTATTGGATGGAAAAGCCATGATTTGGGAAAGTGACCGCGCAGGATTCCGCAGCCACGGAAGCTGGGGCGCTGAAGCGGATATCTACATCATGTTCTTCGACTTGGACGCATACGACCGTTTCAGAATGAGCAAGGAAGAACTTGCTTTGCTGGAGGAATCAGAAAAGAAAGACAAAGAGAAGAGTGAAGAGAAAAAGAAGGCTGATAATAAAAAAGATAAAAAGAAAGACTCCGAGAAAGAAGATGACAAGAAGGAAGTAAAACCACTGGTTTCGACCTTGAAAACAGCCGTGACCGTGTGATTCGTCTAACTGTAAATTCTTCACGATTGGGAGATGCTGTATTAACTCCGAAGGGTGACAAACTATATTATCAAGCAGCCTTCGAAAGCGGATATGATTTATGGGAACACGATCTTAAAGAAAACAAGACTAAAATCGTCATGAAAAAAGTCGGTGGCGGAGCCCTGCTTCCTGATAAGAAAGGCGAGAATCTGTTCCTTTGCAGCCAAGGTGGTATCAAGAAAGTTACTGTCAGCAGTGGTGAAACCAAACCTGTAGAATTCGAAGCTTTCTTCGACTACCAACTATGGTGAACGCGAATATATTTTCGATCATGTATGGCAACAAGTAGAAGATAAATTCTACGTAAAAGATCTGCACGGAGTAGACTGGAAAGGCTATCACGAAGCATACGCACGCTTTCTTCCATACATCAATAACAATTATGATTTTCAGGAAATGCTGAGTGAAATGCTGGGTGAGTTAAACGGTTCACACACCGGAGCACGTTACTACTCAAACGGTCCTACACTATCCACAGCGACCCTAGGAGCATTCTATGACGAAACTTATGATGGTGACGGGCTAAAAATTAAAGAAATATTAGCAAAAGGTCCATTTGCCGTGAAAAAAACGGATGTTACTCCTGGTTGCATCATCGAGAAAATTGACGGTAAACCTATCGTAAAAGGACAAGACTACTTCCCGCTACTGGAAGGCAAAGCCGGAAGAAAAGTGTTACTGGCCATATATAATCCGGCTACCGGCAAACGTTTTGATATCACCATCAAAGCTATCAGCATGGGCGAACAAAGTAACTTGCTGTACAAACGTTGGGTAGAACGTTGCCGCAATATAGTCGATAAGTTATCCGAAGACCGCATCGGCTATGTACACGTAAAAGGCATGGACAGTCAAAGTTTCCGCGAAGTATATAGTGAAGTATTGGGACGCTGCCGCAACAAAGAAGCTATTATTGTAGACACACGCCACAATGGAGGCGGATGGCTACATGATGACTTGGCCACTTTATTAAGCGGCAAGGAATATCAGCGTTTCGTTCCACGCGGACAATACATAGGCAGCGACCCATTCAATAAATGGCTCAAGCCATCCTGCGTATTGGTATGCGAGGACAATTACAGTAACGCACATGGCTTCCCATGGGTTTACAAGGAATTAAAGATAGGCAAACTGATTGGCGCACCGGTTCCGGGCACAATGACTGCCGTATGGTGGGAAAACCAAATCGATCCGAGCATTGTGTTCGGTATTCCTCAGGTGGGTTGCATGGATATGCGTGGACAATATGCAGAAAATCACCAACTTTCTCCAGACATTGAAGTTTATAATACTCCAGAAAAGGCATTGGCAGGTGAAGACCAGCAGTTGGAAGCAGCCGTACAAGAAATGCTGAAAACAATAGGGGAAAAGAAATAAAACAATCCCATCCTGATAAAAAAGAAAAAAGACAGATGCGAAAATATTTCGCATGCCTGTCTTTTTTCTTGCTCTATTCACATCCGTCCAAGACAAAGATGGCTCATCCAACCTTTATAAAGCGATCATCCGATGAATATAAGACATACGCTTTATATCCGTCGGACGATATTATCAAAAGGAAACAATATGAAATAGTTCTTGATCAGAAGAAAGATTCTCAAGCCTCCTTCGCTCCTTTTTTCCAAAGACGAGTCATATCTTCCAAAGTCTTTCCTTTTGTTTCAGGAACCATCTTCCATACAAACAGAGCTGCAAGCACACAAATCACGCCATAAAGCCCATAGGCAAACACCGGACTGAATTCATACATGGCAGGAAAAGTGGAAGAGACCAGATAATTGAATATCCACTGGAAAGCTACAGCGATAGCCACTGCCTTGCCGCGGATAGTATTCGGAAATATCTCTGCAATCAACACCCAGCAGATAGGTCCCCATGACATCATAAAAAATGCAGCATAAACAATGATGGAAAGAACAGGAAGAATACCTCCCACCTGAAACTCATCACAAAATGCAACACAGAATGCACCTACAGCCATACCAATAGAACCAACAATCAACAAGGGTTTACGTCCCATCTTCTCTACGGTAAAGATAGCAACCAATGTAAAGAGAATATTAACTACCCCCATTACCACAGTCTGCATCATACCATCACCACCGCCACCGATTTTCTCAAAAATACGCGGTGCATAATAAAGCACAGCATTAATACCGATAGCTTGCTGAAATACAGAAAGCAAGATACCGACTACAATAACTGTCAACCCGTATGTAAGCAGTTTCTCTGTTTTCTCGGAAGTCACAGCCTTTATTTCAGACAAAATAGTTTTAGCCTTATCTGTTCCATTTACTTTTTCAAGTACAGAAAACGCTTTATCATCCTGATGGGTCATAGCCAAATAGCGCGGAGTTTCAGGAACCAAAAACAATAAAATGCCAAATAATGCAGCCGGAACCGCTTCTGAACCAAACATATATCTCCAACCATCGGAAACAAGCACTTCATCCGGCATACCATCTTTAATCATATAATTCACAAAATAGACTACCAACATGCCAAAAATAATAGCAAACTGATTACAAGAAACCAATTTACCACGAATTTCGGAAGGAGCAATTTCGGCAATGTACATCGGACAAACAGCAGAGGCAAGTCCTACACCGATCCCCCCGATGATACGATAAAAGTTAAAAGCAAGGATCAATGCAAACGAAGTATCTCCTTTAGAGAAAAATAAAAATTCGGGATAATAAGAGCCTAAAGCAGACAGAAAGAACAATAAAGCAGCCAGACGCAACGAATTACGACGTCCTAACCCCGAAGCAAAATAACCGGAAAAAGCACTACCAATGACACAACCTATCAATGCACTGGAAGCAGTCACGCCATGCCAGAAAGCATCTAATCCCAAATGTTTTTGCAGAGCCTGCTCCGCTCCCGAAATAACAGCTGTATCATAACCGAAAAGTAAACCGCCGAGAATGGCTATAAACACCACTCCCATCAGATAGAAATTGTTTTTCTTGTTTTTCATAATAAAAGAATTATAATAGTTTTCGTAATAAATACAATAACAAAGCTGTGCGAAATTAATCATTAATACGTAATTCTATTATAATTCTCCAACCATTTTAAATCTTTTTCACATCAAGGAAAAACAAGATTATTCCGTCTGAACTGTTCTATGTCTTCCTTTTTTAATCCTATCTTATCCAATGACTTAGGAAGATTATGGTCATTAAGATAATAACGCGGACGAATGAGATATTGTCTGTTTGCTACCGATAGGCTATCTGCCCTATAAGGTGTCTGTACCCCTGCCAAATTCAGCATGGTATGAAACACGGAGGCATTTCCCGCCACCGGTTTTTCACGGTTCTGCAATATAGCTTCATGTACTTCCACATTCTTTTCTCTATATGTTTTGGACAACCAAATTAAAAATGGCACATGCAGTTGATAATAAGACGGGACTGGGGATGCATGTAAAAATAATTTTCGATTATCATCAAAAATATCCTCTCCATGATCCGAAGTATAAAGCATAGCCGAAAAAGAGTTCATTTTCTGCAATAAAGTGATCAAAGAAGCCAGAAAACCATCTGTATAACGGATAGTGTTATCGTATGCATTCATCAAATACTCTTTATTCTCATATTTGGCGTCTGTCAGATTATCCGGTTTAAAGACAGACATGGATTCGGGATAACGTTCTTTATAATTAAAATGTGATCCATAGGCATGCAGCACGATAAATAATTTTTGATGACCTGCCTTTAGCTCCTCTTCTACTAGAAACAATAGTTCGTCATCCGAAATATTGGCTCCTTTCGGAGTGTCTTTCTTGATAAACTTCCAATCATCTGCCTCCATCCCCAAAAAATCAATAAAAGAATGGTTAGGAAGCTGGTTCGAAAAAAAGGCAGTATGAAATCCTGCTTCCTTGAAAGCGGTAATGATTCCTTTCTGTCTATAAAGACAGTCATAATCCTCAGCCGAAGCTGCCGAAAGCAACATAGGCACACTTTTATGAGTAGTATTAGACTGGGTAAGCACATCCGTGAAAGTTACCACCCCCTCCATTTTATCAAGTAATGGAGTAGTATTCCTTTCATAACCATAAAGTCCGAAATTACAGGCACGGGCCGTTTCCCCTATCACCAAGACATAAACTTCCCGGCTGTTTTCATCATGTGCGGCACTGGCATTAAAAGTAAAATCCCTTGAAGTTTCCGCATATCCGGCTGTTTCGCCCGCACGTTCTGCAGCCAATACTAGATTATAACATACATTAGCCGGATACATTTCGATCTTTACTTGATAATCACGTTGCGTCGCATAGCAGATAACAGTCAATAACACTCCTGCAACAATGCCTGCCAAGGCATACTTACGCTGAGAACGAATAAAAGAATATTCCAACTGATTACCTCGGGCCCATGAGAAACCTCCCAAGACCAAAGCAGGAATGTAAACAACAAAAACACCAATTACAGCCGGCAGTAATTATCCAACAGTTCCAGCGCCTCCCCGGAATTAGTAGTTGTCAGATTCAGGAACATATCTACTGCAATGATAGAACGCCCGAACAGGTATAGCAATACCAGTTGGAATGCCGCAAAGAAAACAAACGGAAATAAGATCCAAATAGTCTTTCCAGGTTTACGCCCCAATGTCATAATCAACCAATAAACCGATACCGGCAGAATGACATTACAAATACGTGCCAAAAGTGTCATTTGTTGTTCTGTAAAAAACAATGCCACATTGGGAATGGCCAAGACAACGATGAACAGAACGAACAATCGTTGTGGCTCACAACACCACTGAATAAATTCTTTAAAATGCTTCATTTATATTAAAAATAAAACCAGACTGTCCATTTTTTCCAAATCCATAGTCCAGACGAACATTTACATTCTTTTTAAACTCCCAACGATAACCTATTCCATAATTAGGCAACACTCTGTCCATGCGCAAAGCACTGAACTTATTGAATACAGTTCCGGCCCCTATCCAAACTACAACACCATTACGTTTCCATACATGCTGACGCAATTCCACCTGCCCCTCTATTTTATGCTTGTCACGATAGCGCCCTTCGTAATAACCACGCATGGAATACGAATTCCCAACAGCGCCATCATAGCCCACGACGGATTACCGAAATTAAAAGTACCACGTAATTCTCCTGCCAACAATCCTCCTTCCCATACAGGATGATAATAACTGGTACGCAAATCCGTAGTACTGAATGCATAATCGTTTCCTAAAAACTTAGGACGGAAACATTGGGTAATATTCAAATAATATCCCTTATGGGGATTAGTCAACACATCGCGCGAATCATATGCCAAAGAAAGGCCCACTCCATAATTAGCAGTAGTAAGGTTCATTCCCTCCAGTAATCCGGGGCGTTCCATATTCTTACCATGCACATAATCATAAGATGCCATAGGACCTATATATAAATTATCCGCTATCCGAAACAAAAAACTAGCTTTAATTTGTGCTTGCCAGCGATCTAAATCAGATTCATTGGCATCTACATTACCCATATCGTACCCTATTCCCCAAAACTTGGAAGGAAAGGAATAAAAATAAAGAGTATAATCCAGCCGGTATTTGTCCTGCGGAAAGATATGAGTTCCGCGTATCCCCAACATATAGAAGCCAACAGTGGAAACATCTCCAAATAAAGATACATTGGACGGGGGAAGAAGCATGTCACTTCTATCAGCACGATAAAGCCCCGCTGCCACCAGTCCAAGCCCCAGTTTGGTATCCGTACTGTAATGTGGTCCGCCAATAATACTAAAATCAAATTTCTTATGATTCTTATCTTTATTAGCATCATTAAAATAGTCCAGAAATCTTTTGAAAAAAAAGTCCTTTTCTGTACTGTGCTGTCTTTGTGTTGCATTGTCGTATCTTCAGGCAAATAAAACAGACCGCCCTCTTGCGTGACTGCCAAAGCCGCATCTGCCATACATATAAAGATTACGATCAAAAATGATATTTTCTTCATTGTAACCTGTTATTTTTTCCACTGTTAAAACAAGCTTTACAGTAAACATAAACTGATAAAAACAAATAAAGCAGATTGGGATACAAAGATAGCCAAACCTGCTTTATTGTGACTTTTTTATAATAAGAATCTGGTCTGAATTTACCTATTTCTGTCCTAAATACCTTATACCGGTCGCTTTTCTGTAATCAGCCAACGCAATCTTCTGCTCATAATAAGATTGGATAAGGTTTGTATATGCCTGTATCCATGTCAGCTGTGCAGAAAGCACATCCAAAATAGTCAACTTACCTTCAGTATAACTAAAAGTGTTCAAATCCAAATTCTCTTCTGCCAGTTTGCAGTTCTCCTCGGCAATACTTATCTGACGGGTATTCTCTGTCAGACTAGTCCACGCCTTCGCCACTTCTTTGCTTATTTGGTCTTGCTTATCTTGCAATGCATACTGCTTGCCCAATAAAATAGCCTTCTGTGCAGCCGTCGATTTAAAGCGGGCTCCCCAATGGAAAATCGGCAATTTAATAGAGGCATACACATTACTATTAAACATAGTTTCGCCCGAAATGTTCAACATCTGTGTTCCCCATGTCTCTTTAAAACCGATAGAAAGAGAAGGGTTGTACTTGGCGGCAGCCAGACTTACCTGTCTTTTCTGATAATCCACATCCAACTGTGAGATAGCATAATCGGGACGCACATTCAAGGCTGTTTCCGCTCCAACAAAGGCAGGCATAGGCAATATGGTAGAAATAGAATCCGTCAAATCCATTTCAGCCAGCGGTTCCAATCCCATCAGTACATTCATATTCTGCAAGGCGACCTGATAAGACTGATAGCTGCTGGAACGTTGCAATTCAGCCTCTTTCAAACGAGTCTGCATCTGAATGAGATCCGTCTTGCTGATATAGCCATCATCGTACTTATCTTGCAGCACTTTGGTCAACTGCTCAATAATCTGTACATACTGGCACATCGTTTCATACATTTCTTTTTGTGCGGCTGTTCCCCAATAACTGGCTTCAGCGGCATAGATAATATTATCCGTTGTCAAATCCACCGACTTATCCGCCATCTGAGTTTGTATTTGGGAAGCCTTATAATTGTGATAGATACTGCCACCGGCATAAATAGGTTGTGATACCCCTACTTCGGCACTGTATGAATCGTGCTCCATAGGAACAGCCATTCCGCCAAAATCCATCTCGTATTTGTTAATACGATACTGATAGCTTCCCGTTGCATCAACAGCCGGAAAGAAAGCGGTTTTTGCCGCTTTCATAGCCTTCTGCATAGCTGTACGTTGTGCCACACTCTGTTTTAAGGTTTGGCTATAATCCAGTACCTTTTGTTCAAAGGTAGAATAATCCACGACAGTCTGAGCCGAAAGTGTACCGGTCATACAAGCCATACCTATAATATAGATCATCTTAGTTTTCATTATCTGTCTGCTCTGATTTTAAAGAAAATACAATAAGTTACCGGAAGAACAAAAATGGTCAGTACCGTCGATACGAACAAACCACCCATAATGGTAGCCGCCATACCTGCAAACATGGCATCGCCCAACAATGGAAGCATACCCAGAATAGTAGTTCCGGAAGCCATGGTCACCGGAACGATACGTGTCTTGGTAGCCTCGACCACGGCAGGCACAGCACCCTTTCCATCCTTCAACTGAAGTCCGATTTCATCGACCAGCACAATGGCGTTCTTGATATTCATACCAATCAATCCCAACAGACCGAGGATGGCAAGAAGTCCAATGACTTACCAAACAAAAGCAATCCCCATACCACACCGATAAACACCAGCGGCAACATAAGCATAATCAATACCGGCTTGCGGTAGTTGCTGGGGAAAAGAAACAGCAGAACCACATAAATCAACAGGAAGGTCAGCGGAATATTCTTCGCCAATGCAGCGTTACTCACATCCTGTGTTTCCTGCTCGCCGAAATATTTCATTTTATACCCTTCGCAACCGCATCTGCTCTTGTACGGCAGTGAGCACCTGTTTAAACGCAGCCATCGTATTGGCTCCACGTTTAGGTTCACATTGCATCATCATACAACGCTCGCGGTTAAAGCGGCGGACTACATTATAATCATAACCCAAAGCAAAATTATCGATCACCTGTTCCACCTTCACGGAATTTCCTTTCGTACTGAATACAGGCACACTTTTCACATCATTCAAGTTCATTTTTTCCACATCCTCATCTTTCAGCAGGATAGGCAAGGAAACATCCCCCTCACGATATTCTCCCAAAGGCAAACCATTGGTAGCCGTACGGAATGAGTTGGCAACCTGCTGACGGGTAATCCCCAAGCGTAAACCTTTCTGTTGAGAGAACATCGGTTTCCACACGGGCACCTTATCTCCCCAGTTGGAACGGATATCCGTCACCATATCACACTGGCGGGCTATTTTTTTCGCCCTTTCAACCAATGCGGTCAATGTATCGGGGTTTTCACCGATAAAACCGATCTCAATAGCAGCTTCAGGCACCGGAGACAAAGCAAAAAGTGCCGAACGGGTAATGATATTGGGAAAGTTCTGAGTCATGTGCTCATAAAACTGCTGTTCTACTTCGGCTGCATCTTCGGGGTCTTTAGTTTCCACCATCACATTAGCATAGTTAGACTTCGGTCCAAAAGAAGAACTTGCCAAATAGTAACGCAACGGAGTACCACCCAATGTCACCGAATATGATTTAACTTCTCATGATTCTTCAAATAACCCTCCACCTTCATCACATCCTGATCTACCGCATGAATACTAAATCCCTCAGGGAATACCAGATCAGCACGAAAATAAGGCTTATTCATTTTCGGGAAAAAACTCTGAGGCATAACAGCCATAATAACCAAAGAAAGCACCAAAGTTACAAAAACCGTGGTCAATGTCACAAAACGGCGTTTAATCAGCAAGGTCAGAAACTTCTCGAATTTATGATAGAGTTTAGTATCATACGGGTCTTTCATTGCACCGCCGGGAACAGCTTCTTTCAAAATAAAATTACCAAAGTCGTAGTCTGGCACAAAGCCAGAATCCAGCTCAATCCCAGTGATACAGCCAATACAACAAATAGCGGTTTCACAATCTCAGCCACGGATGCCGGTGCCAGATACAAAGGCAGGAAAGAGCAGATAGCAATAAAAGTAGCGCCCAGCAATGCCCATTGCGGCTTGATGGCTCCCTCTATCAATGACTGATAACGTGATTTTCCGCGCTTGATACCTATCTGCGCATTATCTGTTACCACAATGGCATTGTCCACCAGCATCCCCCATGGCGATAATAAATGCCGCCAAGGAAGTACGGTTCAATCCTACCCCCCACATCAACATAATAAGCAAAGTACCACCTACCGAGAAAAGTAAGGAACTACCTATCAGCATACCGGCACGCGATCCCATCACCACAAAGATAATCAGGATAACAATAACCAATGATTCTATCAAATTCAGGATAAAGCCATTATTCGCCTCATCAGCAATCTTGTCCTCAGGATAAAGCGAGGTCAGTTCAATGCCGATAGGCAACAATTGCTCTATTTCCGCCAACCTTTCGTCCACTGCTTTACCCACAGCTACCACATTATCCTTTGCTCCACTGGCCACACCTATACCAATAGCACGTTTACCATTGACCCGCATCAAGGTTGAAGGCGGATCATAGTATCCACGCTCCACTGTTGCAATATCCCCCAAACGGACTTCCCGTCCCGTCCTTGCTGATAATCAACTGGTTTTCTATATCTTCCAGACTGGTATAAGTCCCTTCCGTACGCAAGCGCAACTGATAAATTTCTGTCGCTATATCTCCTGTATTCACCTGTATATTCTGCTTCTGCAAGATGCCCATAATCGAAGTGGGATCAATACCCAATGCCGAAAGTTTGGAGGTAGATATCTTGACATTGATCACTTCGGTCTGCTCTCCGTATAACATTACTTCTGTACTCCTCAATCGGGGTCAGCTGAGTACGGATACGCTGTGCCCAGTCACGCAAATCGGTATACGAGAAGCCCTCATCAGCTGTCAAAGCATAATAAATACCATACACATCACCAAAGTCATCATTACAGTAATGGTAGACGCCCCACTGGGCAACTTAGGTTGTATATTCGCCACTTTACGACGTAATTCGTCCCATTTTACAGGCATATAATCCGGATCAATCGTAGGCTGAAGTTCAATAGAAATCTTGGACAGTCCGAAATAAGATTCCGATTTAATCTGATATACATCTGTCATGGACTGAATTTCACGTTCAATCGGTTCCGTAATCAGTTTCTCCACTTCATGTGGGTTCGCTCCCGGATACTGGGTAACCAATACCGCAGTCTTTATCACAAAAGGCGCATCTTCTTTCTTAGGCAGCTTGAAGAAGGAGATTACTCCACCTATCAGCAAAATAGCCAAAAAGAAATAGATAACCTTCCGGTTCTCCAAAGAATATTTTGGAATATTCATGATATGCTTTCTCCTTTTTTATTCTGTTAATATTTTTACTTGCTGGCCATCCACAAGATAAGAGGCTCCGGCAGAAACGACCTGTTCACCCGCTTTCACATCTCCGGTAACAATCAAGTCATTACGTCCAACAATAGTACCCTTATCGTTGACTTTGCGTTGTTCCACTTTCTGTGTGGATGGATTATAAACAAATACTTTTTTACTATTCAATGTATTGTCAAACACTACAGCCGACAAAGGTACTGTAATCCCTTCCTTTACCACATCATTCTCAATATAGACAATAACACGACATGAGAACCCCACCGATACCTTGTATTTTTTCAAATCAATTCCGGATCATCAATGTAAAGGAATACAGGAACTCCTGCCCCATCGGGAGAAGCCTCTACATACTCCTTTACTTTTGCTTGAAATAATTTTCCTTTATAGGCATCAAATTCTACGTAAATAGTAGAAGGAGAAGTTACATAAGAAATATTCGTTTCGGGGATAGTGAACTCCACTTGCAATTTAGCCGGATTAATCAAACACACTACTCCTTGTCCTGGTTGTACACGCTGATAGTTTTCAACGTATTTTTTTTGGATGAAACCATCAAATGGAGCGCGTAGCTTTGTGTCATTCAATGTGTTTTGCGCATCTTCAAATGCCGATTTGGCATTGGTATACGAAGCCTGGGTCGTTTCAAATTCTTGCATGGAAATGGCGTTCTTAGCCAATAGTTTCTCCGCGCGTTGCATCTGTGATGCCGCCTTTTGAAATGAAGCCCTCTTAGCGTCATAATCCAATTTGTAATCTGTCGGATCAATTTCGGCCACTACCTGTCCTTTCTTTACCCGCTGTCCTTCGAGTACATTCATTGCTACCAGCGGACCGGACATTTTAAAGGCCAAGTCACTGAACTGATCAGGCGACACAACACCTGAATACGATTTTTCGATCCTGCTTAACGAGGTCACTTCCGCCAATTTCACGGGACGGGGACCGCGTTCTTGTGCAGGTTGCTGTCCGCAAGAACAGAACACTGCTGCAATCATTGCCATGATAGACAAATTTTTACCTTTCATACTGTTAATCTTCACTATTAGTTTCCGCTGCAAAGTTCTCATAATTATTAAAGGCGTACAAGTGCTAACAGTAAGATATATTAGTCTATTTTTAAGCATTTTCTTTGTTATCTGCTTTAACTGTCCTATATTTGTGGTGCATAATCAAAATCTTCTTTATTTTTATGAAGTATATAGATGACATTAACCTATTTAAATCAAATAAGGATTTCGTTGCAGAAATTGACATGACAGGATCATTAGGCCGTATTTACCACTACCCGCAACGAATGGAAGGATGCTTGTTCCTTCTGTGCCTGCGAGGTGAATGTGACATAACGATCCATCTGTCTGAACACAAGATACAAAAGAACGACATTGTCACTATTTTGCCAGAAACCTTTGTACATGTCCACCGGCAAAGTCCCGACTGCCGTCTGTACCTGATAGGGTTCAACAAAGAGTTGCTGAATGGAATAAACCTCTTCAATTCCACCATGAACTATCTTTCAGCCCTGATTGACACGCCCATTATTCCTCTGCGTCCCGAAATAACCGAGTTGTTTCAAGACTATTTTATGTTGCTGATAAAAATGAAACGTATGGGAGCCAAGCCCAATAAAGACTTAATCAGCACCATGCTGCTCACTATATTGCACGGTGTAGGCAGCATTCATCAGAACACCAATGTAACCACACGTACTTTCAATCGTGGAGAAGAAATTGTAAAACGTCTGGTCCAATATATCATCAAACATTATACGAAAGAACGGAGTGTAGCTTTTTATGCCGACCTGCTTCATATATCCCCTCAGCACCTCAGCACTACTGTCAATAAGATTACGGGAAAAACTGTTACAGATATCATCGCCAAACTAGTGATAACAGATGCGGAAGCCAAACTAAAATCCACCGATCTTACTATTCAGGAGATAGCCTATTCACTTAATTTCCCAGATATCTCATTCTTTGGGAAATATTTTAAAAGATATACAGGAATGTCACCGAAACAGTATAGGGA
>ENA-OQCS01000645-OQCS01000645.1-human-gut-metagenome-genome-assembly--contig:-NODE-645-length-19424-cov-4.089288_pt1 | contig 19424 bp, 32 predicted proteins | sample MGYA00242757_ERZ504575 | MGnify/ENA primary metagenome ERZ504575 (study PRJEB26092, sample SAMD00036297) | human gut metagenome | host: Homo sapiens | study: EMG produced TPA metagenomics assembly of... | reverse complement strand
CCATCTTTCCGATGACCTGATAGAAAAATGCGGCAAGGCTGTGTCCCTCCAGACGGTTCACGTCAGCCTGTTCCGCCAGCTTGGATTTTTCCAGCTTTTTCAGGCGGTCAGCAAGCGTATCTCTCTGGGCGGTCAGTTCTTTCTGCTTTGCTTCACAGTTCTTCTTTTCTGCGACCTGCTGCCAAAGCTCTTTCAACGTAGAATTACTCATATGGAATGTCCTTTCCCGGCATTGCGTTTCTTCGTTCAGAAGCTGGTTCAAAAAATGCTGCCGAATATTTACAAATGTTTTGGTGATAACGTAGCTGTCCGTATCTTCATACTGACAAGGATGAATCGTGCCATTGTCGAAGCTAAAAATTTCAGCATCAGGCATTCCGAGGAGAATGGGTGAATGTGATACGATACTATATAATGTAGGAGAACGCTTAGTTCCGCTCAAACCCAAGATAGCGGGTGCCTGAAAACTCAGCTTTCCAATGTCGCCCTCCACAAGCATTCCGTAGTCCGAACCACTTACGGTAAGCTCCATGCGGTCGCCGCTCTCTACCTGAAAGGTTGCATAATAGGTCGTGAACGTATGCGCCATCGTATTGTCTGTATGGTGGCGAGAAACTTCCGTGCGCTTTGCCACAACCGTTGCCGGAACAGTCAGCCGCGGCGAATGGTTGTTTTTATTCCATGTGCTGATATTTCCGATGATGGTGTATAGGATCATACCCAAAACCACAAGGAACAGGATGGGAAACAGAATGCTGAACAGCATATCAATTCCAGCGTAAAACATCTTATTCCTCCAAAATTTCTTCCAGCAGGTTCTTTACATCGTCCAGAAAAGATTCTTCTCCGAGGGTGTTCACCTTGAAGAACACCGCTTGACTGCCGCCTGCGGTGATGGCAGACAGCCGGATCGGACTGTCCGCATTCTGGAACATGGTCAGTGTCAGACTCAGGCGGTTGCCGCCCATCATGCTGTACCGCTCAAATACACGGACACTGCACCGGGCATCGCCTCTTTGAAATCACTGCCTGCCTCTAAATCTGCCGACCAACTGCTGTCCGGGATTTCTTGTTCCAATTTCCGAAGCAGCTTGTCAAAGTTTTTGTTTCGGATGGTCTTTTCAAAGATTGCCATAATGGTTCCTCCGTTCTGACAATTAAAAATCGGTCCCTTATTTTTGATACGAGCAGAGCCACAGGAAAATTGCGGAGAAATCGCTTGAAGAGAGAAATTTTGTCTAATTTGATTATAGCATATCTTTTGGAAGAACAAAATACTTTATGTACGCCGCCCGTAGGCGGCAAAAGTCAGTCCAGTGGAAATTCCAGTTCGACAAACTCTGCATCGGTCAGCAGTTTCAGTTTTTCGATGACCTGTTTCGTGGATAAGCCCCAGCCGGGTGCCGGTGTTGTAGAACATGGAGATAATGCTCAGTCATCTCGGTGTCGGCATGGCTACATTGCCTCCATGGGCTGGATCTTGTTTATGCAGAAAAAGGGCCTTTGGCAGCAGCTGATCCACGCAGCTGCCGGATGTGAAAAGCTCTTCTTCACACTGGGTGGTTTAGTGTTGATGATGAGCCTGCACATTTTTTCCATTCATGCTAACCATCTACGATTATTTCCTCAATAGGTCGTTTTGCATTTTATGCCATGCAAAAGGCAGAATCAGATATAAAAAGTTCTTTCGTATGTAAAAGCCTTCAAAAACAACTTGAAACACTTTTGTTGCAATGGTACAATAATAATGTTATTTTATGGAAGCTCGGCGCAAAGCCCATGCGGACAGGCTGCGGGTGTGTGGATTCCTATGGGATGTGTAAGAATAGCTAGGGCAGCACTGCGCTACTGCACTTTCCGATAATGTGAGGGAGGTATAATTTATATGATGAAAAAGATCTCCCGCCGCTCTTTTTGCAGGTCTGCGGCATTACGGCAGCCACGGCGGCGTTGACTGCCTGCGGCGGCGGTAAGACCGAAACGGCTAAAAAAGACGATGTGCACGAAGCCGTTACCTTTATGGCACCTTATAAGGAGATAGAAGCCTTTATTGAGCAGGTACACAGCGTTTACCCGGAAGTGAACATCGAGGTCGTGCCCTACAGCGGTGATAACACCACCACCTGTTTGCAGAATATGTTTGCGGCGGGCGACCTGCCGGACGTCTGCACCTTGACCTACTACGACCCCCGGATCGATCTGGTCTCCGACAAACTGCTGGACCTTTCCGGCTACGATTTTACGGATAACTATGTGGAGTCCCGTCTGCAGGACGTGTTCGACAACGGTGCCATCTACCTGCTGCCCTCGACCTACAACTGCTACGGCATCACCTACAACAAGACCCTGCTGAAAAAATACGGCTGGGAGCTGCCCAATTCTTTCGCTGAGCTGGAAGAACTAGCTGCAAAGGCCAAGAAAGCAGAGGTCGATCTCTGTCTGCCGCAGATCCAGTATCCGGGCTATGGTTTCCAGTATCTGTGCAACATTGCGGACGCGATTTCCTCGGCACACTGGACGGCAGGCTGTGGCAGCGGGATTATCTGTCAGGTAAGGCGAATGTCAGCAATACCCCCGGCATGATGCAGGCGATGGCCTATGTCCAGAAGTGGAAGGACATCGGGATGCTGAACGACACCGGCGACGCTCTTGACGACAATGTGACCCGGCAGAGGATGATCGAGGGCAACACCCTGTTTCTGATGGGCGGCACCAACGGCATCGTGGAAGCAGACGGCAACGCCGATAAATATGGTTGATGCCGTTTCTCTCGGAGGACGGCACCCAGAACGTTTTTGTGCTGAATGTGAACCGCTTCTACGGTCTGAATAAAAAGCTGGAGCAGGACCCCCAGAAGCTGAAGATGCGCTCAAGGTGATGCGTGTGCTTTCCACCGTTGCAGGCACCAGCGCTCTGCAGCCCGCAACGGCGCTGAAAAGCAGCCTGCTGCCCTTCAAGGACGCAAAAGCGGACGGCACCTACTACGCCGATATTGCCGATGCCCTGAATGCAGGCAACACCGCGCCCTTTATCTATTCCGGCTGGGAAAACACCATCGTGACCACCGGCCTTAAAATGCTGGACTTCATGAAGGCAATGCCACCATGGAGGATGTGATCCGTCAGCTGGACGAGGATCAGGATAGTGTGGTGAACAACACCCCGGATACCATCACTACCGTTACGGAGGAGCTTTCGCAGGAGGACTGCGCCATGCTGGTGGGCCGCTGCTTTGCACAGGCTACCGGCAGCGACCTTGCGCTGGTGTCGCTGAGCACATGGATCCCCGGCAACCCCACCGATCAGAACCATCACGCGTAGCTGCCAAGCTGTACGCCAAGGGCATTACGGATTACGACCTTTCGGTGATCCTGCCCACCGGCTGGAACCGCACCATCCAGACCGTTACCCTGACCGGGCAGCAGATCAACGACCTGCTGGCCACGGGCTACGATGCCTACGGCAACGGCAAGGGCTACCCCTATGTGCTGGTAAGCCCGGTGCAGCCGGATGCGGGCAAGACCTATCAGGTTGCCATCTGCGGTGTGAGCGACCAGTTGGCTGCGGAGACCACGGTCACAGACAGCGGCGTGGTGGGCATGGATGCTGCAAAAGCCTTCTTTGGTGCATACACCACCATCAGCCGGGCAGATACCGCATGGAGCTAGGGTGCGTCTGAAACAGAACAGACAGGAGATACCAGATGTGAACAACAAACTATATAAAAAGCTGCTTTGGGGCACCGGCTTTGTCATTGTTGCGGTCATCCTGACCCTTTTTATCATGAGCCAGACCTACATCCAGAACCTTGTCTACCATGAGCGGCTGAACCAGATGGAAGAGGTCACCCACCAGATGTTCCGCAGTCTGGAGGATGTGATCGACACCCATTGGAGCGAGGTGAATGTACAATGCAATTATTTGTACTGCACTCCGTTAAAGACCGATACCGAGTTCTATCGCTATCTGAAAAAGCTGTCGGAGCTTTCCAATTACCATGAAAGACAGATCGAACTGATTGCCGTGGACTCTGCCGGACATTACTATACCGAGAATGGCGGCATGGGGCTGCTAAGGGAAATGAACTATCTGGCAGACTCTCCGCAGTGGGTCAGCTATGTTTCCAACTCGCTGACCGTGGACGACTCCCGGATGGTGTTCCTGGAACAGCTCTCCACCCCCATCACACTGCAAAGCGGAGAAAAAGAGATCACCCTGCGCTACTTTGGCATTTCGCAAAGCATGACCCAACTGAACGATTATTTCCGCTGTGATGCCTACGAAAATAACAACAGCGTCTATGTGCTGGACAACGACGGTTTCAAGCTGTTCAACGCCAACGATACCGAACTGCTGAAGGGGCATAACGTATACACCGTGCTCTCCCGGATGTCCTATCTGCACGGTTCTTCCTTTGCGGAGGCAAAGGAGCGGCTTGACCGCACAGGCTCCTGCTATTCCAACGCCGTGCTGGACGGGACCGAGTATTTCTACGCCCTGAAGCAGATGGAAAACGCCAGTGGACACTGGCGTTCCTTGTTCCGGCAAAATATGTGGCCGTGAATACGCAGAAGCTGGTCAGCATCGTCATGATCATCATCATCGTCATTGCGATGGTGTTCTCGGTCATAACAGTTTTTGTCGGCTGGTCTCTCCTGCGGCAAAAGCAGCAGCAGGAGCTGCAGGCAGAAAAAGAAGCGAACCTCCGTCTGGAGCAATACAACATCCATCTGACGCAGGTAAACGATGAGCTGCGGCAGGCACAGGACATTGCTGCAGAGGCGTTACAGTCCGCCGAGCGCGCCAGCAAGGCTAAGACGGACTTCCTTGCCAACATGAGCCACGATATCCGCACCCCCATGAACGCCATCATCGGCATAACTACGCTGATGAAAAACGAGCTGCACCAGCCGGAAAAGCTGGCCGAACATCTGGACAAGCTGGAAAATTCCGGCCAGCTGCTTCTGGGCATCATAAACGATATTCTGGACATGAGCCGCATCGAGAGCGGCAAGACCACCCTGAATGTGGAAAAAATGAATCTGCCCCAGCAGATCAGCCAGCTGGACAGCATCATCCGCCAGCAGGCAGGCCAGCGCCGCCAGACCTTTACGGTAAACACCCATCTGCAGCACGAAAACGTGCTGGCAGACCCCAACCGTCTGAATCGGGTGCTGATGAATATTCTCTCCAACGCAGTCAAGTATACGCCCACCGGCGGGCATATCCGGTTTGAGGTGGACGAGCTGCCCCGAAACGAGCACTACGCCCGATACCGCTTTGTGGTGCAGGATGACGGCATCGGCATGAGCAAGGCCTACCAGAAGACTCTTTTTGACCCCTTTACCCGGGAGGAGCGCTCCGGCACCAACAAGGTGCAGGGCACCGGCCTTGGTATGGCCATCACCAAGAACATTGTTGACCTGATGGGCGGCTCTATCAATGTGGAGAGTACCACCGGCAAGGGCACTCGCTTTGAGGTGGTGCTGGAATTTCTCGTTGATGCCGAAGCAGATACGGTGCCAGAGGCACAGATGCTCCCGGAGGAAGAGGAAGAAACTTCTCCTCTGTCCGGCATGAAGTTCCTCTGCGCCGAGGATAACGCCATCAACGCCGAAATTCTGGAAATGCTGCTGGAAGCCAATGGCGCAAGCTGCACCATCTGCTCCAACGGTCAGGAAATCGTGGATGCCTTTGCCAGCGTAAAGCCCGGCGAGTACGACATGATCCTGATGGATGTGCAGATGCCTGTGATGGACGGCTTGGAAGCCACCCGCCGCATCCGCAGCGGTGAAAACCCGCTGGGCAGGATCATTCCCATCCTTGCCATGACCGCCAATGCCTTCCTTGAGGATATGCAGAAGAGCAGGGAAGCCGGCATGGACGAGCACCTGTCCAAACCTGTGGATATCGCTGCGCTGGAGCAGACGGTAAAACGCTTCCGTGTTATCCCCCCCGAAAATAAATAGCGGACAAGCGCGTTTCCGCAGAGAAAGCACACAAACGATGTAAATGATGCAGGAGAAGACTAGAACGTGAATACACTTTCCGAGATCGAGAGTATTACAAAGCGCGTGAGCAGCAGCTTTTGGAAAAACTTCATCAACAGGAAGCCGCTCTTGCCGCAATGCCTGACGGATATCCAAGCTGCCCTGAAAGAAGAATTACAGCAGCACAACTGAGCTGCGGATGCAATCAAAACAGGAGTATAAAAAGCCCGAATGAAACACAGAATCTCACGCCGTGCATTCCTGAACGGATGCACGCTGCTGGCGGCAGCTGCTGCCGTAAGCAGTCTGACTTCCTGCGGAGAAAAGGAAGCGAAAGACAGCGGTCTTGCACAAATCGTTGTGGGAAGCGACAGCTATCCACCTTATATCTATCTGAATAATGACGGTGTTCCCACCGGAATCGATGTGGAGATCGCCACCGAGGCGTTCCGCCGCATGGGGTATGCTGCCCGGTTTGAAACGATCAACTGGGAGCAGAAAACAAATCTTGTGGAAAGCGGCGCCATCGACTGCATCTGGGGCTGCTTTTCCATGGATGGACGCGAAGAGGTATACCGCTGGGCGGGGCCTTACATGGTGAGCCGTCAGGTGGTTGCGGTGGATGCCGACAGCAGCATCCGATCCCTTAGCGACCTTGCCGGCAGACCGTCGCCGTGCAGAGCACCGGCAAGCCGGAAGAGATCTTTCTCAGCGGCTCCGACCCGCGCATCCCGCAGACGGTGGAGGTGCTCAGCATCGAAAACCGCAGTGTGCAGTACGCAATGCTGGCCTGCGGCTATGTGGACGGCATCGCCGCCCACGAGACAGGCATCCTGCAATATATGAAGGACAATGCCGTAGACTTCCGCATTTTGGAGGAACCGCTGCTGGTCACCGGGCTGGGCATCGCCTTTGCCAAGAACGACACCCGCGGGCTGGACAGCCAGCTGACCGATACCCTTGCGCAGATGCGCGCGGATGGCACGCTGGAGCGGATCATTGGCCGATACCTTGAAAATGCTTCGCAGTATCTGGAGGTGGACATAATTGGCGCGTAAAAACAGAACCACCCCGGATAAAAGGATATGGACAGCCTATCTGATCATCGGCGTGCTCTTGATGGCCGGTGTTGCTTTTTTCTCCAGCTGGCGGGCAATGCGCACAGCAGAGGAACGCTTTTGCCAGACCCTTGAGTTTGTCAAATCCCAGTCCACCAGCTTTGAAAAGCACAACGATACCATCACGGCAAAGGCACTCCGCCGCACGGCGGTCGCAGTCCATCAGCTGGCAGAGAATCCTGCTCTTGACCTCTCCGACCCGCAGTGCCTGAACAGGCAGACAGAAAAGCTCTGGCTCACCGGCATTTCGGTTCTGGGACCGGATGGCACGCTCCGGTGCGAGTCCACGACCAACGGCATCGGCTATGAACGGTTTGGCGACCAGCTGAAAAATGACGCTGTTCTGGACGTTTTGTCTTACCCGCGAAAGACCTATGTGAAGCGCGTCCTGCTGGAAGATGGCTCTGCTGTGGATGTTGCGGCACACCGGGCAGAAAGCACAGAGCTGCTCCTGCTTGCCTACCGGTACACCCCGGCGGAATTTGTGGAGGAAACGGCGCTGTCCATCCAGAGCATACTGGATGGCTACCCGGCAGAAACCAGCGGCACGCTGTTCATCGTGCAGAACAATCAGGTCGTTGCCGCAAACCGCCCGGAGCTGATTGGGCAGGATGTTGCAGGTAGTCCGCTGGCGCAGGGAATTCGCAAAGCCGGGGCCGCAGAGAAACTGACCCATACCCGGGACTGGAACGGCTCCGGCTGCTATTTCGGGATGTTCTGCCATGCAGATCCTTCGATCTCTATGCGTACACGGATGAAAAAATAATCTTCCGGGAGTCGCTTTTGCTGATCCTGACGGTTCTGGTCGGCTACATCCTGCTTGTAATGATCCTTCAGCTGCTGCGCCGCCGCTCCGCGCAGGAGATGGAGCTGCAGAAAAAAGAGCAGGAGAGGAAGTACCAGACCCAGCTGGAGAAACAGAACCGCAAGCTGGAGATCGCGCTTCAGCACGAGGGGGCGGCAAACCGCGCCAAGCGGGAGTTCCTGTTCAATATGAGCCACGATATCCGCACCCCCATGAACGCCATCATCGGCTTCACCTCGCTGGCTGCGACCCATATCGACAATAGGGAACAGGTGCTGGACTACCTCAAAAAGATCTCCACCTCCAGCCAGCATCTGCTTTCCCTCATCAATGATGTGCTGGATATGAGCCGCATCGAGAGCGGAAAGGTAAAGATCGAGGAAAAAGCGGTGCATCTGCCGGATCTCGTCCACGATGTGCGCTCCATCATTCAGCCCAATGTTTCGGCAAAGCGGCTGTCGCTTTTATTGATACCATGGATGTGGAGAACGAGGATATCATCACGACCCGCTGCGGCTGAACCAGATCCTGCTGAACATTTTGTCCAATGCCATCAAGTTCACTCCCACAGGCGGTATGATCAGCATTCGCATTGCTGAGAAAAACGGTGCGCCTGCGGGCCGGGCCTGCTATGAGTTCCGCATCAAGGACAACGGCATCGGCATGAGTGAGGAATTCCAGAAGCACATCTTTGAGGAGTTCGCCCGTGAGGAAAACTCCACCGTCAGCGGCATTCAGGGTACCGGCCTCGGCATGTCCATCACCAAGAACATTGTGGACCTGATGGGCGGCACCATCGCCATTGAGAGCGAGCCGGGCAAGGGCAGCGAGTTTATCGTGAATCTCTGCTTTGCGCTCAGCGGACAAAAGGTGGAGCTCAGGCAGCTCCCGCAGCTGGAAGGGCTGCGGGCATTGGTGGCGGACGACGATACCGACACCTGCCTGAGCGTCAGCACCATGCTGTCCAAGATCGGGATGCGGCCGGAGTGGACGATCTCCGGCAGGGAAGCGGTGATCCGCACCCGGTATGCCATGGAGCAGGGGGATGAATTCAGCGTTTACATCATCGACTGGCTGATCCCCGATATGAACGGCATCGAGATCGTGCGGCAGATCCGCAAGGTGATTGGAAAAAGCCGCCCCATCATCATCCTGACCGCCTACGACTGGGCCGATATTGAAGAGGAAGCCCGTGCGGCCGGTGTTACCGCCTTCTGTGAAAAGCCGCTGTTCCTCTCGGAGCTGCGCAGAGTGCTGGCAGAGCCGTTCGGTGCAGAGCCTGCCTGCAGGCCGGTGCAGCTGAACGCGGAGGCTTCAAAGGGAAAAAGATCCTGCTGGTGGAGGACAACGAGCTGAACCGTGAGATCGCAGTGGAGATCCTGAAGGAAGCGGGCTTTGAGGTGGAATCTGCCGAGGATGGCGAGATCGCCGTCCGGAAGATGAAGCAGGCGGCAGACGGACAGTATGACCTGATCCTCATGGACATCCAGATGCCCAACATGGACGGCTACGAGGCAACGCGGCAGATTCGTGCGCTGCCGGATGCCGCAAAGGCTGGCATCCCCATCTTTGCAATGACGGCAAATGCCTTTGAGGAAGACCGTCAGAACGCACTGAAGCCGGTATGAACGGCCATATTGCAAAGCCGCTGGATATTCCGCACCTGCTGCAGGTCCTTGCAGATGTACTGAAATAAACAGCGCCCAAAAGCAAAAGCACCCACAGCAAGCGCCACAGAGGTTTTGAATCTCCGGTGAGCAAATTGCTGCGGGTGCTTTATTTTTTTATGCCTGACAGGCGGCTTGTTACAAAATTTTGCGCAGCTCCTGCACAAGGTCGCCGATCACGATGGGTTTGGACAAAAAGCCGGTCATGCCGCTTTCCAAGGCATTGCGGCGGTCTTCATCGAATGCGTTGGCAGTCATGGCAAGGATCGGGATCTTTGCCAGTGCAGGGTCGCCCAGTGCGCGGATCTGCCGGGTGGCGGTATAGCGTCCATCACCGGCATCTGCACATCCATCAGCACCAGATCATAGCTGCCCGGTGCGGCAGTGCTTACCTTTTCCACCGCCACGGCACCGTTTTCCGCCGTATCGACCCGGAAGCCGTACTCGCACAGGATCTCCTGCGCGATCTCGCGGTTCAGCTCGTTGTCCTCTACCAGCAGGATGTGCCTGCCCTTGAAGTTGGTGTTCTTTTTCGGCAGAAGCTCCTGCGCCGCATCCGTCTGTGTCTGGCCGATGGCGTTCATCAGGGTCTCGTGCAGGTCGGACATGAACATGGGCTTGGGGCAGAAGGCGGTCACACCGGCAGCCTTTGCCTCCACCTCAAGGTCGGACCAGTCGTAGGCAGTCAGGATGATGATGGGCGTATCATTGTTCAGGCTGCGGATCTGGCGGGTGACTTCGATGCCGTTCATATCCGGCAAGCGCCAGTCGATGATATAGGCATGGTAAGCATCGCTCATCTCGATGGACTGCCGTGCACGCAGCACCGCTTCCTTGCCGGAAAGGGTCCACTCGGCACGCATGCCCACCTTGACCAGCATCTTTGTCACGCTGTCGCAGGTGTTGAAATCGTCATCCACCACCAGTGCCTTCAGGCCTTCCAGTTCGGTGATCTTTTCCACCGGACGGTGCTCTGCCTGCGCACGCATGGCACATGAATGATAAACTCGCTGCCCTTGCCCTGCGCCGTCTGCACCTCGATGGTGCCGCCCATCATATCCACGATGTTTTTGGTAATAGCCATGCCAAGCCGGTGCCCTGGATCCGGCTTACCGTGGAGGTGCGCTCCCGCTCAAACGGCTCAAAAATCTTTTTGGCGAACTCTTGGCTCATGCCGATGCCGTTGTCCTTGACGCGGAACTCGTACTGCCCGCAGCCGCGCACCGCTCCGGCAAGCTGCCGCACCCGCACCGAGACCGTGCCGCCCGCCGGGGTGAACTTGATGGCGTTGGACAGCAGGTTCAGCAGTACCTGATTCAGCCGGGTCTTATCGCAGTAGACGTCCTCATCAGTCACATCCATGGCATCCATATAAAGCTCCAGCTGCTTTGCGTAGATCTGCCGCTGACGATGGTTTTCAGGTCGTGCAGCACATCCGAAAGGTTGACTTCCACTTCTTCCAGATGGATCTTTCCGCTTTCGATGCGGCTCATATCCAGCACATCGTTGATGAGGGAAAGTAGATGATTGCTGGAAGCGAGGGTCTTGGCAAGATAATCCTTCACCCGGTTTCTATCGTCAATGTTGCTGAGTGCCAGCGTGGTAAAGCCGATGATGGCGTTCATGGGGGTGCGGATGTCGTGGGACATATTGGAAAGGAAGGTGCTTTTGGCGCGGTTGCAGTCTCGGCCGCTGCAACGGCATCCGAAAGTGCCTGATTCACCTGCCTGTCGGCGGTGCGGTCGGACAAGACAAGGATATACTTGGTCCTGCCTCTACCTCGCTGCCCATGGCGATGTTATGGAACCAGCGCCGCTCTTTGGTCTCCCGATGCTCAAACTCGAAATCCCATTCGCGTTGCTGCCCGCTGAGCAGTCCTTCCAGAAAGTTCTTGTCGCGATCCGGGTCATCCTTCGGGTGCAGCGCTGCCAGAGCACGGGCATCCTGCCGCACTTCTTTCCACGGGATGCCCAGCAGCCGTTCGACGTTGGGGCTGACATAATCCACCTTGGAGGTCCTTGCGTCCAGCATCAGGAAAACGTCGTCCACGTTCAGCGAAAGCTTTTGGAACAGCTCGTCCCGGTACAGGATCTCAGTGTCCTTCCGGCGCAGGGTCGTATGGCTTCTGCGCAGGATCAGCAGGATGATCAGCACAGCAAGGCCAAAGGTGATGCCCGCCACGATCTGCACCGTGTGGAACCACAGCTTATCCAGACTGGCATTGACGATGCTGACCGGCACAAGCCCCACCATCGTCCAGTTCTGGACCGCGGTATCCTCGTAGACCAGATAATAACTGGTGTCGCCCAGTTTGACCCTCAGGTTTCCGCTGCGGCCCTGCGCAAAATCATCCGAAAGGGCAAGAATCTGTTCCTCGGAAAGGTCGGAATGGTCGCGCAGCATCGCAATGAAGTTGTAAATAATTTCCTTGCGGTTTACGGAATTGTCAATCACCACCCGCCATCCGGGTAGATCACATAGTTGCTGGCATTGCCCTGAAAAGCAGAGCTGTCCAGCAATCTCAGCACAGCATCATTATAATAGGTGATGGCAACAGCATCGTAGGCAAAGCCCGGTAGCTGCCCTGCGTTTCGGGGCAGATGAACGCAAGCATCGGGGCTTTGCCGGGCAGCGCCGTATTTACGACGATATCCTCGCCATCGGAGAGCTTTTCGTCCAGATTGGTCTGCAGGCCAAGGTAGCCGGTTCCCCCGGTCACGGTCATGTAGTTGCCGTCATAGGAAAGAAAGTAGAAGTCAACAAATCCGGCTGCCTGCTGTGCTTCCTCGATATAGGCCTGAATTTCATCCTCATTCGAGGTGTTTTTCAGAAAGCCATTGCACAGATGCAGATAGGTCAGGTTTTTGCGCACCATCTCTTTCAGCATACTATTGGATTTATACAGTACCTCTTCCAGATGCGAGGTGCTTTCCTGATAGATGGTCTGCGACATAAACGAGATGTACCGGAAGCTGAAACCGGCTGCCAGAAAGACCAAAAGAAGGATGGCAGCGGCGGCAGGCAGCCACTTGTGCCGGGAATAGCAGCTGCGTTTGGATTCGTGCTTTTCGTCTGCCATTCCGCTCACCTCAGTGTCATGTAGTTTTCCGGCTCTGCAAGCGTTGCGCCGCCGGAGACATAATCGCGCCATGTGTTCTTTACCCACATATCTTCGCCCGCAGACGTGCCGCTATCGCTCGCAAGCAGCACTTCCATCTGCTTTTCCGTTGCAAGGCAGGTCACGGTAACGGTGTCGTTATCTCCCAGCGGTTGCGTTCCGGGTGATGCCGGTCAGGGTATAGCTGCCGTTATTCTCTTTTACCTCCACAGCAATGCCGCTGACCACTGGCAGAGAACCGCGGTTGAAGGGCACAAACCCGCCCTCGCAGCCTTCCACAAAGGCGCGGACGGTCTCTTTCAGCTCTGCGCCGGTCATGGTGCGCTGGCGGGACATCAGACCGTTCGGCATGATCATGGAAGCTGCCATTTTCTGGTTATAATCCGCCTGCAGCACACTGCCGGTAAAGCTGTTTGCGGTGGCAAGTAGCACATCGGTGCCATACACGCCGCGCAGCGTGTTTGCCATCACGGAGAAGGCAGCGCTGCCGCCGTTTGCGTGGAATACGTTGGAATAGGCCTTCCCGGAGGTCAGCACGGTCTCGTTGTCGGCAGGCTCCTCATCGGCAAGGAGCTGGGCATTGAAGGCCTGATACGCCTGCTCAGCGGTAAGCTCGCCTGCGATCATTTTGGAGACCACATCCTTGGAAACGGCAAAGAAATCGTTGGAGGCGATGCGGATATACATGTGGTTTTCTTCCACCACGCTGCGGACGTCCTTCAGATACTCGGTCAGGCGCAGGGGAACGTTCTGGCTGTAGCTCAGTATGTCCTGCCCCTCTGAGACGATGCGGTTCTGCGCCTGTTCGGAGAGCATGACGTTCAGCACCTTCATGGCTTTTTCGCGGCGCGCGGTGTCCTGCTCCAGATCCCGGTTCAGGGCAACTTGGAAATAGGGGGTGGTCATGATCCACGGTTCGCTGTTCTGGCTGAAGAAGGGCAGAAAGATCGTGTCGATGCCCTCATCCTGAAACATCTTCACGCCGGCAGAGCTGCCAAAGTACATGGCAACTTCTCCGTTCCGGAACATTCCGGTCACATCGTCGTAATTCAATGCAAGATCATCTGCTGTAAGGTGGGTATCCTGAATGAACTGCTCCATCCGCTCAAACGCCCCCGGCCATACGGTGTCGTCCAGACCCACCCGCGCGGTGCTGGCGGGGTCGCTGTAGGTAGTACGCCACTTGCGCCCCGCGGTGGTGGTAAGCTCGGCAGCAGAAAGCCCCTGCAGGGTTTCCATGCAGGTGTAGTCGTAGGTATAATCGGAGGTAAAGCCGCGGATGCCTACCTTTTCAAAAGCCTGACAGGCCGCTACAAAGCTTGCGTAATCGGTGGGCAGGGGAATATCGTACTGCTCAAAAAGGCTGCGGTTGACCACAAAGCCGTGGGCATCCGCGCACACCGGCAGCCAGTTCACACTGCCATCCTCGTTTTTGAAGCTGTTGAGGTAGGTGTTGTACACAGCGCCCGCCTCATTGGTCATGGCAAGGTTCATCAGGCTGTCCTTCAACGGTGCCGCATCGTGCAGCGAGAAGCGGCAGCAGGTGATGATATCCGGCAGACCGCCGTTGCTGCAAAAACTTGTAAAAATCCAGATCGTTGTTGCCGACGATGAACTCAATGTTCACGTCCGGCAGCTGGGACTGGACATAGGGGGCATAGTTTTCGTACAGGCTGGTGCTCCACAGATACACCTGAATAGTCTGAGCGTCTTCCTGCTCCTGTGTTCGTTCCGCATTTTTTTCGCTGCATCCGGTGAGCAGGGATAGCCCCATCACCAGTGCCGCAAGCATGGAAAATAGGCGGCGCAATGTTTTTGTTTTCATCCGATCCTTCTCCTCACACTTCTTGGGCAGCCATCGTTTTGAGGTTGGCTGCTTTGGCTTACTGATCATACATCACCGCCCGCAAGAGTGTGCGCTGTAAAACCCACCCACGGAAAGGATGCCGCAATTTTTGCGTCTTTTCTGTTTTGCGCTCTCCCTCTACCGCGAAGGGGCACAGAATGAAAGAGACATAAAAATATTTTACCACTACCATGAAAAATTTTCAATAAAATTTCATATATTGAACCATAAAAGCTGTGTAGGATTACAATAGATGTGTCACAAAGTGAAAAAAGACGAATGAGCCGTTCTGTGGTACAGTTAAATTGCTACACCAAACATCACAGAAACTCATCATTGACAAACCTACATTGTGAACTCAAGGAGCCTGTCCAAAAGAAAGCATAAAAATGCGTATAACGCCCTATGAAATGGTGCCACGGGGCGTTTTATTTTGTCTTGTTTTGTGGGCGATGTTGCGGTTTTGCGAAAACTTGCGAGACTAAATAAAATCCCACGAAATTACGATTCTAAACGTAAATTCGTAGGATTTTTGGAGCTACTGACCTGATTCGAACAGGCGACCTGCTCATTACGAGTGAGCTGCTCTACCAGCTGAGCCACAGTAGCAGATAAAATTTTCTTGCATGTTCTGCAACGAGAAATATTCTATCATACTTCCTGTGCGCTGTCAAGATTTGATTTTGCGGCAGAACAGGTGCAAATAGTCTGTGACGCAAGAATATAACTGCTCTCCGAGAAAAACTCGAAGAGCAGCCTTGCACACAAGAATAATCAGTTGAACAGCTTACGGCCGATCCAGATGCAGATGCAGGCACCCACAACGGAAACGAGGATCTCACCCACGATGCCGGTAGCGCTCAGACCGATCAGGCCGAACACGATGCTGCCTACAAAACCGCCCAGAATGCCCAGCACGATATTGCGCACGGTGGAAGTTTCGCTGCCCATAATGCGGCCGGCGATGTAACCAGCCAGAGCGCCGATCAGCAGACTGAAAATAAAACCAAACATAATATTCTACCTCCTGAGTTTTAAAGCTCTGCGCTCTGCCCGGCGGTTTCCCGGGCAAAGCGGCAAATATCCTTCAAACAACATTTTTCGCATTCTGGTTTGCGCGCATTGCACACTGCCCGACCATGCATCACAAAGCGGTGGCACAGGTCGCTGCCTTCTTCCGGAGGACGATCTTCCACAGGGCCATTTCCACCTTCTGCGGTTCCTTGATGCCGTCCACAAGGCCGATCTTGTTGCACAGCCGGATGCAGTGGGTGTCTGTTACGATAGCAGGCTTGCCAAACACATCGCCCATGATAAGGTTTGCGCTCTTGCGGCCTACGCCGGGCAGGGCGAGCAGCTCTTCAAAGGTGGTGGGCACCTGACAACCGTATTTATCGCGCAGCACCCGCATACAGGCGGAGATATCCCGCGCTTTGGAGTGTCCCAACCCGCAGGGCTTGACGATGGCTTCAATGTCTTCGGGTTCCGCAGCAGCCAGCGCAGCAACATTGGGATATTTGGCAAACAGGTCTTCCACCACAATGTTCACGCGGGCATCGGTGCACTGGGCTGCCAGACGCACGCTGACCAGAAGCTGCCAGGCGTGGTCATAATCCAATGTACAGCCGGCATCTGGGTATTCTTTTTTTAACCGGTCGATCACTTCCAGCGCCAGCGCCTTTTTTGCAGTAAGGTCTTCTGGTGCTTTTTTGCGAACAGGCATTTCATCCACTCCTATCGACAAAAGCTGATACGATAATACCATGTTTTGCGTTTTTTGTAAACTGCGGGTAAAAATTATCTGAGAATGATTTTCAGATAAAACCTTGCTCTTACTGCCAAATGCGATATACTATAGAAAAATGCTGGGGGAATCGCGCTCGGTACGGGAGGAGGAAAACACGATGAACGAACCACTGGCACAGCGTCTGCGGCCCAAAACACTGGCAGATGTCTGCGGTCAGCAGCATCTGTTGGCACCGGGCAGGGTGTTCCGCCGTACCATCGAGAGCGGACGCATCCCGAACATGATCTTCTACGGCCCGTCCGGTACCGGAAAAACGACGGTGGCACGCATCATTGCAGAAAACAGCGGTATGACGCTGCATAAGCTCAATGGCACTTCCTGCGGCACCGGGGACATCAAGGCGGTGCTCAAGGATATCGGCACGCTGGCAGGTGCGGGAGGCATCCTGCTGTATCTGGACGAGATCCAGTACCTGAACAAAAAACAGCAGCAGAGCCTGCTGGAATGCATTGAGGACGGCTCGGTGACGCTCATTGCATCCACCACCGAAAATCCATACTTCTACATTTATAATGCGCTGCTGTCCCGCTGCACGGTGTTTGAGTTCAAATCACTTTCGGCAGCGGATGTGGAGCGTGGGGTGCACAATGCACTGAAAAAGCTTTCGGAAGGGGAGAGCACAAAGGTCTGCATGGATGAGGATGCCTGTGCCTACCTTGCCGAGAGCGCAGGCGGCGACCTGCGCAAGGCGCTGGGCTGTCTTGATTTTGCGGTGACGGCAGCTCCCATTGAGGAGGGGGAAAAGCACATTACGCTGGAAATGATCCAGCAGGTCACCCGCCGCACTGCCATGCGGTATGACCGGGAGGGCGATGACCACTACGACATCGTGTCAGCCTACCAGAAGTCCATGCGCGGCTCCGACCCGGATGCGGCGCTGCATTATCTGGCCCGTCTGCTGGAAGCAGGAGATCTGCCTCGGCCTGCCGTCGCCTGATGGTATGTGCCTGCGAGGATGTGGGCCTTGCTATCCACAGATCATCCCCATTGTGAAGGCGGCAATTGATGCCGCCAACATGGTGGGCCTGCCGGAAGCACGGCTCCCGCTGGCAGATGCCGTCATTCTGGTGGCCACCAGTCCCAAGTCCAACAGTGCCCATGATGCCATCAACGCGGCCATTGCGGATGTGCAGGCGGGCCGTACCGGGCCGATCCCGCGCCAACTGCAGAACAAGCACTACGACGGTGAGGATGCTCTGGTGAAGGGCCAGAACTACAAATACGCCCATGACTACGACCATCACTGGGTGGAACAGCAATACCTGCCAGATGCCATCAAGGACGTGAAATATTACACCTTTGGCGATAACAAAAATGAGCAGGCGGCCCGTGCCTACTGGGCAAAGATCAAGGGCGAAGAGAACGTCTGAGCCACGCCTTACACCCAAAACCCAAAAACAAAGAAAAAGGAGAACGATATGCGATATTCCAAACAGCGTGAGCTGGTCATGCAGACGGTGCAGAACCTGTGCGACCACCCCACCGCCGAGGAAATTTATGATGCTGCGGTCAAGGAATGCCCGGGCCTGAGCCTTGGCACCGTATACCGTAACCTGAATAGTCTGGTGGATGCGGGCCGGGTGCGCCGGGTGTCCATTCCAGGCAAGGCTGACCGCTTTGACCACACGCTGCCCTGGCACAGCCATCTGTACTGCACCGTGTGCGGCAACGTGACCGATGCGAGGTGGACGAAAAGCAGGTAATGAAGCTGGTGAAAAACCAGAAGGGCCATGTGCAGGACTGCGCTGTTGTGCTGATCGGCGTATGCGAGGCCTGCTGCGAGAAGCAGGTGCAGGAAAACGCCCACTGAACCATAAAATTTGCACGGAACCTCTTGCCCGGAGCGTATAAACAGGGTATACTATAGAGAAGGCTCTTTTCAGAAAGTGCAAGTAGATTTTCGCCGCACAGGGCACTTCGGCCCGGCGGAGAAGGATGGTTTGATTGGAATACATTAGTTTTGAACATAATAACATTGCCGCTGAGTTGGTAAAGCAGGCCTATGATACGCCGCCGCTGGCCTTTGTGCACAGCTATGGCTGTCAGCAGAACGTGAACGACGGCGAGCGGATCAAGGGCGTGCTGATGGACATCGGCTATGGCCTGTGCGATAAGCCCGAGGATGCAGACTGATCCTCTTCAACACCTGCGCCGTGCGTGAGCATGCCGAGCAGCGTGTGTTCGGCAACGTAGGTGCCTGAAGGGACTTAAGGAAAAAAAGCATGATCTCATCATCGGCCTGTGCGGATGCATGGCCAACCAGAAGCACGTGGTAGAAAAGCTGCGCCAGAGCTATCCTTACGTTGACCTTGTGTTTGGCGTGGACGGCATCGACACCCTGCCGCAGCTCATTGCCCAGAAGCTGCAGAAGCATAAGCGTGTGCTGATGGAGCCCGCCCAGCGCCCGGTCATCGTGGAGAATATCCCCATCCGGCGTGAGAGCGAGTTCCGCGCATGGCTGCCCATCATGTACGGCTGCGACAACTTCTGCACCTACTGCATCGTGCCTTATGTGCGCGGCCGCGAAAAGAGCCGCAAGCCCGGTGATATCCTTGCTGAATTCCGCGGTCTTGTGGAGGCAGGCTATAAGGAGATCACATTGCTGGGACAGAACGTCAACAGCTACGGTAAGGGTCTGGAAGAAAAGGTGGACTTTTCTGATCTGCTCAACCTGCTGTGCACGGTGCCCGGCGATTATCACATCCGCTTTATGACCAGCCACCCCAAGGATGCCAGTCACAAGCTGATCGACACCATTGCCGCCCAGCCGAAGCTGTGCAAGCACCTGCACCTGCCGGTGCAGTGCGGCTCCGATGAACTGCTGAAGAAGATGAACCGCCACTACACGGTGAACAGTATCTTGAGCTCATCGAATACGCTCGCAAAACGGTGCCCGGCATCACCTTTTCCAGTGACATCATCGTTGGCTTCCCCGGCGAGACCGAAGATTTTTTTGATTTAAGGATAGATCTTGATTGATGGACTATTAATTTGTTTAATTCAGTTACTCTCCATTTTGGTAAACCGTTTGATGAATCAGAAAATTCAAAGTCCTGTAAATTTCTTAGATCTGA
>ENA-OQCS01000644-OQCS01000644.1-human-gut-metagenome-genome-assembly--contig:-NODE-644-length-19445-cov-2.292473_pt1 | contig 19445 bp, 21 predicted proteins | sample MGYA00242757_ERZ504575 | MGnify/ENA primary metagenome ERZ504575 (study PRJEB26092, sample SAMD00036297) | human gut metagenome | host: Homo sapiens | study: EMG produced TPA metagenomics assembly of... | reverse complement strand
TTCGGTACCCGCAAACACCAACAATGACTACGTCATGAAAAATGACGAGTGGAGTTTGCAGGTCAACCTCAAGAAAACCGACAGCGAACCAGGCGACCAGATCGCAGCCGATGCCCAGTATGAGATCTATCAGTGGATGTGGTGACCGGCAAATACCAGCCCACCGGCGACTACAACACTTACAGTGTGCAGCGCCAGGACGATGGAACCTATGCGGTCATCAACAGCGCCGCCTATGCCACCACGGATGCCATGCGCCACACGCTGTATTACACCCAGCGCAATCAGGGCAAGTTCGTACTTGTGGAAACCAAAGCTCCTGCCGGATATTTTGGTGATTGGACGGACATTGACCACCCCGGCACAGCAGGCACCCCCTTGGGCAAGCGCGCTATTACATCGAAATCACCGAAGCCAACGACAATGCGGTGCTTTGGCTGGACAATGCGACTACAGCGCCGATATTCTGACCGCCGACAAGGGCGGCACCAAGCTGGTGACCAGCGGCGGCGTGGAAACCACCGTTGTTATTTACAAAGCCAGCGATGTGCCCGCAGCGGAAATTCAGTATAAAGAACCTACGCGCGTTACAACACCGACAACAGCGGCAAAGCCGCCAATGAGGACAGCTACACGGTGACTGCCACGGACGGCGTGATGAAAAACGACCGCACCTTGGGCGAAATCAGCATTTCCAAGGTGGACTTGGATGCAGTGCGCTATGTGGGCGGCAAAGCAGCCCATGGTACGGCATTTGCCAGCGGGCAGGCACACGGCGATGCTGTGCTGGACGGTGCCGTGTACGACCTCTACGCTGCCGAGGACATCACCCATCCGGACGGCGTAACCGGTGTTGTGGATTATTCCAAAATCGTGGATGCCGACGGTAATCCCCTCTGCACACGACCATCCGCGACAACAGCGGGCAGTGGGTATCGGATTATCTGCCAATTCTCAAAAAGGACCATCTGGTAGCCAGCGCCAAAATCGAGGACGGCTGGCTGACCTTCGCAAACCTGTACCTCGGCAAATATTATGTAGTAGAGCGCTCCACCGGCACGGTCATTCCGCTGCGTGAGGGCGCTCTTGCTGTTTCCGGCACCTATCCCACCGTGGACAGCCGCACCAAGGCAGCCACCGGGCAGACCGCCGCGCTTGCCAAGAACGGCAGCGGCCAGTACACGGATTGGGTGTATCGCAATCAATTCAGCACCATTTCCAAGAGTAAAGCGCTGGACGGAAGTTGGACTTACGATGCCTACTACCTGTCCTTTGCAGGCGGCTACCTTTGCGATGAACATAACTACTACATCACGCCCGCCTATTCTGATGAGGGTTGGTATGTAGAAAAGACCACCTTTGCCGACAATCGACAGGCAGCCGGTGAACAGATCGACAAGACCAGTTACAGCGCCAATTACCACATCCATGCTGATAACGCTTTGGCCGAAAGCCAAGACCAAGTTGCCAAAGGCAATGTGGAAATCAGTAAAATCGTATCCTCCAGCGGCCAAAGCAACGGACTGGAACTGGAGGGCGCGGGCTTACATTCTTCCTTGTGTCCGACCTGTCCAAACTGAAGCAGTTTGAGCAGACCCGCAGCGGCAGCTACACCCTGCAAAGCATTTTGGATGCCTACATTGATAAGACCTACGATAACGAGCATCCGAAGTGGGATTTTTCTGCGGAAACGCAGGCCATCGCAAAGACCTATGAGGTCAACGCTGACGAAATTGCCGCCTACAACAAAACTCTGACGGCAGCAGGTGAGAACAAGAATGGCAAGGGCAACGGCTGGCAGCCACCGGCAGCGCCAACGAATACCAGCTTGCCGAAATCTTCAGCAATGACACCGGGAATATTCGTGTGCAGGGTTTATCCTATGGAACATATCTCGTTGTCGAAACAACTGTGCCGCACGACCTGTTCCAAGCTGAGCCTTTTATTGTCACCGTTGACCCCGAACAGGATAACAACCCGTGGGGCGCTATGGCCACCCCCAAGGACAGCGTAATGACAGGCTCTGACAGTTATCAGAAATTCACCGTACTGGACGAGGAAATCGAAGTTTATCTCCGCATCACCAAAGTTGACGAGGAAACCGGCAAACCGGTACTGCTGCCCGACACCGCTTTCCAAATCTACTGGCTGGACGAGCAGGGGCATTACCGTTATGACAGCAACGGCAACCCGAAACTCGTTACGATGACCGATACTGTCAACGGCCATCTGACAAAAGATGTAGACACTTTCTACACCAACAACGAGGGCAACTTGACGCTGCCTGAAAAATTGCCGCTGGGTAAATATCGCATTGTGGAAGTCACCGGCCCGAACGGATTCTACAACGAATGGAAGGATACTGCAGGCTACGAAAACGGGATTCTGGCCGATGATGCAGATGGCAGTTTCTATGTGGACTTCACCATCACCACCGACCGCATTTATCAGGCAACCGGCGATAAAAACGAAAACGGCATGGACACGCTGGTAATTGGCGAAAAGTATTCCAACCATGAAACCCTTGGCAAGCTGACCATTCGCAAGACCGGCGAGGTGTTGACCGGCTGGCAGTCTGAGCCGGGCGGCATTGACCCGTGGATGACAGGCGAAGCGGAAAGCGGCAATTTCACTTATGAAACCCGCCCGCTGGCCGGTGCGGAGTATACCATCACAGCCGCCGAGGATATTTATACGCAGGATCGGCAGACCGACAATTATGGCAACCGCACGCTCTGGTATGCCAAGGGCGATGTAGTCGCCGTAGTCACTACCGGCAACGGCAGCGCGGATATTGCCACCTTTGCCCCGGCCCGCACTAAGGCCACCTACGATTTCCTGTCTGTAATCCATGACGGCACGATTGGCGAAGTCAGCGTGACCCTGCCGCTGGGCAGCTACCATATCGAGGAAACCAAACCTCCTTACGGCTATGTCGGCACTTCTGACAGCTATGATGTCACTTTCGTTTGGGATGCCCAGTTGAACGATGTGGTTATGGCCACGAGCATTGCCAAATATGATGGCGCTGCATCTTCCCAGAGTTTTGAGGTCGTGCGCAGCAAGGATGCCAACGCCGATTTCATCGAGCAGCAGACCTTGAAATTCTACAATGACCGCGAAAAAGCCAAAGTCGGCGTTTACAAGGTTGACCGCGAAACCGGCAAATACCTTGCCGGTGCAGTATTCAACCTGTACACGGCTGATGATATTTACAGCGTTGACGGCAAACTGCTGTTTGCAGCGGGCGAACTGGTCGCCACCAGCCCCGAAACCGGCGCAGACGGCTACACCTATTTTGACTGCGATATTCCCATTCGCGGCGAGTATTACGGCAGCAGCATCCGCAAGGACGCCACCACCAACAGCGGTAATTACATCGTCAAGGAACTCCGCGCCCCTCTCGGCTATTACGTCAACGAGGAGCCGATGGAAGTCACTTTCACCTATGATGGACAAGCTACTATGGTGCTGGATAACACCTGTGCCAACAAGCCTACGGAAATGTGGGTAAGCAAACGTGACCTTACCAACGATGAGGAACTGCCCGGCGCCACCCTTGCTATCAAGGACATGGACGGCAATACCGTAACCACATGGGTGTCCACCGATGAGCCGCATCGCGTGACTGGGCTGCATTTCGGTGAATCTTACACACTGACGGAGATCCGCGCCGCTGATGGGTACGCACTGACCGATAATATTACGTTCCGCCTGATTCAGAAATCCGATGAGGACGGCAATCCTCTGGAGGAGTGCGAAGTTTACTATCTGACCACCAAGAACATTTTGTTCTGGAAGTGGGATGATTGGAAACTGCTGGACGATGCGACCGTTATTATGCAGGATGATATTACCAAGGTGCAGATTTCCAAGAAAGACCTTACCACCAATGAAGAACTTCCCGGCGCGGAACTTATCATTACCGATGAAAAAGGCAGCGAAATTGACCGCTGGATTTCTACCGATGCACCGCACTACATGGAGAAGCTGCCCGCTGGCAAGTATACCTTGACCGAGGTGACTGCCCCGGACGGTTATGCCATTGCGGAGCGCATGGAGTTTGAGGTGCTGCCCAACGGTGAGGTGCAGACCTTTGAAATGTTTGATGATACCATCAAGGTAAAGATTTCCAAGGTAGACATCACCACCAACGAAGAACTTCCCGGCGCAGAACTGGTTATCAAGGACAAGGACGGCACCGAGATTGACCGTTGGATTTCCACAAACGGACCACATTATGTGGAAAAGATGCCAGCAGGAGATTATACACTGACGGAAATCACCGCACCCAACGGCTACAAGGTTGCAGAAAGTATCGACTTTACCGTTCTGCCCACCGGCGAGATGCAGACCGTGGTAATGAAAGATGCCCGCGAGGACACACCGACACCTACCCCGACAACACGCCGACCCCGGACCATACTCCCGCAGCCCACGCCCGGAACACGACCCCCAGCGCCGACCACCCGTGCCCGCTGCACCCACTGCAACACCCACGCCGCTGCTGACGATTCCTAAGACCGGCGGACAATTCTTCGTTGGGACTGCTGGCTGGCGATTGCGGGAATCTCTCTTGCAGGGCTGGCCGTTCTGGTCCACAAGAGCGCCCGCCGCAAAGATATTGCGCCCCGTGACGATGATGACGAGGACACCGAGGACTAAGGAATAATCGGAAAATGAAATATACTTTTTACAGGGAGGACCGCGTGGTCCTCCCTATTTTTATAGGAGAGAAGATGGCAAAACACATTTTAAGTTGCAGTTTCGGAAAAGACAGTATCGCCACCGCGTTGCTGGCCTTGCAGCATGGTGAACCGCTGGACGAACTTGTGTATTGCGAGGTCATGTTCAGCGAGGAAATATCCGGCGAGCTGCCCGAACACAACCGATTTATCCACGAAACGGCAATCCCGTATTTTGAACAGCGCGGCATCCGACACGGGTTTTGCGCTCCGAAAAGACCTATCTATCCTGCTTTTACCATGTTGTCACACGAGGAAAAACCAAGGGGATGCTTTCGGGATTCCCTCTGAGTGGCGCTGTACAATTCAGCGGGATTGCAAGCTGCCGCCGATCAAGGCATATCAGAAGGCATTGCCCCCGGACACGGTGCAGTACATCGGCATCGCCGCAGATGAACCCAAGCGACTGGCACGATTAAAGCCCGGTCAGATTTCTTTGCTGGACAAGTACCATGTGGCCGAACCAGAAGCGAGGTCTATGTGCGCAGCTGAGGGGCTGCTGTCCCCGCTGTATGACTTCACTAAACGCGGGGGTTGTTGGTTTTGCCCGAACGCATCAATCAGCGAACTGCGGTATCTCTACAGATACCACCCCGAACTCTGGCAGCTTTTGCTTGAATTACAGGACGTGCCGAATAAACCCACCGACGTTTTTAGTTGGCGACGCACTTTTCGTGAGATAGACGACGCTTTCGGCAGGAGGGCGAACAACTAAGTTTTTATGAGGAACGGTGAACAATGGACGAACAGAAAAAGACCCCGCGCGTGGGTGTACGCGAGAATTCCCGGCGACTACGATGGCACAATTAACAGCTATAAAGTTTGCTCAATGCAGGCGCTGCATGACAGCTGTGATATTGTCGGTGGGAGCATCGATGAACGCGGCGGCTGGCTGCTGCGCCCTGGCTACCGTGATATGATGCAGCAGATTAAGGTGGAAAAAGTTGACCGCGTTTATATCTGCCGTATGCGGCAGATCAGCGGCAAGGAGCGCCACTTGTACTCCTTTTTCAAGCGGCTCATGCAGCGCGGTGTACAGGTCACGGCTACCGAGTACAGCCTGCGTGACCGTGTGAATATGTTTCGGCTGGCTCGGCGTATCGAGCGTTATGCGACCCGAAAGGGGTTGCAGCTGCCGTGGTGATTTTCAGAGGGCGGCGTACTGTGCCTATGGCACAGTACGAGCAAGCACGCATTTGGTGTACCAAACGCCCACTTGTAGGAATGCCCCTAAGACCCCTGCTTCCGCTTTCTGAAATATAAATTTCCCGCTGCGAAAATATTTGCATTTCTATGAACTTTGAAAATTGGCTATTGCTATTGTTTCGGTGTACCGATATAATATACGTAAGGAGGCGGAAACAATGGTTATAGAAGATTTACTTGCCAAGCGCGGCATGACAAAGTATAAACTTGCTGTGCAAGCGGGAATTCCGCACCCGACGCTCAGTGATATTTGCAGCGGAAAAACAAAACTCGAAAAATGCTCTGCCGAAACGGTCTATAAGTTGTCGCAGGTGTTGGGAGTTTCTATGGAGCAGTTGACGGAGGACGGCATCCGCCAAACCGAACGTGAACGCGCCTACGAGTATGGCTTGCCGGACTATTTGCAGCACGACTTGGATGCGTATAAAAGCGGAATCAAAAATCACAGCAGCCTGTTGGACTGTTTATGGGGTGAACTTTATGGCAGCATCAACATGGCAGAAATCAATGAAAGAAGCATTACCCACGAACACGCAGACTACCTGCGAAAGAAATACTTGTATGGAGCAAAGCTATGACTGATTTTACAAACTGCCCCATTGTTCCCGGTAGAGCTTACAATGGAGCAAACGGCAGCAAGATTGCCGTTGAATATGGCGGCGGGATTTATATGCTGAAATTTCCCCCGTCAGGGGAACGAAAGCCCACAAACTTGTCGTACACTAATAGCTGCATTAGTGAACACCTTGCAAGCAGCATCTTCAATCTAATTGGAATCAACGCGCAGAAAACCGAACTTGGAACCTTTTCTATTAAAGGCAAAACAAAAGTTGTCTGTGCCTGCAAGGACTTTGCAACAGGCAGCAAGCGCCTGTTCGACTTCTGCTCTATCAAAAACACAATTCTCGACTCTGATAGCAACGGCAGCGGCACGGAACTGGAAGATGTGATGGACACCATTGACAAGCAGCAATATGTATCGCCGGTAGAATTGCGGGAGCATTTCTGGAATGTCTTTATCGTGGATGCGCTGCTCGGAAATTTTGACCGCCACAATGGAAACTGGGGATTTCTTTACGACGACCAGACCCACAGAACAGAAATTGCCCCTGTTTTCGATTGCGGTAGCTGCTTACTTCCACAGGCAGATGAAAATGTCATGCAAGCTGTGCTTACCAATGAAGCAGAACTTCATGCACGGGTGTTCCAATTTCCTACCTCGGCTATAAAACTGAACGGACGGAAGATCAATTACTACGATTTTATCACCGCGCGGAAAACGATGACTGCAATGCTGCATTGGAACGTGTTTTCCCAAAAATTGATATGGAAAAAATCGCAGCTTTCATTGATGGCACACCTGTAATTTCCGATTTGCAAAAGCAATTTTACTCACGCTATTTACAAGCTCGGTATGACTTGATTCTCTCACCGGCCTACAAACTGATTGAACCACAAAAGTAAATTGAATATGTGCATAAGTGCATCGCCCAACCGCGATGCACTATTTTATGTCCAGATTTTATAGGGGGATTCCTATTCGCAAAAGAAATAACCGCGTTGTTGTTCATCTGAACGATGCTGAACTTTCAAAGCTGGAGCAGGATACGGCGACAGCCGGGATGTGCCGAGAAAAGTATATCCGGCTGGCACTGATGGGCATTATAATTCACCCGCGCCCACCCGATAATTACGGAAAAGTTCTGCAACAGCTTTCGGCATACGGCAACAATCTGAATCAGATTGCCCACGTGGTCAATGCAACCGGCAGAGCCACAGCAGAACAATTAGACACAGCTTTGCAAATCTTGGAGAAAACATGGGATTATGTGGAGGATACGCTTTGATATGGCCTACACAAAAATCAAACCGGTGAAGCATCATCTGCAAAGATGTCTGGACTATACCAGTAACCCTAAAAAGACAGAAAAATTCAGCGCAGATGATTTAAACCGGCTGTTATCCTACACACAGAATCAAAACAAAACCGAGCATCAATTATATGTGACGGGGTTCAGATGTAACCCGGCCACTGCTTACCGCAGAATGTACCGCACAAAGAAACGCTGGAATCAACCGATGGATGAGGGTGATATTTTGGCCTATCACATCATTCAAAGTTTCAGCCCCGGTGAAGCCACCCCCGACCAAGTACATAAGATTGGCTGTGAATTTGCACGGCGGTTTCTTGCGGATCGGTTTGAGTGTACGGTCAGCACCCATTTGGACAAAGGCCACCTGCACAATCATATAGTCGTCAATTCGGTATCCTATGCGGATGGCAAAATGTTCCGCAACAACTTTGACACCTACTACCACGGAATCCGACAGGTATCGGATGAACTTTGCCGAGAAAATCGGCTGTCCGTCATCGAAACGGACGGCAAGGGAAAATCTTATGACGAGTGGCTAAGCGGCCAGACCGGCAAGCCTACCATTCGTGGTATGGTACGCAAGGATGTGGAACAGGCTATTGCTGCCGCCGACAGCTTTAATGGTTTTATTCTCGAATTGCAGAACATGGGCTACACGGTCAAATACGGCCCGCGTGTGGAACACATGGCCGTGCTCCATAAAGACGCTCAACGAAATATACGCATTGACCGGCTCGACCCGCGCTTTTCTGAAACAGCGCTGCGGGAGTACTACCACAAACTGCACCGTATGCCCACCGAAATGCAGCAGGAATACCGGCAGGAAAACGCCCCGGCAAAACCGAAATGGCAGCCCACAGAATTACAGCCCATTGTGCGGCGAGCGCGGTATCTCGGCAAGCTGCCGCGCCGGTATCCCAAGGTGTCCGGCTTTATGGCTTGCTACTATCACTACTGCGCCCTGCTGCGCAAAGCCTACCACGGCAAGACAACAAAGCGCTGCTACTTTTTGCTGCGCGAGGATTTTCTGCTGTTCAGCCGATACCAGCAGCAGACAAATTCCTATGGGAAAACCATATTGAAACTATGGATGAACTGCTGGCCTACAAGGAAAGTGCAGAAGTCCAAATCCAACAGCTTGCCCGCCAGCGCAAAGTTTTATATCGGCAAAAGCGTGAGCCGGAACGTGCGCGCGGGAAGAAAAAAATCAAATCACTGACCCAGCAAATGAAAGCCCTGCGCCATGAGTTACATCTGTTCCGACATCGCAACAGATGCTGCCGAGGTGCAGGAAAAACTACGGCAAGCAGAACTTGCCGCACAGGAAGAACGAAATGAGGTGAAACAAGATGAACAACGGAGCGAAGCAGCCGATCAGATGGTGCGGGAAGCCTTACAGGTTACAGAGGTGGCTATTAGCTGTCTGCGCTGGGCATTAAAAACGCACTGGCCTTATCGCTGGCCTACGCCAAGGAAAATCCTAAAGTGAAAGGCAAAACCAGCCTTGACCGTCTGCTGCGGGAGGCAAAGAATTGAAAATTATTGCCCTGCAAAGCAAAGACGTGGGACAGTTTAAGGAATTGGCCAAGCAGTACGGCGTTCTGTTTGCTGTTGTGAAAGATAAGGCACAGAACGAAAAAGTTGACGTCATGTTCAAAGCTGAAGATGTCGCTAAACTGAACCGCATCTATGAGCAGCTTGGGTATGCCATTCCCAAGGTCACTACGGCAGACCCGAAAAAAAGACCCAACCCGCCGTCAATCCGGCGACAGCTTGCTGACGCGCGGAAGAATCCTTTGGATATTGACCCCCGGCCATCTGTGCGGGCAACCATTATGGCGCTGAAAAGCGCTGCCCGGACAGCAGCACAGGCGCAGGAAAAAGTGCAGGATATTACTGCGAAGGAGGAGCGATAAATGTACGAACAGCGATTGCCCATCGAGGAGTGGAAAGCCAAAAAGCAAGCCGAACTTAAAGAAACCATTGCGGCGCAAAGATCCGCATTGCAGGAAGTTGTGCAGGATGGCCAGCGCCTTGCCGACTATCTGTACGGCAGGGGGCGGCTTGGCAGCCATATCACATCCGGCAATGCAGCACTTGTGCTGCAAACCCTGCCGCAAGCGCGGGCCGTATTGACCGCCAAAGACTGGGATAAATTCGGGCGACGCGTAAACAAAGGGGCAAAAGGCATCCCGCAGCTTGTGCGCGTCAATGGTTATTATAATGTCGGCTCAATTTTCGATGTGTCCATGACCTACGGCAATAAGCCGTATCCGATTCCTGAAATCAAGCCGGAGCAGATGGACAAGGCCATCAAGGAACTGGAGCGCCTTTCCCCGGTCAACATCATTTTTCAAAATGAGGGCGTTGTCGGGTACGATGCCGGGCAACACGCGATTGTGTTTCCAACGGCCATGCCGCAGCGTGAAGTGCTGGCACGACTGCCGCCGAAATCGTTATTGCAACCGCAGAGCAGCACACGCCGGGTATCTCCCAAGCGCCCTATCTACGAAAAACAGCAATGGCCGTTTCGGTGGAGTTTTGCGGGCGTTTTTCCCTGCCGATGCCCGATACCGCTGCCGCTACGCTGGACGGGATGGACACCCACATTCCACCCGGCGAGGAACGCAAAACACTGGAAGAAATTCGGGAACTGTCTGTGACTATTGGAGACACTGTGGAAAAGGCGCTCGGTTTGCAGCGCGGTCAGAGCGCACCGCAGCGGGATGAGGCCCGCTAAACATCATGCGCCCGAATAAGGACCACCGCACAGAAATCATTCTGTATGGACTGTTGCTGATACCGCTGCTGTTTGCTGCCGCAGCACTGGCACAGGCAACTGAACAGGCGCAGGGCTGGCAGAAATTACCGCCGCACTAAGCACTATTCTCAACAATCCTATGGCATTGAAATGGTGCGCCAGCACTCCAAAATTCCTGCTGGCGGTGCTGGTGCTTTATCCATTGGCCGTCTACTGCTATATGCTCGACCAAGCAGATCGCCACCCCGGCGCGGAGCACGGCACGGCCAAGTGGGGCAGCGCCCACAGACTAAACATCAAGTACCGCAATACCAAAGACACCAAAGAAAATTACATTTTGACCGAGAATGTACGCTTCAGCACCGACAGCCACGCGCATAAACATAATCTCAACATTATCGTAATCGGCGGATCTGGCAGCGGCAAGACACGCTTTTATGTGAAGCCCAACGCGCTGCAACTGATTGGCTCTTATCTTTTTCTGGACCCCAAAGGGGAGTTGACACGCACCCTCGGCAGAATCATGGAAACGAAAGGTATCAGCGTGACAGTGCTTGACCTTGTGCATTTTCAAGGCCATTACAATCCGATGGCCTATCTCGAAACCGATGAGGACGCCATCAAGCTGGCGTTCGCCATTGTCAACAACACCAAACCCAAGGATGCCCCCAGCGGCGGCGATAAGTTTTGGATGATTCCTCGGTGCTGCTGATTTCCGCGCTGATTCTCTATCTGATGTACGAAGCCCCCGCCAGTGAGCAGAATTTCTCGACGTTGATGTACATGATTCTGAATTGTCAGGTCAGTGAGAATGAAATGGTCGAAAATCCCTTGATGATGCTGTTTGGAGAACTGGAGCGCCGCGACCCGCAGCACCCCGCTGTCCTGCAATTCAAATCTTTTATGTTAGGTGCAAAAAGACGCTGCAATCCATCTTGATTTCGGCAGCGCAAACTTGTACATGTTCAACTCCCGCAAGTTTGCAGAAATGACTTCGCGCGATGAAATGTTCCTGCCGCGTATGGGGCTGGAGCAGCGGGCATTATTTATTGTTTTGCCCGACAATGATACAACTTTTAATTTCATTGCAACGATGCTCTACACGCAGCTTTTTGACCAGCTTTTTCGGCTGGCCGATTCCACGCCGGAATACAACGGTGCGCTGCCGGTTCATGTGCGGCTAATGATGGACGAGTTTGCAAATGTTGCCTTGCCCAAGAACTTCAAAAATATCTTGGCAGTCTGCCGCAGCCGCAATATCAGCTGCGACATTATTTTGCAGAACATTGCCCAACTAAAAAGCCTGTTCAAAGATGATTGGGAAGGCATAATCGGAAACTGTGACACCTTGCTTTACCTCGGCGGTAACGAGTACGGCACATACGAATATCTTTCCAAGATTCTCGGCAAGGAAACCGAACGCACCAAAAGCCAAAGCATTGGAAAAGGCAGCCGGGGCAGCAGCAGCGACAGCCTGCAAACCGCTGGCCGTGAACTGTGTATGCCAGATGAAATCCGCCGTATGCGGGATGATGAGTGCTACTGCTGATGCGCAGCGAGGACCCGGTAATTGATCGAAGTATAACTATTAAAGCTCCCAATGTAAAATATACACCCGATGCAGGAGGTGAGCCTTATGTAATCCCGCCCGACTATATGGGTGACGCCGTCACTATCACAATGGACGCTGTTGCCGCAGCGACAGCACCCGAAATCACCGAAGAAATGTACGAACAGCTCGACTACTTAGAAAAACACCCGGAGGAAAATTATTATGAAAATGAAGAAAGCTTCTCTCAATACGACCAAGGTGACTGACCGCAAAATCAAGCGCCTTTATCTTGTGGCGGCGACGGTGGTTGCCGCTGCTTTTGTTATGGCCATGCCTGCCTTTGCAGATGATCCGCTGACGACCATCAACAATCTGAGCGACTTTGTGTTCAGCGCCATCAAAGCCATCGGCGCAATCCTGCTGGGCTTCGGCATCGTGCAAATCGGCCTTGCCCTCAAAGGCCACGATGCCAGCCAGCGGGCGCAAGGCTTTATGACGTTCTTCGGCGGCGTGGTGATCTACTTTGCAAAGGATATTCTTGATATGATTCTGTAAGCGATGCCGTCTCGTTGACTTTTATGCTAAATAAGCGTATAATGTTTAGCGTGAAAGTCAATTTGAGAGAAGGTGTGTGCTATGGATCTACAACGAAGATTATAGAGTTAGCTTCCCAAAATAATGGCATCGTAACTGCTGCTATGATTTCTTCTGCCGGAATATCACGCGGAAGTTTGAAATATTTGGCCGATACAGGCCGATTAGATCAGGTCTCCCGTGGGTATATACCTGCCGGAAGTTTGGGAGGATGAATTTGTATCCATTCAAGAGCGATATAAGCGTGGTGTATTTGCATTGGATACCGCACTGTTTCTGCATGATTTGACTGACAGGACACCACACAAGTTTCACATGGCATTTCCCTATGGATATAATACATCCAGTCCAAAAGCAGCGGGAATTTTATGCTCTTGCAAGAAAGAGCCTTATTACAGTCTTGGAATCGCGCTGGTTGACACCCCTGCCGGAAATACAGTCCGGGCCTACAATGCAGAAAAAACCCTATGTGAAATTCTAAAGCCCATCAGCCACACGGATATTCAGATCATTACAGATGCATTCAAGCGGTACGCTGGCCGTAAAGATAAGAACATTCCTTTGCTTTCGGAATATGCTCATCAACTACGCGTAGAAAAGCGGCTGCGTCCTTATTTGGAGGTACTATTATGAAAAACGCTATGCAGCTGAAAGCGATTATGAAAAAGCTGGCGAAAGAAAACCAGATTTCCGCACAGCTTGTTCTGCAAAATTATGTGCTGGAACGATTCTTGGAGCGGGTATCATTATCCCCGTATCGGGATAATTACATTATCAAAGGTGGCTTTTTAATTTCCTCTATGGTGGGGCTGAACTCCAGAGCGACAATGGATATGGATGCAACCATAAAGGGTTATCCAGTTACGCAGGATACCGTCCAAAAAATGATAGAGCAGATTCTCACCGTTCCTGTTGACGATGACATCACATTTACATTCAAAAGCATTGGTGAAATCCGGGAGGGTGATGAATATACTGGATACCGCGTAGCTTTGACAGCCGATTTTCCGCCAATGGCAGTTCCCTTAAAGCTGGACATCACTACTGGCGATAAAATCACACCACGCGAAATTCAATATGACTACAAGTTGATGCTGGAAGATCGTCATATTCAAGTTATGGCATACAATTTGGCCACCATTCTGGCGGAAAAGCTGGAGACTGTAATATCTCGCAGTGACCAGAATACCCGGCCAAGAGATTATTATGATGTCTATATCCTTACCAAACTGCAAGCAGAAAATATAGACTTCCCGCTTTAGGGGCGGCACTGATGCTACAGCCAGTAAGCGAGGCTCTGATTCGATTTTGCAAGATTATAGAGCAATTGTGGAAGCGGTGCGAAACAGCGAGATTATGCGTAGGCAATGGGATAATTACCGAAAAGATTTCGACTACGCTTCCACTATCAGCTTTGATGAAGCGTGTGATGCAGTTGCTTCTACAATGGACACCCTAATAACAAACAATTTTTTTAATTAAGCTATGCAGTCGGCAGACTTTCTGTCGGCTGTTTTCTTTTATCTGAAAGAGGGTGAAAACTTGAATCAAAACTGGATCGTCGAAAATCTGAACAACGCCTTTTCTACATGGAATGGAAAGCTGGGCGAGTTATGGGGGCTGGTGACAACCGGCCCCCAAACTTTTAAGGGCGGCGCAGTGTGGAGTGTGATGCAGACCTTGCACAATGGTATGGTTGGCATTGGCTATGCACTGGTCGTGCTGTTCTTTGCTATATCGCTATGCAAAAACACAATGAATTTTCACGAGTTAAAACGCCCCGAAGCTGCTATCCACTACTTTCTCCGCTTTGTGGCGGCAAAGGCACTTGTGGGATATGGCATGGACATTATGCTGAATGTGTTTTCCATCTGTAACGGCATCGTCACAGATATGGCCGACAGCATGGGCGGTATCTCAGAAGCTATGGTGTCGCTGCCCGCAGAAATGCAGACCGCTATCGAAAATGTGGGATTTCTCGCCAGCATACCGCTATGGCTCGTAACGATTCTCGGCAGCTTGTTCATTACGGTGCTTTCCTTTGTAATGATTCTTACCGTGTATGGTCGCTTCTTCCGTTTGTATATGTACACAGCGCTGGCTCCGCTGCCGCTGGCGGCTTTTGCGGGGGAAAGCACACAATCCGTGGGCATATCATTTTTGAAAAGTTATGTCGGCGTGTGCTTAGAGGGTGCGGTCATTGTGCTGGCCTGCGTGATTTACTCGGCGTTTGTCAGTACGCCAACAGTAACCAGCGGCGAGGCGACCACTATTGTGTGGAGCTACCTTGCCGAAACCGTGTTCAATATGCTCGTACTTGTGGGGCTGATAAAAGGCTCTGACCGAATTATCCATGAAATGATGGGGTTATAAATCATGCAAATACCAATCAACAAAGAAATCCGCCATTACCAAGAGGAAATCTTTTTGGGGCTGAATCTGCGGCAGATGATTTGCTCCGGCGCGGCCATTGCCGTGGCAGTTGCGGTCTATTTGGGGCTGACCCCGCTGTTGGGTCATGAAACGGCGGCTGGGTCTGCATTGTGGCCGCTGCGCCGATTGCAGCAGCAGGATTTTTCACTTATGACTGTCTGACCTTTGAAAAATTCCTGCTTGTTGTAATAGACAGCACAGTTATCAGAAACGATTGGCGGCTATGGAAAACCGACAACAAATATTGCAAAAAAGAAAAAAGGTGATAAGCATTGAGACTAAGTAAGTACGCATCTACGCGAAAAAACGCGCGGCAGCCATAAAATGCCGCGTTCGGTGCAGCAGAGCATCCCCATCGACAGAATCTATGCAGACGGTGTTTGGCAATCGGAAAATGTGTTCAGTTTGATGTGGCAAATCAGCGACATCAACTACGCCATGCAGAGTGACGCGGCCAAGCAGAATATTCTAATGCAGCTTGGCACGGTCTACGCGGGCATCCCCGCTGACTGCTGGATGCAAGTCTGCATCGTCAGCCAGCGCATGGATGAAAAAGCCTTTGCCCGTGATGTGCTGTACCACCGCGAGAACGACGGCTTTGATGCCCTCCGCGCCGAGCGTAACCGCCAAATCAAGGCCAACGTCCGCGAAAATGGAAATGTGGTGCAGCATAAGTACATCATCGTGTCCACGAACAAACCCGGCGTAAAAGAGGCCCGCGAACGCTTTGTACAGGTGCAGGGGCATTTGCTGTCTGCATTTTCCGCCTTGGAATGTGCCGTCACGCCGCTGGACAACCGCGCGCGGCTGGAGGTGCTGCACAAGTTTTTTCGCATTTCCGAGGAGGGGCGTTTTAACTTCGACTTTGATAATTGCGCCAAACTGGGGCAGGACTTCCGCGATTCTATCGCCCCGGACTGCATCCGCTTTTGCAAAAAGCATATTGAAATCGAGGATTTTTGTGCCAAGTGCATGACGATCAGCGAGTACCCGCAGCAGCTTGATGATAAGTTTATCTCCGCACTGCTCCAGCAAGTGCCATACATTGTGCTGTCCATCGACATTGAGCCGGTGGAAACCGAGGATGCGTTTAAGGAAATTGACAATGCCCAGATGAAAACCGACGCGGAGAAAGTCCGTTTCAATAAGAAATCCGTGGAAAATCTGGACTTTACATCTTCCGTGCCGCAGCGGACGCAGGAGCAGGACCGCATCATTGCCAGCATCCGCAAGGAAATGACGGAAAACGACCAGCAGATGTTTTTGAGCCTGCTCACCGTTACTTACTTTGCGGATACGCTGGAGGACCTTGCACTGGAAACCGATGCACTGAAAACCACGGCGGCAAACTATAACTGCCGATTCACCGAGTTGTACTTTCAGCAGGAACGTGCCTTTGACACGGCCATGCCTTACGCTTGCGCCGCATAGAGAGTGTGCGCACGATGCTGACGAAATCGCTGACAGCACTTGTACCGTTCAATACGCAAGAAATTCTCACACCGGGTGGCATTTGTTACGGCAGAAACGCCGTGACAGGCAATCTCATCATCGGGCTGCGCACTAGCCTTGTCAACGGCAATGCAATGGTTGTCGCTACCTCCGGCGGCGGTAAATCCATGTTTGTTAAGCTGGAAATTTTGATGCTGTATCTGCGGTTTACTAAGGTAGATTCTATGTCGTAGATCCCGAAAATGAGTACGCGCCCCTCGTGCAGGAATTGGGCGGCGAGGTTGTGAATATCTCGGTGGACAGCGCTACGCACTTTAATCCGCTGGACTTCAAATACGATAAGGCAACGAAAATACCTCCCATGTTGCTAAGGCAGAATTGTATTGAGCTGTGTGAGCAAATAATGGGCAAGGAGCATATTCTGGCCGGTGATAAAAGTCTGATTGACGATGCTCTTGAAAACATCTACAAACCCTTGATGGAATCCCACTATACCGCGCCATGCCCGACTATCAAGGACTTGTGGATGGCACTGAACAATCAGCGCGATAAACGGTCAAAGGAAATCGCGCTTGCATTGCGAATTTTCGCCACCGGCAGTATGCAAGCGTTCGCCCAGCCCACCAACGTGGACATGAGCAACCGCCTGATCTGCTTCAACATCCAGAGCTTGGGGGAACAGCTAAAGCCAGTTGCCATGCTGTCCATGTTGGAGTACATCAACACCGCTGTTATGAGCAACGAACGCAACGACCCCAAGGCCGCCACATGGGTATACTTTGACGAAATCTATCTGCTGCTGCGCGATTCTTTGAGCGCCAATTTTCTGTACACAAGTTGGAAGCGATTCAGAAAGTACAACGCCTACGCCACCGGCATCACGCAAAATGTGCAGGACTGCCTTACCAATGACACAGCCTATGCCATGCTGGCAAACTCCGAATTGTGGTCATGCTGCGACAGACCAAGGACATTGACAGCGTGGTGGAGTTGTACGGCCTGTCCGAGCCGCAGCGGAAATATTTGCTGTTGGCCCAGCCCGGTGAGGGCATCATCAAGATGGGCAACAGCCTTATCCCATTCAACAACCCCCAACCCAAGGATACTAAGACTTACAAATTACTCACGACTAAACCCGGTGAAATGGAGTGAATCCTATGAGTGAAAATGAAATCCGCGTGCTGTATGTACAGCCCGGTAAGTACCCGGAGGAACGCACGATTCCCAACACATTAAGGGCATTGCAGGAGCTTGTCGGCGGTGATATTGAATGTTGCCGTCCGTGGAGAGATAGCGTTTGCGTTATCTGCAACGACTCCGGGAAGATTGACGGTTTGCCGCCTAACCGGCTTTACGGACATACAGATTTTCTTGCAGGTTCTTTTGTGGTCTGCGGCAATGGCGGAGAAGACTTTATCAGTTTGACTGATAGACAGGTTTTCTTATATGAAAGGCTGTATCATAACCCTGTTGTCTTTCTCCCCACGCCGCACGGCCTGTTGCCGATGAAATGCACTCCTGAACAGTACGAGCAATTCCAGCGCGATGGCAATAAGCTGAAAATCAAACCCATCGACCACGGAGATCGCTAAGAGCATGATTTTACACAAACAAAAGGCGGGGTGTCGCCCGCCTTAGAATCTCAAAAATATAACCTCATATATAAAGAAAGAAGGAGGACACCACCATGACCGAACCTAAGTTTATGACCCCTGCCCACCGTAGGGCATACTTAACCCACCTCAACCGCTGCAAGGCAATGGACAGCTACCACCGCGCACTGATTTACACCCTGACTGCCGTACCCGCACTCCGCAACAACATTGAAAGTTGCTTCGACTTTGAAAAAGATGAAATCAAGCCGGAATCACTGGCCGCCGGTTGGCAGACCGGCGGCACAGTCAAGCTGACCCGTTTTGCCTATAACCTTTGGAATGGGTACTCTGACAAATCCTGCACACCCTATGACCTGTTCGACTGTTCCTTTGCGCCGTATATGTACGAGGCCGTAAAACTGCGCTACCCGGAATATACGCGCCAGTTGGACGATATGGTAATTGACGATGTCCGGAATTAAAGCAAAGCGCAAGCAGCTTGTGCGCAAAACACTTATGCGGGCCAAGGCGCAGGGCGAACGCGCCGCCGAGCAGCGGCAGGAATTACCCGAAGAATACGCACAAACCGAGGTGCAGCAGGGCATTTCCGATGTGGCTGCCCGTACAGGCAACACCGCCAAAAGCACCACCCGCATCAGCTACCGCAAGTTTCGTGCAATGCAGGAGAAGCGGAAAAATCTCACCTTGCAGGCAGCGCCCAATCTGCATCAAAACCGACTGAAAAAGAGAAAGTCACTGTTCCCACGCAGGCCGAGCGCAGGGAAATGTTCAAAAAGCAGCGTTTCCGGCAAAAGGCCATCGCAGCCAAAACACCAGCGCCGCAAGCCCCTGTGCCGTCATCGGCCACACCAGCACCGCCGCCCTACCGAGCCCAAATGCAGCAGCGCTTAAAGCGGCAGCACCTGACCCGCGAGGCTGTGCGCCGCTATCTGCAAAAGCAGACGGCTGCCACAGCGGCGGGCAATACCGCTCCCATCGTTACCCACGCACCCAAGCTGCCCACAATCAGCAATAAGCAAGCCACGGTTGAAGCAATCAGCCGTGGCGTTCATTATATCGCAGCCAAAATCAAAGCCCTGCTCTCCCAAACTGTGCGGCGCGCCGCGCAATCGCTGCTGGCGCTGCTTGGCGCGGGCGGCGTGGTGCTGTTGCTGGCCATGGTCATAGGCGCGGCTGCGGCGGTGATCGGCTCTCCGATGGGCATCTTGTTTG
>ENA-OQCS01000643-OQCS01000643.1-human-gut-metagenome-genome-assembly--contig:-NODE-643-length-19462-cov-3.833514_pt1 | contig 19462 bp, 28 predicted proteins | sample MGYA00242757_ERZ504575 | MGnify/ENA primary metagenome ERZ504575 (study PRJEB26092, sample SAMD00036297) | human gut metagenome | host: Homo sapiens | study: EMG produced TPA metagenomics assembly of... | reverse complement strand
CGCCATTACCGCCGATATGGACTTTGAACTGCACTATGGCAAGCGCGCCAACAAGCGCCGCAAGATGTACAACGGCATGATCCCCTGCCAGCTGTATATGTACTATAACGCCCCCAAGACCGAGAAGGTGGCAAAGCCCGTGCCCAAATCCGGCTTTGACGGCAAGCGCACCCATTTTGAAAAGAAGTAAGGGCATTTAAGCCCCGCTCCCGGCAGACATTGCACTGAAAAAGTGTGTCTTTTTTCGGGAAAATCCGGCACAAACACCCGCAGATCATCTTTTGCTGAAAAGAGACGGTCTGCGGGTGTTTTTAATAGAAAAATAGATTTCACAAAATTCGGCATAATGACAAATTACGGCAGTGCATCCGGTGGTTGCGCTGGCGCATAAAAGGATTATACTAACCTTATTGACCGCAGGATGCAAAAACTGTACAGAAAGGATGGCTGGCTCTTATGAAGGGACGGATGCGGCCCTATCTGCCGGAACTGACGATCCGGGACTACAATACCTATATGCGTTACCTCCGCGGGGTGCGGCGGCAGATGTATAAGTCTTACGGCTTCTACGCCTGCCATCTGCTGCGCACCAACGGGGTACTGTTTGCCATTCTGTCCGACAGTCTGGCGGGGCGTATGCCCACCTGCAAACGGCAGCGGTGCCCGGTACGCCGTTCCAGCGCAGCATGATGTGCCAGACGCTGGGCATCCGGCAGGCGGCGCAGACGGAGATCCTGATGGGCTGGCATAATTTGCAGGACCGCAAGTACAGCGAGCTGCGCCCGGCGAAGCGCGTGCGCCGTGCAGTGGACAAGCTGCTGCTGCGCCCGCGCTACGACAAAGCACGGCAGGAGAACCCGCACTGGAGCGGCTGTTTGCGCAGGAGCGGGAGCAGGCGGGTGGTGCAGATGAACCTGAGCGCCAAGAACTACTCTCTTGCCGCTGAACCCATGAGCAACATTTACGGTGCACTGTATTCCACCCTTGCCACCGACGACCCCAGCCAGCGCAAGAGCATGCGCTACATCGGCAGCAGCATCGGCCGCATTTTTTACCTGCTGGATAAGGCTGAGCGATTTGAGATGGACAAGAGCAGCGGCCGCTACAACGTATTCGTAGTCAACGACCTGCGGGGACAGGCTGCGGCGGTGGAGAACGCCCGCCGTCAGGCACTGGCTGCCGCCAACGATCTGATCCGCGTGTACAGTATGCTGGACATCAAATTGAACCGCGGCCTGCTGGATAACATCATGCTGCTTGGTCTGCACCATGCGGTGGACCCGCTGGAAGCCGGTGCTGAGCGCGAAAACTGGGAGATCCCATGAAGCAAAACCATCAAAAAGCTGGGCCATGGCTTACTGCGGCATTGTGGCGGCGCTGTGCGTCGCACTGATGCTGCTGGGAGCTGTGATCCCCATTGCCATGTTCATTGCGCCTGCAGTGGCGGGCTTTCTTGTTGCAACGGTGTGCGTGGAGTGCGGGATGCAGCTGGCTTTGACGGCCTATGCGGCAGTCAGCCTGCTGGCACTGCTGTTCGTGCCGGATAAGGAAGTAGCGCTGATCTTTGTGTTTTTGCTGGGGTATTACCCGCTGGCAAAGCCGAAGTTTGAGCGCATCCGCCTGCGGTTCTGCGCATTGTCTGCAAGCTGCTGCTGTGCAACGGCACAGTGCTGGCCATGTACGGGCTGGTATTTCTGCTGGTGCCGGCGGGCAGCATTTCGCAGGAGCTGCGCACCACTGCGCTGGCTGTCTCGCTGGCAACGCTGGTCATGGGCAATGTTGCCTTTGTGCTGTACGACCGGGCATTGCATAACATGCTCATGATGTACCGGCTGGTCTGGCGGCCGAAACTTCATAAAACTTTGGGCTGGCGCTGAGCAGCCTTTGTGCTATAATGGGGCATCAGAAAGGGGAGAGCGCAGCACACAGGTAACGCAAAGCGCCGGGCCACGCGGGTGACAGCCGCGAGGGTGACGAGGAGAGGAATCATCGAAAGATTCGGCGGATGTTTCTCCGGCTGAGGGCTAGACCAGCCGCAGAGAAGGGCAAAAAACGGCAGCAATACCGCAACAGATCCCTTCAAAGAAAGCCATACAAGAACATAAACTGTACTAGGAAGCTGACTGGATATCACTGCGCCTTTTTGCGCGGGAACGGTCGGTATGGAGGTATTTTGTATGTGTGGCATTGTTGGTTATGTCGGTAAGCGCAGTGCGCAGGACGTGCTGCTGGATGGTCTGGAAAAGCTGGAGTATCGCGGGTACGACTCCGCCGGTGTGGCGCTTGCGCTGGACGGCGGCATCCGCGTGGTAAAAAGCAAAGGACGGCTCACCGCCCTGCGGGAAAAGCTGGCGGCGCAGCAGCTGGCACAAAGCTTCTGCGGCATCGGCCATACCCGCTGGGCTACCCATGGCGAGCCCAGCGATGTGAACAGCCACCCGCATTCGACCCCGCGTGTGAGCATTGTGCACAATGGCATCATTGAAAATTACGGCCTGCTCAAGGAGCGCTTGGCCGCAAAAGGCTATACCTTCCAGAGTGAGACGGACACCGAAGTGCTGGTAAAGTTGATCGACAGCTGCTATACCGGTGACCCGCTGCGTGCACTGCAGCAGGCGCTTGCCAAGTGCGCGGCAGCTATGCGCTGGCCGTGCTGTTCCGGGATTACCCGGACACCATTTTTGCAGTCAAGCGGGAAAGCCCGCTGATCGTCGGCTGGGGCGAGGGCGAAAACTTTGTGGCTTCGGATATTCCGGCACTGCTCAAGTATACCCGGAAATACAGCGTGCTGGAAGAAGGGGATATGGCCGTCTGCACCACAGAGGGCATCCGCTTTTACAACGAATTTGGTGAGCCGGTGGAGCGCCAGCAACTGACGGCGGACTGGGATATGGAAGCTGCCGAAAAGGGCGGCTATCCCCACTTTATGCTCAAGGAGATCAACGAGCAGCCTGCGGCCATTATGGCCACGGTCAGCCCCCGTGTAGAGGAGGGACTGCCGGTGCTGCGCATCCCGGAGCTGACCGATGAAGTGCTGCGCGGTATTGGCCGGGTGCATCTGGTGGGCTGCGGTACGGCTATGCATGCCGGTATGGTGGGCAAATCTGCCATCGAAACGTGGCCCGTGTGCCCGCCGAGGTGGACATTGCCAGCGAGTTCCGTTACCGGGACCCCATTCTGGAAAAGAACGATCTGGTCATCATCATCAGCCAGTCCGGCGAGACCAGCGACACGTTGGCAGCGCTCAAGCTGGCCAAGAGCCGCGGCGTGCCGGTGCTGGCCATCGTGAATGTGGTGGGCAGCTCCATTGCACGTGCCGCAGATTATGTAATGTATACCTACGCCGGGCCGGAGATCGCGGTAGCATCCACCAAGGCGTATATGGTGCAGATGTGCGTGCTGTATCTGTTTGCACTGCGGCTGGCCTACGCGCGCGGACGGCTGAGCGAGGCAGAGACCCGCCGCTATACGGCCCAGCTGCTGCGCGCACCGGAGGTCATCAAGCCGCGCCTTGCAGATTGTGAGCAGATCAAGTACCTTGCCAGCCGCTATGTGAACACCCAGAGCTGCTTCTTCATTGGGCGCGGGTTCGACTATGCGCTCTCGCTGGAGGGCAGCCTGAAACTCAAGGAGATCAGCTATGTGCACTCGGATGCCTATGCAGCCGGTGAACTGAAACATGGTACCATCAGCCTGATCACCGATGGCGTGCCGGTGATCGCACTGGCCACCCAGAAACAGGTGTACGAAAAGACCATTTCCAATGCCAAGGAGACCCGCAGCCGCGGAGCAAGGGTGCTGCTGTTTACCACAAAGGATGCTGTGGTGCCGGAAGGCGTGGCAGATGCCGTGATCCGGCTGGATGAGTATGAGGATATCCTGATGCCGCTGCAGCTCATTGTGCCGCTGCAGCTGTTTGCCTATTATATGGCTGTTCTGCGCGGCTGTGACGTGGATAAGCCGCGTAATCTGGCCAAGAGCGTGACCGTGGAGTGATGGCATAAAACGCAGCCAGAAAGCCCTGCACGAAACAGAAATAAAAAAACAGGACCTGCGCTGAATCACTGAAGTGCATTCTGTCAAGTAGAAAAAAATAATATAAGGTTTTTGTTCGCCGTTTCCACAAGGAGACGGCGAATTTTTTGTGCAAAATCGGTATCAGGCAGCTCGGTTTATGGCACCGACATGAGCCTGCATCGGCATCTGGATGAACAGACGGTGCTGGTAACGGCGGTTGTTGCAGCAGTCAACAGTGAATAGTGATTGTTCTTTCTTGACATGAAAATACCCCCAGAGTACTCAGAGTTTTTGTCTCTGTCTACTCTAGGGGTAGCGTATCACATGGAATGCCAGAGCATTGTGATTTATAGATTATTTGTTTCGACAGGAGGTGCTTCCGATGCAGACGTTTCTACCGGAACATCGTCCTCCGGGTCACCGAAGCTGTCGTGGTAAGTCTGCAGCAGGTCGATCTCCTTGTTGTGCTTCAGGCCGTGGATGACCAGCTTTTTGATCACATCATAGATGACTGCAAACAGCGGCACACCCACGATCATGCCCACAAAACCCCACAGACCGCCGAACAGCAGGATGGCGAACAGTACCCAGAAACTGGAAAGACCGGTGGTGTTGCCCAGGATCTTGGGGCCGATCACGTTTCCGTCCAGCTGCTGCAGCACCAGAACGAACAGGACGAACCACAGCGCCTTGATGGGGCTCTGAATGAGGATCAGCAGGGTGGCGGGCACGGCACCGATGAACGGGCCGAAGAAGGGGATCACATTGGTCACGCCGATGATCACGGAAACCAGAAGGGCACTGGGGAACTTGAAGATCAGGCAGCCGATATAGCACAGCACGCCGATGATGGCGGAATCCATGATCTTGCCGTTGATGAAGCCGCCGAACATCTTATCGGCATACTTCACTTCTTCCTTGATCAGCTCTGCCCAGCGGGGCTTGAAGATGCTGTAGAGCACCAGCTTGGCCTGCTGCACAAAGCGCTTGCGGCTGGCCAGCATATACACGGCCACGATGATGCCGATGATCAGGTTCTTGGCCATGGTCACTACGTTCAGCACACCCACTGCGGCACCGCTGACGATGTTCTGCATGGAGGGCAGGAGCCGGGTCTTGATCAGATCGTCGATATTGGTGCTGATGGTGGCATAAGCAGAGTTGAGCATGTCCATGATCTGCTGGTTGTTCTCAATGAACTCCACATGATTCGCCCACTGCACGAACTTTGCAAGGTTGCGCTGCGCAGTGTAGTACAGGGTGGTCACGCTGGTAATGAGCTGCGGAATGATCATCATGCACAAAGCGTAGATGAGGAGCAGACCGAACAGGATGGTCAGCGTAACGGACAGCACATTGACCAGACCATGCATCTTTTCCGGGATGAACCGGCGCAGAAAGCTCTCGATGGTGTTGCACACAGGCTTGAGCAGGTAGCGATGACGGCACCGTAGATGAACGGCATCAGAATGCCGGTCAGCGTGGAGATGGCATCGCCAAAACCATCGAAGCGGTAGATCAGGAAAAAGAAGATAATGCTCAGGGAGATCGCTCCAAATCCTGCCAACATTCCGTAGAGATAGGGCTTGACGTGCGGCTTTTTGTCCATCATGTTAGACTCCATTTCAGCCGCGGACAGCAGGAATCCCCGCGGCACTTATCAGATTTTGTTGCTCCTGCGCCAGATGTGCATTTTTTCGGCTTCCTTGATCAGGTCTTCACGGAAGTCGGGATGTGCTACGCTGATCAGAGCTTCGGCCTTTTCCCAGGTGGTCAGGCCCTTCAGGTTCACGCAGCCGTACTCGGTGCACAGGTAGTGGATGTTGGCACGGGTATCGGTGACGATGCTGCCGTTTTCCAGAGTGGGACGGATGCGGCTCTCCAGCTGGCCGGTCTTCTTATTAAAGAAGGTAGAGGACAGGCAGATAAAGCTCTTGCCGCCCTTGGAAAGGTATGCGCCCAGAACGAAGTCCAGCTGACCGCCGGCACCGGAGATGTGCTTGAGGCCTGCAGTCTCGGCGTTCACCTGACCGAACAGGTCGATGTCCACAGCGTTGTTGATGGAAATAAAGTTATCCAGTGCGGAGATGCTGCGGATATCGTTGGTGTAGTCCACGGGTGCAGACATGCACTCCGGGTTATCGTTCAGGTAATCGTACATTTTCTGGGTGCCGGCACCGAAGGCGTAGACCTGACGGCCCTTGTCCAGCTGCTTGCGTGCACCGGTGATCTTGCCGGCCTTGGCGATATCCACAAAGGCATCCACATACATTTCGGTGTGCACGCCCAGATCCTTCAAATCGCTCTGTGCGATCAGGCTGCCGATGGCATTGGGCATACCGCCGATGCCCAGCTGCAGGCAGGCACCGTTGGGGATCTGCGGAACGATCAGGTTGGCAACCTTCAGATCCACTTCGGTAGCAGCACCGGGAGCGGCATCTGCCGATGGGCGGGTTCTCGCCTTCCACGATGCCGGTGACCTGAGAAATGTGGATGCAGTTCTCCATGCCGCCAAGGCAGCGGGGCATGTTCTTGTTGACCTCAACGATGATCTTCTTGGCTTTTTCGCACACAGCACCCAGATGAGATGCACTGGGGCCGAAGTTGAAGTAGCCGTGCTCGTCCATGGGGGTCACCTGGAACACCGCCACATCCAGCGGATCCGGGCTTTCACGGTAGTAGCGGGGCAGCTCGGAATAACGGATGGGGGAGTAGAAGGAGAAGCCCTGTGCAATGGCCTTGCGCTCGATGCCGCCCATATGCCAGCTGTTCCATGTCATGTGTGCAGCGGGATCGTCGATCTGGAAGATCGCGGGCACCCACATTAGGATGCCGCCGCGGAAGTTGACACCTTCCAGCTCAGGCAGACGCTTTGCGATCTCGGCATCCACCGCCACAGGGGTGTTCACAGCCCAGCCGTAATCCACCCAGTCACCGCTTTTGACCAGTGCGGCAGCCTGAGCGGCGGTCATTTTCTTCTGAGCATACAGTTCCGTAAAATCCATTATAAACCATCCTCTCCTATAATAACATAAAGGAATTGTAAATTTATCATTTACTCTTCCTGCACGGACAAATCTTTGCAGGATGTTTACCACCTGTTGGCAATTTGAACACAGCTCTGACACAGGCGGATGATATCCTGATAACCAGCAGAAGGCAGCTGTCGGACAGGGCAGCAGATCTGCACAACTTAGTTATAACATTAACAATGTGCAGAATCAATAGTTTATCGAGAAAATTTTGACCGACTGGCAATATGGACAAAACTCGCGGAGTTTTTGAACGATTGTTTGGTACTGAAAAACCAAAATCTTTGCAAAAGGACTTGATAAAATTTTGACGATATGGTTTACTTATAGCGTAGCAGGCAGCTGCGATGCAGCACGGCATTGATTGTTTAAATTTTAACGATAAAACGTACAGCTTGCACAAAAATCTTGCACCTAAGACTGGAAAGTGCTATCATGGCAGAACCAAAACGCGCTTTTCACAGCGCTCAAGGAGGACACCAGACGATGGCAACAGCAGTTTATCCCGGTTCGTTCGATCCGGTCACAAAAGGGCATCTCGATATCATCAAGCGCGCAGCAAAGATCAACGATCATCTGATCGTGGCGGTGCTCATCAACAGCGCAAAGAATCCGCTCTTCACCGTGGAGGAGCGCGTGGAGCTTCTAAAGGAATGCTGCAAGGGCATCCAGAATGTTTCGGTGGAGAGCTTCGACGGCCTGACCGTGGAGTTCGCCAAGAAACGGCACGCTTCGGTGATGGTGCGGGGCCTGCGGGCGGTGACGGATTTTGAAAACGAGATCCAGCTTGCGCAGACCAATCACGCACTGATGCCCGGCATCGAGACCATGTTTCTGGCAACGAGCATCAAGTGGAGCTACCTTTCTTCCACCATTGTAAAAGAGGCAGCTTACTACGGCAGCGACATCGGTAAGTTCGTCACACCCAATGTGGAAAAGGCGGTCAACGAAAAGTATGCGCTGATCCGGCAGAAAAAAGACCCCGAGACCTAATTTGTAAAAGCGCTTACGGGCGTTTTGATAAAAATGGCTTACGAAAAGTAACACATACACAATTCAGGAGGCTATTCACATGAAAAAGATCGTTATCGCATCTGCATGCCGTACCGCTATTGGCAAGTTCGGCGGCACTCTGGCAAACGTTCCCGCAGTTGAGCTGGGCTCCATCGTCATCAAGGAAGCTCTGAACCGTGCAAACGTCGCTCCCGAGCAGGTCGATCATGTCTACATGGCTGCGTCATTCAGCCGGTCTGGGCCAGAACGTTGCTCGTCAGGCTGCTCTGAAGGCTGGCCTGCCCATCGAGACCCCGGCTGTCACCGTCAACGTGGTGTGCGGCTCCGGTCTGAACTGCGTCAACATGGCTGCTCAGATGATCGAGGCTGGCGATGCTGACATCGTGGTCGCAGGCGGCATGGAGAACATGGACATGGCTCCCTTCGCACTGCAGAAGGCTCGTTACGGCTACCGCATGGGCGCACCCATGGGCAAGAGCGAGATCGTGGATACCATGGTCAACGATGCTCTGTGGGATGCCTGCGGCTTCAACAAGCACATGGGCATGACCGCTGAGAATGTCTGCACCAACGAGACTTATCAGAAGAAGTACGGCTACAGCCCCATCACCCGTGAGATGCTGGACGAGTTCTCATACAACAGCCAGCTGAAGGCTGACAAGGCCATCAAGGACGGCGCTTTCAAGGACGAGATCGTTCCCGTTGTGATCAAGGGCAAGAAGGGCGACACCGTGTTCGATACTGATGAAGGCCCCCGTCTGAGCGCTCCTGAAGTGCTGGCAAAGCTGAAGCCGCTTTCACCAAGGACGGCATCGTGACCGCCGGCAACTCTTCCGCCATCAACGACGGCGCTGCTGCTCTGGTCATCATGAGCGAGGAGAAGGCTAAGGAGCTGGGCGTGAAGCCTCTGGCTACCTGGGTCGCCGGTGCTCTGGCAGGCGTTGAGCCCGAAGTCATGGGCCTGGGCCCCATCGCTGCTACCAAGAAGGTCATGGCTAAGACCGGCCTGACTGTTGCTGACATGGATCTGATCGAGGCCAACGAGGCATTTGCTGCTCAGTCTGTGGCTGTCAGCCAGGCTCTGAACTTTGATATGAGCAAGGTGAACGTCAACGGCGGCGCAATTGCTCTGGGCCACCCGGTCGGCGCTTCCGGCGCTCGTATCCTGGTCACCCTGCTGTATGCTATGAAGCATCGCGGTGCACACAAGGGCCTGGCTACCCTGTGCATCGGCGGCGGCATGGGCTGCGCTACCATCGTTGAGATGGACTAAGCTCCACCTCTTGGAATCCTGACTGAATGACAGACCCGGACGGGGAAGGGAACCGGAGAGCCTTTCCTCCGTCGGGGGCTGTTTGTGATAATTGATAAGATTTGAATAGGAGGTTTTCACAATGGCATTTGTAAAAACGAGGTGCAGGGTGCAGTTGAGATCATCACCATCGACCGTCCCAAGGCACTGAATGCCCTGAACCCCGAAGTTCTGGCAGACCTGAAGGCAGCTTTTGAGGCTGTGGATCAGGAGACTGTCCGCTGCATCGTTCTGACCGGCGAAGGCGACAAGAGCTTCGTGCAGGCGCAGATATCGGTTCCATGAGCACCATGACCAAGGCAGAGGGCGAGGCCTTCGGCAAGCTGGGCAATGATGTGTTCCTGATGATCGAGAGCTTCCCCATTCCCGTTATTGCAGCCGTGAACGGCTTTGCACTGGGCGGCGGCAACGAGCTGGCTATGAGCTGCGACATCCGCATCTGCTCTGACAACGCTGTGTTCGGCCAGCCGGAAGTGGGTCTGGGTATCACCCCGGGCTTCGGCGGCACCCAGCGTCTGGCACGTCTGGTCGGCATGGGTATGGCAAAGCAGCTGGTCTACTCTGCACTGAACATCAAGGCGGACGAGGCTCTGCGCATTGGTCTGGTGAACGCTGTGTATCCTCAGGCTGAACTGATGGAGAACGTGCTGAAGCTGGCTGGCAAGATCGCAAAGAATGCACCCATCGCTGTACGCAACTGCAAGAAGGCAATCAACGGCGGCATCAGCCTGCCCATCGAGAAGGCTGTTGAGGTCGAGGAAAAGCTGTTCGGCAGCTGCTTCGAGACCCACGACCAGAAGGAAGGCATGGCCTGCTTCCTGAGCCGTGAGAAGCCGAAGCCCAAGGCAGTGTTCACCAACAACTAATCCATTACTACATAATTTTTGATATTAAAGGAGAGGTTTCCTATGAAGATCGGTGTTATCGGCGCTGGCACCATGGGCCAGGGCATCGCAAAGGCATTTGCACAGGTTGAGGCAACACCGTTGCTCTGTGCGACATCAAGCAGGAGTGGGCCGAGAATGGTCTGGCAAAGATCAAGAAGGGCTACGAGAAGCTGGTTGCCAAGGGAAAGATGACGCAGGAAAAGGCAGACGCTATCGTTGCTGCCATCACCCCGGGCCTGAAGGAAGACCTGTGCGCTGACTGCGATCTGGTCGTTGAGGCTGCTTTTGAGGATATGAAGGTCAAGCAGACCACCTTCGGCGAGCTGGATAAGATCTGCAAGCCGAGTGCATCTTCGCTTCCAACACTTCTTCTCTGTCCATCACCGAGATCGGCAAGGGCGTTAGCCGTCCGCTGGTCGGCATGCACTTCTTTAACCCCGCAGACCGCATGAAGCTGATCGAGGTCATCGCAGGCTGCAACACTCCCGCTGAGACCGTTGAGAAGATCAAGGAGATCTCTGTTGCCATCGGCAAGCAGCCGGTTCAGGTCAATGAGGCTGCAGGCTTCGTCGTCAACCGCATCCTGATCCCCATGATCAACGAAGCTGCTTTCATCAAGATGGAAGGCGTTTCCGATATCGCCGGCATCGACACCGCTATGAAGCTGGGTGCCAACCACCCCATGGTCCCCTGGAGCTGGGCGACTTCATCGGCCTGGATATCTGCCTGGCCATCATGGATGTGCTGTACAAGGAGACCGGCGACAGCAAGTATCGTGCCTGCCCGCTGATCCGTAAGATGGTCCGTGGCGGCAACCTGGGCTGCAAGAGCGGCAAGCTTCTACGTTTACAACGCAGACCGCACCAAGACCCCTGTTGACCAGCTGTAAATTCTGATAAACGTTTCTCCCGACCGTGGAAACGCGGCCGGGAGGAATTTGTTTGCACCGGGCAATTCCGGTAAATGAAAAAGACCCGTTAGGAGGATATAGCGATGGATTTTACTCTGTCCAAGCAGCAGCAGATGGTACAGAAAATGTACCGCGAGTTTGCTGAGAACGAAGTCAAGCCCCTGGCAAAGAAGGTTGATGCGGAAGAGTACTTCCCCAAAGAGACCGTCGAAAAGATGGGCAAGCTCGGCATGATGGGCATTTATTTCCCGACTGAGGTCGGCGGTGCAGGCGGCGATGTGCTGTCCTACGTCATGGCAGTGGAAGAGCTGAGCAAGGTCTGCGGCACCACCGGTGTCATCGTCTCTGCTCACACCAGCCTGTGTGCTGCTCCTATTTATGAAAATGGTACTCCCGAGCAGAAGGCAAAGTATCTGCCCAAGCTGTGCAGCGGTGAGTGGCTGGGTGCTTTCGGCCTGACTGAGCCGGGTGCCGGCACTGATGCACAGGGTCAGCAGACCTTTGCAAAGCAGGACCCCGAGACCGGTGATTGGATCCTGAACGGTTCCAAGATCTTCATCACCAACGCCGGCTACGCAAACGTCTTTATCGTTATTGCTGTCACCGATATCGTGCCCGACAAGAAGGGCCGTCCCACCAAGCAGTGCTCCGCCTTTATCGTGGAGCGCACCGACCCGGGCTTCTCCGTCGGTAAGGCTGAGGACAAGATGGGCATCCGCGGTTCTTCCACCTGCGAGCTGATCTTTGAGGACTGCCGCATCCCTGCTGACCGTATGCTGGGTGTGCGTGGCCGCGGCTTCCAGCTGGCTATGGCTACTCTGGACGGTGGCCGTATCGGTATCGCATCTCAGGCTCTGGCATTGCCGAGGGCGCTCTGGAAGAGACCGTTGCTTACGTCAAGGAGCGCAAGCAGTTCGGCCGCAGCATTTCCGCATTCCAGAACACCCAGTTCGAGCTGGCTGAGATGAAGGCACGCGTTGAGGCTGCAAAGTATCTGGTCTACGCTGCTGCTCTGAAGAAGCAGGAAGCAATGGATGGCAAGAAGGTCCGTTACAGCGTTGAGGCTGCTCAGGCAAAGCTGATCGCAGCCCGCACCGCAAGCGATGTGACCCGCCGCTGCCTGCAGCTGTTCGGCGGTTACGGCTACACCCGTGACTATCCCATCGAGCGCATGATGCGTGATGCCAAGATCACCGAGATCTACGAGGGCACCAGCGAAGTGCAGATGATGGTCATTTCCGGCGCGCTGCTGAAGTAAGGGAGGCAAGAGTTACAATGAAAGCAATTGTTTGTGTAAAGCAGGTTCCTGATACCTCCGGCAAGGTGTCCGTCAAGCCCGATGGCACTCTGGACCGTGCTTCGATGGCTACCATCACCAACCCTGATGACCTGAACGCTCTGGAGGCTGCTCTGAAGCTCAAGGACGCTACCGGCTGCGAAGTCGTTGTTGTTACCATGGGTCCCCCGCCGGCAGAAGGTATGCTGCGTGAGCTGCTGGCCCGCGGCGCTGATAAGGCTGTTCTGGTCTCCGGCCGTGAGTTCGGCGGCTCCGATACCTTTGCAACCAGCCAGATCCTGGCTGCTGCTGTCAACAAGATCGGCGTTGGCCCCGAGGACGTTGTGTTCTGCGGCCGTCAGGCAATCGATGGCGATACCGCACAGGTCGGCCCGCAGATCGCTGAAAAGCTGCATCTGCCTCAGGTCACCTACGTGGCAGACATCCAGAAGGATGGCAACACCCTGACCGTGAAGCGTATGCTGGAAGACGGCTACATGATGGTCAAGGTGCAGACTCCCTGCCTGCTGACCTGCATCAAGGAGCTGAACCAGCCCCGTTACATGAGCGTGAATGGCATCTTCACCTGCTACGACAAGCCGATGGAAGTGTTTGATTACAACGCACTGAAGGACGATCCGCTGATCGAGGTTGATACCATCGGTCTGAAGGGTTCTCCGACGAACGTCTTTAAGTCCTTCACTCCTCCGCAGAAGGGCGCAGGCACCATGCTGAAGGGCGACGATGTTGCTGCCCAGCTGGCTGGTATCCTGGCCAAGAAGCACCTGATCTGATGAAAGGAGCATAGGATTACAATGGCTGATTTTAACGAATACAAGGGCGTCTGGGTCTTCTGCGAGCAGCGCCAGGGCGCACTGATGTCCACCGATTTCGAGCTGGTGAGCGAGGCTCGCAAGCTGGCTGATGAGCTGGGCTGCGAGGTCACCGGCCTGCTGCTGGGCGACAACGTGGAAGGCATTGCCAAGGAACTGGGCGGCTATGGCGCTGATAAGGTCATGGTCTGCGACAGCCCCTGCTGAAGGACTACACCACCGATGCATACGCTAAGGTCGTGTGCGACATGGTCAACGAGTATAAGCCCGAAGTCCTGCTGATCGGTGCAACCAACATCGGCCGCGATCTGGGCCCCCGCTGCGCAGCTCGTCTGCACACCGGCCTGACCGCTGATGCTACCCATCTGGACATCGACACTGCAAAGTACATCGATTTCCTGAAGGAGAGCTCCACCATCGACCTGTCCAAGCAGAAGTTCGATATGGAAGACCGCAACCTGAAGATGACCCGTCCTGCATTCGGCGGCCATCTGATGGCTACCATCATCTGCCCCCGCTTCCGTCCGCAGATGTCCACCGTGCGTCCCGGCGTTATGAAGAAGGCTCCCTTCGATCAGGCCAAGGCTGATGCCTGCCAGATCGTGAAGCCCGCATTCGCTCTGGCTGCTGAGGACATCAAGACCGAGGTCCTGAGCGTTGAGAAGGCCGCTGAAAAGCTGGTCGATCTGATCGGCGCAGACGTGATCGTCTCTGTTGGCCGCGGCATCAGCAAGGATGTCAACAAGGGCATTGAGCTGGCTGAGCAGCTGGCTGCCGCTTTGGGCGGCGGCGTTGTGGGCGCTTCCCGTGCCGTCACCGATGCAGGCTGGATGACTGCTGACCATCAGGTTGGCCAGACCGGCAAGACCGTGCATCCCAAGATCTATGTTGCTCTGGGCATCTCCGGCGCTATCCAGCACACCGCTGGTATGCAGGACTCCGAGTGCATCATCGCTGTCAACAAGAATGAGGGCGCACCTATCTTCGGTGTTGCGACTACGGCATCGTAGGCGACCTGTTCAAGGTCGTGCCCGAGCTGATCAAGCAGATCGAGGCAGCAAAGGCTGCTCAGTGATCGACTGACGCGAGATCTTTTTATAGCATAGCCTGAATTGTGGGAGGGCGGCTCTTCGGAGCCGCTCTTCTTTTTATATAAGGAATACGGCACAGCACAGATGGCCCTGAAAAGGCTGCCTGTGCTGTTTTTTGTTGCAGAAAGTACAGCCAAAGGCCGGCTCAGCCCAGAAAAGGGCTGCGGGATGGGAGGGAAGTGGGACGGAAAAAGCGCACACAAAAGTCTGTTACACTTTGAAATATGCATATAAGAGAATAAACATACAGAAAAATGCATGAAAAACACTGCAGAAAAGGTGTAGAAAAATAAAATGCAACACGTTAAGTGTGACGAAACAATCCTGAAAACGGTGAAGTGTAACACAGACGTAACAAATTTACGGCATCTTGGATGAACCTGTTGCGCTTGTGAAACGTTTTCGGAACGGGAAATTTTGATTTTTTTGCATTTTCTCTCAAAAAATCGACAGAAACCCCTTGATGATGAGATGCTATTGTGATACTCTTGTTGCACAAGAGCAACACATTTGAAACGGAAGAGTTGCAAATGTGTTGCAGTACGCATTCACATGAATGCAAAAAAGCTTTTATATACAAAAGCTTGCGGAGGATGTCTTATGAAACTCGAGATGCGCACCCTGAAGAATATCGCAGCAGCAGCTATGACTCTGGCTGTGGTTTTTGGTGCTGCATCTCTCAAGCCCGTTACTGCAAACGCAGCTGAGGCTTCGGTTTCTGCCTCCATCGAAGAAGAAAATTCCTACATCAGCTTTCAGGACGAAGCTTATCAGAACGAGTTCCTGCGCCGCGTAAACAACGAGCGCGCAAAGGCTGGCCTGAAGCCCGTTCAGCTGGGCGACAGCAGCCACAATAGTGCCGCTCAGGAGCGCGCTAAGGAACTGGCCTCTTCTTATTCCTACGTTCGTCCCAATGGCCAGCGCGATTTTACCATCTTCCATCTTCGCCGAGAATGGTATCGACGATGCGTCCGTTGGCGAAAACTACATAGCTGGCGTTTCTACCCCCGATGCAGCGGTGGATCAGTGGATGAACATTGATTTCGCACGTGAGCGCATGCTGAATGCGGATGTGACCACCATGAGTGTGGGCCACTACGAAGGCGGCGTTTACAACAACTACTGGGTGCTGATCTTCTCTTGCCCCGAAAACTCTTACACCAGCAACTACCGTCAGGAAGTTCTGGATCTGGTCAATGCCGAGCGTGCAAAGTACGGCCTGCAGCCCCTGGTCATGGGCGATGCAAAGCTCACCGCAGCTGCTCAGCAGCGCGCCGAAGAGATCGCAACCGTCAATTCTCACGTTCGTCCCAATGGTACCAAGTGGTACACTGTTCTCAGCGAGTACGGCGTGACGGATGCCGCTGCTGGCGAGAATGCCGCATGGGGCAGCGTTTCTCCTGAAGAAGTCGTGAATGCCTGGATGAACTCCGAAGGCCATCGCGCAAACATTCTGGATCCCGAAGCTCGTGCAATGGGTGTTGGCTACTACTACAACAGCTCCAGCACTTGGGGCCATCAGTGGATCCAGCTCTTTACGAAGTGATCATCTGCTTTCTTCTAACAAAAGATCGGCTGAGCTGCAAGGCTTGTCCGATTTTTTGTTGCGCTTTTTTCTGGCAGAGGACATGCGGGCAGCAGTATAGGGAGCTGGCCTTGACACAAAAACGTATGCGGCAGTGGTTGCACAACGGACGATTTATGTTATACTTGTTTTGAATAACATGCAGGAGGAACCACAGTGGAGGATTACCGCACCATCCATGGCACGGCCACAGGAGAATACGAAGAAAAGAAGAGCCGCTTCATTGCGGCGCTGTCATTTGCGGACAGCGAGGAAGCTGCCGTTGCATTTCTGGAACAGGTGCGTGCGGCCAACCGCACCGCCCGCCACAATGTGTATGCCTACCGCCTGAGGGAAGGCAACCGGGAACGCTATTCAGATGATGGTGAACCGGCCAAGACGGCGGGCACACCAGCGCTGGAGGTGCTGCAGCACAGCGGCCTGACGGATCTGATCGTGGTGGTGACCCGTTACTTTGGCGGCGTGCTGCTGGGCACCGGCGGCTTGGTGCGTGCATACACCACGCTACGGCCCGTGCACTGGAAAATGCCGAGGTGGTCACGGTGCGCAGCGTGGTGGAGCTGCGCGTGACGGTGGATTACTCCCTTTATGAGCGTGCATCGCTGCTGATCGATGCGGCGGGAGCAAAACAGGCCGCGCCGCAGTTCACGGATCGCGTGACCCTGTGCTGGCAGATGCCGGAACACACCGAAGGCCCGCTGCTGGAACAGCTGCGGGAGCTGACGCGCGGCAGCGCGCAGGTGACGGTATCCGACCCGTTCTACGCACCGTTCTGAACCCGGCAGCGGCAAAAATAAAAAAGCAAGCATTATTTTGCGAACCGACAGGCTTTTTCCCCCTTCGACAAAGCGGGTGTGCTACAATTGCCGCAGACGCAGCAATTGGGATCGGCTGTGCCGAAACAGAGAGGGGGAATGGGACAAAAAGGGAGGGCGACTTTGTATGGATGTACGTCAGCGCACAGAAGAGATCGAACATATGACCTTCGCGCCGTGGGCTACCTTCAGCGACCAGAGCCGCGGCCGCATGCTGCCGGAAGAGCAGGACCCGATCCGGCCGGTGTTCCAGCGTGACCGTGACCGGGTGCTGCACTGCAAGGCGTTCCGACGGCTCAAACAAAAGACGCAGGTGTTCCTCTCGCCGGAGGGAGATCTGTACCGCACCCGACTGACCCATACGCTGGAGGTCTCGCAGATCGCGCGGACCATTGCCCGCGCCCTGCGGCTGAACGAAGATCTGACCGAAGCGATCAGCCTTGCCCATGATCTGGGCCACACGCCGTTTGGCCATGCCGGGGAGCGCGCGCTGAATGAGCTGTGCCCGGACGGCTTCAAGCACTATATGCAGAGCCTGCGTGTGGTGGACAAGCTGGAAAAGGACGGCCGGGGCCTGAACCTGACGTGGGAGGTGCGCAACGGCATCGTGACCCACACAAAGGGCACCTGGGCGGCAACGCCGGAAGGGCGCATCGTGCGCATGGCGGATCAGATCGCCTATGTGAACCACGACATTGAGGACGCGGTGCGCGCCGGTGTGCTGGACCCAGCCACCCTGCCGAAAGAATGCACCGCCGTGCTGGGCCAGACAAAATCTGCCCGCATCACCACCATGATCAACAGTATCCTTGCCAACAGCGATGGGGATGTGAAGGTGGGCGCAGAGGAAAACGAGGCCTTCCTTGCGCTGCGGGATTTCATGTACGCCACCGTGTACGTGGACAAGACCGCCAAGCGGGAAGAGCAGAAGGTGGACAAGGTGATCGGGGAACTGTACGATTACTACCTGAACCATGTGGACCGGATGTCCAACTTCTACATCCAGCTGGCTTATCAGGAGGGCGGAGAACGCGCAGTGACCGATTACATCAGTGGCATGAGCGATGAATTTGCCATCCGCACTTTTGAGGAATTGTTTGTGCCCCGGAAGTGGCATGTCCTATAAATCCGAAAGGTCGTTTGAAAGATCCATGATCCCACACGAATACATTGAAGAACTGACCCGCCGCACCGACATTGTGGAGCTGGTGGGCAGCTATGTGCAGCTCAAGCGCAAGGGACGTTTGTATGGCGGCCTGTGCCCCTTCCACAGCGAAAAAACGCCCTCATTCTACGTCTACCCGGACACCCAGAGCTTTTACTGCTTTGGCTGCGGCGCAGGCGGCGATGCCATTACCTTTACGAAAAAGATCAACAGCATCGATTACCCGGAGGCCGTTAAGCTGCTGGCAGCGCGGGCCGGTATGCCGGAGCCGCAGGAGGACGACAAAACAGGCCGGATGCGCAGCCGCATCCTCTCCATGAACAAGGAGGCGGCACGGTTTTTCCACGCCTGCCTGAACTCCACCGTGGAGGAAGCCCGGCAGGCCCGTGCCTACTGGCGGCGGCGCGGTCTGGACGACAAGACTATCGTCCGGTTCGGGCTGGGCTATGCGCCCAACGACGGACAGGCGCTGTATCAGTTCCTGCGCGATAAGGCTACAATCAGCAGGAGCTGGATGCCAGCGGCCTGTTCAAGCGCAGTGCGTCCGGCCGCATCTACTGCCTGTTCTGGAAGCGGGTGATGACCCCCATCTTTGACCTGCGCGGCAACATCATTGCGTTTGGTGGGCGCGTGCTGGACGATTCCAAACCGAAATATGTCAACAGCCCGGAAACGCTGGTGTACCACAAATCAGAGACGGTGTTTGCGCTGCAGATCGCAAAGCGCAGCGCGGTGCGCCGGTTCGTGCTGTGCGAGGGCTACATGGACGTGATCAGTATGCATCAGGCAGGCATCGACACAGCAGTGTGCGCCTGCGGCACGGCCCTGACCCCGGAGCAGGTGCGGCTCATCAGCGAGTATGCTGACGAGGTGATCCTGAGCTACGATTCGGACGAAGCAGGCCAGAAGGCCACGCTGCGCTCGCTGGAACTGTTCCGCAACAGTCCGGTAAAGGTGGGTGTGCTGCAGATCCCCGGTGCAAAGGACCCGGACGAGTACATCAAAAAGTATGGCGCAGAGCGATTCAAAGCCCTGCTGGATGGTGTGGGCAATGCACTGGACTTCCGGCTGGGCCGTCTGCGCAGCCAGTACGATCTGGCACAGGATGCCCAGCGGCTGGAATACGTGAAGGAAGCTGTGAATATGCTGGCAGAGCGCTCCAACCTACCGAGCAGGAAGTGTATGCGGGGCGTCTGGCTGAGGAGACCAACATCTCCAAAACAGCTATCATGACCCAGCTGGAGACCGCCGTGAAGAGGGCGGGCAGCAAGCACCGCTGGGAGAAAAAGCAGCAGGCGCTCAAGTCCGGTGAGATGAATCAGATCAACGTGCCGTACAGTGCAGGCGGCAGTCAGGCGCTGGGCATTGCCAGTGCACAGCAGCGGCTGCTGGCGGCGATCCTGCGGGAGCCGCACTATATCGATCTGGTGCAGGGGCAGCTGACCGCAGAACAGTTCGTGCTGCCGCAGCAGAAGGAGCTGTTTGAAGCCATGCTGCGCTGCCGACAGGAGCTTGAGATCAGCCT
>ENA-OQCS01000642-OQCS01000642.1-human-gut-metagenome-genome-assembly--contig:-NODE-642-length-19487-cov-2.001291_pt1 | contig 19487 bp, 28 predicted proteins | sample MGYA00242757_ERZ504575 | MGnify/ENA primary metagenome ERZ504575 (study PRJEB26092, sample SAMD00036297) | human gut metagenome | host: Homo sapiens | study: EMG produced TPA metagenomics assembly of... | reverse complement strand
AGCTCTTTTCGAGATATCGGTCCAGTCCCCGTAGATCCGTTTGTACGTGGCACACCCTGGTCGGAAACCTCGTCCAGGATATATTTGATGTATTTCGGGAAACATTGTCCGCATCGATCAATACGGCAAACCGGCTGTCTTTCTGTTCCATAGATTCTGTCCTTTCTGCGGTTGAATAGTTACGAAAATAGATATCTCTAGTTTAGTACATTTCGGCCTACAAATCAACCGGGAGTTTAACCGAATCAAGTAAGTCCCCTGCTTCAATTGCGAATATCCGCTTGACAATAAATATAAAAGCCGCCAAAACTATTGACAAATAAAGTTGTCAATAGTAGAGTAGTAGATGACAAGAAAAGTTGTCAAATAGAGAGCTCATCTAAAACAAAGTGAAAGGAGATACTGCGATGCCGCTGTACAATCAGTTAAAAGAGTACCGTTCGAAGCTTGGCATCAACCAAACCGACCTTGGAAAAATGGCGGGAGTATCGAGACAGACCATCAGCCTGATTGAGCGGGGAGACTATTCACCGTCGGTGACACTGGCATTAAAACTTGCAAAAATCTGTGAAGTAAAAGTAGAAGATATTTTTCAATATGAGGAGGATAAACCATGAAAGAAAAACAGGGGAACAAACCAAATTCCTACGGAAAGCTGACGAAGCGGATGCTGATTTCTCTTGGGATTGGCGGAGTCTTCGGTTGCTTTGCCGGAATTTTTATGACGTTCGGAGTGAAAAATGGCATGAGTGATCTGAGCGATCTGGTCCGCCCGCTGGCACTGCCGATCATTGCGGTAATTTTCGTTGTAAGCATTGTCCTGATGGAATTTTACAGCCGGAAATTAAAGGATACGATGAAGCATCTCGAAGAAGCAGAGGATGAACAGTACGAAGTCTTAAGCTATGAAGAAGAGAAATACGGCGCGATGCTGATGAACTGCAATGTGATTTCGCAGGTCTGCGATATCATCGTGCTGACATTTACCTTTTCCCGTTCCTGGCTGGAAGAAGCATCGGGAAAAGAGCTCGCCGGATTCCTGGCAACCTGTGCTCTGTTTTGTATCAACTTCTTTCTCTATGGCTATTATCAGATGCGTTATGTAAAAATGGTTCAGGCAGCTCACCCGGAGAAGAGAGGCGATATGAACTCAAAAAACTTCCAGAAAGACTGGATGGCAAGCTGCGATGAGGCAGAAAAAGAGATGGTATATCAGAGTGCCTATAAGGCTATATGGCGCTGGGCAAGATGATTCAGATCCTGCTGTGTGCGACGATGATCCTGCATCTGGTGTTCCATACCGGTATTCTCGCAGTCATTGTCGTGGGCGTCATTTATCTGACGATGACACTCACATATCATCGTTCCTGTGTAAGTCTGCAGAAAGCAAAACTGAATCTGTAATCCTGTAAATACAAAAAAACTGCGTGGAATGCATTTCAGAATCGTGCATTCCGCGCAGTTTTGCGTTTGGTATGAAAAATGTCAGCTGATCGGAGCCGTCGGTATCTTTGAATTATACTTTTTGTCGATATCCTTCATGACAAACAGATACGAAACACCGGTAAAGACAGCTGCCGTCACCCAGGCTGCCGGGTCACAGAAGCAGGCGAGCGGATAGCTGATGACTTTATGGCAATCACAGCTACAATAAGGCGCGCAAAGAGTTCAGAAACACCGCCCATCATAGGCAGAAAGCCGTAGCCGCAACCCTGCATTGCATTTCGGAAAATAAAGATGGTGCAGAGCGGTACATAAAAAAGAGCACACATATAGGAATAAGTCTTTGCCCATGGCATCATGGCGGCCATATCGACATCACCCGAGAAGAAGAGGGAAAGACATGGCTTCAGAAGAAGGAAGACGAGAACAGCGGCTGCGATCGAATATGTGATGGAAGTCAGAAGTGCAGCGCGAACTCCCTTTTTAATCCGTGGAATATCGCCCTTTCCGAAATTTTGCCCGCTGTAGGTTGCCATCGTCTGTCCCATTGCGGAAAAGCCCTGTGTGACCAGATTCTGCAGCTTACAGGCCGCCGTGAAAGCGGCAACTGCCTCCGAGCCGAACAGGTTAATGGCAGCCTGCATAATCATTGTACCGGATGCGGTGATGGCAAACTGGAGTGCCATCGGAATGCCCATCGAGAGCTGATGGCGGGAATCTGCCGCATGAAGCTTCCAGTGGTGTTTTTCCGGCCACATATCCGGCATGGAGCGATAAATATAAAAAAGACAGAGCACAGCAGAAATTCCCTGGGAGAAAACGGTTGCATATCCGGCTCCCGCAACGCCCATTTTAAAACGAATGATGAGAAGCAGATCCAGAAGAACATTTAATACAGCCGAAAAAATCAGGAACATCAGCGGAGTCTGGCTGTTTCCTACTGCACGCAGATAGGAGGAAAGCAGATTGTAAAAAATCGTAGCGATCAGGCCACCGCAGATAATCATAATATAGGTATAAGCGTCCTGAAAAATATTTTCCGGTGTGTTCATGAGATGCAGCAATGGCCGCATGGAGATCATGCTGAAGAATGTCAGGACAACTGTGAAAAGGAGAGCCAGTAGAATGCCGTTTGCCACACTTCGCTTTACTCCGCTCGTATCCTTTGCACCGAACCGTTGCGATGTCAGAACCGTAAAGCCTGCTGTGATGCCCTGCGCAAATCCAAGCACCAGGAACATAATCGTTCCCGTAGAACCAACTGCAGCCAGTGCATCCGCTCCGACATATCGGCCAACGATAATCGTGTCTGCCATGTTGTAGAGCTGCTGGAAAATATTTCCGATAATCAGCGGCAGCGTAAACTGCAGAATGACCGGAAGCGGACTTCCCTTTGTCATGTCTTTTTCCATGAGAAAACCTCCTCGAAATGATGGTAAAATAAGTTTTATCTTCGCTTAAAACGAAAGTTATTTTATCACATTCTGAAGAGGTTGTCATATCCTTATTTTGACATTTTTTCTGCGAAATTTGACGAAGTGAAAAGTGAACGACTTGAATAGACAGTTATAAAAATTTGTCATATGCAGACTTTATTTTTTCCGCCATTTGCTGCAGCCTTTGCGCGCGTAGACCGAAAATACGAACTGCAAGATCACCGCAGGAAAGTATAGTTGCGCCGCCGTCAATTTCCGGATCGGAGGCAAGAAATTCCCGGATTTCCTCCAGAAGGGTATCTGACGTGCTCCGATCGTGAGAGAAAGAAGATTTACGTCTCGAGTCCCTGCGAGTGTGAATACGCACCGATTGGAAATAAAGCATCGTTGATCTGAAGAAGATAAAAATTAAGTTCGGACATAAAAAGTCTCCTGAAAATCATAAGATACGGAATGAGCCTGCCCGCGAAAAGAGGTCGGCCCATTCTTCCGAAGGTACGGACAAAAACCGCATCAGTGATGATGGTTGCGGATGGATGCGGAAATCCGCTGGTCAAAATCGAGCTTTTTCACATCTTTTTCTTCACCGGGCTCAAAACGGACAGAAGTTCCGGAGGAAGAATCACCGGATTCATCGGAAAAAACGGAGCAGGAAAGAGCACGGCGATCCGCCTGATGCTCGGCCTTGTAAAAGCGGAGAGCGGAACGATCGAACTCTTTGGAAAACCGATCACAGAGATCACACTGCAGGACCGGCAGAAAATCGGTGTATCGCTGGCAGAGTCGGGCTTCAACGGACAGTTTACGATCGCGGAGCTGCTTGGCACCATCACGGGAACCGTTCCTGGACAAGCGGGAATTTTTGCGGTAAGCATCGCAGTTGTGCTGATTTCGTATGGGATCAGTGTAAGATTTATGGAGAAACGGGAGATTTAGAGAAATTCAAAGACGCCGGATTTCATGTTTGTATGTGAAATCCGGCGTTTGCCGTGGGGAAAACAATACGGAAACTTGAAAAAACTGCCGTGATATGGTATTCTCATAGAGTCGTTGACTCGAAAATAATAGAAGAAACAAGAGGAAAAACATGAAGAAATTATTTGCACAGATTGTGAAATTCGGTATCGTCGGCGTTATCAGCTTCGGCATCGACTACGTGACCGGTCTTATTGTCCTGAATCTTGTGATGGCGCTGACTTCCAGCTCTTACTTTGAAGCGGCATCCCTCATCGGTTCCGTTGCCGGATTTACCGTATCGGTCATTGCAAATTACATTTTAAGCTTCAAATTTGTCTTTGAGCGGAACGAAGACATGAACAAAAAAGTCGAGTTCATCACCTTCGTCGTCCTTTCTCTGATCGGCATGTTGCTCAACAGTTTCCTGATCTGGATCGTCGTAGGCCCGATCTACGGCGGTAATGTTGCACTGCAGCAGAACATAGGCCATAACCTGATCTACACAATCGCGAAAGTATTCGCGACGGCGATTGTTATGGTATACAATTTTGTGACCAGAAAAATATTTCTGGAGAAAAAGTGATTTTGAAAAGAGTTTGAAAAAGGCAGCGGAGAAAAACGCTGCCTTTTTTGAAAAAAGAAAGGCTGGTGCGTAAAAAAATGGAACATTCGATCTTACAGACAGTATTGTGGAGTTACCTGATTTGTATTAATATCATTACCATAGCAGTCTATGGAATCGACAAACGAAGTGCGGTGCGGGGAAAATGGAGAATCCGCGTTTCCACCTTGCTTGGACTTGCGGCAGCCGGCGGCTCGGTGGGACCTTGCTGGGCATGCACCTGTTTCATCACAAGACAAGAAAAAAGAAATTCACGAGTGGAGTCCCGCTAATGCTGGCGGCGCAGATCCTTCTTCTTTTCTTTCTGGCAAAAGCAGGTCTGCTGTTTTTTGCATAGAGAGCAGCAGAATTTGAAAGAGGGTTAAAAAAATGAGAGAAGAACAAACGAAGGCGACAACAGAACGCCTGATTTTTCACATAGATGTCAACAGCGCCTTTTTATCCTGGGAGTCGGTGCGGCGGATCCAAGAGGGACTGCCGGATCTGCGGGACATTCCTGCCTGTATCGGCGGCGATCCGACGAAGCGGACAGGAATCGTTGTGGCAAAGTCGATCCCGGCGAAAAAATGCGGTGTCCAGACCGGTGAACCTGTGGCAATGGCACTGCGGAAATGTCCGAACATGGTCATTGTCCAGAGTGATTTTGACCTCTACGTCAGGTGTTCCCGTGCCTTCAAGAAAATCTGCGCCTCCTACACCCCGGTCATGGAATCCTTTTCGATCGATGAGGTATTCCTCGATATGACGGGAACTTCCCTTCTGTATCCGGACCCGATTGCGGCGGCGCACGAAATCAAGGACCGGATTTACGAGGAGCTTGGATTTACCGTCAATATTGGAATCTCCACAAATAAACTCCTGGCCAAAATGGCATCTGATTTCGAAAAACCAAACAAAGTACACACTCTGTTCCCAGAAGAAATTCCCCGAAAAAATGTGGCCGCTTCCGGTACGCGAGCTGTTGTTCCTCGGAAAAGCATCCGAAAAGAAACTGATCGAGGCCGGAATCCGCACAATCGGAGACCTGGCGCATGCGCGCGAAGCGGATATCCAGACGCTGATCGGCAAGAAAAACGGTCATCAGTCTACCAGTACGCCCGCGGCATCGATGATTCCCCTGTAAAAGCGCAGCCCGACGAGGCCAAAGGCTTCAGCGCCGAGACGACCTTCAACGAGGACATCATCTCCATCGAACAGGTGAATCCGATCCTTCTCGCCCAGTGCGACATCGTAGCCGCCCGCATGCGTCGGAAAAAGAAAAATGCACCTCCGTTTCCGTACGTTTCGCACTCTCGAGTTTCGAAACCGTTCACACCAGACCAAACTCCCCAATGCGACAGATGTGACAGATGAAATCTACCGCTGCGCCAAACAGCTCTTCCACGAATCCTGGAAAGGCGAGCCCCTCCGCCTGATCGGCGTCGCGTGACCGGGCTTACCGAAGACGATTTCGAACAGCTCTCCCTCTTCGAAGATCCCGAAAAGAAGGAGAAAAGCCGTAAACTCGATGCCGCCCTCGACGCGATCCGCCAGAAATACGGCAACGACAAAGTCACTCGCGCGAGCATCCTGAACGGCACACAGGGGATTGCGAGAAAAGCGAAGGCAGAGATGAAAAATGATGACAATATTCGGAAAAATATAAAACATTAATTGATATATTTCCGAAAATAATATAGAATAATCAGAAAGAAGAATGCCGGAAAGGAGGATACAGATGAAAAGCTGTAAAGAAATGGCAAAACAGTGGGGCGTTACAGAGCGTACCGTAACAACTTTCTGTAAAACAGGTAAAATTCCAGGTGTCGTAAAAGAAGGAAAGAGCTGGCGGATTCCAGATGGAGCAGAAAAACCTGCAGACGGCAGAGTACTGTCAGGAAAGTATGTAAAAAAAGAGGAAAAAGAAGCAAGAAAGCCACTCCCGAACGGAATATCGGATTACGTACGGGCACAGTCGGAATATTATTATGTGGACAAGACAGGAATGATCAAAGAATTTCTGGATCGAAAACCACTGGTATCACTGTTTACGCGGCCGAGACGATTTGGAAAGACGTTGAATATGGATATGCTTCGCGTTTCTTTGAAATTTCCGATACAGATACCAGCCAGTATTTCCGGGACAAAGAAATCTGGAAATGTGGAGAAGAATACCGAGAGCATCAGGGAAAATATCCGGTTATTTTTCTGACGTTTAAAGATATAAATTTGCGTCCTGGGAACTGACTTTTGCAAAAATTGCAGAGCTGGTACAGGAAGAGTTCGGCAGACATAAGGAACTTGGAACGAGTGAGAAACTAGAACTATATGAGAAGGATTATTTTCGGAAAATACTGGCAGGTCAGGCGAATGAAGTAGAGCTCTCCTCGTCTCTGCAGAAACTTCCAAAATGCTTCATGAACATTATGGAAAAGCACCGATCATTATGATCGATGAATATGATGCACCGATTCAGGAAGGCTATTCGAAAGAGTTTTATGAAGAAATTGTTGGATTTATGCGGAATTTCTTTTCCGGCGCATTCAAAGACAACCGGCATCTGTCGTACGGTTTTTTAACCGGGATCCTGCGGATTGCACAGGAAAGCATCCTCAGCGGTCTGAATAATCTGACCGTAAATCCCATTCTGGATGAGACATATGATAAATACTTTGGATTTACCCGTGCAGAGGTCCATAAAATGTTGCGGGATTACGGTGCTCTCGAAAAAGAAGCAGAGCTTAAAACCTGGTATGACGGATATCTTTTTGGCGCAGAAGAAATTTACAATCCCTGGTCCGTGGTCAACTATATTGCACAGGGGTGTATTCCAAAGGCATATTGGGTAAACACCGGAAAGAATGAAATTCTGGAAGAAGTTCTGAAGACAGCGACAGAGGATGTCATAGAGAAATTGTATGCATTGCTGCAGGGAGAGCGAGTGGTTGCGAGAATTGATCAAAATGTAGTGTACCGGTCACTGCTGGAAGAGCCCGCAAGTATTTATAGTCTGCTTCTGGTTGCTGGATATCTGAAAACACCAAAAAAGGAGTTGCAGACAGACGGATCGTATCTGTGTGAGGTATCCATTCCCAACTGGGAGATTGCGGCAGTTTACAAAGCAGAGATTTTATCCCATCTGCTGCAGATTGGAGCAGTAACCAGAACGACAGCAGACCGGATTGCGGAAAGCCTGTATACGAATGATGTGAAAAAGCTGCAGAGTGCGATTGCAGAGTATATGGACAAGTCGATCAGTTTTTACGATGCGGGCGCAGAAGGTTTTTACCATGGACTGGTACTGGGACTAATTGCATTGCTGGATCAACAGTATAAAATCACATCCAACCGGGAATTCGGAGAGGGACGGTACGATATCAGCCTGTTCCCGCGAGAACTCCGGTATCCTGGCATTCTGATGGAACTAAAATGGAAAAAGGGGATTACAGAAGACACACTGAAAAAATTAGCGAAAGAAGCATTAAACCAGATTGAAACACAGCGATACGATACAGAAATGCGGCAGGAAGGGGTTACGGAAGTCATCAAACTTGGAATCGCCTTTTCTGGAAAAAATGTAAAAATTTGGACGGTATAAAAACAGGAGAAGACAAAACAGGGGGAAGCAAAATGAAAAAATTAACAACGGCAAAGATATGGCAGTTCGCAGCAGGCCAGTTTGGATGGGCGCTGCTGTCTGGTATCATATCGAACTGGCTTCGGGGTTTTTACCATCATTGGAGGGATCACAGCCTTCGGAAGAATTTTTGATGCATTCACTGATCCGATGATTGCGTCCTGGTCAGATCGGTGCACTTCAAAAAACGGACGGCGGATCCCGTTTTTAAAAGGCGCGTTCCTGCCGCTGGCACTTTCCACCGTGCTGGTGTTCTGGTCACCGGTGAATGAAAACAGCTGGATCAATGCGGCATTCGGTGCAGCTGTTTCTGCGGCACAGGCGGACTGATACTGATGTTTTACGATGAGAAAAAAGATTAACTGCGTGATGAACGGAAAAGCATAGGTCAGTACTCAGCACGGCGGCCTTTTTTATGTGTAGAAGCTTTCTGTATTAGATTTGTATTACTGTTAGAACAACCTTTCAAGTATAGCATAAGAGACGGGAAGCAGGAAACCTTAAAAGGAATTGTTTGCCTTTCTATACAATCATGTTATGCATGACATTGCACACAGCCGGCAGAAAAATCCGAATGGAAATTTTTCTGTCACTTTTTTTGATTTTTTCAGTGACTTTCCTCTATGATCTATGGTACACTAATCCATGCGCGTTAAAAACGAGAATAGAATATCAAATGGAGGAAATCTCAAAATATGAGCAAAAAGAAAGGCGAAGGCCTGAAATCATTCAACAGAGGATTTAACGTGCCGGATACCTACATTATCATCTTTTTTGTGGTGGTTATCGCGGCCGTCATGACCTTCCTCGTTCCGAAAGGCTATTACGAGACGGAGGATGTCACATACCTGATGAACGGGGTAGAAAAGACCCGTACCGTCATCAAAGACGGAAGTTTCCAGTATCTGACTGATGCTGCCGGAAAACCGGTCACAGAAGGCGTTGCACTGTTCAGCGGCGACGGCGGAACTGGATTTTTCAATTACATGTATAACGGAATTATCAGCAGCTCCGCCATCGAAATCATCGCATTTCTGATGGTAGTCGGCGGCGCTTTCGGTATCATGATCCGCACCGGAGCCGTTGAAGCCGGTCTGATCGGCCTGATCCGTAAAGCAAAAGGAGCCGAAAAACTGCTGATCCCGGTTCTTTTCGTCCTGTTTTCCCTCGGCGGAGCGTGTTCGGAATGGGAGAAGAGGCCCTTCCGTTCACCATGATCCTCTGCCCGCTGTTCGTCGCTGTCGGATACGACACGGTCATTGCCGTGCTTGTCACGTACGTCGCAACACAGATCGGCTTCGGATCCTCCTGGATGAACCCGTTCTCTGTCGGAATAGCACAGGGAATCGCCGGCGTGATGTCTTCTCCGGCGCAGGTTTCCGTATGGTGATGTGGGTGGTGTTCACCGCTCTTGGTTGCGGTATGACCATGTTCTATGCAGCAAAAGTAAAAAAGACCCCGGAAATCTCCGTTGCTTACGAAAGCGACCAGTATTTCGTGATCAGAACGAAAAAACAGGCATCGACGAGGGCCATTCCTTCGGCATCGGCCATATCTTAGTTCTGGTAACACTGGCCGTTACCGTTGTCTGGGTCATCTGGGGCGTTATGGCAAAAGGCTATTACATGGCCGAAATCGCAACCCAGTTCTTCATCATGGGAATTGTGGCAGGTGTGATCGGTGTCATTTTCCATCTGAATGACATGAAAGTAAATGATATTGCCGTTTCCTTCAAGGACGGTGCAAAGGACCTGATCGGTGCGGCACTCGTTGTAGCGATGGCACAGGGCATCATGCAGGTGCTCGGCGGTTCCGATCCGACCACCCCGACCGTTATCAACACCATTATGTACGGCATCTCACAGGCCCTGGCCGATCTTTCCGGTGCAGCCGCAGCCGTGCTGATGTACGTGTTCCAGTCGGTCTTCAACTTTTTCGTCGTGTCCGGCTCCGGCCAGGCGGCGATCACCATGCCGATTATGGCACCGCTCGCGGACCTTCTCGGCGTATCCCGCCAGACATCCGTCCTTGCGTTCCAGCTCGGTGATGCTTTCACAAACCTGATCGTCCCGACCTCCGGCTGCCTGATCGGCTCCCTGGCGATTGCAAAAATCGAGTGGTCGAACTGGATCAAATTCATGTGGAAATTCTTAGGGATACTGATGATCGGAGCAGTCATTACGATTTTGATTGCGGTTGCGATTGGATTTTAAGAGGAGTGAGAGAAAATGATATTATTTCAGAACATAGACGTCTATGCGCCGGAACACCTCGGAAGAAAAGACGTTCTTACTGTGTATGATAAAATTGTCAAGATCGCAGATGCCGGCACGATAACGGCAGACGGCCTGCTCTCTGGCGCGGAGACCGTAGACGGAACCGGACTTGTCCTGACACCTGGCTTTGTCGACTGCCATGTTCACGTGCTCGGCGGAGGCGGCGAGGGCGGCTTTGCCAACCGCACCCCGGAGGCGACGATGGAAGGCCTGAACAAGTTCGGTGTGACAACCGTTGTCGGCTGCCTCGGAACTGACGGCATTGGCCGTGACATGTGCGCGCTCGTGGCAAAAACAAAAGGCCTCCGGGAGCAGGGCATGTCCGCCTGGTGCTACACCGGCAGCTATCAGGTTCCGGTGCGTACACTGACGGATGGAATTACGAAAGATATCATGATGATCGAAGAAATCATCGGAACCGGCGAAATCGCCATCTCGGACCACCGATCCTCACAGCCGACCTTCGAAGAATTCGCCCGACTGGCAGCAGACACGCGCCTCGGCGGCGTTCTTTCCGGGAAAGCGGGAGTGATCAATGTCCACCTTGGCGACGGTGCAAGATGTATGGAGCTGATCGAACGCGTCATCAGCGAAACCGAAATCCCGGCCAGCCAGTTCCTCCCGACTCATGTCAACCGGAACGAGAAGCTGTTCCAGAAGGCAATTGAATACGCCGTAAAGGGCGGTGCGGTCGATTCACCGGAAATGAAGAGATCGATTACTGGGAAACTGTCTGTGATGAAGTCCGCGTGTGCAAAGGAATCCGCCGCATGCTGGATGCAGGCGTGAATCCGAAACACATCACCATCTCATCCGACGGTCAGGGCAGTCTGCCGATCTTTAATGAGAAGGGAGAATTCCTGCGGATGGGCATGGGCCAGTCGAGCTGTTTGCTGAAAGAAGTAAAAGAATGTGTGGAGAAAGCGGGAATTCCGCTGGAAACCGCAATTTCGACGATTACGGCAAACCCGGCAGAGATCCTGTCACTGAAAGGAAAAGGAAAAATCCAGGAAGGGTTTGATGCAGATCTTTGCGTACTGGATCAGGGACTGGAGATTCAGGAAGTCGTTGCACGGGGGAAGACGGTGTATCGGAAATAGCATATTGGTAATATTGGGAAAAGGTCACAGCTTTGCGGAGCTGCGGCCTTTTTTGATGGGAATGCCTGCGGAAAGAATGTTTTACAATAGTATTTTGTAAGAAGGTACGATATAATGAACATATATCTTGCGACAGGGAAGGAGAAACTGCAGTGTCGGAAATAAAACTTTTTGAGGTCGGAACGGTTGTGAAAGAGCGCACCTCTTCCACGGTAGTATTGGAGAAACAACTGCAAACAACGATAGAGCAGAACATGGAGACATTTTTCGGCGTTCGTTTTCTGAAAAGTGAATATATGATCACATCCGGAAGAATGGACAGCATCGGAATTGATGAAAATAATAGCCCAGTGATTTTTGAGTATAAGAGAAGCTCGAGCGAGAACGTAATTAATCAGGGATTATTCTATCTGGATTGGCTTTTGGATCACAAAGCGGATTTCAAACTGCTTGTGATTGAAAAACTGGGTATGGAAGTAGCAGACCAGATTGATTGGTCGGTGCCTTGTGTGATTTGTATTGCAAGTGATTTTACGAAATACGACGTGCATGCAGTGAATCAGATGCAGAGGAATATCAAGTTGGTGAAATATCGGAAATATGGGGAAGATCTGTTGCTGTTTGAACATCTGAACACACCGGTGGCAAAGCCAGTAACGGAAACATCAACCATTTCAACAACAAGTAGTACATACACACAGAAAACACATTTAGAGAAGCTGTCATCAGCAAGCAGCCATTTCAAAACATTATATACGGCGCTTTTGTGACTACATCGAATCGCTGGGAGACGATCTTGTTCCAAACCAATTGAAGCTGTATTTGGCCTATAAGAAAGTGCAGAACATTTTCTGCATTGAAATTTATAACAAACAGATCCTGCTCCGAATGAAACTCGACCCGGACACTGTTGAACTGGAAGAAGGATTCACAAGAGATACCCGCGGGATTGGACATTACGGAACGGGGGAGCTAGAAGTGTCAATCAAGACGGCAGAAGACTTTCAGAAGGCAAAGAAGCTGATTGATCGGGCGTATCAGGAGACGTTATAAAGCATGGTAAAAACTGGAAAATGATGAAAAAATTTGAATTGTAAAGTCAAATACGTTACAATTTAAAGTTAGAACAGAGAGGATGAAACGGTGAAAGAAGAAATAATACAAAACATAAATCAAGGGTTGGAAGCAGCCTATATCAATGGAAATCTTACTTCAAATCTGGAATATAAACCGAGTTTTATATCAAACAATCCAGAAGAGGGTAAAAAAGTTATTTCTTCTATTGAAGAAGAGCTACTTCGCTGTGAACAATTCCAGATTAGTGTGGCATTTATCACAATGGGAGGAATTACGCCCCTCCTGCAGACGTTAAAAGAACTCGAGCGAAAGAGAATCCCGGGGCAAATTCTTACAACGAACTACTTAGATTTTAGTGAGCCAAGAGCGTTGGCAAAACTGAATGAATTGAATGAAAGTCTAATCCCCCAGCTATGCTGGGAGAATAGAGTAGTCGGAAGTGGTGAGGATAACAAAATAAAGCCTCCTGTGATAGAATGAGAATGGTGTCGCAAGCCAAACTCAAAATCAAAGGAGGCGGTCCAAATGGACAATAAAAGTTTATCACATACTCGTTGGAAATGCCAGTATCACATTGTGTTTATTCCTAAATACCGAAAGAAGGTATTGTATGGAGAATACGCAGAGATGTCCGAGAGATAATAGCAACTTTATGCCAGTATAAAAATGTAGGAAACATTGTTTTTCGGCAGAAATACATTTACGGAGCTTCATTTCCTGCTTATGATGTTTGGCATATATCCCATAGTAGCGAAGCATTTTAAAATGTTTTTCGGAGATGTGGACAATGAGTTTTGAATGAAGTTCAAAGCAGGAATGGTTTCAGTAACAGTTTTATTGTCTTCGTGTCTGGTGTAATGAAAGGTTACATTTTTGCCGTCATAAGTATCAATACGCGATGTGGCAATAACAGGTCTGCCGAGGTATCGGCTGATGTATTTAATGGTGATATCAGGAGTGCAAAGATTTGGCTTTGCACGGACATAAAAGCCGTCAGCGTGTTTCGTGTACATTTCATTTTTGACTTTGCGAAAAGTCGGACCAATGCGGGAGGTAAGTCGTTCAAGCAGGACTTTGCGGAAAGCATTACGAAGGAAACTGTAATCAAAGTGTTTGACAGGACGCCAAGGAGTGATGTTACCAGCCCCACCCTCGGAGATGAGAGCGTGGATATGAGGATTCCATTTTAAATCACGCCCAAAAGTGTGAAGAATACAGATAAGCCCAGGAGTAAAGTTTTCGGTTTTATTCATTTTGGAAAACATGCGTAAAACAACATCACGAACAGAATGAAATAAACAATCTAAGAGAGTCCTGTCTTCGAGAAAATAAACGCGAAGTTCCGCTGGGATAGTGAAAACACAATGGCGATGAACGCAAGAAACAAGCTTACAGGACATATGAAAAGAACGAAGCTGGTTGTATTTGTTTCCGCAGGAAGGGCAAAAACGGCTTTTACAGCGAAAGGGAACAAATTTAAGATTTCCACAGTGAGGACAGCCATACATGGCACCACCGTAAGAAGGTCACCACAATGAATCATCTTGTTGACATTTTCAATGACAGCAGGACGAGGATGGAGTTCATAATAATCGGTAAAGATGGATTGTAATATATTCATAATAGAATTTTACAATAAAGAAGGAGATAAGAAAACCCCTTCCCCTCATGAATGAGGGGTTAGGGGAGTTGAGAGTGTCGCAGACACTTTTTTATTGTGGGAGAAGCCTTGACCGCGGTCTTTGCTGAAGATGCATTGCTGGGCAAAATCAAGGCAAGCCCTCTTGGCTGTATGGACAATTTGAGGCAGAACGATTGGTTCGGCTTTTTTGGGGAGACTGCGTTTTTACCGGCTCCCGTTACAGCTCTTCGTACTTGGGCAGCGACTTTACGGTGCCGCCTTCCATGGCGCTTTCGTGGGCCAGGAGACCAACGCCGGTCCAGTAGGCCGCATCGATATCGGAGGGGAAGGGAGTTCTGTCTTCCAGAATGCTGGTAACGAACTCATGGACCAGATGCGGATGGGAACCGCCATGACCGCCGCCCTGCTTGAAGGACAGATGGGGATTGACCTCGTCATAGGCCACTTCGTAGGTAAACCGGCCAATGACGTCCGGAAGCAGATGGGCATAATCGGGGACCTGAACGTATTCCTCATCGATCTTGCCGCCGCGGTTCTCGTTCTCCCAAACCAGATCCCGCTGAACATCACATGTTTGTCGCCGTTGAGCTGATCCCACTCAAAGGACTTGTTTTCACCATAGATATTAAAGCATTCGCTGTAGCCACGGGCGACATGGTACAGGAAGCGCTCCATTTCAACGGTCGTCTCGCCATCCTCCAAGGCCACCAGAGCAGACTCAAAGGCGAAGGGGCAGCCGTACTGCTTTTCCAGTTCCGGACGGACCTTGCCGGAGCCTCTGCCGAAGACGCTGACCGGACGCTGCCCTGCCAGAGCAAAACAGGGGCCGATGGCATGGGTGGGATGTGCCAGGGGCGGGAAGCCGTCCCAGTAAGAGGGCCAGCTCCATATCCTGATAGTGGGCGCAGCGCATATACTGCAGCTTGCCCATTGCGCCGGATTCGTACAGCTCCTTCACATACAGATACTCGCGGGTGTAGACGGAAGTTTCCATGAACATATAGTGTTTGCCGGAAGCCTTCCGCGCCTTGATAACGTCTTCCAGCTCCTTCATGGACATACCCATGGGGATGGTGCAGGCGCAGTGCTTGCCTGCGTTGAGCACCTGAACCGACATGGGCGCATGCAGCGCGGGCGGAATGACCAGATGGACCGCATCCACATCCGGGTTCTGCAATACCGCTTCAAAGTCGGTGGTGTAGTAGCTTTCGTCCAGCAGGTACATATCTGCCAGCGCCTTCAGCTGGTCCGGATTGGTATCCACCATAATGACATGCTCCACATCCGGATGCTTCAGATAGATGGGCAGGAAGCAGCTGCCGAAACCCATGCCCACGATGGCAACCGTCAACTTTCCATTTTTCATAAAATTACTCCTTTCATGCTGTGAGCGACTTGCTGTTTTCATTTTATTTTTTTGCATTCCGTGTATGTTATTCGACGAGTGAAATACTGATACAGGCAACGCTGCGGGGTGGAAGCTTCGCCTTGATAATATCATCCTTGACATGAATCCTCAGGGGATTTTCCGTAAACGGGGTACCAGGCAACAGATTTTCGGCCTGAAGTACCTTGTTTTCCAGAATTGTTCCGCATTTATTCAGAGAGTAAGTAGTTTCCTCCTGCCAGTTCAGGTTGAGCATCGTCAGGGTCAGCACATGATGATCATCGATGGTGGCAACGACTTCAAAGTCTTCTACACCATCCACCGTACACAGCTTTCCGCCGGCATGCCGGGAGAGCAGCGCAAAGGCCTGACCGGTTGCCGTCAGCTCGGTATGATCCGGATGCACCTGCATGGCGCCTTCGTTAACCGGCTCAAAGTAGCAGGCCATGGGCATGCGCTGTTTTTCGCTTTCATGCATGAACATGTGCAGCATCTGCGCAGTGAAGATGCCCTCCATGGAGGAAGGATTGCGGCACCATGTTTTCCACAGATTCCATTCATCGTAGGAGATGAATGTCTTTTCCGGGAGCATGTCATGCAGCCTGCGCAGGATTCCTAGATTGTGGATGGGCATGCGGATCATTTCGTTATAGCAGCGCTCCATGCCCTCCGGAGAGGTGAAGTCCCAATGGACTGAATTGTACGTATGCAGAGAAACGTATGGCGCAATGGGAGCCAGCTTCTTGATGGAAACATCTACCCACTCCTGATTCGGATAGGGGCCGGAAGAAACAAATTTCAGATCCGGCGTAACCTTCAGCATGGCACGCGCATGCGTTTCCACCAGCGATGCGTATCCATCCGGCGTATTTGCGCCCTCCATGTGGCCATAACCCATTTCGTTGCCCAGCGACCACCATTTGACATTGTAGGGCTCCTGATGACCGCGCTGGCACGCAGCCTGCCGTATTTGCTCTCGGCAGGGCCGTTGCAGTATTCCACCCAGGCGGCGCATACTTCGGGGGAATCCCAGGCGGCATTGATGGTGAGGAAGGGCTCCGCGCCGATCTCACGGCACAGTGCAATAAAATCGTCGGTGTCTATTTCATGCATGTCATAGCCGTGTGTAAAGGGCTGCGTTTCATTTTCCATGTAGCCTCCATGGGAGCGCGCCTGTCGGGATGCAGGAACATATCCTGCCAGCGATATTCGCCGGCAAAGTTGCCACCCGGCCAGCGCAGCAGACGCACGCCGATTTCCTTGAGCTTTTCCACGGTGTCCCTGCGCATGGTATGGAAATGATTGTCCGGCATCATGGAAACTGCGCCGATGAGCAGTTGTGCCTGCTCCGTGTAGGTAATGCTTATCACGCATGCGCATCGTCGACGCCGGGGGTCAGAATCGTCTCAAAGCGCTGCCATTCATCCACCTCTTCCTGTGCATCCTCCTTCGCTAGAACGGGCTGAACAGGAAAAACGGTTTCCGCATAAATCTGCGTACCATCGGCGTTGGTGAGCGCGACGCGCACATCCAGCGGCTGCTGTACTTTGACAACGACGGCAAACGGATAGCTCCTGTCCTTTGAAGGAAGAGCTCTTTTTGACGGATACCGCTCACCTGATTCGGAATTGGGTTCTGAATCATCTGGACTGACATTCGTTACGCCGCCACATGCCGTTGTGCGCGTAATGACATACATAAGCTTCGTTTGCGTTGCTACCGGGAAGGCGGTGTTCATTGGCAAAGTACACGCATTCGCCGATGCTTCCCAGTCCAGCGCTACGCCGTTGCGCGCCGCAGCGCCGGCAAACTTCCGGTTGCGGATCATCTGGCGCTGAGACCATCCATGATGCTGGCTCTGGTATGCTCCAGGTTGTGGCCAAACAAATGGGGCGACACCGTAGAGGTGGTTTTGAGATCGATATACAGGTAATGGCTGTGCTGCTGCGCCGCAAACAGCGTGTCCTGCGCAGGATCTTCCGTGGTCTGGCAGCCGGGGTATTACCGAATTTGCCGTCGTATTCATCCAGCAGTTCCTGCACCGTCAGACCCAGAACACGGCATAGCGGCACCAAAAGCGAGATGTCAGGAAGTGTGACGCCACATTCCCACTTGGAAACGGCTTTGTTGGTTACACAAAGCTTTTCCGCTAACTGCTGCTGTGTGAGTCCCAAACGTTCACGGGCTTGGATTATTTTGTTGGAAACAAGGGAGCATCGCATTGGTGAGATCGTCTCCTTTCACTATTGTAGATTGTAGCTATGTGTTGCAACATCACTGCTTATGGCAATATCGTATCATGCTTTTTTCGAAAGCACAATCGCTTTACAAGCGATTTGATGGGGCTGTTGCCCCGAAAGACCGTAACAAGAAAATGAAAAAAGAGTGAGCAAGGATATGTGCGTTGTGCCTTAAAAAAGACGTGTTGGGGATGTGGGTAGGAGAAAACGAAAGTGCCAAGTACTGGGCAACGGTACTCAACGGGCTAAAAAACGAGGCGTGGAGGACATTTTCATTGCCTGCACGGATAACCTGACGGGATTCTCTGCGGCGATTGGGGCTGTATTTCCCAAGACGGAAATTCAGAATTGCATCATCCATCAGCTGCGTAATTCGAGCAAATACGTAACGCCATTCCTCAATCCAAAGACAAAAGCCACAGTTTTGTTTTGAACTGTGGCTTTGCTCAATTGTCTTGTAGCTTTCTTACACGATTCCCATGCCCATCTCCACCAGCAGCGCCACAATTACAACCAGCGCAGAAATGATGAAACCGTGAATCATGGGGCGGATGCCAGCCTTCTTCATGCTGGCGAAGGAGGTATTCAATCCGATGGTAGCCAGTGCGCAGACCATCAGGAACTTGCTGGCAGTCTTGGTGCCGCTCACCGCCGTACCTGCAGATGCCAAAGGCCTGATCCGTCATACCCAGTGCCCGGCCATGATGGGAAACAGCACGATCATCGCCATGTCAAATAGGAAGGTGGCGGACATGGCGTAGGCAACGTCGTTGTCGTCCGCGTCGATGGTGGGGGCGATAGCGGCAATGGCAGAGCCACCGCAGATGCCTGTGGACTTTGCAATAATTGAAGGCGTGTTCGATAAAGAAAAGTATCCGCACCGCCTCTATAAAAAAGAGAGCTTTTTGGGCATATGCAGCCGCCGTCATTCTTTTGCAGGCAGAACCGTTTCTCTTGAGGAAGTTCTTCAGGAAAGCCTGCTTGTGCGTGAGAAAGGTTCCGGAACACACATGCTTCAGGAACAAGCCGTGGCCGCAAGAGGTTATTCACTGGACAGCTTCAGTCGGCATTCGTCCATCAGTAATTTTTCTATTATTTGCGACTTGGTTGCAATGGATCATTTGATTACTTTTGCATATGAACCAATTAGCCACTGCCGAAATGACTTGGCAACATTTAGAGTGGAGGACATGGAGATCACTGGTGAATTCAATCTTGTTTATATTAACCGTTCGGTTGCAGAACCTAAAGCCGATCTATTTCTTGCAACCTGCTAAAGCTCTGATTTGTCAGATAGTTTCTAATAGAAAAACGAAAGCTCGGTGTTGCACCCACCGAGCCTTTTTTGCTTTATAGGAAATTTCTCAAATCGTCAGAAATAGTGTATAATGGGCTGGAAATAAAAAATGACATAACAAAAGAGCGAAGGGGGCTTCGCCATGACGTTGTTTATGAAGTTTTTGTTTTGGTTTAGGTTAGCTGCACTATCTGACTATGGAGAAAGAATTATTATGAACATGGATTTATCCATATTTATTTCCCGTCTTTCTGCGAAAGCCACCAATGCGCCATGAAACGTGTTGGTTACCTTCACTTTCTATTTTTGTTCCCTTCTGATATGATGTTCCATAAGACTGACACACTACAGAACACGTGGAGGTGAGTGGCGGGGCTGTATAGCGGCAACCTCG
>ENA-OQCS01000641-OQCS01000641.1-human-gut-metagenome-genome-assembly--contig:-NODE-641-length-19516-cov-2.110062_pt1 | contig 19516 bp, 25 predicted proteins | sample MGYA00242757_ERZ504575 | MGnify/ENA primary metagenome ERZ504575 (study PRJEB26092, sample SAMD00036297) | human gut metagenome | host: Homo sapiens | study: EMG produced TPA metagenomics assembly of... | reverse complement strand
AAAGCATCAGGTGTAATCGCATATGCGGCTGCCTATGAATATTCGGAAGTGGAGGATATGTTAAACTGGCAGAAGAACGAGGGAAGATCCGTTTTTGATTCTGCTTGATAATATCGAAGATCCTCACAATCTGGGTGCGATCATTCGAACTGCAAATCTGGCAGGGGCACACGGCGTGATCATTCCGAAGAGAAGAGCAGTGGGACTGACTGCGACCGTGGCAAAAACTTCTGCAGGAGCCTTAAACTATACTCCGGTCGCAAAAGTCACAAACCTGGCAAAGACAATGGAAGAATTGAAAGAAAAAGGGCTCTGGTTCGTGTGTGCGGATATGGGCGGAGAATCCATGTATCGTTTGAACCTGAAAGGACCGATTGGTCTGGTGATCGGAAATGAAGGGGAAGGCGTGGGACGTCTGGTGAAAGAAAAATGTGACTTTGTTGCCAGCATTCCGATGAAAGGTGAGATTGATTCTCTGAATGCATCGGTTGCGGAGGAGTACTTGCTTACGAGATTGTACGTCAGAGAACGATGTAAGGATAAAATGGAGGAAATGATGCAGAGAAACCGGTATGAAATGCTGACAGATGAAAATTTGATCGAAGAGCTGCGCGGCGGGGACTCTGCGATCACAGATTTTATCATGAATAAATACAAGCCCATGGTTCGAAAGAAAGCAAGAGCCATGTTTCTTCTCGGCGGAGAGAATGAAGATCTCATCCAGGAAGGGATGATCGGGCTTTTTAAAGCAATCCGTGATTATGAGACCAGGCAGGGAACATCCTTTGCAAGCTTTGCCGAACTGTGTGTCTCAAGGCAGATGTACAGTGCGATCGAGCATCTCAGAGAAAGAAGCACCTTCCGCTGAATTCGTATGTTTCATTGTACGAAGAATCCGTGGAGGAGGGAAAGAAGGTTCCTCTGATCGATACCATTGAACCACAGGAGGAAAATAATCCGGAAGCATTGTATTTTGGAAAAGAGTTTACCGAGATTTTTCAGAACGCTGAAGGAGAATTTAAGTACGCTGGAGAATCATGTGCTGGAATTGCACCTGATGGGAACGGATTACAGGAAAATCGCAGAGCTTCTCGGAAAAAGCCCCAAGGCGGTGGATAATGCTCTGCAGAGGATTAAGAGCAAGGCACAGAAATTGCTGAAAAATGAATTGAGATAAAAAGAAGATGAATTTTATGAAGCAATGCTTGATTCTATTAGGCATGGTGGATTCATGAAGATGGAATAAAAGGTGAAAATTTATCAAAATTATATAAAAAATATTGACAGAGCTTACCTAATTGATGTATAATATTAGTGTTGTGTTTATCACATAAGCTGCTATGGCGCAGTCGGTAGCGCGTCGCTTGGTAAGGCGGAGGTCGGGGGTTCAAGTCCCCTAGACAGCTTTCTGATTTTAATATATCGATTACTTCTGATTATCTATACAAAACAGGAGAGTTAGTATTTCACTGACTCTCCTTAAATTTCAAACAATTACTTTTTTTCCGATGATCCTATCACAACATTTCCGAATCAAGCAAAATCGTAAACGGACCATCATTGATCAAACTCACTTCCATTTCTGCTCCAAAGCGACCCGTCTGTACGACTGACACACTTTTCTTACTCTCTTCAATTATATACTCATATAACTGATTTGCTTTATCCGGCGCCCCTGCCTCAATAAAACTCGGCCGATTCCCCTTTTTACAATTTGCATAAAGCGTAAACTGTGATACAAGCAAAAGACTTCCGCCCACATCAGCTAACGACAAATTTGTTTTTCCCTCTGCATCTTCAAAAATCCGCAGTCCGATCATTTTCTTTATCATTTTATCCGCAACTGCTTCCGTATCTTTGTCTGAAACGCCAATCAATACGAGATATCCTTTTCAATCTCTCCTATCACGCTTCCTTCCACTTTTACAGATGCCTGTTTTACCCGCTGTATTACAAATTTCATAACCTTTTACCCGCTTTCTCTATTTGAATTTCTCAGGCTCTTATTTCTGTTTTGAGCATTTTTTCTGTTTTTTTCTTAATTCTTTGAAGAGCATTATCAATCGATTTCGGACTTTTTTTCAACAATTCCGCGATTTTTTATAATCAGTTCCTGTTAAGTGCAAATAAAGAACCTGTTCTTCCATCGGGCTTAAATTTTCTTTCAATCGTTCAATAAAAGCTTCTGTGTACTCTCTGCCAAAATACAATGCCTCAGGATCATTTTCCCGGTCAGGCTCTATCAGATCGATCAGAGGCAGTTTTGTACCGTTTTTATTCGTCTCGCTTTCTTCATAAAGTGAAATATAAGAATTCAGAGGCATATGTTTTTTTCGATTTGACGCCTCAATAGCGGTGTACATTTGCCGAAGTACACATGTTTCCGCAAACCCTGCAAATGACCTGCCCATGCCGCTGTCAAAATTTCTTACCGCCTTGATTAGTCCGATCATGCCTTCCTGAATAAGATCTTCTGTTTCTCCTCCGATCAGATACATTGCGCGTGCCTTCTTGCGGACCATCATTTATATTTCTCCATCAGATAATCTGTCACATCCCGATCCCCGGAGTGCAGTTTTTCAATCAACTGTTCATCCGTCAGCTTTTCATATTGTTCCATCCTTTAAAACACCCTTCAAACACTGCTTTACATCTTATTTTGCAAGTCTCTGTCTGACAATCTCATAAGCAAGAACTCCGCCTGCCACGGAAGCATTCAGAGAGGTAATCTCGCCTTTCATCGGAATTGACGCAACGAAATCACAATTTTCTTTTACTAATCGGCTGACTCCATCCCCTTCATTTCCGACAACAAGTCCGATCGGTCCTGTGAGATTCATATCATACATTGATTGTCCGTCCATATCGGCGCAGACAAACCAATTCCTTTTTCTTTCAATTCTTCCATTGTCTTTACAAGATTTGTCACTTTTGCAACCGGAGTATAATTCACGCCCCTGCCGAAGTTTTCGCTACGGTCGCCGTCAAACCAACCGCTCTCCTCTTCGGAATGATCACGCCATGAGCTCCGGCAATATTGGCTGTTCTTATAATTGCCCCCAAATTATGAGGATCTTCAATCCCATCTAATACGATCAGAAACGGATCTTCTCCCCTCTTTTCCGCAAGTTTAAGCATATCGTCAATCTCTGCATAATCATAAGCCGCAGCGTAAGCAATTACGCCCTGATGCCTTCCTGTCTGCGTAAGTTGAGATAATCTTTCTTTTCCGACAAAATTCAAGATTGTTCCATGCTTTTTTGCTTCCCTGACAATCGTGCGTACCGGACCATCCTGACATCCGTCCAACACAAACAGCTTATCGATCGTCCTTCCAGAGCGAAACGCTTCCAGTACTGCGTTTCGTCCTTCGATCACTAATGTATGTTCTTTTGTTTCTTCAATTTTTTCAATCGTTTTTCTCTCCATTTTCCAATTCCTTTTCCATACTTTCCAGTCCGATCGTTACAAGCTCAACAAGCCGTTTGTACTCCTTTTTCAAGTAAAGATAACCCACTAACGCCTCAAACCCTGTCGCTCTTCGATAATCGGTGATCGACTGATTTTTTGCAGCCGAAACGCTCCTTGTATTCCTTCCCCTTCGATATACCGCATGTTCTTCTTCTGTAAGATGTTCCTGAATTGCCCGCATCATAAAAGACTGAGCAGACGCCTGCACATACCTGCTTGTCTCTTCATGCAGTTTATGCACCTGCCTGCCGCCTCTGCCTACCACTCTCATCTTAATAATAAGATCAAAGACACAATCTCCTATATAGGCTAAAACAATAGAGGAACTTGCTTTTGGGTCGGCCTGCTTCATTCCGGGAATCAGATCCATATAATACTCAAATCCATATCCTAAGCTTTTTTCCATTTTACTCCCTCTCGCGTATCTTCAAGAATAATCCCTTTTGCCAGGAGCTCGTCTCTGATCTGATCTGCCAGAGCAAAATTACGATCTTTCCTTGCAGCCTGACGTTTTTCTATCATCTCTTCGATTTCCGAATCTAACATTTCCTCTTCTTTTATAACGATAATACCCAAAACATCTGTCAGCAGACATAATCTGTCAAGCAGGTTTTGCAAATATTCCTTTGAGCTTGCTCCGTCGCAGTCGTGTTCATATATTTGACAAGATCAAAAATAGCCGCTATCGCATCGGCAGTATTGAAATCATCATCCATTGCCCTTTCAAAAGCTTCTACATATTCTGATGATTTCTCAAACAATCTCTTCTCCGACTCTGTCATTTTCTCTTCTGACGTGTTTGAAATAAGGAATTTCAAGTTATCTGCCGCAGTAAGGATTCTCTCCAAAGAATTTTTTGCTGCTTCCATCAACTCTGCACTAAAATTAAGCGGACTTCTGTAGTGTGCACTCAACATAAAAAATCTCAAGATCTGAAGGTCATACTTTTCTCCGATCTCTCTTACTGTAAAAAAGTTACCGAGTGATTTTGACATCTTTTTATTATCAATATTAAGAAATCCATTGTGCATCCAATATTTGCAAATTCTTTTCCGTTCGCGGCTTCGCTTTGAGCAATCTCGTTTTCATGATGCGGAAATATCAAATCCTCTCCGCCGGCATGAATATCAATTTGTTCTCCGAGGTATTTTTTAGACATCTCCGAGCATTCAATATGCCATCCCGGACGGCCCTCACTCCACGGAGATTCCCAGGCAGGTTCTCCCTCCTTTTTCGGTTTCCAAAGCACAAAATCAAGCGGATCTTCTTTTTCGTCTTCTCCTGTAACGAGAAGCGATCTTCCTCCCGACCTCAAATCATCCAGATTCTTATGCGAAAGCTTTCCGTAACCTTCAAACTTTCTTGTACGGTAATAAACCGTTCCGTTTTTTTCATAGGCGTATCCTTTTTCAATCAATGTGGAAATCATTTCCACCATGCCGCAGATTTCTTCTGTTGCAAGCGGATTTTTCGTGGCCGGTTTTACATTCATTGCTTCCATGTCTTTTTTACATTCCGCAATATATCTTTTCGATATCTCATCAGCAGAAACGCCTTCTTCAATCGCTTTTTTAATAATTTTATCATCTACGTCTGTAAAGTTTGATACAAAATTCACTTCAAATCCTTTATATTCAAAATAACGGCGTACTGTATCAAATGCGATCATCGGTCTTGCATTTCCGATATGGATAAAATTATAAACCGTAGGACCGCACACATACATTTTTACTTTGCCTTCTTCCAATGGCACAAATTCTTCTTTTCTTTTTGATAATGTATTATAAATCTTCATCATAATCTCCTTTCTTTTCCACACATCTTATCTCTTTCACAAGACGTTTCAATTCCTTATGCAATCTTAAATTTTCTTCCTGAAGCCTCTTAATATCCGACAATACCGGATCCGGGAGATGAATTTGATCCATATCGGATCTCGGAACTTTTTTATTATCCATTTTAACGATACGCCCCGGCACACCTACTACCGTACAGTTCGGGGGCACCTCTTCTAAAACAACTGATCCGCCCAATCTTGAATTTCTCCGATCGTAAAAGAACCTAATATCTTTGCTCCCGCGCTTACCATCACATTATCTTCCAATGTTGGATGGCGCTTTCCTTGTTCTTTTCCGGTTCCGCCAAGCGTTACCCCTTGATAAAGAGTTACGTTATCGCCGATCACCGTTGTCTCACCGATGATAACTCCACTCCCGTGATCAATAAACAAGCCGCGTCCGATTTTAGCTCCCGGATGAATCTCAATCCCTGTTTTTCGCGCCGCTCTTTGTGAAATCCATCTCGCCCAAAAATAATGTTTTTTTAAATATAATTTATGAGCCACTCTGTATCTGAGTATTACACGAAAACTTGGATAAAGCAACACTTCCATATTTGATTTTATCGCGGGATCCCGTTCCCGCACAACTCGTATTTCTTCTTTAATATAAGATACAATACCCATTTCTGTTCTCCCACAAAATATTTTTTACTTTTACCGGTTAAATAAACTTCGTCTCAGATCAGAGACGAAGTTTTCCGCGGTTCCACTCTATTAAAAGATTTTTCTTTCACTCAACAGCCTGTAACGTATGCTAAACGAATCAGGCTACTTTCATTCACCCGATCAGCTCCCGGACGCACTTCACAAACCATCTTTGTACAGGAATGCTTTCAGCCTCCGACATTCCCTCTCTGCGAACTTTCACAATCTGTTACTCTTTCCGTTCTCTGCTTTTTATTCTTCGACATATAATTTATATTATGCAAATTCCACATTTTTGTCAATACCGCTTTTCTTTCAAAGGCAATCAAAATCGCCGTTGCTTCTTTTTCTTTTGAGCACTTTTCCTCTCAGACAACCTCATTGAAATATACTCTTGTCAGTTTTTCTATTTTCTCTAACTCTTCACCAAGCTCAGCTGTACAGATCACGCCCTCTCTTTCACGCAGTTCTTCCAAATCGATCCTTCCAAACAAATATTCTGTCAAATCCGCTATCGGAAATACTCCTTGTGAATCTTCGGTCTCCTGTACATGTATTTCTTTCTCGCCCTGTACGCTTGTCAATTTCCATACACAGCTGTTTTTATACAAAATAGAGTCAAGCACAGCAAAAGAACATTCAAGAGTTTCTGTTTCATCGACGATCATTGCTTTTAAAAATTCAGGCAAACAAACAATTCTTGCCATAATCATAGACCGCATTTTACAACTTTTTTTATTTAAAGGAGCATAAATTCTCAGCGATTGCTGTACTCTGTTTTCATTTTGATCCACTTTCCGGATATTGCTTTTATCCAACAGCATCTGCATCGACCGTTCAAATTCCCCTTCAAATTGATTCAGATACAACGGCTCTCGTACTTCAAGTCCTTCTTCTAAGGCGTAGGCATAAAACCCTTTCAACACACCGTTTTCCCGCATAAGTCTAACCCCGCCCTTTTCACTTTGCCGCTCCAATATCATCGTCTGATAATAGCTGTATCTCGCTGAGCATATACTTGCCACGAATCCGAAAAATGTTCCTCAAAAAATCTGCCATCTCTTCTGCGTCCCACAATCCCGCATCTGAAAATTCAAGCTTCCTTCTTTCTGCGGCTCACTTTCACGATTTCTAGCATCTGCTGTCTCATCTTTTTTGACTTCTTGCATGCATTGGTCATAAATATATCTAAAATCATAAGGTCTGTAAATCGCTTCTGCCGCAGGCATTAAAAATGTAAACGGCACTTTTCCGAATGCATCCGTTCCAAAACAGTATTTAGCAGCGCCCGCATATATCCTCGACTGCGATATTCTTTTTTCGTTGCAACAGCGACAATATATTCTGACGGAAAGCTTTTATCCTCCAGCCGGATCCGATATGGATTCAACTGAAGCATTGAACAAATTCTCCCATCCTCTTCCACAACGTAAATTTGATTTTTTGCCGCTTTAATATAGTAATAATAGTCTAGGAATGCCTTCGTATCTTCCGGAAATATTTCTTCCCACAATTTTCGTGTCGCAATATGTTCGCTCTGCTCTAATTTACGGATGATCATTTACTCGTTCCTCCCGATGCGCGAACAACATCCTCCGCACATTCCACAATCCGAAGAGACATCCGTACTGCTGTAATTTGTATATTTCTCGATCGCACAAATCGCCTGAGAAGAAATCCCTTCTCCGTCCCCTGTAAACCCAAGTCCTTCCTCCGTTGTCGCTTTGACATTGACCTGATCGATCTCAATACAGAGTGCATCTGCAATATTTTGACGCATTGTATCAATATACGGGCGCATCTTCGGACGTGAGCAATGATCGTCGCATCGATATTTTCAATCATATACCTATTCTCATCCAAAAGCCCTCCTACATGTTTCAGAAGCCGAATGCTGGAAATCCCTTTATATTCCGGATCGGTATCCGGAAAATGTTTCCCGATATCACCTAATGCCGCAGCTCCTAAAAGCGCATCCATAATCGCATGCACGAGCACATCTGCATCCGAATGGCCCAAAAGACCTTTTTCATACGGAATTTCCACGCCTCCCAAAATCATCTTTCTATCTTCCGCCAATCTGTGAACGTCATATCCCATACCTACTCGCATGCTCATCTCTCCTCATAATCATTTTCTATCTCTGTTTCCGTCTCTTCAATAAATTCTTCCATTGCCAATTCAGGCTCCTGATTTTTTCCACCTTCTTTTATCATTTCATCTTCTGCATCTTCCTCGTTTTTGTCATTTGGCTTTTCTGCCTCTTTTTTCACTTTATCATCCGATTGTTCTGTCTCCGATCCTGCCTTATAGCCTGATTTTTCCGTTTCTCCTTCTGCTTTATCATCTAACTTTTCTGCCTCTTTTTCGATGTTATTACCGGACTGTGCTGTTTCCTTATCTGTTTTCCCCTGCTCTGCTTCTTTTTTCATTTCCTCATTCGGACCAATTTCCGGCAAAACATTTTTTCTTCTTTTTCGATCCGCCTGATCTTTTCCCGCATCGAATGCCTCTTTATCTTCCTCTTCAATCCTATGATCTTCTTTTTTCAGATCAAACATTTTTTTCACATAATAAATAGCATAGGCTAAACCGATCAATATAAAGATTACAGACATCACACACATAAAAACCATATTATTCGGTTTTTCATTTACCATTTCAATCAACATCCTTATCCCAAGCCAAGCTAAATATCCTCCTAAAACAATCCGAAAGGTATACCATGCCTTTTTATTCATTTTCCTCTTCCTCCGTAATTATTATGTGCTTTATTGTAACATATTTTTCTTTTTTCTTAAAGCAACTCGTGACATACTCCCACCGCCTAAAGAGGTGAGGACTTCTCACGAATCTGTGGAAATTCTTTTTCAGAAGTCTGTGGCTGCACTTTTATGAACATTTATAAATTTACTGATTTCAGACTTCGGATGTGCTTTAAAAAGAATATGATCTTTCATCATTTCGACTGCTTATATAATATCATATCTTTGTGTACTTATGAATAATATATAACTCAATTCCTTCCCCTCTTTAGAAGTAGAGGATTCCTTGTAAAAGGTAGGTTAAAAAACATATACCTGCACCTTTTTAAAATTAATGGAAAACAGATTTCCGAAAATGAACATAGAAACTGGATTTTACTCTTACATTTACCTTAAAAATTAAAAAATTTAAAAATAAAAATTTTTTAAAAAAGTGTTGAACATTTGATGAAAAATAAATAGTATAATAGCGAAGCGGGTTACGGAAAAGCTTCTGAAACCCAAAACAATATGGGGTCTTAGCTCAGCTGGGAGAGCATCTGCCTTACAAGCAGAGGGTCATAGGTCCGAGCCCTATAGGCCCATAACTTACAAATATTCGGAACATTTTGTTCAAGTTATGGCGGAATAGCTCAGTTGGCTAGAGCACACGGTTCATACCCGTGGTGTCGCTGGTTCAAATCCATTTCCGCTACTAATAAAAACTCCAAGATATTTTCTTGATTTTATTATATTCTTTCCTTTTCATCTGTTGTTATCCCCCTCACCCCTCTGCTTTTTCTCACTTTTGAACATAAGTCTGCCCCCCCTCCTGCTCTGACAATATTAAATGATCATACAAAAGCAGAGCATACACTCGCATATGCCCTGCTTTTGCATTTACTGACTTTTTACTTAAAATATTTTACTCCGGATTCAAAAAATCTTAAGATCCTGCTCTCCATAAATATTAATCGCAACAGAATTACCCCTTCTTTCAGAGTGAGCCATTTTTCCGAGCACTCGACCGTCCGGACTTGTGATTCCTTCAATCGCGTGATAAGATCCATTAACATTCCATTCTTCATCCATCGTAATATGTCCTTCAGGATACAATATTGTGTCGCCACCTGACCATTCGCAAACAACTTGTCAATCCATTCTTCACTCGCAACAAATCGTCCTTCTCCATGAGACGCAGGATTTGTATATACGCCTCCGAGTTTTGCCTCTGCAAGCCATGGAGATTTATTTGTAACCACTTTTGTATAAACCATCTTCGATATATGACGTCCTATTGTGTTATACGTCAAAGTCGGAGAATCATCGGTCTGTCCGACGATCTGTCCATATGGAACGAGTCCAAGCTTGATCAAAGCCTGAAAACCATTGCATACGCCTAATGCAAGTCCGTCGCGTTCATTTAGCAATTTATCTACCGCTTCTTTAATCTTTGCGTTTCTAAACGCTGTTGCAAAGAACTTTGCCGATCCATCAGGTTCATCTCCCGCACTAAATCCACCGGGGAACATAATAATCTGCGCTTTAGAAATCGCTTTTTCAAACTCTTCCACCGAAGAACGGATGTCTTCTGCATCTAAGTTTCTAAACACCTTCGTAATCACATTTGCACCGGCTCTCTCAAAAGCCTCGCACTGTCATACTCACAGTTTGTACCCGGGAATACCGGAATAAACACCGTAGGCTGTCCGATCTTATGGCTGCACACATGCACGGTTGAAGCATCGTATAACTTTTCCTCTACCGGTATATCCGAACTTTCCGCTGATTTTGTTGCAAATACTTTTTCAAGCGGTTTTGTCCATGCATCCAGCGCATCATCCATACCGATCTTCACATCGCCATATGCGAACGCCTTTTCATTTGTCACTTCACCGATCAAAGTATATTCTCCCACAAGCTCTTCAAACGTGTCTGCTTTAACCTCTGCGACGATATCGCCAAATGCAGGAGCAAAAATCGCATCTTTATCCAAACTGCTTTCAAGACATACACCCATTTGATTTCCGAATGCCATTTTGCTGACTGCCGAAACAACACCATGTCTGTCAAGCGCATAAGCCGAAACAACTCTTCCATTTCTGATATCTTCTGTAAACTTGCTATACTGTTCCATAATCCGGCTATAAACAGGAAGGTCATACTCATCACGAGCCGCTTTCAGCCACACAAGCTTATTTCCTGCCTCTTTCAATTCCGGCGTAATAATTTCTTTTTCTACTGCCATATCTACAGCAAACGAAACCAAAGTCGGCGGAACATCTATATCCTGAAATGTTCCGGACATACTGTCTTTTCCTCCGATCGACGGAAGTCCGAATCCGATCTGTGCCGCATAAGCTCCAAGAAGCGCTGCAAAAGGCTGGCTCCAACGTTTTGGATCTTCTGACATTCTTCTGAAATATTCCTGAAACGTAAATCTGATCTTACTGTAATCTCCACCTGCCGCAACTATCTTGGCAACCGATTCAACAACCGCGTAAGCTGCGCCATGATACGGACTCCAACTTGAAAGATACGGGTCAAATCCATAACTCATCATAGACACACTGTCAGTTGTTCCGTTTTGCACGGGAACCTTTGCTACCATGGCCTGTGTCTCTGTCATCTGATATTTTCCACCGTGAGGCATAAAGACCGAGCCTGCGCCGATTGAACCGTCAAACATCTCAACAAGTCCTTTCTGAGAGCAGACATTCAAATCGCTTAATACATCCAGCCATTTTTCCTTCACATCACTTACTGCTGTTTTAACAAATAAACTTTCTTCTTGACGAGGTATTTCCACTTCTACCGCCGTTTCCTGATGCGCTCCATTCGTATCCAAAAACGCTCGGGAAAGATTGACAATCTCTTTTCCTCTCCATACAAGAACAAGTCTTGGCTCTTCTGTAACAACCGCTACTTCCGTCGCTTCCAGATTCTCTTCTTTCGCATAGGACATAAACTTCTCTACATCTTTTGGATCTACAACAACAGCCATTCTTCCTGGGATTCCGAAATTGCAATTCTGTTCCGTCGAGACCTGCATATTTCTTCGGCACTTTATCAAGTTCAACCCGGAGACCATCTGCCAGTTCGCCGATTGCCACAGACACTCCTCCCGCACCGAAATCGTTGCATTTTTTAATAAGGCAGCTTACCTCTTCACGGCGGAATAATCTTTGAATCTTACGCTCTGTAGGCGGGTTTCCTTTCTGAACTTCCGCACCGCATGTTTCGATCGACTCTTCTGTATGCACTTTAGACGAACCGGTCGCACCGCCACAGCCGTCACGTCCTGTACGTCCGCCAAGCAAAATAATAATATCTCCCGGATCAGAATTCTCCCGGATTACCGCCCTTCTCGGAGCCGCTCCCAATACCGCTCCTATTTCCATTCTTTTTGCAACATAATCAGGATGATAAATCTCTTTTACAAGACCTGTAGCCAATCCTATCTGATTTCCGTAAGAACTGTAGCCTGAAGCCGCTCCCCTAACAAGTTTTTTCTGCGGAAGCTTTCCTTTTAATGTTTCTTCTACAGATACTGTCGGATCTGCAGCTCCTGTCACTCTCATTGCCTGATATACATATGTACGACCTGACAGCGGATCTCGAATCGCACCGCCAAGACATGTAGCCGCGCCGCCAAACGGTTCGATTTCCGTCGGATGATTATGCGTTTCATTTTTAAAGTTGATCAGCCACTCTTCTTCTACGCCGTCCACTTTGATCGGAACCACAATACTGCATGCATTGATTTCATCTGATTTTTCCTGATCCTGAAGTTTTCCTTCTTTTTTCAATCTGCGCATTGCCATCAACGCCAGATCCATCAGGCAGACAAACTTGTCCTCTCTACCAGCGAAAATCTCACTATGATCTTTCAGATATGCTTTATATGTATCCTCAATCGGTTTCTTATAAAAACCTTCATTAAAAGATACTTCCTTCAACTCTGTCGAAAATGTTGTATGACGGCAATGATCGGACCAGTATGTATCAAGAACTCGGATCTCCGTCATCGTCGGATCTCTATGCTCTTCATCTTTATAATAATTGCGAATATGAAGAAAATCTTTAAAAGTCATTGCCAGCCCCAATGAACTATAAAGCTTTTCTAGTTCGTCTTCCTTCATTTCTTTGAATCCTTCAAATACGATCACATCTTCCGGATCATCAAAAACCGTCACGAGTGTTTCCGGTTTTTCTTCTCCGGCTTCTCTTGAATCAACCGGATTGATACAATGATTCTTTATCGCCGCAAATTCTTCTTCCGAAATCGTACCTTCGATCACATACGTCGTTGCCGTATGGATCACCGGTGTTTCATCCTCTTTAATAAATCTTACACACTGTTCTGCCGAATCAGCTCTTTGATCAAACTGTCCCGGAAGATACTCTACCGAAAAGCTGTGATCCGCATCAGACATATTAAATGTCTCTTTATAAAGAATATCTACAGGCGGTTCTGCAAATACCCCCTGACATGCCTTTTCAAAAGTTTCATCTGAAATATTTTCCACATCATATCGAATCAGCACACGCACTCCCGTCACATCTGTAATACCGAGATAATGGCGGATTTCATGACCCAGCTCCTTCGCAGCAACAGCAAACTCCGGCTTCTTCTCTACAAATACACGTTTCACATTACTCATATGTTGTCTCCTCCATTTTTAACTGAAAACCTCTGTTTGTATCGTACCACACTTCACATCATTAGTATAATTAATATAACTAAAACTTTTCTAATAAGCAATACTAATCATTTTTTCTTTTTTCCTGTTTTTTCTTTTACTTTTCGACTGTTTTCTCTCCATCTCATATAAAGACTTAACAGAAATATTACAAGAATCCCGGCAAATAGGCTTCCGACTCTGAATGCCATATCATAAAAAAAGACCTTCGGGAAGCATTCGGATCATAAAATCTTCCGCCGGATCAAACAGCCAAAGATCATTGTCAAAAAAGATATTATGAAACTGTACAAATACTGAATTAAAATCAATCGCCGCGGCAATTCCGATCCCTGCTGTCGGGATCAAAACAATCCCACTGCCACCTGATATGTCTGTGGAAGGATCTTCTTAACATCCGCGCGACACATATATAGAATCAAAAGGGAGACTGCTGCCGCCACAAGCGCCGCAGTTCTCAATCGCAGCCCTCCGGCAAAAATATCTCTGACCTCTCTCATATGAAACCTATCCTGTTCATTAAAAAAATCTTGTCTTTTCCCCTCCACTTCTGTGATAACAGATAATGTTTCCTTATCTCCCCGCAAATAATCCATCATTTCACGTGTCACATACATTGCATCATCCATCGTCATATCCAATTCATCCAACACTTCATACTTTCATATTCTTTGCGGTAAACACTCATATCCGAATACAGAACAATTTCAAAAGAAGAAATCAAAATTACAAAAATGATTAATAATGAAAAAATCACCCCGCTGTCCACTGAATAATTTTCTTGGTTTTCCCATTCATTCTACGTCTCCCATACATCTCACTTTTTTATGAATCTCAAACAATAATCTTCCTGTCACCGCTCTACTATCCTCCAAATTTATTGTAATTTTATAAAATATATCTTATAATACCTGTAGTATTTATTAGGAGGTCTAATAGTGATCGATATTAATTATGAACTTTACAAAGTTTTTTTATCACGTTGCTTCTACTTTAAACTTTTCAGAAGCATCCAAACAGCTCTATATTTCACAATCCGCAGTCAGCCAGTCTATCAAAACATTAGAGAGAAAACTAGATCAGACACTTTTTATCAGAAGTACAAAAAAAGTTCAACTGACTCCCGAAGGAGAAATTCTTATGCGGCATGTTGAACCCGCTATGAATCTGATTCAAAAAGGTGAAACCCAACTTCTCGACGCGGCATCAACCGGAGGGCAAATACGCATCGGTGCCAGCGATACTATATGCCGCTATTTCCTGATTCCTTACTTAGAGCGCTTTCATAAAGCATTTCCCGGCGCGCATATCAAAGTAATCAACCAAACGTCCATGAAATGTGCCGAGCTTCTGCGAAACGGACTTGTAGATCTTACTGTTGTAAACTTTCCGAACAATCACCTCGGAACAACAACTTCCGTTATGCGCATCAAAAAATTCAGAGACGTGTTTATCGCCGGAAATACTTTCCAAAAACTAAAAGGAGAAACTCTGACTTTCTCCCAACTGTTGAAATATCCCATCTTAATGCTGGACAAAAACAGTACGACCAACGAATTTCTTCATCAGGTATTTCAACAACATCAGCTCGATCTTGTTCCCGAAATCGAACTTACGAGCAATGATCTGCTGATCGATCTGGCACGCATAGGATTAGGCATTGCTTTTGTGCCGGACTATTGTATTTCCCCTGACAGCGAAGACGTATTCATCCTGCACACAAAAGAAGAACTTCCCGAGCGCGAACTTGCTATCGCATACAACGAACACCTTCCGCTCTCACGTGCCTCAATGGAATTTTTGAGTTACTTCCGTGATAAAACATGCTAACATTCCCAAAATTCCTGCATGTAACTCGTCAAACTTTCCGCAGTACAGTGTCGGGCATTACTCCATTCTCTGGGAAATAATTCCCGATACCTTCCTGTGGAAAACCGCTCATCGAGCAAAAGGATCAGTCCTCTGTCTTTTTCTGTCCTGATCACCCTTCCTGCAGATTGAAGCACTTTATTCATCCCCGGATAGAGATATGCATATTCAAAACCATCTGAACCGATTCCGCTAAAATACTGTTTGACAATCTCCCGTTCATTACATACTTGAGGAAGTCCTGTTCCAACAATGATCACACCGATCAACTTATCTTCCGGCAAATCTATCCCTTCAGAAAAAATTCCTCCCATCACGCAAAAACCGACAAAGCTTTCTTCCCTTATCTCATCGAACTCTTTAAGAAACACCTCTCTGTCTTCTTCACTCATAAACGGAGACTGAACAGCAGAAGAAATTTTTCCGCACTTTTCCGAAAAAACACTATGCACTTCTTCCATTACCCGATAGGACGGAAAGAACACCATATAATTTCCCTTTTTCGCATCTGCTGCACCCACAATATATGACGCAATCCGCCGGTACATCTCCGGCCCACGCTGTGTATATCTTGTACTCACATCTCTTCCGATCAAAAGCAGCCGACTGTCTTTCGGAAACGGAGAATCCGCATAGATCGCATAATCATCTGTTTCAATCGATAAAAGCTTTTTATAATAACGGACCGGAAGAAGCGTTGCCGAAAAAAAGACCGTTCCGATACCATATTCTAAATATGCCTGTAAATTCACTGCCGGATTTACACAAAAAAGCTTTACCATAAATCTGCCGTCTTGCTGATACTCACTATATATAACATAATTTTCATCCAGAATATCATGAATATTTAAAAACTCTCTTACTTTAAAATACAATTCTAAAACTTGATCCCGTTTATCCGATTCGGAAGATTTCTCAAAAAAACGTTCCATCTCCGCCAAAAGATTCATCAATTTTATCGCCAGATGAGAAACACTTTCAAGCACTCTATATTCTTCACATTCTCTCTTTAATAAAAGAAACTGTCGGTTTACTTCGTCTGCTTTTTTTGAAAGAATCGGTTCTTTAACACGCATCATTTTTTCAATTCAAGGAAATCTTCTTTATACAACCGGGCACTGTACATTTCCCTTCCTCGTTCGACAAGATTATGCGCCTCATCTACAAGAAAAATATATTTTTTCCCTGCATTTTCAGAAAAAAACGTTTTCAAATGTGCCGTCGGATCAAACGCATAATTATAATCACATATAACTGCATCTACCCATAACGAAACATCCAATGACATTTCAAAAGGACAAACCATATATTTTTCAGACTGATTTTCAATCACGTCTCTTGTAATTTCATTGTAATTCATTATCAGATCATACACTGCGTCATTCACGCGGTCAAAATGACCTTTTGCATATGGACATGAAACAGGATTGCATTCTGTCTCCTCACATTTACATATCTTTTCTTTCGCAGTAAGCGTAATCACTTTCATCTGCAGACCTTGTTCTCCCAGTATCCGAAACGCCTGTTCCGCAACAGTTCTTGTAATTGTTTTTGCCGTCAGGTAAAATCTTTTCTCCCAGCCCCTCTCCTATCGCTTTTACCGACGGAAACAAAGTAGATATCGTTTTTCCGACTCCGGTCGGAGCCTGAAGAAACAGCTTCTTTTTCCGTAATATAGTACGGTAACCGCCGCTGCCACCTCTCTTTGCCCTTCCCTGTAAGAAAACGGAAATTCAACCAATCGAATTGACGAATTCCTCTTTTCCTCCCACTTAATCTGAAATCGAGCCCATTTTTCATAACTACTGATCAATTCTTCAAACCAGCATTCCAATGCTTCATACGTATAGTGTGATAAAAATCGTCGAATCTCTTCTGTATCCAAATTGCAGTATGTCATCTGAATACCGATTTCACGCAGGCTATGCTGCTTTGCATATATATACGCATAACATTTGCCTGAGCAAGATGGACATTCACCGGCTGTTCGATCAAACTCAAATCACGCAAAATACCTTTAATCTCATCTATAATTACTTCAGATGTATCCCCTTTTATAATAACTCCGTCTGCCCGCCCCTCAACTCTAAGATCGAATTCTCCACATGGAATCTGAAGCTTCATCGCTGTTTCCGCATGATAATCCGATCCCATCTGCCGTTGTATTTTTCTGTGAAGCCTTCCGCCCATAGCCATAACATCTTTATCTGACATTCCTATTTTTCGATTATCGATATCGCCTTCCCGCAAAACAAATTCAACTAAATCTCTCACGGAAATACGAACAATCTTCACTTCTTCTTTCAATAATATCTCTGCCCGTTCTGTCACTTCGTATTTCATCAAAATTTCGGATATTCATATAAGCACTTTCACTTCACCGCATCTTATCTGCATTTTGAAATTTTCATGATAGTTCTATCATAATCCTATTTTATCTTCCGCACAACTAAATTCCGTCATTTCCCCTCTATATCGAAAAGGAAGGTGCGCCTGCTGACATTTGGGATTCTCCCTCTCTTTGATCGAAACCGAATGAAAAAACCGCTTCCACAAAAACTCATATTTCCGTTCCTCTTCCGATATATTCTCTGCCGCTCTCTCATTAAAAAGCTCTCCCCACACAAGTCTCCATCTTTTCCTAACTCCGTGTACAAGACATACTTTATGCGTTTTATCATATATGATCCAATTTTCCAATGGAAACCTATCCTCAAAATGATCTGCAACACAAGTTAAAATCTGCGCTTTCGGAGTAATCTCCGAAAACAAAATTCCGTTTTCAAGTTCTCTGAAACGAATAAATTCTTCATATCTATGCGCTTCATTGGACACGCTCCTGCTCATAGAAAATACATCCGCAACTGCCGGACACCCTAAATGTTCCATTATCTTTTCACTCTGCCTGATTTTTCTGGCTTCCTGCAGCACTTCAAATACTACCGTTCCTTTTCTGTCATCTGTCGAAAGAAGCGCATGGTAAATCTCCCAGTAGGCATTGTATCCGAGATGATGCTTTATCATTCTTTCTAATCTCAGCGCTTTTTCTTCTGATTCTTCTACTATTCTGTACTCACAAAAAAGCTGCCGCTGTGTCCCTCCCCCTCAGTTCGACACCCGCCTGCGTATCTCTGCATTCTTTCCAGGCATCATGCAAAGCTGAATAAATGCCGGTTATCGTATCTTCACATATATAGATCTGTTTCATCGCTTCCCCCAATCTGCCGGATATTCTCTTATTTTTCAAAGTAACCAAAAATCAGCAGCTCTTATTTTACCTCCTATTCTATCCCCATATCGTCAAATAACGACAACTGACGAAAGCTCATCCCATCTTGCGCCTTCGGGCAGTTTTTCTTTTGTATTAAGGAGATTTCTTGTAATATAATCTTCATCCATTCGAATCGGATACATCATTTTTCCTTTACATGTAATAAAATAGAGCGCCCGCTTCAAAACAACTCCCATTTTCTTTAAATCTTCAAAATCAAGCATCCCCATCCTGCGCGCTTTCACAATGCGCGATGCTGATTTATACCCTATTCCGGGAACTCTAAGAAGCATATCATATGCCGCGTAATTTATCTCGATCGGAAATTCTTCGAGATGCCTTAACGCCCAAAAGCATTTCGGATCAAGATATGCATTAAAATTAGGATTTTCTTCATCCAAAAGTTCTCCTGCTTCAAAATGATAGTATCTGAGAAGCCAGTCAGCCTGATAAAGCCTGTGCTCTCTTAAAAGAGGAGGTCGCTGCTCTTTGACAGACGGAAGATTTTTATCTTCGTTGACCGGAATGAATGCAGAATAAAATACTCGCTTAAGATCAAATTTTTTATACAACGACTCTGCCACATGCAAAATCTGATAATCAGACTCCGGTGTAGCGCCTATGATCATCTGCGTGCTCTGTCCTGCCGGAACAAACTTAGGCACATGACGATAAGTTTGAATTTCATATTGATTTTCCGCTGACATCTGCTGTACAAAACGCATTGGTGCAAGGATATTCTTCCGCGTTTTATGCGGTGCCAAAAGACGAAGGCTTTCCGCAGTAGGAAGTTCTATATTCACACTCATCCTATCTGCAAGATACCCCGTCATCTGAATAAGACGAGAATCCGCTCCCGGAATCGCTTTCACATGAATATATCCCTGAAAATTGTGTTCATGGCGCAGCTTGTATAACACTGTATACAAAAGTTCCATTGTATAATTCGGACTTTTAAAACCCCTGAACTTAA
>ENA-OQCS01000640-OQCS01000640.1-human-gut-metagenome-genome-assembly--contig:-NODE-640-length-19541-cov-2.971464_pt1 | contig 19541 bp, 24 predicted proteins | sample MGYA00242757_ERZ504575 | MGnify/ENA primary metagenome ERZ504575 (study PRJEB26092, sample SAMD00036297) | human gut metagenome | host: Homo sapiens | study: EMG produced TPA metagenomics assembly of... | reverse complement strand
ATATAAAGGAAAATATTCCGAATAACCAAAAAGGAGTTGTGTTACTTGAATTTATCACAAATCGCACGTTTACAAGCTTTAAAAAAACATCTGGAAACTTTTCGTAAAAATCACCCGAAATTTCCTTCTTTTTTGAACGCGGTGTCTCATAACGCTTTGGAAGAAGGCACAGTGATCGAAATCAGCGTCACATCGCCTTCCGATAAAAATTATGTTACAAACATAAAATTGAGGCAAGATGATCTGGACTTTCTTCGCGAACTGCAGTCTCTGAATTCCAAATCATAATTTCCCGGCGAAGGGCCGCACATCAGCAAAAACCGGAAGCGCCAAAAGGCACATTCCGGTTTTTGTTTTATCTGTTTTATTTATTTCGCTATTTTCAGATTTTCATACCGTTTCTCGATAAACTGATCCGGGAAATACTCATCTAACTTTTCAGCGATAATCCCGTTTCCTTCTTTTCCTTCCTGACGTTCTCCGTAACGCGCCAAAGCGGCAAATGACAGCGCCATATCCGCCGTCAGAACAACAAGCAGCAAGGAGCAGATGATACGTCCCGCCTTTTTCGGCAATCGTTCGATCTGTCTTGACAAAAACGGGTAAACCGCTTTCATCCAGATAACGGCGGCAAATCCCCAGAAGAAACAATACAACAGGTTAATTCTTCCTCCCAGATTAAACGGATCTTACTATAATCCCAGAACACTGTTCCAAAGGCAATCTCCGTAAAAACACTGCATATGTATTCATATGCGCCCCCGAGTATTGTTCCGAAAAGGAATATAAACCAATTACTCTTATCACGGTATCTATATAAAATCCATGTCAGAAGCGCACATGCAATTCCCCACACGATACTGAACTGACCAAACACAAGACTGCTGCGGCTCATAAGACGCCCGGTTGTAATAAGGCAGAATATCGTCTCTACTATATCCCCGATAAATGCTCCGATGATAAACAGACTCGCCAGTTTAAAAAATCCGCATCCTTCCGCAAATTTTTCTTCCTGTTCAGCATCTTTTTCAGTCTCAATATTCGGAAATGCCTTTACCAGTCTTTTCTGGATCCGTTTTGTCAGAGCGTTTTCAAGAAATTTAGACGTTTTCTGCAGCTCTTCCGTAATCTGCTCGATCCGACCTTTCTTTCTTTTCAATTCAAGAACCGCAATTCCCGAACCGAGACCATCCGCAATAAGCAGGCCTAAAAGCACCCATAAGATCACTTCTCCGATCAAACGGGGTATCATATTGACAAGACCGCAAAAAAACGGATTCAGGAAGTAGATCATCAGTACACTGCACACGCCCCATAAAGCAGATACCCGCAGACAAATGTAACCGTCCAGATGAAATTTCTGATCTGAATAATCCCACCACTTTTTATGCAGTATCTTTTCCATCAGCCTTCCCGTAATATATTCTACGAACGAAGTAACGATCATTCCGCCGATAAAAGAAAGATCAGATTTTCTTTTAATTCCGGCAAAAACACCGCCACCGCCACCGCTCCCGTTCCGTAGATCGGGCAGAGCGGTCCCGCGATAAATCCCCTGTTGACAAACTTGTGCCTGTTAACCGCCGCAACGATGACCTCGCCGCACCATCCCGATAAATGATAAATAAAAAAGATCCATGCCAGTTCATATATTGTGTTTACCATATTTTCTCTTTTGAATTCCTTTCCCGCACATCTTTTTGTCAAAGACGCAGTTTCAGATGCACCTTCGATAAAAATAATCCCCCGGACACGGTTTATACGAGACACTCACTCCTGCCCGGGAGGCGCCGCTTTATGTGATGCGTTCTTTTCTATCCGAGCACATCTTTATACAGGGCATGTTTTTCCAATGCCTCCGTGATTTTGACCATATCGGACAGATCTCCGATCATGATAACGCCTGCAAGGCGGTTGTTTAAAAAGTAATATTTACTGTATCTTCCTTTTCCCATATCTTTAAATTCTGCCGTCTTATAAAGCAGATTCGGATTTTTCCCGTTATCTCCGGCTGCGAAAAGAGCCGTGTTCATCCCATGGAATGTCAATGTCGGAGCTGTCGCCGCATACTCAATCTGATCCCCTGCCGCATTTGCGCCCGCGATACGTCCCTGTTCGGAAGCCTCCGGCCAAACAGCATAGTTTGCCCCGTTAAATTCCGCACAGTCACCGCATGCATATACGTTCGGAACACTCGTTTCCATCCGTTCGTTCACTTTAACGGCACGGTCCGCATCAAGTCCGATCTCCTTAGCCAATGCTGTATTTGCACGCACTCCCGCCGATACAACGACAACTTCCGCAGGAATCACCTGACCGTCAGACAAGCGGACTCCCGATACATGTCCGTCTCCTTCCACTGCTTCCACGGAACGCCCGTACTGATCTTCACACCGCTCTTTTCGGCGAACATCCTCAAAATGTCCGAAGCGTTCTCGTCAAGCTGACGTCCCATAAGAATCGGAGCAGCTTCTAACACTTGTACATCAATCCCCGCTTTTTTCAGTTCCCAGGCAGCTTCCAGACCAAGCACACCGCCTCCGATCACAACCGCTTTCGCCGCATGTTCCATCATTTTTTCCAGTTTTTCCACATCTACAAGGCGGCGGATCGCAACTACTTCCGGCAAAGAACTTCCTTCGATCGGAGGTATAAAGCACTCGCTTCCAAGTGCATAGATCAGTCTCGTGAAATGCACTTTCTCTCCGCTTTCAAGAATCACTTCTTTTTCATTTACATCGACAGACGCCACTTTCTTTCCTAACATTTGGAACACTTTGTTTTCTTCATACCATGACGGATCTACGATCGCGATCTGATCCGCGCTCAATCCTGCCACGATCGACTTTGTCAGCATCGGACGGTTGTATGCCGGATACTCTTCATCAGAAATGATCGTAACAGCTCCCGTTTTATCACGTTCTTATCGCCTTGGCAGCGTTAAATCCTGCCGTTCCGTTTCCGAGGATAACATAATATTCTTCTGTATTATTCAAAACGGCGCTTTCTTCTGCTTCAACTTCTATAAAATTCTCTTTTCCGACTCCGCACACCGGACATATCTCGAGCGAAGAATCGAAAATTTCTCCGCAGACAAGACATTTCACAAGCGTTCTGGCGCCTTTTTTCTTCGGCTTTACAGGTTCTTTGTTCTGCACGATGCACCCGAACTGATATCCGTACTCATAAGCGCTCACAAGATCCGCTTCCGATGGTTTAAACCGAACGCGGAATCCTTCCGATACTTTCATTTTCAGTTGTTTCAGACGCTGCGTAATATTCGGCACTCCTTCTCCGCTCCAACCGTAGCTTCCGAATGCGCCGGCATATTTTCCTCCGTGAGTAGCCGGAAACATTGCAAGTGTAAGATCCCATATCGGCTTGAGCGCTTCTCCGACAATCGTAGGAGTTCCAAGCAATATTCCGTCCGCAAACAAAAGTTCTTCGTTCACTTTCTCTGCGTCTGCCTCAACCATGTCATAAGACCTGACGTCGATATCGCCGCTGTCTTTGACTCCTTCCGCGATTTTTTCCGCAAGCATCTTCGTGTAGCCATATGCGCTCACATACGGGATAATAACTGTTTTTTTCTCATTCGGATTGACCACTGTCGACCATTCTCTGTATTGCTTCATAACCTGTCTGATCCGATCTCCTACGAGAACCGGTCCATGCCCCGTACAGATCATGGAAATATCCATTGTTTCAACACGGTCGAGAGCTTTAAGCATAAAAGGTTTGAACGGTCCGATAATGCAGTCATAATAATATTTCAAAGCACTTTGATAATCCGCCTCATTTTTAATCTCACTTGATACGACTTCCGGGAGACAGTAATGTGCACCGAAAGAATCACATGTTACAAGAATCTGTTCTTCCTCAATAAAAGTGTACATCGTATCCGGCCAATGAAGATTCGGAACAAACAAAAACTCAAGCGTCTTATTTCCGATCGTCATCTTCTCTTTATCCCTTGCCGGAATGCCGACAAAATCCCGGTTTACGATCTCTTTCAGGAAACCGAGCGCACATCCCGTAGCGATCACCTTCATCTGCGGACTATAATCGAGAAGGCGTTCTACGCTTCCGGCATGATCCGGCTCTGTATGACTTACAACAAGATAATCGATTTTCCGAATGTCGATCACTTCTTGAAGATGTTCCAAATATTCGTCAAAAAACTTCGCTTTTGCAGTCTCGAAAAGAACTGTTTTGTCCCCCGCCTTCATCACATAAGAATTATAAGTTGTACCGAATTCCGTATACATGATAATATCAAATACTCTGAGTTGATCGTCAATAATACCTGTCCAATAAAAATCATCTCTTAATTTCAAACTTTTCATTTTCTGCCTCCTCTTTTTCTTTTTTATGAAACTCCGTTTTTCTTGCAAATATCCGCCAGACAGCACTTCTCGCAGTACGGCTTTGTCCTTGCCGTACACACATCCCGCCCGTGGAAGACAAGCCTGTGACAGAAATCGCTTCCCTCCTGAGGAGGAATGATCTTCCACAATGCCATCTCGACCTTTTTCGGTTCTTTTATCCCATCTACGAGTCCGATCCGGTTTACAAGCCGGATACAATGCGTATCTGTCACAATCGCAGGTTTCCCGAACACATCACCCATGATAAGGTTTTGCGCTTTTCTTCCGCGCCGATTTCATCAGCGCGTCAAAATCATCCGGCACTTTCCCTTCATACTCATCCCGGATCATCTTCATACAGCCGCTGATATCGCGCGCCTTGCTTCTGCCAAGACCGCACGGACGCACAATTTTCTCAATCTCATCTACATCCGCTTCCGCCAAAGCTTCCACTGTCGGATATTTTTCATATAACCCTTCCACCACTACATTGACACGGGCATCTGTACACTGTGCCGCAAGCCGCACACTGACAAGCAGTTTCCATGCCTGATCATAATCAAGCGTACAGCCGGCGGACGGATATTCTTTTTTCAGCCGCTCGATCACCTGTAACGCACGCTGCTTTTTTGTCATCTTTGGTATCCCTCCGCTATCACTTCTCATCCATATGTTTTCTCAGTTCGGCAAGAGCTTCTGAAAATCTTTTTGACACAGCCGTCGGATTGCCTTTCAAATGTCTTGCTGCACGGATATAGCTTCTGTCTGTTCTGTCGTGCATCTTCGTCATCTCCCGGGAAATATTTTTCTTGATCTTCGCATATTCTTCCCGTTTATCTTCGCCGATCAATTCGTCAACCTTTGATGTAAATTCTTCCTTCATCAACAGTTCCGCCCTCTCCGACAATCTTGCAAGAAGACGCTGTCTCTCTTCGCGCCTTGCATGAACACGCGCCAGATATTCTTCTTTGCGTGAATTGATTTGTTCGCGGCGTTTCTTCTTTTGAACTTTGATCTCTTCTTTGTATCCCTCTACCATTTCTTCTGCGCGCTGACGGTAACTGTCCATATGCTCTTCTGCCAGTTTTTTGTAATCTTCCGCCATTTCTTCCGCACGTCCGCGGTAATCCTCTACATGTTCTTCTACACGCCTGCGATAATCTTCTACAAACTCACCTGCGCGCTGTCGATAATCTTCCACAAACTCACCTGCGCGCTGTCGATAATCTTCCACAAATTCTTCAGAAGCGACTTTTAATTTCTCCTGTATCTTCCTGATCTGTTTTTTGCTTTCTTCAAGCTGTGCAAGAATCCGCTTCAGATCCATCGCATCATTAAACGACTGCGTCACATCGACCGCCGCCGCAACAGTCAGCACAAATGCGATACCCTCCGCAATAATCGTCGGAATCTTCAGCACCGCTCCCTCGATCGGTACATGAACAAACTTAACAAGTAAAACGGAAAACAATCCCCACCCCAAAGACGAGGTAAGACAAATATATCCGTTCAGATTAAATTTCTGATTGCTGTAATCCCAGTATTTCACATTGAAAAGTCTCTCCATAACCGCCCCTGTAACGTATTCCAACAGCGTTGCTCCAACCATGCCGAATAAAAAGATCAACGGAATACTGTCTCTGACTCTGATCGTACTGATCAAGACCGCAAGCGCTCCGAATCCATAGATCGGCAGCATCGGCCCGTACATAAATCCGCGGTTTACCCAGCGGCGTTTCCGCACAGAAACAAAGCAGCATTCCCATACCCAGCCGATAAAACTGTAAATGAAAAAGAACAATACCCATTGTGTCAGATGATATGACTGCATGTTTATTTCTCCTCAATCGCTGTAATCAGGTCAACTCTTCTTTGATGACGTCCTCCTTCAAACTCAGCGTCAAGCCATGTCTCTACGATCATTTTCGCAAGCTCCGCTCCTACCACACGAGCTCCGAACGCCAGGATATTACAGTTATTGTGCACTCTTGCCATCTTTGCCGTAAACGGCTCGCTGCAAACCGCGGCGCGGATTCCTTTTACTTTATTTGCCGCAAGAGAAATTCCAAGACCTGTTCCGCAGATCAGGATTCCCTGTTCAACCTCGCCTGCTGCCACTGCTCTTGCCACGATTTCCCCGTAGACCGGATAATCACAGCTCTCGCTTGAATTTGTTCCGTAATCTACTACTTCATGTCCTTTTTCTTTCAGGAAACTAATGATTTCCGCCTTTAATTCTAATGCTGAATGGTCATTTCCGATTCCGATCTTCATATTCTTCTCCTTTTCTTTTCCACTTTATTTTATTTACATGCTTCTTTACAATAAAATTGATTTCTCTATCATCATAACAAATCCGGCGCTGTGATTCAATAAACCTAATTTACAAAACGCTCTTTAGAAAGCCGGTTCTGTCAAACAATTTTTATAAAAATATTTCCTCAAGTTGTTCCGGTTTCCCGGCGCGATAAGTCGCATCCGCTTCTGTTTCCGGTTCGCCCCATACCGCATGAACACAATCCACTCCCGCATTGAGGCGCATGCCATATCTGAAGCGCTGTCTCCGATATAGACGGTTTCTTCTTTCCGCGCTCCTGACAGTTCCATATATTTCAGCAGCGGCTGTGCCGACGGTTTATGCTCTTTCGTGTCATCGGCACATATGCATATCGAAAAATATTTTCGTATCGGAAGCTGATCAAGAACAAGCTCCAGTTCCTCGCGTGTTCTTGATGTTACGACACCAAGCGTACTTCCTTTTTTCTCCAGTTTTTCCAGAAGTTCTTCTATTCCGTCAAAAATGCGGATCATATCGATGTTCTTCTCTTCATTTGCCACCCACATTTCGACTGCGCCCGGGATTTTTTCTTCTTCCACCCCGAGAAGATGCATATTTTTCACAGATGTATTAGCCAGCACAAACTTCAGATCTTCTATCTCGTACCGCTCTCCTTTTACCGTCATGAGCATCTCCTGCAATGAATATAATATGCAGTCTCTCGTATCGATCAGTGTTCCGTCCACGTCAAAGACAATATGTCTGTATTTTGCCATTCCTATACCTCCCGCTGTCTTCTCAAATCTTTTTTCTTCTTTCTTTTTTCGTTTTTCAGGAAATTCCTCTCATCGTAAGCTGTATCCTCTTCTTTTTCATATCCACGCTCATCACCTTTACATCCACAACGTCTCCGACGCTCACTGCCTCAAGGGGATGTTTGATATAACGGTCTGTAATCTGGGAAATATGTACGAGACCGTCCTGATGAACTCCGATATCCACAAACACGCCGAAATCAATGACGTTTCGCACCGTTCCTTTCAATATCATTCCTTCTTTTAAATCTTTCATTTCCAGTACGTCCGTTCTAAGAATCGGTTTTGGCATCTCGTCACGCGGGTCGCGCGCAGGCTTTTCCAACTCTTTTACGATATCGCGCAGGGTGATCTCGCCGATTCCTAATTCTTCTGCCGTCGCTTTATAGTCTTTTATCGTAAGAGATAATCCCGCCAGATTATGAGCCGCCACATCTTCCGGTGAATACCCCTGCTTTTGCAAAAGGCCTTTTGCCGCTTCATATGATTCAGGATGGACGCCCGTACCGTCAAGCGGATTCTCTCCGTCGCGGATTCTCATAAATCCCGCACATTGTTCAAACGCTTTCGGCCCAAGTTTCGGCACTTTCAGAAGTTCTCTTCTGCTCGTAAACTTTCCGTGCTCCTCTCTGTAGCTACAATATTTTTAGAAATCGCCGAACTGATTCCCGAAATGTACGATAAAAGCGGCGCAGACGCCGTATTCAAATCAACGCCGACTTTATTAACGCAGTTCTCTACGACTCCCCCAAGCTTTTCTCCCAGTTTCTTCTGATTCATATCATGCTGATATTGTCCGACGCCTATCGACTTCGGATCGATCTTCACAAGTTCGGCCAATGGATCTTGAAGTCTTCTCGCGATGGACGCCGCGCTTCTTTGACCTACATCAAACTTCGGAAATTCCTCACTTGCAAGCTTACTTGCCGAGTAGACAGAAGCTCCCGCTTCATTGACGATCACATACTGAACCTGCTCAGGTATCTCTTTCAAAAGTTCCACGATAAACTGTTCTGATTCACGGGAAGCAGTTCCGTTTCCAAGCGAAATAAGTGAAATATGATATTTCGGAATGATCTTCTTTAGCAAGTCCTTACTTGCCTTGATCTTCTGCGGAGTCGTCGGAGCCGTCGGATAAATGACCGTAGTTCCGATCACCTTTCCCGTCGGATCGACAACTGCCAGTTTACATCCCGTACGAAACGCCGGATCCCATCCAAGCACTACTTCCCCGCGATCGGCGGCTGCATGAGAAGCTGATGCAGATTTTTCCCGAATACGTCGATTGCTCCGTCTTCCGCTTTCTCCGTCAGTTCATTTCTTATCTCCCTTTCGATCGCAGGCTCGATCAGACGTTTATAACTGTCCTCGACAACTTCTTTTAAGACCGAAGTCGTATACGGATTATCATTTACAATCGTCTTTTTCTCTAAATATCTCAGAATATCTTCCTCCGGAGCCTCTACTTTGACCGTCAGTATTTTTTCTTTCTCACCGCGGTTCAGCGCAAGAATCCGATGTCCGGCAAGCTTTTCAACCGATTCTTCAAATTCGTAATACATCTCGTAAACAGATTCTGTCTCCGGATCTTTTGCTGTAGAAACGACTTTTCCTTTTTTCATCGTCGTTTTTCTGATCCATGTACGATAATCCGCATTATCGGAAATGATTTCCGCAATAATGTCTTTTGCTCCGGCGATTGCTTCTTCCTCTGTCTTTACTTCTTTTTCTTCCGAAATATATTGCTTTGCGGTTTCTTCCAAAGGTTCTTTTGCCTGCTGCAGCATCATATACGCTGCCAAAGGCTCTAATCCTTTTTCTTTCGCGATCGTTGCCCTCGTCCGCCGCTTCGGACGATATGGCCGATACAGATCTTCCACTGTCACGAGCGTCTCAGCTAAAAGGATCTTCTCTTTGAGTTCTTCTGTCATCTTTCCCTGCTCTTCAATGCTCGAGATCACCTGCTCTTTCTTCTCTTCCAGATTTCTCAGATAGAGAAGTCTTTCATGAAGCTTCCTAAGCTGCTCGTCGTTGAGTGACCCGGTCGCTTCTTTTCTATATCTCGATATAAACGGGATCGTATTCCCTTCATCGATCAAAGTTACCGCCGCGTCAATCTGCCAGCGGTTCACATCAAGTTCTTCTGTCAGTTTTTGATTGATATCCATTTATAAAAATCCTCTCTCTAAATTAATTCACAAACAGCATTATACATAGTTTACCACACACGTACATTCCATTCCACCTTTTCCCGCGAACTTTACACGACTGCTTTACATTATTGACCGGTCTTGTCTGTCTTTGTTATAATATATGACTGAACTGACGCAATACAAAAACAGACATGCGAACCCGGCATATAAAAATTGCCGCCTCGTTTTGCGCGCCGAAACGAAATGGAGAAGTTATGGAACGTACGATCACATATAAAATAACCGACAGCGGACAAAACATCCGTATTGACAGTTTTCTCCGAAAGCACGGATATTCCATGCAAAATCTGACACTTCTTAAAAAATGCCCGAAAGCATTTTAAAAAACGGAGAATGGTCTTATATGCAAACAACACTTCAGGCAGGAGATATTCTGACTGTCCGCATTCAGGAAGAAACTTCCTCTCCGAATATTCCCGCTGTCAATCTGCCGATCGATATTGTCTATGAAGATGAAGATATCATAGTGATAAACAAAGCTGCCGGAATGCCGATCCACCCTTCTCTTAACAACTATCGAAACTCTCTTGCAAACGCGCTGATGTGGTATTATGAACAACAAAACAAACCTTTTATTTTCCGCTGTACAAACCGTCTTGACCGGGACACTTCCGGTCTGACTGTCGTTGCGAAGCATATGGTCAGCTCTAATATCTTATCTTCCATGACCGCCCGGCATCAGATCGAACGGGAATATCTCGCCATTGTACGCGGACACGTCACTCCTTTTGAAGGAACGATAAATGCTCCGATCGGACGAACCGGAAGTTCTCTCATCGAACGGAAGATCGATTTTGAAAACGGCGAACATGCAATTACCCATTACCACACAGTTTTTGAAAAAAACGGGCTTTCACTCGTTTCTCTTATTTTAGAAACAGGCCGCACACATCAGATCCGAGTCCATATGAAACACCTCGGATTTCCTTTGATCGGAGATTATCTGTACAATCCGGATATGGAACTGATCGACCGGCAGGCGCTTCACTCTCACTGTCTTCGCTTTCTCCATCCGATAACCGGAAGACAAATGACATTTACCGCCGATCTGCCCGAAGACATGGCAAGATTGTTTGCCTGAGAACCCCTTGAAAATCATTCTTTAAAATTATTCATTTTTTATTCCAAAAAGGGTTGACATATTTCAAAACCTATAATATAATAAATTTCGCTGTGAACGAAACAGCAAATGTGCGATTAGCTCAGCTGGATAGAGCGTCTGGCTACGGACCAGAAGGTCGGGAGTTCGAATCTTCTATCGCACGTACGAAAAGAGATGTTGCTTATGCAGCATCTTTTTTATTGTAAAATAATTCTTGATCAGCTCGGATTTTCCCCGTCGCCGACAAACTCAGAAGAACTTCTCCTGAGTTTTTTGATATCATTTCTTATTCTGCAAACTGTTCTGACTGCGCTTTAATCAGTTCTGTATCGTCAAAGTAATTGATCTTCATTGCAGCTTTTACTTCTGCAAGTGTCTGTGCCGCAACCGCTTCCGCTTTCTCGCTTCCCTTTTTAAGCATCTCATAAACCGCCGGAATATCTTTACTGAATTCTTTTCTGCGGTTCCTGATCGGCTCTAACTCGGCCTGAAGTACATTATTCAGAAAACGTTTCACTTTCATATCTCCGAGTCCGCCGCGCTGATAATGTACTTTCAGCTCGTCCAGATCCGAATATTCCGGCAAAAACTCTGCAAAATATTCCGGTCTGCAAAATGCATCAAGATAAGTAAATACTGTGTTTCCTTCCAGTTTTCCCGGATCTTCCACCCGGATATGAGTCGGATCGGTAAACATACTGAACACTTTCTTCTTAATCTCCTCCGGCTCTTCCGACAGATAGATACAGTTCCCGAGCGATTTGCTCATTTTCGCTTTTCCGTCAATTCCCGGAAGCCGCAGACATGCCTGATTTTCAGGGAGAAGGATCTTCGGATCTATAAGTGTATCCCCATATACGGAATTAAACTTATGAACGATCTCTTTTGTCTGTTCGATCATCGGCATCTGATCTTCGCCGACCGGAACAGTCGTCGCCTTAAACGCCGTAATATCCGCCGCCTGACTGATCGGATATGTGAAAAATCCTACCGGAATACTCGTCTCGAAATTACGCATTTTAATCTCTGTTTTTACAGTAGGGTTTCTCTGAAGTCTTGACACCGTCACAAGATTCATATAATAAAACGACAGTCACATAACTGCGGAATCTGCGACTGGATAAAAAGCGTCGATTTTTCCGGATCAAGTCCGCACGCAAGATAATCCAAAGCGACTTCAATAATATTGCTGCGCACCTTTTCCGGATTATCCGCATTATCCGTCAGCGCCTGAGCATCTGCGATCATAATAAAAATATCGTCGAACTCTCCCGTATTCTGAAGCTCCACACGTCTTCTTAACGATCCTACATAGTGTCCCACATGAAGTCTTCCTGTCGGACGGTCACCTGTAAGCATAACTTTTCTCATAATGTTCATTCCCTCTCATTTCCCATTTTCGCTCCTGTCGAATGTTCCTGTTAAAATTAATCTATCTTTATCCTGTTTATCTTTACCGCTGCTCTTTTATTTATTATGAGCGGCAATCCGCTTCTGCTTTGAAAATTTTTGTTTTGAGAGCTGAGGTATCATCTTCTTTTCCGGCTCATAGACGACTTTATAAAGTACATACGCCATAATCACCGCTCCGAATACGTCCAGAACAGAATGTTGTTTCAAAAACATCGTTGCAAGAATGATCAGCGCCGCCAATATGTACGCCGCATTGCAGACAGCTTTGTGTTTTTTCAGTTTTTCACTCTCATGGACAGCGATACACACGCTCAGCGTATTAAATACATGCAGACTCGGGAATACATTCGTACATGTATCCGCACGATACAGCATCCGCACCATATCCACAAATACATTATCTCTCTCAAATACGACCGGACGAAGATCCTGCCCATTCGGAAATATCGTCGATATGATCAAGAATATTGTCATACCGGTAAACATAACTTCGCCATTTTATAAAATCCCGGTACGTCCGTAAAGAAAAAATACACAAATGCAGCCGCGATAAACGCAAACCACATCAAATACGGAATAATAAAATATTCAACAAACGGAATCCACATATCAAACTGCGTCTGGATCACATGATAGTTTGTCGTTACATGCTTTTCCAAAAGCAAAAACCACGGCATGTAGATAAAAATATACAAAAATACCCACGCATGTTTATACTTTTTCAGCCAGCTTCCGAATTTACCACTTCTTTTTTGCCCATTACACGACTGCCCCTTTTCATATGCAATCTTTTAATCTTTGCGATTGCAACGATTATAGCACGATTTAAAATGTACAACAACCTTCTTCATAAAACATTTAGGAAACATTTATTAAATTTTCCGGCTGTTATCCTGCAATGATATGCAATTTTTCTTCCAGTATCTCCACCGATGCCTTATATCGGGAAACGCCGCCTCTCCGTCTGTATGGATCGGAAGCTTCGCTGCGCCTCAACCGATACCGAAGGACTCCGAATGATCGTAATTTCTTTTGCTCCCGTATGTTTCCCAAAAAACGCTCTCGGCAACAGCCACACCGCCTTCAAAGGAGACATATGGTGCGCTATCACGATATCGATGCAGCCATCCGTCACGGACGCCTCCGGGGCAAATCGAAAACCGCCGCCTTCATATGGAAGATTCATAAAAGCCACAAAAAGAGTTTTTTCAAACATCTGTTTTCTCCCGTCAGGCAGCGTTACCGTCAACTTTGTCGGCCGGTCTTTTTCAGACGGTCAAGGGCAACTACTGCGTAACTTAGTTTACCCAGCCCTATTTTATTCAGCCGCTTTTTCCATTGTGACACGCACACTTCATGACAGACTCCTGCGTCGAACCCCATCCCTGCGCTTACAATAAATCTCCGGCTTTTTCCTTCTCTTGAAATCTGTCCTACATCGGCAGAAATCACTTTCTTCGGAGATAATACAGATTGAAGTGCTTTCATCGGATCTTTCGGAAGTTTTAATCCCCGCGCGAAATCATTGCTCGACCCTATAGGGATATACCCAAATGTTATCAGATCCGGACGTTTTATCCCGTTTACGACTTCATTAACTGTGCCGTCTCCGCCTAAAACAACAATCGTATGCCGTTTATCATCTGCCGTGATACGCCGCCGTCTTAGCGGCATGACCTCTTCTTTTTGTCAGATATACACGGTAATTTATATGTCGTGCCTTCAATTCTGATTCTATTTTCTGCCATGCTTTCATTCCCATTCCTGAACGCGCTTTCGGTTTATAATAAAATCATATTCTTTTTCCATTTTTATTATCTCTTATCTATTGTTCCTTTTATAAGCTCCGTCCGCTTTTTATGTTCTGTTTTGTTTGTCTTTCGTCAGCGAACCGCTTCGCGAAGCGCCCCGTCGAGATAACATCTAAGCGACCGGCTCATATTTCCTTCAAAATCAGCCTTTCCATGCTTAATGCACCACTCAAACACATTCCCGATTACGATCATCCTGATATCTGTCGTAAATTCTTCGATCGCTCATTCAATACTGCGACGCCTGCCTGCACTGCCTTTTCGACATAAGCTCTTACTGTCACGATCGGATACGGACGTTCTGTACGGATATCTGCATTCAACGCCTGGTTTTTCGTATCATAGTAACCGGACATAAACTCAACTCCAAGTTCACGGCAGTATTTTACATAATTCAAATACACTTGGATAATACCGTCTTTTACTGCTTGTACGCTGTCCGGAAGTTCCAAAAGATTCGGTTCGATCTGAGGCTGATCTTCTATATAGTAAGAAAGAAGATCATCTTTGTCTTAAAATGGTGGTAAAAGCTTCCATTGGAGACACCCGCCTCCTCACATATATTTTTGATAGACAGTTCCTCGTATCCGCCCTTCTGCAAAATGCGTTTCGCTGCCTTGAATATTTTTTCTTTCGTCTCCCGGGATTTTTGCTGCTGTCTTGAGATCTGTTCTTTTTCTTTCATCCAAGCACACTCCTGTCTGTTCTGATTCATTCAATACATACAGCAACAGTTTACCACAGTATCTCATACATTTCAAGAAAACCGAGTGTGCTCTACAAACTTATCAAATGCAGACGGCATCGCATACTCTTCCTCTAATTGTTTTATCTTTACAAATATATTTTCCGATCCATCCGCTCCGTTTTCCGCACACATTTGACCGACGTTTGGCGCCGACGTTTTTTCCAGTTCATCGACCAGCAGTTCATATCCTGTCATATGCCATTCTACATGGCTGAAAATATGTTTTGCCGTTCCAATCCGTTTTACACGTACCGGAGTCAGCCCTGCCGTCTGCGCATACCCGATCACTTCCTCTGTCCTGAGGTGCCCTTCCACATTCGGAAATTCATACATTCCGGCAAGGAGTCCTTTTTGAGGCCGTTTCCTGATTGCCACTTTTTCATTATCCCGAAAAATAAACACCGTCCTCTTTTCTATTCTTCTTGCTTTCGCCTTTTTCTTCACCGGGAAATCCATTTCGTCCTTCCTTATGTGCTTTGCACAGCGCTTCAAGCGGACAGGCGGCGCATTTCGGCTCTCCGTTCGGAACACAGACGATCGCTCCCAACTCAATCAACCCCTGATTAAAATCACCCGGCGCATCTTTCGGATGATTTCTTCGATCAATTCTTCTACTTTTGATCTTACAGCCGCCGTTTTGATATCACCCTCATCTGCCGTAAGCCTCGATACTACGCGCAGAACATTTCCGTCTACTGCGGGTTTCGGAATGTGATAAACAAATGATCCGATCGCTCCCGCAGTATAATTTCCGATTCCCTTCAGCGAACGTATTTCTTCATATGATGAAGGAAACCTTCCTCCGTATTGTTCCATAATCTGACACGCCGCAGCTTTTAAATTGCGGGCCCGGTTATAATACCCCAATCCTTCCCACAGTTTCAATAACCTGTCTTCCTCGACAGATGCAAGTGCGCTCACATCGGGAAGTTCACTTAAAAAGCGCTCATAATAAGGCTTTACCGCCTCCACCCTCGTCTGCTGAAGCATAATCTCCGAAATCCACACTCTGTATGCGTTAATCCTCTTTCTCCACGGAAGATCACGCTTATTCTCACGAAACCACTCTACAAGAGGCCGGACAGATTCTTTTAAGATCGGATTGCTAGAACGACGTCTACCGCATCGCTCAGCTCGATCGCATCGCTTGTCACATCACAGTCATAGGCAAGCACTTTTACACCTTCCTTTGCCGTCTTTTGAAGCGCTTCGGCAAATTGAGGATGTGTCTCTGTATTCGGCGTGAAATAACGCACGCCTTTCATCTGGATCACAAAAAACACATATGCCTCATATCCATTCTTCTTTGCATCGGAAAGCTCTTCCAGATGTTTTACGGCTCGTTCGCTTGGCGCATCCGGGAAGCGGCACACTCCGTTTTCTTCTAATGTCACACCTTTGATCTCAATAAAAATCTTTCGGATTCCCCCTTTGATCTTCCGCTTCCACATACAGGTCAAAACGAGAATTTTTGTATACGGTTTCAGGCCGGATCAAAGTCACATTTCCAAAAAGATTTCCCTGTTCAATCCATTCTTTTACAACCTTATTCGGAATCTGAGAGTCCATATTGATCATTCGACTGCCCTTTTTTACGGCAATCAAGTCCCACCTTGTCTTTCTGGACGGATTATCGCTTTCCTGAATATAAATATCTGCTCCCGGCCGAAGAAGCTCGGCGCATCTTCCTGTATTTTTCACATGAACCGTTTCCTTTTTCCCGTTTAATTCTGCATAGGCAATAAACCGGTTCGGACGTTCTATAAACTTCGCCTTATAAATTCGATCGTATCTCATTTTCCACCTCGCTTTAAATAAAAGCAAAAAGTCTGCTTCGGACTTTTCATTCTTTCAAAACAAAAAGCAGAGTTTCTCATCCACCCTGCTTTTCATATGTTCTTCTGTGCACAGACATGTACACGTTTTTCAACTTACAGATTCTTTTTACAAAATCTTCGACAAAAATTCTTTCAGTCTCGGATTCTTCGGATTGCCGAAAAATTCTTCCGGTTCAGCTTCCTCAACAATCTGCCCGTCATCCATGAAGATCACTCTGGACGCAACCTCTTTCGCAAATCCCATCTCATGAGTGACTACAACCATCGTCATTCCTTCCTGAGCCAGCTTCTTCATCAACTCAAGAACTTCTCCGACCATCTCCGGATCAAGCGCCGATGTCGGCTCGTCAAACAGGATCACATCCGGATTCATTGCAAGAGAACGAATGATCGCAACTCTTTGCTTCTGACCTCCCGACAATGTAGACGGGTAAACGTCCGCTTTGTCTTCAAGTCCGATTCTTCCGAGCAGTTCAAGAGCCTGCTTTTTCGTCTCGCTTTTGATCTGTTCTTTTGTCGTTGTAATTGGGATAAGTTCTTCTTTTTTGCTTCGGAATATATTTTTAAACCGGATCATTCTGTTTTTATTTTTTGCTTTTTTCAGATCCTTGCACTGCAAATATGCCGGAGCCATCATTACGTTTTGAAGAACTGTTTTATTATTGAACAAATTAAAATGTTGAAATACCATACCCATATGGCGGCGATGCACGTTGATATCGACTTCATATCCGCGATATCGACTCCTTTAAAAACAATGCTTCCGGATGTCGGATCTTCCATACAATTTAAGCAGCGCAGAAACGTACTTTTTCCGGAACCTGACGGTCCGAGCACCGCGACAATGTCGCCTTTATTGATCGTGATATTGATGCCTTTTAAGATTTCAAGATCACCAAAGCTTTTTCTAAGATTAATTACGTCTATCACTCTTCTTCAGGCTCCTTTCCAATAATTTTACAAGCAGTGTCACAACAAGGATCAATGCAATATAAATAAGCGCCATCACGAGATACGGAACCATGAATTCATAACTGTTTGTTCCGATATAGTTAAACGCCACATACAGATCCGCCGCGCCTACGAAACTTACAACCGATGTTTCTTTGATAAGCGCGATAAATTCGTTTCCGAGAGTCGGAAGAATATTCTTGACAGCCTGCGGAATGACAATCTTCATCATACTCGCCCCGAAACTTAATCCGACTGCACGTCCCGCTTCCATCTGTCCTGCGTCTACCGATTGGATTCCGCTTCGCATAATTTCCGAAATATATGCGCCGCTGTTCAATCCGAACACAAGCATCGCGACCTGAACTCCCGTTATGTTCCATCCGATGATCGGAAGAAGTACATAATAAAATACAAGAAGCTGCACAACCATCGGCGTTCCTCTGAACATCGCCACATAAACGCTGCATATACCGTTCAAAACTCTTGGGAGCACTTTATATTTCGGCAGCACCCTTGCCGTCGCGATAACAGTCCCGATCAAAATACCGATGACCAGACCGACAATCGCAATAAGGACTGTGTTCTGCAAACCTTGCACCACTTTTACATAGCCGTTTTGATCGATAAATATTTCTATAAACTTATCTACTTTTGCACTAAAATTACCCATTACTTTCCTCTTTGCTTTCTTCTCTCAAACGTCCAAAGAAAGGAAAACGCCGATATTTTCCGTTTTCGGAACATACCTGTATTTCCCTTTCTGATTTAATACTGTTTTCTATTCTTTTTGCAAAACTCTCAGTCCGAAATCATCCGCTCAATCGTCCGTTTCATTTCATACTGTTTTGAAATCCTCTTCTGTATTGCGCCGATTGCTCATTCTGCTTCCGAGAACTTATTGCATTGCATTAATCGCTTCTGTGATCGCTGTAGCCGGAGCTGCATCGATGATCACATATTTGATGTTTCCGTTCAGCATATCCTGAACCGCAAGTGATCCGCTCTTATACGGCTGGCATGTAGCCGGAAGTCCTTCAAATCCGAAAGCTTCGTCTCCTTCGATGTAGCTTTGCGCTGTCGTTCCCTGCTGTACGCCGATCTTATCTTCTTTTTTCAGTTCGCCAAGTTTTGCCGCAACTGCATCTGCATCTTTCAGATCGTCGAATGTATCGTCATCGCTCGGAACGATCAAACGCTGTGACGCCTGATAATATGTATCTGAGAATGTCACATATTGTTTTCTTTCATCATTGACTGTAAGTCCTGCGATAGCGATATCACATTTGTGCTGTCCTACAGAAAGACATACCGCATCAAAATCCATATTCTGGATTACAAGTTCTTTTCCAAGCTTTTCCGCAAGAAGAGCTGCCAGTTCCATGTCGATTCCGACATATTTATCGCCTTTTGTATACTCAAACGGCTCAAACGCTGCATTTGTGGCAACTACAAGCTGATCTTTCGACTCGTCAAGTTTTGCGGATTCTACTGCTGCCGGCTCTCCGCCGCCGAAATACTTGTCACAGATCTCATCCAGCGTTCCGTCTTCTTTTACTTCTTTTATAAATGCGTTTACCTGTTCAACAAGTTCCGGCTGATCTTTATCAATACCGAACGCATACTCTTCATTTGTAAGATCAACGTCGATCACTTTCGCCGTTTTCGCGCTGCTTCCTTTATCTTCTTCTTTACCGTCTTCTTTGCTTCCGCAACCTGCTGCCAGTCCGGCAACAAGCGCCGCACTTAAAACTACTACTAAAAACTTTTTCATTTTCGTATTTTTCATTTTCGCACCCTCCGTTTATAATTCCATTGCTCAATGCTGAATAACCATGCATTCCATGCACTACATTCTAACACGTTCTGCATAAAAATCAAGCTCTTTTTTTAATTTTATGCATTCTGTTTCAGTTTTTATGTATATTATGCGTTACTTTATGCATAAATCTTCATTCCTTTTATACAGGTTTTTTGCAAAAATACACATTTTCGCCGAAACAAT
>ENA-OQCS01000639-OQCS01000639.1-human-gut-metagenome-genome-assembly--contig:-NODE-639-length-19564-cov-2.859701_pt1 | contig 19564 bp, 23 predicted proteins | sample MGYA00242757_ERZ504575 | MGnify/ENA primary metagenome ERZ504575 (study PRJEB26092, sample SAMD00036297) | human gut metagenome | host: Homo sapiens | study: EMG produced TPA metagenomics assembly of... | reverse complement strand
AGCAATTTTCATACTTAAATCTTCTTCTAAAGACAGTTCCATGTTTTAAATTATTTTGCTGTAGGATTTTTCCATATATAAGTTAAACAAAAAGAACAATGCTTCATTTATACTGTCTCATTGTTCTTTTTTCTATTTATGAATATTTATTTTGTTATAATACCTTCTCGTTTGGTAGCATTGTTATATTATTGGTTGTAATTCTTTTAAAATAACATTATTTAAGTATTTCTTTTAAAAAGAGTATTTGATATTTCAAATTAGGTATCTACAAAAACATATTACTTAGCGAAATCCCTGAATAGTGTTTCATTGTATCAAAAAGGCATGAATTTTTTAATTTTGAATGAACTATTTTCGTTAGATACCTGCTAATCAAGCAAAATAAGTTTATGATTTATAATCATTAACTCTAATAAAACCAATTTTTCAGGGTTTATTTTTCTAATGATTCGTTGCTTTTATAATAATTCCTTAATCCGAGCATTCATTTTATCTTATAAAACTTATTATGCTCATCAAATATTCATGTATATCAACACAATTAGCATATAAAACCCTTTTTAGCCTTATAAACCTCTAATAATATTCAAATAATCTTGTCTTTGATCAACAAACGCATAAATAACAACTTCTTTTTTTTCTTCATTAACTTTATAGAAAGCTAAATTCTTTTCTAATATCAGAACCCTGTAACCTTGTCTTTTTAACACTGTATATCTAGGCAACGTTCCAATATATGGATTATTTTCTAAAAGTAAGATAGTGTTTTCAATATAATCTAACTTTTCTAAAGCAAATTCATTCCCAAAATGATTCGCTAAATACAAAACAGTATGTCTAATTCCTTCGTCTGCCTTATCTGTTCGAATAATACTATATTTCATATTACTTACCTTTTAATATCATTCTCAAATCATCAAATGTTTCATTTATAGGAGCAACTCGTCCATTTTTTACATCATCTTCTGCTTCAGCAAGCGTTTCTAATAATTCAATATGAGCCTTCATATTTTGATATTCTTCAAAAGAAAGAGATACTGTATCTCCCTTACCATGTACAGTAATGATTACCGCTTCTTTTTCTTCTCTACATTGTTTAGAAATTTCATTATAATGATTTCTTAAATCTGCGGATGGTCTAATTGTTTCTCGTAGGTTTGCCATAAAAACCCCTCCTATACTATTATAGGCAAATTATATCATTTAATGTCTATATATTCAATGCGATATTGAGTAATAAACCTTTCTGTTTTTATTATCTTTGTTATCGATAATCTACGTTAATTATTTATTGATATTTCTTGAAGAAATAATCAAATAGTATAAAGCTTCCAATAATATTCAAAATCACAAAAACGAAATATACTTAAACATTTGATGCTTTCTTAAAATACATAATGAAACAAAGTTATTTATTAGTGTGTATCATTTATCGTTTATTAGGCTTAATAAATTTTGTTTACGATATTACATAATATGAAATCAAATTACAATAAAATTTAATGTGTGAAATGACTTTGAGAACAATAGTTAAGATTAGCAGAAATCAATGAAATTGAACCATTTGTATATCGAAAAAAACAGCACTATCTTTTTTTGTTTTACTTTTTATTTCTTAATAGTTAAACCTGTCTCTTGCTTAAATTTTCTCATTAATCATTCTAGCAAAATACCTCCGTATTCAGCAGTTAATTTTAATTTTTTAATTCCCGTCTTTAGAAGTTATCACTATATTTTTTAGAACTACATTTAAACCATTTCTTTCAATATGTCGATTTTATCGGCTTTTTTTTATACTTTTAATTTTTTTATATTATTTTTTATGTTATAATTTATATAGTGATAGTAGTGATATATTATTGGAGGTGTTTCTATGCCTTTTTTCCTTAAAAAATCTACTCTTAAAGGTCGTACCTATCTTTCCATCGTGGAAAGTTATTACTCCCCTCAAAAGCATGGTGGTGCTCATCGCACCTATAAATCACTTGCTTCTGTTGAAACTTGGAAAGCCAAAGGTATCGATGATCCTATTGCCTATTTTCAAAAAGAAGTGGATGAACTCAACAAAAATAATAAAAACAAGAATTCTCTTAAGATTTCCGATCATTCTCCTGAACTCTATCTTGGATATTTTCCATTCATATCCATGATGAATAAAATGGATATCAAAAAGTATGTCGACTATTTCAATCTGCATAATTCTTTTGAGTTTGACCTTTACGAACTTCTTTCATCTCTTATCTATGCTCGTCTTGTTAATCCATACAGTAAGCATAGAACTTTTCATGAGGTCCTTCCTCAACTAAGAGACGGCGTTCACTTTTCTTATGATCAGCTTCTTGATGGTCTTGAATTCATCGGCAATGACTACGGCAAGTTTATCGAAATCTTTAATGAACAGACAAAGAAATTCTATGATATCAATACTTCCAAGACCTACTTTGACTGCAGTAATTTTTATTTTGAAATAGACAGAGAAGATGACTTTAGAAGAAAAGGTCCTTCTAAAGAAAACAGAAAAGATCCCATTGTTGGCTTAGGACTACTTCTTGATGCAAATCAAATTCCTATTGGTATGGAACTGTTTTCTGGCAGCGAAAGTGAAAAGCCCATACTGAGAAATGTCATCAAAAAACTGAAAGCTAAAAATCAAATCACAGGGAAAACCATCCATGTTGCAGATAAAGGATTGAACTGTGCACAGAATATCGCCTTTTCCAAAGAAAACGGAGATGGCTATCTCTTCTCAAAATCAGTAAATCCTTACCTGAAAAAGAAAAGACATGGATACTGTTGGATAATGATGATTGGAAGGATGTAAGAAGCAGAGATGGCACACTGTTATACAGATATAAATCATGTGTCGAAAAATTTCCATACACTTTTGAAATAGATGGTAAAAAGAAAACCCTCTGCTTTATAGAAAAAAGACTTGTTACCTATAATCCAAAACTGGCCTCAAAGAAAAAATATGAAATAGCCAAACAGATTGAAAAAGCAAGAAACCTCTGTTACAGTCAGGCAAAACGATTAGAATATGGAGATTTAGGAAAGTATGTCGATTTCATTGATGAAGACGGAGAGAAAGCCAAGGCCTCAATAAACGAATCAATGATTGAAAAAGAGCTAAAGTTTGCAGGATACAATATGCTTGTTACTTCAGAAAAGGATATGGATGATATTGATATCTATAATACATATCACAATCTATGGAGGATAGAAGAATCCTTCAGAATAATGAAGTCTGATTTAGATGCACGCCCTGTATTTCTTCAAAAAGAAAACAGCATAAAGGGACACTTCCTGATCTGTTATCTTGCCGTACTGTTAGAAAGAATATTCCAGTTTAAGATATTGGATAATCAATACAGCACACATCAAATCATGAAATTCATTAGAAGCTTTAAGGTGGTCAAAGGTGAAAGTAAATATATCAATGTAACGGCATCAAGTGAATTTATAAAAGAATTCGAAAAGATTACAAATCTTCCACTTACAAATTACTATTTGACAGAGCGACAAATTAGACAGATATTCAATTATAAGATTTAAACGAAAAAGCAATAGAGATTCTATCTTGAATTCCTACTGCTTTTTTACTATCACTATATTTTAATGCTGGATACCAAAGTCAGGTACTATATACAAGAAAAGCACATGTAGTTTTTACAAAGGATTCCCTTATGAAGTTTTCATCCTCTTCTTCATACAGAAAATATTTATTGATAGTATCTCTTGTTTTATCAAAGATTCTTTTTCCTGTTTCAAATTGTTCTTCTAGTTCTAGAGGATTACCTTCTAATAAAGCTTTCATATGTTCTTTTCCTTCACCATCACTTAAATCTATTCCTTTTTCTTTAACAAGAGGAAGGATTTGTTCAGTCAATTCATCTAAAGACTCATCATATACCTTGACTTGTCATCTATTAACTGTCCACAGCCTGTAAAATCAGAAATATATCTGAATGAAGATAATTTAACCCAGATTATTCATGTCTGCTGTGAATTATCCGAGTTTATGTTATCAATTATCTGATTTCTTTAACAAATGATATTTCCGCTTTTCCTCATACATTTTTTCATCCATATGCATCAGGAACACTTCGGCATCATCATCAGATCCAAATTCTGCATATCCCATGGAAACACTTAGAGTGAATGGTTCTATTCCGGATTCATTGAAACGGGATAGATTATTATGAATCTCTTTCATTGTGGCCAGGACACTTTCTTCCTCAACATCTGACACTAATACAATAAACTCATCTCCCGCATACCGGATTGCCATACCGCAGCCGGTATAGATCTAAAAAGTATATTTCCCAACGTAGAGATAGCCTTATCTCCCATACTATGGCCAAAATTATCATTAATATATTTAAAGTCATTTACATCCATCATGATTCCATATAAAGACTTACATTTCGTAAATTTCCTTTCAGAAAGCACTGCATTAAGATATCTCCGATTATATAATCCGGAAAGTTCATCCATATATAAATTTTCGGCATATGTCTGCATCTGCACAAATATCAATGCGATTGCAACTAACACCCATGACGATGTGATTCCGTAAAAAAGGAACTGGATAAGCACGCCTGCAAAACAGGGACCGACGAAATATATCACGGGAAAGAAATTCACATTAACTCCCTGCTTTTTGGAATGATACACCAGATAGATGCTGTAAGCAAAATATAATATAAGTGAGATATATCCTACCAGTGAACCGGCAGTTCGCTGATATACATTCTCCTTAGATATTTTAAACATAATCCTGTTCCGGGCAGATTATATAAAACCATAATTACTTCTACGATCCAAGGAAACATTACAACTCTTACTTTTTTGAATATTCTTTTATAATTTCGGTAAATGCGTAATTCTACATACAGACACCAAAGCAGACCTACGCTGACGGTACCTATAAAACATATACTGTTGGAGATATAATTAATCTGTCTACAGCCAGTAAATTGATTTCCATCTACCAGAAAAGCAATTGTCTCAGACAATGCCCCTGCTAAGTTCACTATTGCCATTCCGTCATATAGTTTGTCTTCCTCATGGAGACTTTCTCTGTTCTTACGTCTGCAAAGCAAAAGAAACCACATCATTAGCACAGTCAATCCGTTTGCCATCAATATTTCTTCTATAACTATCATTTCTATTACCTTCCTATCACCATGTTTTTCTATTATATCTCCGTGCTTCCTTCAAAACAATACATATCCTGGATTATTCATACTTTTACGCGAAAGAAGAATGAACACTGCCATCGTTGAAAACAGAAATAAGACTATCAAACTTATCAAACATGCTTCAAATGGCTATCTGAACTGGGAAAGATTCCGTAATCGTATTCTCTACACTTTAAATGATGATACGACATACTGTTTTACATGTATCAGAAAGGACAGAAATTAAAATGAAAAAAGTATTTACACTTGTTATTGATGAAGATAATGAACCAATTATTGTCGAAGAAGATGTAATTTTAGAAGATATTCTTAATAGTCTGGCATCGATTTCTAACCGAATAGATGATAAACAGCTGGCTCTAATAAAAAATGATGATGTTGATACATCATCAGATTTAGATATTTCCAAAATTGACTTCTAATGTATAAATAAACGTGGGGCAAATTTTGCCCCACATCATTTGATAATTAAAATATGAAAAACCCTCGTTATTTTAAATTACCCAAATAAAAAGGAGGAAAACCAGGACCAGACATCATCCTAATTTTCCTCTTAAAAAAGCACTGAATATTTTAGAGGCAATACTGATTCCACATCAATATCCCCCTTAATAATTTAGAGCGAATTTCGCTAAAGCACTCGATTATTTAGAGCGCCTATATAACAGTTCACTTTCTTAGACATGCAAATGCAACATTATTATTAAACAGTGGTGTTGATTTAAAAATAGTTTCCGCTCATTTAGGACATAATGATATAAAGACAACAGCTAATATTTATGCTGATGTTTTGAAATCTCAGCAACAAAAAGTAGCTCAAATCATTGAATTTAACTTGGAAAATGATTAAATAAGCGATTTTAAGCGACAAATAAGCGATAAATAGAAGATTTATTTAAAAAACGTTGATATAATCAACGTTTTTTACTTGTTATTTTATTCGACACCAATAATAAATGAATAAACAGGTTGTTTCCCTTCGATAATATCTACTTCTGCATCAAAGTTATCTTCAATGTAGCTTTCGATTTCTTCTACTTCTTCATCAACAACATCTTCACCAACAAGTAAAGTAATTAATTCAGAATCTTCATCTACTAGTTTTTCTAAACATACTTTTAAAGCATCTAATTTATTTGGTTTACATGCAACGATATCTTTTTCGACTAAACCATGTAGTCATTTGCTTTAATTTCAACACCATCGATGTTTGTATCTTTAATCGCAAATGTTACTTGTCCAGTTTTAACATTAGCAACAGCATCTTCCATTTCAGCAATATTATCTTCCAATGAAACTTCTGGATTATACATAACACATGCTGATAATCCTTGAGGAATTGTTTTTGTTGGAATAACAATAACATTGACTTCTCCTTCTAAGATTGTAGCTGTTTGTTGAGCAGTCATTACAATATTAGAGTTATTTGGTAAGATAATAACATTTTTAGCGTTTACTTCTTTAACAGCTGCAACCATATCTTCAGTAGATGGATTCATTGTTTGTCCACCACTTACAACATAATCACAATGTAATTCTAAGAATGCATCTTCTACACCTTGTCCAGCACAAACAGAAATAATAGCTGTTTCTTTAGCTTCACGTTTTTGAGGTTTGCTATCATCAACACCTACAATACTTCCTTGACTTGCTGCAGCATTTTGTAAGTTATTTGCTTGTTCTTGCATATTTTCAATTTTTAACTTCACAAATTCACCAAATCTTTGCGCTAAGTTTAAGGCTTCTCCTGGTTTCAATGTATGTACGTGTACTTTAACGATATCTTCATCTTGTACAACCACAATACTATTTCCAGGAATTCTTTCTAATTCTTTCTTTAATTGGTTTTCTGAGAATTTATCAATTAATGAAGGTTCAAGACGAACAATAAATTCTGTACAGTATCCATATCCTTCTTCACCAGATTCTAATTCAGTTCCTGCATTTACTTGACCTTCTGATTTAATATCAACAAAATCAACACGGTCTCCTGTTAAAGCAGCCATAAATCCAGTTAAAACTAATAATAAACCTGCTCCACCACTATCAACAACACCTACTTCTTTTAATACCGGAAGTAATTCAGGTGTTCTTTCTAATGAATTTTCTGCTTCTTTTACAAAATAAGAGAAAACATCTTCAATTTCCATACCTGGTTGAGTATATTCAACGATCTTTTCACTTGCTTCTCTAATAACAGTTAAAATAGTTCCTTCAACAGGTCTCATAACAGCTTTATAAGCAACTTCTGCCCCACTTTTCCAAGCATTGGCAAAAGCAACAGCATCAACGCTTTCATGACCTTCTAATCCCATTGCAAATCCTCTAAAGATTTGTGATAAGATAACACCTGAGTTACCACGTGCTCCCATTAATAAACCTTTAGATAATTTTTTAGCAATATCATAAATATTGTCACTATCCATATCTTTGATTTCTGCTGCTCCAGCATTAAAAGTCATAGACATGTTTGTTCCAGTATCCCCATCAGGTACAGGGAATACATTTAAAGCATCTATTTCAGGATGATTATTATGAAGAGTATTCGCACCACATAAAACCATCTCTTTAAATAGCTTTCCTGTAAGTATTTGCATATTTTTCCTCCACTAATCGATATTACGAAGTCCTTGAACATAAACATTAACTGCCTCAACTTTGACATCTAATGTTGATTCAACAACGTATTTCACTTCTTTTGAACTTCAACTAAAATTTCATTAATTTTAATTCCATACCCTAAAATGATATATAAATCTAAAATTAAACCAGTTTCTCCATCACTCGCAATAATTCCTTTAGAATAATTTTCTTTCTTTAATAATTCATAAAATCCATCTTTTAATTTCTTTTGGCTAGCATACCTACTACACCATAACATTCAGTAGCAGCTCCACCAGCTACAGTAGAAACTACATCTAAAGAAATATTTACTGATCCTAAATTTGTATTTTTTTCAATCATCAAGTTATCCTCCTTAAAATGATTTCATGTTCAAACATAATTATAACCTTAAAAATATAATATTTACAAATTATAATCACTCTTTTAGTTATCTTTCCAACCACAAGCCATCATATCACATATTATTAAAAAAAATACAAATTAACTCATTTTTATCATTATATAAAGTATTTATAATCACAAATATTGATAAAAACAGCTTTTTTGTAAAAAAATGTTTGCATTATATTATAAATAATGTTAATATAACACAGTACGTAGAACAACTACTAAAGGAGGGAAAGAACATGTCAAGAAAATGCCAAATCAGTGGTAGAGGTCCATTATCAGGAAACACTCGTTCTCATGCGTTAAACTCAAGTAGAAGAAAATGGAATGTTAACTTACAAAAAGCTACTATTTTAGTAGATGGTAAACCTACAAAAGTTAGAATTTCTGCTAAAGAGTTAAGAACATTAAGAAAAGCTGGATAATAGATGAAAACAGTACTTTGTACTGTTTTTTTATTTTGTCTATAAAACAAAAATGGTTTCAATCAAATGAAACCATTTTTATTTTATCTTTTAAATCCTTTCTTAAATGATTCAAAGATAGATTCTTTTTTACTTAATTTTTGTAATTGTTCATACAATGATTTTTCTTTACTAGAAAGTTTTGTAGGAATTTTAACTTCAACCTTAACCATTTGATCTCCGTATCCATTTCCTCTTAAATCTTTAACACCTTTACCTTTTAATCTTAAAGTTGTTCCAGATTGTGTTCCTGCAGGAATTTTAACTTTCACGTCACCTTGTACTGTTGGTACATCTACCTCACATCCTAAAGTTGCATCAACTGAACTAATAGGAATTGTAACATAAATATTACGTCCTTCACGAATAAAGTGTGTATTGTTTCTTACACGGATTTCTACAAATAAGTCACCATTAGATCCACCATTAGATCCTCTTCCACCTTTACCAGCAACACGTAATTGTTGACCATCATTGATACCAGCAGGGATATCTAATTGAACAGTAACTGTTTTTGTAATATATCCTTTACCATGACAGTCAGGACATTTAACTTTAATTTCTTTACCAGTACCATTACAATGTGGACATGTTGTTTGTGTTACAAATGTACCAAATGGAGATTGTTGTTGTTTAGAAACAGTTCCTGTACCATTACAATGCGAACATGTTTGTACATCGTTTGGTGTTTTTGCACCACTACCATGACAATGAGGACATTCTGCATCATAAGTTACTTTAATATCTTTTTTAACACCATTGATTGCATCCATGAAATCAATTTCTAGACGCATTAAATGATCATCACCACGACGTGGTCCATTTTGTCTTTGACGACGACTTCCCCCGCCACCAAAGAATGATCCAAAAATATCTCCTAAATCGACATCTTCAAAACCAAATCCACCAAAGCCACCGGCTCCAGCACCACCTGCACCTTGTTCAAAGGCTGCATGTCCATAACGATCATAAGCCGCTCTTTTATTATCATCAGATAAAACTTCGTAAGCTTCTTGAACTTCTTTAAATTTTTCTTCTGCATCAGGTTCTTTACAGATATCGGGATGATATTGTTTTGCTTTTTTACGGTATGCACGTTTTATTTCATCAGCGTTTGCTGTTTTTGAAATCCCTAAGACTTCATAAAAATCTCTTTTACTTGCCATAAAATCATCCTTTCTATAATACTTTTAAAAAACCAAGGAAGAACCTTGTTTTTAAGTAATTAGTTCTTTTCTTCGAAATCAGCATCAACAACATTATCATCATTGTTATTTGATGTTGTTTGTCCAGCTCCACCATTAGGGTTTGCTTGTTGTTGTTGATAAGCATATGATGCCATTTGTTGAGCCATTTGTTCTAATTCTGACATTTTAGCTTCAAGAGTAGCCATATCATTATTATCTAAAGCAGTTTTTAATTCAGTTTTTAATTGTTCTGCTTGTTGTTTTTGATTAGCATCAATCTTATCACCTTGTTCAGCTAAAGCTTTATCAATTTCATTGATCATTTGTTCAGCTTTATTTCTTGTTTCGATATCTTTACGTTTCTTTTCATCTTCAGCTTTATTAGCTTCAGCTTCTTTTACCATACGATCGATTTCTTCATCAGATAATCCTGTAGAGTTTTGAATAACGATTGATTGTTCTTTTTGAGTTTTTAAATCTTTAGCTTTAACATTTACGATACCGTTAACGTCAATTGAGAAAGTAACTTCGATTTGAGGTACTCCTCTTGGAGCTGGTTCGATACCATCTAATTTGAATAAACCTAATTGTTTATTATCTCTAGCCATTGATCTTTCACCTTGTAATACGTTGATATCAACAGCTGGTTGATTATCAGCAGCAGTAGAGAATACTTGTGATTTAGTAGTTGGAATTGTAGTATTTCTTTCAATCAATACTGTCATAACTCCACCCATTGTTTCGATACCTAATGAAAGTGGTGTAACATCTAATAATAAGACATCTTTAACGTCACCAGCGATAACTCCACCTTGGATAGCAGCACCCATAGATACAACTTCATCTGGGTTTACTGATTTGTTAGGTTCTTTTCCAAGTAAACGTTTAACAGATTCTTGAACAGCAGGAATACGAGTAGATCCACCAACTAATAATACTTGATCGATTTCACTTGGTTGCATTCCAGCATCACTTAATGCTTGTCTAACTGGTCCTTCAGTAGCTACAACTAAGTCTCTTGTAATTTCATCAAATTTAGCTCTTGTTAATGATAATTCTAAGTGTAATGGTCCAGCAGCACCAGCTGAGATGAATGGTAATGAAATTTGAGTTTGCATTACACCAGATAAGTCTTTTTTAGCTTTTTCTGCAGCTTCTTTAATACGTTGCATTGCCATTTTATCGTTAGATAAATCAATTCCGTTTTCTTTTTTGAATTCATCTACGATGTAGTCCATGATTTTCTTATCGAAATCATCCCCACCTAATTTATTGTTACCAGCAGTAGCTAATACTTCAAATGTACCATCAGCTAAGTCTAAGATAGATACGTCGAAAGTACCACCACCTAAGTCATAAACTAATACTTTTTGTTCTTGGTCTAATTTATCAAGACCGAATGCTAATGCTGCAGCAGTTGGTTCGTTGATGATACGTTCAACATCTAAACCAGCGATTTTACCAGCATCTTTTGTTGCTTGTCTTTGAGCATCATTGAAATATGCAGGTACAGTGATAACTGCTTTTGTTACTGTTTCACCTAAATAAGCTTCAGCAGTTGCTTTTAAGTTTTGTAAGATCATTGCTGAAATTTCTTGTGGTGTATAAGATTTACCATTTACGTTTTCTTTATGATCAGTACCCATATAACGTTTAACCGACATTACTGTATCAGGGTTTGTTACTGCTTGTCTTTTTGCAGCTTCCCCAACAATAATTTCACCATTTTTGAAAGATACAACTGAAGGAGTTGTACGATTTCCTTCTGGGTTTGCAATTACTTTTACTTCATTGTTTTCTAACACACTTACACATGAGTTTGTAGTTCCTAAGTCAATACCAATAATTTTTGCCATAATATAAATCCTCCTATTTTATTCACTTACTTTACTAAAGATGCACGAATAACGCGATCTTTTAACATATAACCTTTTTGTAACTCTTCAACAACCATACCAGGTTTAAAGTTTTCATCACTTACAGTCATTACTGCTTGATGGAAGTTAGGATCAAATTCTTTACCTTCAGCTTCAATCACTTTAACTCCTTGGTTTTCTAATAATGTCATGATTTGTTTATAAATCATTTCATATCCTTTTAAGAAGTTTGCCACTTCTTCACTTGGATTTTCAATTGCTAATGATCTTTCAAAGTTATCAACGATTGGTAACATTTGTTCAATAAAACCTTGCATCATGAACTTTAAGTTATTTGCATGTTCATTTTGCATACGTCTTTTAATGTTTTCCATATCCGCAAACACTTTATAATAATCATTTTTCCATTTATCAACTTCATCTTGAAGAATTTTAATTTGATCTTCTTGATCAACTTTTCCTCTTCAACAACTTCAGCCTCAGCTTCTTTGTTTTCTTCAACTTCTTCAGTTACTTCTTTTTCAACTTTAGTTTCCTCAGCCAATTTGTTCACCTCTATTTCTCATCTTGTTTATCTTCTAAACAAGCCTTTTCAATATTTTCAGATATATACTCTACTAATGCCACTACTTTTTCATAAGGCATTCTTGTTGGACCAATTACCGAAATAGAACCTTTTGATGTTTCCCCTGTTTTAAATGAAGCAGAGATCACTGAAACATCATTCATTTTTCCTAGAGGTGTTTCATTTCCAATATTGATTTGAATACCATCCTCACTCGATAATGGTAGAGTTTTCCACACTTTTGAATTTTCAAAAGCACTTACAAGTCTTCTTAATTTATCCACATCATTAAATTCTGGTTGATAGAGAATATTTTCTTTTCCAGAAAAATAAACACTATTTGAAGCAAATTTAACGAATGCTTCCAAAAACGCATTAAATAATTCTTCATGTTGCTTCACTTGCGTTGTAAGAATTGGTCGAACATCTCGTTCTAAACGAAATGCCACTTCACTGATAGGTGTTCCTATCAATAATTCATTCATCACATTAACACAACTTAATAAATCTTCCATTTCTACATCACTTGAAAATTGGAAAACTTTATTTTCAACATGACCTTGACTTGTAATGATAATTGCTGTTACACGTCCATCATCCAAAGGAACAACAGAGATGCGTTGCAACATATCATCTGAAGCATTTCCTAATGCAACACTTGTAAGATGAGTTAATTCACTCAACATGTTACAACTTTCATGCACCATCTCATTTAAATTTCGACGATGCTTATTAATAATTGTAGCAACTTGATTTTTTGTTCCTTCATCCAAATCAACTTTTCCTAAATTATGAACATAGAAACGATAGCCTTCTTTAGAAGGTACTCTTCCAGAAGAAATATGTGTTTTTTCTAGATAACCATATTCTAGAAAATTCATTTCATTACGAATCGTTGCACTTGAATAAGGAAGTTGATATTTTACCATCAATGCCTTGGATCCAACCGGTTCAGCATTTTCAATAAACTCTTCAACTATACATTTAAATATCAGCATTTGTCTTGCTGTTAACATCAAGTTCACCACCTTTAGCACTCCTATTTCTCTTGTGCTAAATACATTATACATTTTATTTTAGCACTGTCAATAACTTGGTGCTAAAAATCAAAAAAATCGTAAAATAAAGAACCTCTGTCTACTTAACAGAGGCCCTTAACTTTCAACCCATTTAATACTTACATCTTTACCATGATGGGCAAGTCCAATATAAATGACTTTTCCTTTTAATCCATAATCATATTTATTATCCTTGATTTGTTGAATAGCTTTATTAGATAATTCATCTAATGCTTTTTCAAAATCTTTTTTTATCTTCTTTTAGATATTTGAATTCTAAGACGAATGATGTTTTCTTTTCATCTTTGGCTTTTAAGATGAGATCATCTCTTCCTTTTCCTACTTCTCTATTAGAAATGATCTCATAATCTTTATTTAAACATAAACACATTCCTAGCATCATCATATGATAACTGTTTTCTTTCTGTAAATCATGATAACTTGGTACCATTAAGATTTCTTGATAGCTTTCTAAAAATGTTTCTTGATCTTCTTTGGTTAGACTTTCAGTTACTGTATCTAATGTTCCACTGCTTAATCCTAACTGATATTCTGTCAATTTTATAAATTCCTGTTTCACTTCTTTATTTGGTATTTCTATACGATATTTGCCTTTTAAAAGATCTATTTCTTTTGTAACTGTAAGATACCCTGCATTGACAAACAATCCCCATAAAGTTGAATTATCTGCTTCTTCAAAGAAACTTGTCTGCATTGAAACATAGGTATCAAGTTTACCATCTTTAATGAGTTTATCGTATTGATTTTTAAATGTATAGTTTGCTTGTTTCAAAGCTGTCTTGATCATACTGTTGGCACTGGTATTGACCCAATAAGATGTCAATTCTTTTGTATCAACATAATTTAATAATGACCATGGATTATAGATATCTCGATTGCCTATATGATAGCCATCATACATCTCTTTGACTTTATTATTTAATTCTAATCCATAGTATTCTAGTAATTCTTTTGTTTCATCACTGTCAAAGCCAAAATAAGCAGCATAACGTTGATCCGTTACATCACAAACAACAAGATTATTTAAATCACTGAAGATATTTTCTTTAGCTACTCTTTGAATACCTGTAATAAAGGCATACTTTAAACTGTTCGATGTTTTAAGAGAATTATGAAGCAAACCTGATAATCCTCCTCTTACTTCTTCATAGAAACCTTTTGTATGTGCTTCTATAAAAGGTGTATCATATTCATCAATAAAGACCATGACTTCCTTATGATAGTAATCTTGTAATTTATCCATTAAAAAAGCTATCGCATCATTTATTCCTACAAGACTTCCATCTTCTGTTTGTGTTAATATTTTTAATAGGGATTGATATATTGGTAAATCAAACTCATCTAAACCTTTAAAGATATATTTATATTTTTTCCATTGCTTTAATATTTGCATCTTTATTGTGGAAACAACCGCTACTTTATCTCTTTTTGCATCCGCAAAAGAGATAAAGATCGTTGGATATTGATTTATTTCACTTACATAAGGTGTATCCATGATTTTAGTACCTTTAAAGATTTCTTTAGAATCTTTCGTGATATCAAAGAATTCTGACATCATTGACATATTAATTGTTTTTCCAAATCTTCTAGGTCTTGTAACAAGTGTTACTTCTGATCCTCTTTCTAAAAAATCTTTAATCATTAACGTTTTATCAACAAAGTAGTAATTTTCTTCTTTAAGCTTACTAAAACTTTTTATTCCTGTTGGTATTTTCTTCATGTTCATCACCTCTTTGTTTTATTATAAACCATTTATTATCCGTATACCACTTTACATAAAATCAATTAATATATCATTTAAAACATACTGACCTTCTTGAGTTGCTTTTAAATAATCATTTTCAATCATCAATCTACCCTTTTCTATATTTCTAGTAATCGCTTCTTTATATAGAATACGGGCATCTTCTTGATATCTTTCTTTAAATTTATTTAAATCTAGCCCTTCTTTTAAACGAAGTGACATCATTATTTGATTAAACATTGTTTCTTCTTTTGTTTCATCAATTGTTGTTGTTTTAAAATCACCATTTAAATATTTAGTAAGTGATCGACTATGTTCTATAATTTGTCCATCAATTTTGCTACAAGCACCTAATCCTATTCCATAATAATTATTATAGTACCAATACATAAGATTATGTTTCGATTGATATCCTTGTTTAGCATAATTAGAAATTTCATATTTTTCAAAACCTATTTTTTCTAATTCTTGATCAATGAATAATGTTAATTGATATTCGCTTTCTTCATCTAAAGGCTGATAATTTTTATATTTTAAAATCGTTCCTTCTTCTAAAATCAAAGAATAATAAGAAACATGTTGCAAATCTAAAGATTTTAAAATTTCTATATCCTTTTGAATATCTTCTTTTGTTTGTTTTGGTAAACCATACATCAATCAATTGAGATATTATCAAAACCTATTTCTTTAGCATATTTAATAATATTTTTTACTTGGATTGTATTATGATGACGCTTCTATTTCTTTTAATAAATGATCTTGAAAACGTTTGTACACCAATACTTAAACGATTAATACCACCTTTTTTTAAAATCTTTAACTTATAATAATCCATTGACTCTGGATTAACTTCCATACAATATTCTTCCACTTCTAAACTATAGGGTTTTAACATTGACATTAATTTTTCTAATTGTTCATCATTTAAAGCACTAGGGGTTCCCCCTCCAATATAAATCGTTTTTAAATGATGTTGCTCTATTTGTGATAATTCTTCATTTAATCTTTGTAAATAGAGATCACTTTGTTTTTGATCATAATAGACCTTGCAAAAATCACAATAACTACAAATAGATTCACAAAAAGGAATGTGTACATATAAACTTCTAGTCTCCATCTTTTAAACCAAATTCCTTTGCTAGTCCACCTAAAGAAGTTTCCTTATAAGCACTATTTAAATCTTTTCCAGTTTCTTTCATAACATTCACAATTGAATCAAATGAAACTTTGTTCTTTCTTAAATAACCTAATTGTTTAGCATAACTTGCTGCATCGATTGCACGTAAAGCTCCAAAACCATTTCTTTCAATACAAGGAATTTGGACATAACCACCGACAGGATCACATGTCAGTCCTAAATTATGTTCAAGTCCCATCTCGGCAGCATATTCGATTAAAGAATTGTTAAGTTCTAAAATCCAACCATAGGCTGCTGCAGCCATTGCACAAGCACTGCCAACTTCTGCTTGACATCCGCCATCAGCCCCTGAAATTGTCGCATTATGTTTAATGATATTTCCAAATAAACCAGCAACCGCTAAAGCTTTGATCAATTCTTTACGAGGAATTTCTAATTGCTTATAACAATAAAATAAAACGGCTGGCAAAATTCCACTTGCTCCACATGTTGGCGCAGTAACAATTTTATTACCACAGGCATTTTCCTCAGAAACAGCATAAGCATAGCTTGAAACAAGCAATCTTTCTCGATCACTTTCTCTTCGCGTATTGATTGCTTGTTGATACATACTTTAGCAACTCTTTTTAGTTGTAACCTTCCAGGAATCACTCCTTCATGATGTAAGCCATTTTGTACACAGGTAAACATACTATCTAACACTTCAAACAAGTAGGCCTTAAAATGTTCATCTTCATAATTTAAAACATAATCATAGAAGGAAATACCATTGTCTTCAATATATTGAATAATTTCTTTAAGATTTTTATGAGGATAGATTTGTTTTGTTTGTTGCAACTTACTTCCTTCATATTCAACAGTTCCTCCACCTATAGAATAAGCAGTAATTGTATCAAGAATTTTTTCATCTTGGTACACATAAAATTTCATGCCATTTGGATGATAAGGTAAACGATCACTTTTAAAACGAACAATCGTTTGCTTGCCCAATGTTTGTTTAATAATATACTCTGTTAAATGACCTTTTCCAGTTAAGGCAAGCGACCCATATAATTCAACTTCGAAACGTGAAGCATTTGGATACTGTTCTTTTATTTTAGAAGCTGCTCTTTGCGGACCCATTGTATGTGAAGAGGATGGTCCAAATCCTATCTTAAACAATTCTCTTAATGATTCCATAATTTCTCCTATATTCTTAACATAAATAATTCTAAGCCTAATTTTTTATCTATTTGTCCCGTCTTAATTTTAACATCCAATAAAGATAATTCATTTAAACATCTAAGTAGTTCATCTATTTGAAAAAATTGGCCTTCTTTTCTTACATATTTCAAACGAAAAGGATTAACTGCCAACATTTTAGCAATTTCTTGATCAGTATACCCTTTTCTATCTAATAATTTTACTTGATAAATCAACCGCATAGAATTAGCTACCAAAACAATCAATTTAACTGGTTCTTCATTAATTGTCATTAAATCTTTATAAATAGACATCATCTTTTGTTTATCTTTACTTAAAATAGCTGTTGTTAAATCAAAAACATTTTCATCCAAGGGACGACTGACAAGTTCTTCAACACAATGAATATCAATATGCTGTGTATATAAACAAAGCTTTTCTACTTCACTAGCAATATCCATTAAATTTGTTCCTTTTCTACTTAAAAGTAACTCTAAAGCATCATCATCAATAGTACAATTTCTTTTTTTAACAGCCTGTCTGGCTGTATCAGAAACTTTATAATAATTTAAAGGATTGATTTCATAAAACTGTGCTTCTTTTCTTAACATCTTGACAACTTTTTTCTTTCATCAAAATTCTTTCATCATTAAAATAACAAGATGCACTGTTTTATCTAAATAAGGTAAACATTGCATAAAATAATCTATATCATGATTATCTTTTTTTATTTTTTGGTTGTTAGAAAATCTGCTTTTTTAATAACAATCATTTTTTCATCACTTAAAAAGGAGGTGTCATTACATCTTCTAAAACAACTTTCATTCCCTCTTTAGAAACATCATAAACTGTATAATTCATCTGTTCTTGATTACAATGATGATCTTTTTTTAACTTATCTAAACGTTGATCCATCAGTAATCTCTCTGTTCCATATAATACATATAACATATCATCACCATAGCTATTATAAACTAAAAACCACTTGAAGTCATGACATAATTCTTACCTCCATAATAAACAATCTTAACCATTCCTTGAAAATCACTGCGATAAATTTTCACCCCATATGCTTCTAATCTTTTTAATGTTAAATAAGATGGATGTCTATAACGATTATTCTTTCCTACAGAAATAAGTGCTACTTTAGGATCAATCATTTTTAAACAAATCTTCACTTGAAGAACTGCTACTTCCATGATGTGCCACTTTTTAAACGTCGACATCTAAATGATGATATGTCTGATATAAATCACTTTCCACCTCTTTAGAAATATCACCTGTAAATAAATAATTTAAACGGTTGATAGTCACGTAAATAATAGAAGAGCGATCATTGAATTTGTATAATATTTATCTAAAGCTAAATTTTAAAAACTAAATCACCAATTTTCTTTTTTTTAAAATCATAGAGAACCTTTTTAACTTTAAAATGTTCTTTCAAAGACGCTAATGCTCCACAATGATCATAGTCTTCATGCGAAATAAAAACGGCATCCAAATAAAAAACACCCTGACTTTGTAAATAAGGAATCAACCGAGAAGTCGCAAGATCATTCTTTTGTAATCCCCCAGTATCAATCAATACATTTCCTCTAGCATAAGGCTGTTGAATAAAAAAACAATCCCCTTGACCCACATCAATCATCACAACTTGTCCTTTCATGTTGTAATAAGGATAAAAATAAAAAGCAAGTAACACACTTAATAATAAACATACTTCTTGGGTTACTTTTCTATTGACATTCAATTTATAAATCCCTTTTAAAATAAAGATAATAATAAACACCTATAAAAAATAAAGTCGGTTGACTAAAAGGCAATGTAAAAGAAAAATCACAAATAAAATAACAATCATTTTTAATAACAATTCATATTCTAAAGATAAAAAGGTAAAACATATTTCCAAGTAATAAATAATAAAGCATACTTTTATAAATCATTTCTATATAAGGCATTAGAAGAATACCTATTAAAAAAGAAAACACCGGTAAAACATGTTGAATAGAAATAATAATGGGAATTGAACCTAAAATAATAATATTCCTGCTTTTGGTTTGTAAAGTAAATAAAAAAATAATCAAATAAGAAAAAATAAAAAGATAAATTATA
>ENA-OQCS01000638-OQCS01000638.1-human-gut-metagenome-genome-assembly--contig:-NODE-638-length-19574-cov-1.769167_pt1 | contig 19574 bp, 26 predicted proteins | sample MGYA00242757_ERZ504575 | MGnify/ENA primary metagenome ERZ504575 (study PRJEB26092, sample SAMD00036297) | human gut metagenome | host: Homo sapiens | study: EMG produced TPA metagenomics assembly of... | reverse complement strand
CAGCAGCTTTTCGGTAAGGGTTGTTTTACCTGCGTCAGGGTGAGAAATAATAGCGAAGGTACGGCGTTTCTTAATTTTATCCATCAATTCTGTCATTATATATATGCTCTCCTATTTCTTTAAATTTTTGGTAATCCTGGCAATTTCATCCTCATCGGAAACCAGCTCGTCTACTGCCGGATAATCAGCGTTCTGCTCCTCGTACAGCTTGTAGGCATCAAGAATCTGCATTTTGATGTAGTCGGGAACAGGGATTTCCGTCTGCAGCTCACCGCGCATGGTTACGCGGAAGGCAACGTTCTCGTAGCGTTCACCGCTGTAGGTTTCGCAGGTGAAGGAAGTACGCATGAATTCATCCTTAAAGGTGCAGTCCTTCAGGATGTGCGCCTTGCGCTCCTTATCCCAGGCTGCATAAATTTTATACAGCTCCTGCTGTGCCTCCACCGGCACGTCCTCGCCCAGGACAACGGTTTCGGTTTCATCTATCGGCGTGCAGTCCATGTTGTTGTAGACTGTGCCGTCCTCCAGCTCCAGGTCAACTGTCAGCACATAATCAATCTCATGAAAGCTGGCTGTTTTAATCTGCCATTCTGCTGCCAGCGGGCAATACATTCCGGGCAGATAAATTTGGTATCGCGAATGCTGTTGTTCATGTAATTATCACGATAATACAATTTTTCTCCGGGCACAAAATGTTCGCCGCATTCACTGCAGACGAATTCCAAGGTACGAATCATCGGTCAAAACCTCCCAATATAATATGAAAAAGCCCTTACTTCGAATGCAAGGCGCTCTGCTATAACAGTAATCAGTAATGCCGTGGCTGTCGGGAAGCTATATTCCCAAGCTGTAAGCCTTCGTCCTGATGTTTTGCAGCTTTTGCTGTCAATTACTGTTCAAATTGCTTTGTTATGCCGTCAGCAGCAGTTTTATTTACCTCTGCTGCCCGGCAGCTGCGCAAAATATATTTACACGTTCTATATTATAACATATCAGATTGTTTTTCCCTAACAATTTTTCTTTAAAATGAGGGTTGTTGGGGACGTATCGCAAAGCGAATTGTATAAAATGCTTACTTCTCACATTTTTATAAGATTTTTTGTGTTCCGAATCACACTTTTATGTAAATTTACGCAAATAAAAAGAACCAAAATCGGTTCTAAGTTTATAAGATTAGTTTTTCCTAAGCTCATATCGAGAGCATTATTATATTTTCTCGCGTGCCCCAACTTCCTTTTAAACATGAAAAAGCCTTTACGTTAAAACGTAAAGGCTATAAGTCCGACATTGGTCGGAGCGGCGGGATTCGAACCCACGACCTCTTCCACCCCAAGGAAGCGCTCTACCAAGCTGAGCCACGCCCGAATCACAAGGAGTATTATACAGGTTTATTTGGATTTTGTCAACACTATTTTTTAAAATATTTTAACTTTTTTTACACCGTCTGTATCCAGGTCCAGAATATGGTAGCAGGCGTGTTCATTATTGGCCGCAAACACATCAACCATGGCTTGGCAATGCGCTCACAGTCTGCTTCCGGCGAAGCATAGGCCATCACCGTAGAGCCTGCACCGCTGATAATAGCGTTATATGCGCCTGCCTCTTTGGCAGCCGCAAAAACGTCGGGCAAGCCCGGAATCAGATGCGCACGGTACGGCTGATGCAGCTTATCCTCCAGCGCCATGCCCAGATACTCATAATTGCCGCTCAGCAGCGCACCGACAAAAGCGAAGCTCTGGAGGTGTTATATACTGCGTCCTTGTGCGGTACAGTCTTGGGAATAGCCTGACGCGCAAGCGACGTAGGCAGCTTGCTGTCGGGAACGACGGCAATGAACTTCAATGGCTTGGCAGGCAGCAGACGCAAAGAATGCGCCTTCTCCTGCTCCATATAGCTGATGGTGAAGCCGCCGTACAGCGCCGGTGCCACATTATCCGGGTGGCCTCGATTTCCGTAGCGATATCGAGAAGCTCATCCTTGGTATAATGGTCATCACACAAAGCGTTGGCTGCAAACAGACCGGCAACAATCGCACTGGAGCTGCTGCCCAGACCGCGGGACATAGGAATGCGGTTGAGCATCTTCACCTTCAGACCGATGCGTTGGCCGTCGGTTACGGCGTTCCACACGCGCAGAAAGCTGGCAAAGGCCAAATTACGGCCAAACGGCTTCAGATAATCTGCGCCCTCGCCTTCTACCTCCAGCTGGAAGCCCTTCTTATCGGTTATTTCATAGCTTACTTCGTTATACAGATTGCAGGCCAGGCCGAGGGTATCAAAGCCGGGGCCGCAGTTAGCTGAGGTTGCGGGAACCTGGATAAATACTTTTTTCATGTTGCCGCCTCTTTATGCCAAATGGCTGTCTTCTACACGAATCACACAGCTGATTGCTTCTACTACCGGCAGTACGCGCAAAATTTGCAGCGCCATCTGCAGATTAGCCTCCGAAACACTGTGAGTAATTACAACAATTTCCGCCTTGTTGCTCTTAACATCATTAGTCTGTACAACATTGCGCAGGCTCACGTTCTGTGCGCCGAAGGCTGCAGCGATAGCTGCCAGTGCGCCCGGTTTATCTGCTACCTGCAGACGGATATATGCCGGTGCGGACATCTTGTCAGGCGGACAGAGGCGTTTTTCCTCAAAGCATGTGCAGCTGATGCGTCCGGTAGACTGATGCTGCATATTGCGGGCAATATCAATAATATCGCCGCAGACAGAGCTTGCAGTCGGCAGACGACCTGCACCGAGGCCCAGGAACATTGCCTCACCGATAGCGTCACCGTTGACGAATACAGCGTTATACACGCCGTTTACGCCTGCCAGCGGATGGGAAAGCGGAATCATCGTCGGGTTAACACGCAGGCTGACACCGTTTTCCGGATCGTTCTTGCGATTGCCAGAAGCTTAACTGCGTAACCGAGGTCAGTTGCATATTTGATATCGCAGGCTTCGATGCTTTCAATGCCTTCAACCTGCACATCGTCCAGATTGAAGCGGGTATTGAAGCGATAGATGCCAGAATAACGATTTTACGCGCAGCATCCAGACCGCCTACATCGGCAGTAGGATCGGACTCTGCATAGCCCTTGGCCTGCGCTTCCTTCAGTACCTCGTCGTAATCAAGGTGTTCGTTAGCCATCTTGGACAGCATATAGTTGGTGGTGCCGTTCACGATACCATGATAGAGGTAATCTGATTGGCTGCCATACTGGTTTTCAAAGGTCCAATGATAGGAATACCGCCGCAGACGCTGGCTTCAAACATAAAGTCGCAGTTGTGCTCATGTGCCAGCGGGAACAGCTCGGCACCGAATTTGGCCAGAACGTCCTTGTTGGCAGTAACAACATGCTTGCCGTTGGCAAAGGCTCTGGCGATAAATTCCTTGGCAGGATGCTCGCGGCCCAGCAGCTCAACGATAATATCAATATCCTTATCCTCAAGCACTTCGTCAGCGTTGTCGGTGAAAATATATTTATCGCCGTATTCCTGTTTCAGGCGGTCTACATGGCGGTCAAGCACCTTGGTGATTCTTACCGGCTTTCCTACCTCTTTGGCTATTTTCTCTGCATTTTTCTCTAAAACCTTCAGCACGCCGCCACCGACAGTGCCGGCGCCCAACAGACCAACATTTACAAAATCCTTCATTTAGTACCCCTCCAATACCTAAATAAGTAATCGGTTATACCTGACCTAAAACTTCCAGACGTTTTACGCCGTCAATCATGCGCAGCTTGTCCAGCAGAGCCTCCAGTCTACCGTCAGATGCTTGGTTTCGATAGAAATAGTGGTGTTGGCAACGCCCTGCAGAGGAATGCCCTGGTTGATGGTCATGATGCTGCCGGAATCGTCGGCAACAGTATTCAGGACCTTGGACAGCACACCGGATTTGTGCTCCAGCAGTAAGGACAAGGTAATAATTTTTTCCTTGCTTGCTTCATAGAACGGGAAAACGAAATCCTTATATTTGTAATAAGCACTGCGGCTCAGGCCCATTTTTCAACTGCTTCGTTGATAGTTTTGATTTCGCCGCGTTTGAGGATTTCTTTAACCTTTATAGTTTTTTAATTGCTTCAGGAAGAATTTCTTCGCGAACCAAATAGAATGTGGATTTTTCAGACATACTAGTGTCCCCTTTCTTCATACAAAATTCTTCTAATATTATACCACTGTTCTCTTGAAAAGTACACTTGTTATTTTTGTAAATTCTGAACAAATTCAGTGTACAATATAAGTACATATGCATACAAAAAAAGCTGCCACAGGCAGGTTCCGTCACCGTGAGTAACAGAACAAGCCTGCAGCAGCTGCTGCGTAATTCTTAATTAAAATTAAGCGCGGGAAATGTAGTCGCCGGTTCTGGTATCGATAGCCAGACGTCGCCCTCGTTGATGAACAGAGGAACCTTAACAACATAGCCGGTATCCATGGTAGCGTTCTTGCTGCCGCCGGTTGCGGTATCGCCTTTGATGCCGGGTTCGGTTTCAACTACGGTCAGTTCTACAGTGTTCGGCAGGTCAACGCCCAGTACACGGTTGTCATAAATCATGATTTAACGTCCATGTTCTCTTTCAGGAAGTTCAGTGCGCTACCCAGAGTTTCTTTGCTCAGCTCGGTTTGTTCGTAGGTTTCATTATCCATGAATACATACATGCCGTCGGATTCATACAGATATTGCATTTCACGACGGTCGATGTGAGCCTTCGGCAGACGCTCGCCTGCGTTGAAGGTACGCTCAACAACAGCACCGGTGCACAGGTTACGCATTTTTGCACGTACGAAAGCAGCACCCTTACCAGGTTTTACGTGTTGGAATTCAACAACCTGCCAAGCGTCGCCATCGATAGTAACAGTTACGTTGGTTTTAAATTCGTTTGTGGAAATCATTGGAAGCCCTCCTATAAATTAAATATTAGACAATTTCAATAAGCTGCTTTTGACACCGTTCAAGCTCTTGCCCCATTCTCTGTCAAAACAACAGTATCTTCTATACGTACCCCGCCTTTACCGGGAATGTATATACCGGGTTCAATAGTGAAGATCATGCCTGTCTGCAGCACCGTAGCGCCACGCTTGTTGATCATCGGCATTTCATGGATTTCCAGGCCTACACCGTGACCTGTTCCATGCACATAATAATCGCCGTAGCCGCAGGCGGTAATGCTGTCACGCACAATAGCGTCCAGCTCTCTGCCGGTCATGCCTGCTTCGGCAGCCTTCAGGCCCTTGCGCTGTGCTTCTTCAACTATAGTATAAATTTCCTGCTGCCAGGAATTTGCCAGACCCACTACCAGGGTACGCGTCATATCGGAATGATATCCCTTATAGACAGCGCCGAAGTCAAAGGTAATAAAATCACCGACCTCGATAACCTTGTCGGATGCCATGCCATGCGGCAAAGCACTGCGTACGCCGGAGGCTACAATCGTATCAAAGGAAGTCTTTTCACTTCCCAAGGCACGCATATAGTATTCCAGACGGCCTGCCAGACTGCGCTCGGTACAGCCAGGCTTGATATCCTCCAGCAGAGTGATAAAGGCTTCGTCAGCAATACTGGCAGCCTTCAGCAGCAGGTCCAGCTCTTTTTTATCCTTAATCATACGGATATCGCTGAAATCAATACTCTGCATATAGGTTTCGCCCAAAAGCTCGTGCAGCACAGTATAATCATCATAGCTGTAATACGCTCCGTCAAAGCCTACTACCTGCGCTTGGGCATTCTTTGCCAAATCAGCGGCGGCAGCCCAGATGCTGTGCGCACCTGTCGGAGTATACTCCAGCACCTTGAAGAACTTCATTTCGTTTCTGGCCTGCTCTGTATAACGGCCATCCGTAATCAGCACGCCCTGTTGTCTGTCCAGATACAGCAGACTGGAATCTCCTGTAAAGCCGGTCAGATAACGGATTGTGGTAACATCCTTAATAATGACACTGTCTACCTGCAGCTTGGCCATATGCTCCAAAACTCTATTGATACGCGTCATGATATTACCCTCTTTCCATAAAACTGATGATAGCTATGAATCACCTAAATATTTTACCACTCATTGGCAAAACTTTCAACTATTATCTTTGCTAAGGCACTTTTTTTGTTAACTTTGTAGCATAACCAGCAAAAAAGCAGGCCGTAAGCAGCGCCCTGCAGCGTTGTCGGCCTGCCCTTTCAAAGACATACTATAAAAATTATTTACATTCGGCAGGAGCAATGCCTTCTGCGGTTTTGATGTTCTTACGTACATCGTCGCAGCATTTATGGAAGTTTGCCAGCTCCTCAGCAGTCAGAGGCAGCTCCAGCACACGCTCTGCGCCGTTTTTGCCCAACAGTACGGGAACGCCTACAAAGACATCCTTTCGCCGTATTCGCCGTCAAGCAGCATGGAAGCAGGCATAATGCGTTGCTCGTTGTTGAAAATGCAGCGTACCATACGTGCTGCGGTAGAGCAGATGCCGTATTCGGTGCAATGCTTGCCGCTGTAGGTTACCCAGCCGCCGCCGATAGCGCGTTTTTTGCAGCTCCGGTTTGTCAAAAGCAAATTTAGGATCCTCGTGCTCCAGAGAGCTTAAAGGAATGCCGTTGAAGTTTACGCAGGACCATGCAGCCATTTGGGAAGCGCCGTGCTCGCCAATCATATAAGCGCTGATGGATTGCGGAGAAACGCCGGTCTGCAGAGATAAAGCAGATACCAGACGGGAGGTATCCAGACCGGTACCGGTACCGATTACATGGCCTTTCGGCAAACCGCTTTCGCGATAAAGGATGTTGGTGATAACATCGCAAGGATTGGTGATGTTAACAATGAAGCCGTTGAAGCCGCTGGCCATAACCTTGTGGATATAACCTTTAACCTGTGCTGCGGTAAAGGTAAGCTCGTCCAAACGGTCACCGCTGGCAACCAGGTCGATATCGCCGATGCAGTTTACAATAGCATCGCAGTCGCCCAAGTCAGCGTAGGTACGCCGTTGATTTTTACATCATGCGGGCAATACAGAATTGCGTCACGCAGGTCCTGTACCTCGGCAGCCAGCTTGGATTCTTTCGGATCTACCAGCACCAGCTCGGCAGCAATGCCTGAATAGCCAGGCTGTATGCAACGTGAGCACCAACGTGACCTAAACCGATAATACCAACTTTTCTTGTTTTCATAATTAAGTTCCCCCCAAATTATTCTTTAATATTTTATTTGTCCAAAATAGGCAGCGTAGCTGACGCATGGCCCATAATGGTAATATTGTAATCCTTTTTGCCCTGCTCTGCAAGTTTTTCCTGAGCCATATCCAGGCCTCCTGCAAGGATGCACAGGGAATATGACCTGTCTTGCGGACAAAGTCGAAGTTCTCGGGACGTGTTACCAAATAAGCGGTTACATCGTTGACAATGCAGCGCGCCTTGAAGCAACAAAGGCCGGAATAGTGAAATTAGCACGGATATCCTTTTCAAACTGCTCCATATCGTTACGGCTGAAGCAATCCGTAAAGATAGCAGGCTCCTTAATATCCGGGCAGTCCAAAGTGAAAATCATGATGCCGCCGTGCTTAACCGCAAACTGTGCGTTCATGTGGCACTTGGTAGCCTGATACAGATTCAAATCCTTGGGATAACCGCCTGCGGAAGCAATTACTACATCAGCCAGCTGCTTGATGTGTACGCCTGCCATAGCCAGCAAATCCTTACAGCCTTTCTGCCATGCCTCGTACCAGTGGCCTGCAACAACCTCGCTGATTTCTCCGTCCGGAGTAAACACAGTGTTCACCAGAAAATCCGGATTCAACAGTTTGCAGGATTCATACATATCCTGATGAATGGGATTGCCCTCGAGCAGACTTGCGTCACAGGCCTTGTTGCAGCCTGCGCCTTCTACCGGAGACATAGTCATGCAATGGTTTTTCATAATGCTGTCATATGCCGCTACGCCCGGCATAACAGCCTTGCGTCCGCCGCCGAAGCCGGCAAAGGGATGCAGCGTTACAGCACCGGTCAGAATAACTCTGTCGGCATTGGCAACATATTTGCTGATAGCAACATCATTGCCGAAGGAGGTTTGCCCAAGCAGTACCATGTCCTCGCTCTTGCGGGAGTCATGCTGAACTATTTTCAGACGGCGTACCATCTCCTCGCCGCAAACGGTGATATCCTCTTCATGCGTATGACCGCGGTGGGTACCGGTAGCAACAATACAGTGATGTCCTCGTCCTTTACGCCCACACTGTTCAGCTCGGCCACAATAACCGGCAGAAATTCGGACGTGCCGCACAGACGTGTGATATCGCTGATGACAATGGTTACAGTTTCGCCTGCATGCACAATTTCTCGCAGAGGCTTGGTACCGATCGGGTTACGGATTGCTTCGGTAGTAGCGGCAACAACGTCCTCGCAGACGCTGGATTCATTGCCGTGTATATCATATATAACGCGCTCCTCGGGGAGCAGTACCTCTTCCTGTCGTTTGCCTATTGGCAGAAAGTACTTTTTTCATCGACATCCCTCCATTTGAAAAAACTAACTTTATTATACATGAAATCAGCTAAATATACAAGCTGACAGTAAAACTGTAAAGAAAATTCAGCCTTTGTCTAAAATTGTGTTATAATGTTATTATATGAAAGCGAGGTTCCCATTATGAAGAAAACTCTTATCGCCTATTTTACACGCACAGGCATTACCAAAAAACTGGCCGAAGACACCGCCAAGCAAACCGGTGCCGATCTTTTTGCTATCGAGCCGGTAAAAGAATATTCCTCCTCTTATCTTATCTGCGTAGGCCAGGCCAAGCTGGAAAACCTGCAAAACGCACGTCCTGCGATAAAGGCCAAGCCGCAGAACCTGCAGGACTATGACACCATTGTGGTGATGTTCCCTATCTGGTGGTTCACCTGCCCCAATATCATCCTCACCTTCCTGGAGGAAAACGACCTGAGCGGCAAAACAGTTATCCCTGTCTGCACCTACGGCAGCAGCGGTAAGGGCAGCAGCGAAAAGGCTATGGCGGCAGTTTGCAAGGACGCAACCTTTAAGCCCTGCATTGAAGCAACCGGCCTCAAAGATAAGGCTGTTGCAGCCATTGCCGCAGTAATCGAAGAAGCATAAGAAGCGTAAAATTAAGGCTTCCGCAGTTTGGCAACACCTTACTGCAGAAGCCTTTTGCTTTATAATTTTTCAGGATATGCTTACGGCTTTACGCATAAAATACGCTGCGTAAGATTTGTCAGCACGTTGATGGCATTAGCCAGCGCGCTGTGGTCAAAGTGCATATCACGGTCATGCAGACGCGGCTCCAGGTCGCAGCCAATGCCCAGGCTGGCAGTTTTCAGCTGCGGACGCTCCTGCTTGAAGAAGTTGAAGTCCTCGCCTACCGTAATATTGGCAGCGGGAATCAGTCCTCCCGCTCCCAGCTCTGCAGAAATTACCTCCTGCGTCAGCGCCAACAGTGATGGGTCAGCCTCCGCCGCCGGGCAGGTGCCGACAATATGACAGTCCGCCTCCGCGCCATACACCTTCGCCGTATTCACGACGATATCTTCTACCTTGCGGCGCAGCACCAACATCTCGGCGTTCGACGTACTGCGCAGGTCAAAGCCGATGCTTACCTTGTCACAGATAGCGTTAAGCGAGCCTGCGCCGCCCATAAAGCGGGTAGTCTTGATGCTGCCGCCCAAAAGCGGGTTGCTGTGCAGTGCGTTGATGGCATTCACAATAGCGGTACCGGCATCAATAGCGTTCACGCCCAGATGCGGCTGGGAGCCATGCGCTGCCAACCCACGGATTTCGCCTTCCATCAGGGTGCAGGCCGTCCAATTGATCTGCGCTATAATCTGACCACTGCGTGCCATATCCTTCGGCATTACATGATAACCCAAAGCGTACTGCACATCATCAAGTGCGCCTGCCTCCAGCATTGCCAATGCGCCTCTGCCGATTTCCTCCGCAGGCTGGCAAAGAATCTTCACGCGGCCGCAGGCGAGGCCCTGCTCTTGCAGCAGCTTGGCTACGCCCAAAGCGATAGTCATATGCGCATCATGACCGCAGGCGTGAATAGGCGCCAGCGAACCGTCCTCGTTTTTAAAGAGCAGGCAATCCATATCGGTGCGCACTGCTACCGTAGGTCCCGGCTTGCCGCTGTCGAGCACAGCGGTAAGTGCTGTAGTATTGCCAACGTTTTCTGTTACGTCGTAACCTAGCTTACGCAAAAAATCTGCCAGAAAGGCTGCCGTCCTAACTTCCTTGAAGCAGGCTCAGCCAGAGCATGCAGCTTGGGCCATACTTCATTAATATATGCTTGAATATCCATAAAATTACCACCTTTGCATAGACAAAAGGCCAACGGCAAAGCTCCCGCAGGAGTTTTGCACGTTGACCATGAGCTCATTATTTGTTATCCCAGCCTAAGTATACAGAACCGGGGAATTTCTTCTCGATGAATTCTGCATTTTCCTTAGATTGATATGCTTCCTGGAAAATCTTCAGACGCGGATCGTTCATGTCCTTTTCCTGTACAGCAACAATGTTTACATACAGAGAATCCTTGGTTTCACGCAGGATAGGATCCTTGGCAGGGTCCAGGCCGGCGCTGATAGCGTAGGTAGTGTTGATAGCTGCGCAGGTCAGATCATCCAGACTGCGGGGAATTGCTGCAGCCTCCAGCTCGATAATTTCGAAATGATGCGGATTTTCGGTGATATCCTTAACGCTGGTAGTAACATCCTTCGGGTCTTTAACCTTAATCAGGTTGTTGGCAGCGAGCAGCAGAATAGTACGGCCGCCGTTGGTCGGATCGTTAGGAATACCGATTTTTGCACCGTCGGGAATGGTGTCGCCGGGTTTCAATTTTTTAGAATAGATGTTAATTGGGAACAGAGCGGTGTTGAAGGCTTTAGCCAGCTTGAAGGAAGGCTCCTTCTTCATAGTTGCCTTCAGGAAGGGCTCGTGCTGGAAGCAGTTAGCCAGATTTCACCGGAAGCCAGAGCGGAGTTAGGAGTTACGAAATCGCTGAACTCTTTAACCTCAATCTTCAGGCCCTTTTTCTCGGCAATCTTCTTTACGTTATCCATAATAATAGCATGAGGACCGGGGTTTACGCCTACGATAACCGGCTTATTCATATCTACCTTGCCGTCATCTTTAGAACCGCCGCAGCCTGCAGCTACAAGAGCAAACATTGTCAGTACGCCCACAAGAGCGTATTTTAAAAACTTATTCATTATACATTAACCTCCCCAGCAGTTTACTAGACTGCTAAAACAAAATACATTGCTATTATATGCTTTTGCCATAGCATAGTCAAGAAAGAAAAATGTATACTATTTTACACTTTTTAAAAGTTGCAGTGCAAAAAGAGGCTACCACAATTTCTTGTGATAGCCTTAAATGTTCAGTTGCAGTCCAAACTAAACGGATTATTTAATTTGAGACATAACCTCTGCAGCGAAGTCCTCTTGTTTCTTTTCGATGCCTTCGCCCAGCTGGAAACGGGAGAATGCCAGAACTTCAGCGCCTGCAGCTTTTACCAGTTTGCCAACGGTTTGGTCCGGATCTTTAACGAACTCTTGGTCAACCAGGTCATACTTCTTTGTAGTATTTGTTGATACGGCCCATAACCATCTTCTCGATGATTTTTTCCGGTTTGCCTTCGTTTTTAGCTTGCTCGGACAGAACTTCTTTCTCGTGTTCCAGCTCAGCAGCCGGTACTTGAGAGCGTTCCAGATAGCTCGGGTTAGCAGCAGCAACATGCATTGCAACGTCTTACCCAGTTCAGCATTGCCGCCTTTTAATTCAACAACAACGCCGATTTTGCCACCGCCATGGATGTAAGCAGCAACAACGCCTTCCGGAGCTTCGTACAGAGCGAAACGACGAACGGAAATCTTTTCGCCGATTTTAGCAACGCTAGCGGTTACCAGAGCTTCAACGGTTTGGCCGTCCAGCTCAGAAGCCAGCAGAGCTTCTACGTCAGCCGGTTTGGTAGCTACGATATGAGCAGCAATTTTTTCAACGAGTTCTTTGAAGCCGTCGGTTTTAGCCACAAAGTCGGTTTCGCAGTTAACTTCTACGATTGCACCGATCTTGCCGTCAGCGCTAACGAAAGAGCCAACAACGCCTTCAGCAGCGATACGGCCGGCTTTTTTAGCAGCAGCAGCCAAACCTTTTTCACGCAGGAAGTCGATTGCTTTGTCCATATCGCCTTCTACAGCGGTCAGTGCTTTTTTGCAGTCCATCATGCCAGCGCCAGTACGCTCGCGCAGTTCTTTAACTAATGCAGCAGTAATTTGAGCCATCAGTTATTCCTCCTCAAAATGTAATATATTAACGTTAGGATTATTCAGCTTCTTCAGCAGCAGCTTCTTCGGTTTGCATACCTTGACGGCCTTCCAGAACAGCGTCAGCCATTTTAGCAGTCAGCAGTTTTACAGCGCGGATAGCGTCGTCGTTTGCAGGGATTACATGATCGATTTCGTCCGGATCGCAGTTGGTGTCAACGGTTGCAACGATAGGAATGTTCAGTTTGTGAGCTTCCAGAACAGCGATGTGCTCTTTGCGGGGTCAACGATGAACATACGCCCGGCAGTTTTTTCATGTCTTTGATACCGCCCAAGTATTTGGTCAGTTTTTCCATTTCATGTTTCAGGCTGATAACTTCTTTCTTCGGCAGCAGGTCGAAGGTGCCGTCAGCTTCCATAGCTTCCAGTTTGCGCAGACGTGCAATACGGGTTTGGATGGTTTTGAAGTTGGTCAGCATGCCGCCCAGCCAACGCTCGTTAACAAAGAACATGTTGCAGCGGGTAGCTTCTTCTTTCATAGCTTCTTGAGCTTGTTTTTTGGTACCAACGAACAGAATGTTTTCGCCAGCAGCAGCAACCTCACGGATGAAGTTGTAAGCTTCGTCAACCTTTTTTACGGTTTTTTGCAGGTCGATGATGTAGATACCGTTACGCTCGGTGAAGATGTACGGAGCCATTTTAGGGTTCCAACGACGGGTTTGGTGACCAAAGTGTACACCAGCTTCAAGTAATTGTTTCATAGAGATAATAGCCATTTTTTGTTTCCTCCTGTTTTTTCCTCCGCAGGAATGGGTTATAATTCTTCTCTACGCGGCAAAACGTAGCAACAGATGAATTTTCCTGCGTGTGTTATTTTTACACCAAAATATTTTACCATAAATTCCGCAAGCAGGCAAGAGATTTTTACTGCTGCGGAGGGTAAATGTTAAATTTTTTACATTATAATGCTGTGCTTACAGAATATACCCCAGATATGCCGCATAGCACATCAGCATCAGCGCCCCGGCCCAGCGTTGCAGGCGCTGAGTACGCAACACGCACAGCCACAGAAGCACTGCCGCACCAAGCGCTACATAGGTATCAAAGTTGAAGGCAGATGCGAAGGGAATGTCGATGATAAGCGAGGATAAGCCTACTACGAAAAGGATATTGAAAATGTTGCTGCCGACGATATTACCGATGGCAATATCCGCGTTACCGCGGCGTGCCGCCGCTACAGAGGTGAACAGCTCCGGCAGCGAGGTGCCCAAGGCACAATCGTCAGGCCGATAAAACGCTCGCTAAGTCCAGCATAGGTTGCAATAGAGGTTGCTGCGCCAACGGTAACATTACTGCCGGCAATAATCAGCGCCAAGCCGCCAACTGCACCCAAAAGGCAGCGTCCCAGCGGCAAACCGGCTCTTCCAGATCACTGTCGACATTGCTCTTCATCGCCATGGTGTACAGATACATCATATATGCGGCAAAGGCTACCATGAGCACGCCGCCGTCCGCCAGACTGATACTGCTGTCGCGTCCCTGATAAAACAGCAGTGCGGTAACACCAATCATGAAGGGGATTTCGATGCGTACGGTAGAACGCGCTACCGCAATCGGCACAATAGAAGCCGCAAGGCCTAAAATAACAAGTATGTTAAGAATATTACTGCCTACGATATTACCGATGGTAATATCCGCATTACCCTTAACCGCCGCCGCGATACTTACCGCTGCCTCCGGTGCGCTGGTGCCCATCGCCACGATAGTAAGGCCGATTACCAGCTGCGGAATGCCAAAGCGCATGGCAATACCTGCCGCGCCCTCTACAAACCAATCCGCACCCTTACCGAGCATCACAAAGCCTAAAGCCAATAAAACAAACTGTAAAGCTTATTTCCATTTTCTTCCTCCTTGATTTACAGCCGTCCCTAAAAACAAAAAAGCGAGACATTGCTGCAATAAAATTACAACAAAGTCTCGTACTTAGTCACAAAGCCGGATTGCCAAAGCAATCGTACTGACGACAGAGTGAACACGCCATGCGTGCAAGCTACTCCCTTTATATGCTTAGTTTAGCTAAACGCAGGGAGTTTGTCAAGTAAAATTTAGCTTCTTTTGAACAGCTTGCCGAAAAGCGGCGAAAGCAGTGATAAAAGTGCTGCCACCAGGAAGAACAGGCACAGCGGACGCTGGAAGAAAATAGCAAAGCTGCCGTCGCTCATAATCAGCGAGCCGATAAAGTTCTGCTCTGCCATACCGCCTAAGATAATGCCGATGATAATCGCCGACATGGAAAAGCCCAGCTTATTCATAAAGTAACCTAAGAAACCGCTTGCTACCATCAGATAAACATCGTTCAGGGAATTATTGTAGGAATAAGTGCCCACGAAGGTCATCATCACGATAATCGGCAGCAGAATGTGTACAGGCACGTTAACAACCTTCATAAAAAGTTTGATTAACGAAAAGCCCATAATACCCATAATCACGTTAGCTAAGAGCAGACCGATGAAGATAGCGTAAACATCGGGTGCCTTCTCCACAAAAAGCAAGGGACCGGGCTGCAGGCCCTGAACCATCAGCGCGCCCATCATAATTGCCGTTGCGCCGTCGCCGGGGATACCCAGCGTCAGCACAGGGATGAAGCACCGCCTGATACAGCGTTGTTGCCTGCCTCGGAGCTACAATGCCCTCGGGCTCACCGTTGCCGAAGTTCTTGCTGTGCTTAGACCAGCGTTTAGCCTGATCATAAGAAACAAAGGAAGCAATATCGCCGCCGGTACCGGGCACACAGCCGATGAAGGTACCGATGAAGGAGGAACGCAAAAGCGTGCTGAACACCCTCTTGATATCGTCAAACGAAGGCAGCAGACGGTCCAGCATCATGTGCTGCTCCTTGCGTTCATTATGATAATAATCCTCAATACTGCTCAACACCTGCGCAAAGGCGAACACACCGATCAGCACAGGGATAAAGGATACACCGCCCATAAAATAGTTGGAGTCCAAAGTAAAAGCGGATTGCACCGCTCATACCGTCAATGCCGACGGTCGCCAGGAACAGACCGATAAGACCGCCCATAATACCCTTGATAACACTGCCGGAGGAAACACTCGTAATAATGCTGAGGCCGAAAATAGCCAGAGCAAAATATTCCGGCTTGGAAAACTGCAGTGCAACCTTCGCCAGCTGCGGTGCCAGCAAAATCAGGCAGATAGTACTGAAAATACCGCCGAAGGTGCTGGCCAAGGTGGAAAGACCGAGAGCACGTCCGGGCTGCCCCAGCTTTGTCGCCATCGGATAACCGTCCAGAGTAGTCGCTACGGAAGCAGGCGTACCCGGAGTCTTCAGCAGGATTGCCGAAATACTGCCGCCGTAAATCGCACCGCAGTAAATTCCCAGCAGCATCAGAATGCCGCCGATACCGTGGAACGTAAATGCCAGCGGAAACAGCAGCGCCAAACCCATGTTAACGCTCAGGCCCGGCATACAGCCGAAGGCAATGCCCACCAGTACGCCGAAGAAAAGTCCCAGCAGATTCATGGGGACGAAAATCATATTTAATGCGCTCATTATATCAACCATCAGTATGACCCCCTACTCCATGAAAACAGATTGCGGCATCTGCGTATGCAGCAGCATGCCGAAAACAAGATAAATAAACAGCAGACTAAGCACCGTTGTCAGGCCGATTACCTTATAATTGCGATAATCCATAAGACGCATAACAGCCGGAATCATAAGTGCCGCTGCCGGATAAAAGCCGAGAATGCTGATAAGCACGCAGAACACAACAACAAGTCCCATCATTAAATAAACGCGCTTGTTGCCTGTCGAAGAAAGCTGCACCTTCACGCCATGTAAATCAGTTTATTGATAAAGGTATAAAGCAGCAGCAAACCGAAACAGCGCCCAAGCACCGCCCCCAGCGTAAAAGGCCAGAAGCCGGGACCGGGGCCGTTCTCCGTAAACTCCAGCGGAAAGCTGCAGCCGCCTGCATAATCAGACCGCCGATAACAGCGCCCAGCACGCCCACTATATAATTACATACTGCCATATTATTCATATAAATCATCCTTAAACAACTCCGCCATCAAAATTGACGTCAATTCGATGCCAGACTAAATTGAGTAACCGAAACTTTATTGCAAAGTTAAGAGCAAACAAAAATGGATAAATGAACTCTTATTGCAAAGCTAAGAGCAAACTACATTGAGTAACTTAACTCTTAACATAACGTTAAAAGCAAACTAAATTGAGTAATTAAATTCTCATGCAGAGAAATAATAATTGCAGCGAGTAAGTGTTTGGAACCACCGAAGGGCCGAAACTGTCTGAGCGCTATGCAAGCTAATATTGTATAATTTTTTAGCTTAGCGCGAGTTTTTCGGCACTTCGTCTTGGTTCCACACGAAACGAGCGCCCGCAATTCTTTTGAACGGAATGAGATTTAATTACGAATCTTTAACTTTATTACGCCTCTTTGGGGCCCACACGCTTAGCCGCCGCCATAATCGCCAGACGACCATGCTCAAAAGTCAAACCGCCCTGGAAGAAAACATTAAACGGCTCACGGCACGGACCATCGGCACTCAGCTCAATAGAAGCGCCTGTACAAAAGTACCCGCAGCCATAATAATCTCATCCTGATAACCCGGCAGCGGACTCGGAACCGGCTCAACGTGCGCATCAACAGGAGAATTGCCCTGAATAGCAACGCAGAAATCGCACAGACGCTGCTTGCTCTCCAAGGTAATAGCCTGAATAATATCGCTGCGGCGTTCCTCCGGCAGCGGCTTAACATCATAGCCCAGGCCCTTGAAAACAGCAGCCGCAAAAATAGCAGTCTTAACAGCCTGCACCACAATATGCGGAGCCAAGAAAAGTCCCTGATAGAACTCACGCGCGGTATCGCCCAGAGTTGCGCCCATCTCGCCGCCCAGACCGGGAGCAGTAAGACGGTAGGAAGCATTCTCTACCAAATCCGCACGGCCGACAATATAACCGCCGGTAGGAGCCAAGCCGCCGCCCAGATTCTTAATCAGAGAGCCTGCCATCAGATCAGCGCCAACCTCGGTAGGCTCCTGCTTCTCGATAAACTCGCCGTAGCAGTTATCAACAAAGCAGATAACATTCGGGTTAGCTTCCTTAGCAGCACTGCAGATACGGCCGATTTCAGCAACGTCAATAGTCTTACGTTCGCTGCTGTAGCCGCAGGAGCGCTGAATATGAATCATCGTAGTCTTGGAGGTAACAGCGTTTTTTACAGCCTCCAAATCAACATGGTCGCCCTTCATCGGCAGCTCCTTATAGGTTACGCCCAGGTCAACCAAGGAGCCGGGAGTTTTAACCGGAGAGCCGATAATAGTCTGCATAGTGTCATAAGGAGCACCGGTTACGGCAATCAGCTCATCGCCTGCGCGCAGGTTGCCCAACAAAGCAACTGCCAGCGCATGTGTACCGCTGACGAACTGAGAACGCACCAATGCAGCCTCGGTTTTGAACAGCTCTGCGTAAATCAGATCCAGAGTATCGCGTCCCACATCACTGTAGCCGTAGCCTGTAGTAGGCTTCAAGTAATAGTCGGAAACCATGTTATTACGGAAAGCCGCAATAACCTTTTCAGTATTGTACAAAGCTGATGCTTCCAGCTCTGCGGTATGTTTAGCAACCTCAGCTAAGGCTGCCTGCTCTAATGCATTGTAATCAACCAAAATTCTCACCTGATATTTTTATATTTTTCGGCATAAGCCAATTAATCCTAAGCCTTGGCATCTGCAGCAAGATACTTGGCAAACTGCTGTACCTGCTCCGCGTCCAGAAGCACCTTCAGCAGTGTGCCCTCCGCCAGATATTCCTGCTCCAGTACAGTACCTGCATCATGCAAGCGTCCTACCGCAGCGGAATCGCTGTAAGGCACGAGGAAGCTCTCCTCTACCGCCTTCAGCTTCAGGTTCTCCGCAATCAGCGCCAGCAGGCCGTCAAGATTATAACGTGCCTTGGCGGAAATGCAGATGCTGTTTTCTTCCTTACTCAAACGCTCTGCCAGACCGGAATCCGGCGGCAGCTTATCAATTTTGTTATAAACCGTGATAATTGTCTTATCCTTGGCACCCAGCTCATCCAGAACCTGATAAACAGCAGCAGCCTGCTCCTTATACAGCTCGTGGCTGACATCAATACGTGCAGCAGCACGTCGGACTGCACAACCTCCTCCAGCGTAGACTGGAAGGCTGCAACCAGCTGATGCGGCAAGCGTTGGATAAAGCCGACAGTATCTGTCAAAATGGCCTGCTGCTTATTCGGCAGATCTAACTGGCGCGTAGTCGGGTCCAGCGTTGCGAAAAGCTGGTCCTGCGCGTAGATATCCGAATTAGTCAGCGTATTCAAAAGCGTGGATTTGCCGGCGTTGGTGTAGCCCACAAGGCTTACCGTAGGCACACTCGCCTTCGCGCGTCCTGCTCGGTGCAGAGTGCGCACACTCTTAACCTTGCCGATGCATTCCTTAATATAAGCAATGCGGTCACGGATGCGACGGCGGTCAACCTCCAGCTTAGTTTCGCCGGGACCGCGGGTACCGATGCCGCCGCCAAGACGCGACAGCGCCAGGCCCTTGCCCATAATACGCGGCAGCGTATATTGCAGCTGCGCCAGCTCAACCTGCAGCTTACCTTCATTAGTATGCGCACGTTGGGCGAAAATATCAAGGATAAGCGCCGTGCGGTCAAGCACACGCACACCCATTGACTGCTCAATATTACGCTGCTGTGCCGGCGAAAGCTCATCGTCAAAAATGCACAGGTCTACGTTCTCCTGCTGCACATAAAGCGCCAGCTCCTGCACCTTGCCGCGGCCGATAAAGAACGCCGGGTCCGGCTTGGGGCGCTTCTGCAGGAATCTTGCCACAACCTCCGCACCGGCAGTATCTGCCAGCTGCTTCAGCTCCTCCAAAGAATCCTCAGCCGTCCAGCCGCTGCTGTTGGGAGCACCATATTCCATGCCCACGATAATCGCACGCTCGGTTCCCTGCGCCAGGCTTGCACTGCCCGTCTGCTTATCAAGGATGCGCTCCACCATCGCCGCCAGATTCGGGAAGAACACTCCCTCCGCCTCCTGCAGCGTCAGCGGTCCGTAGCATTCCACCTGATATTGCTCGTTATCGTCAATACCGGTAATCATGCCGAAGCTCATCTGCGACTGGCTGATATCAGGCGAAGTAACGCCGACAGCAATCATCGCATCAAAACGGTTATTCTTCAGCGCGGAAATATCCACACCGCTGAGCAGCGGATTGCCGTTGGATGAGTATGCACACAGCGCAC
>ENA-OQCS01000637-OQCS01000637.1-human-gut-metagenome-genome-assembly--contig:-NODE-637-length-19576-cov-2.065659_pt1 | contig 19576 bp, 27 predicted proteins | sample MGYA00242757_ERZ504575 | MGnify/ENA primary metagenome ERZ504575 (study PRJEB26092, sample SAMD00036297) | human gut metagenome | host: Homo sapiens | study: EMG produced TPA metagenomics assembly of... | reverse complement strand
CAGGGAGCATTTTTGGAGGGATAGATAGCCATGATTGAAGGAGCAAAGTGATGCACAAGCATGGATTAAGCTTTCTACCTTATTTTCTCTATTCGCGAGAGTATATCGTTTCAGTCAACAGCAATTTATTAACTCAAATTTCGTGTGGAATCAAGACGAAGTGTCGCAAAACTCGCGCTATGCAAAGAGATTTTACTATAGTAGATAGCTTAGCGCTCAGACAGTGCGACACTTCTATGATTCCGGACACTCATTTGCTAAAATTGCTATTCCTTGCACGATATACCCATCGCTCAATTTACTTGCCTTCTTATCAATCAGCGTTGTTCTGCAGACTCGCGTCTTGGATGCGCGAATAAAGATATATGCGCCTGCTCTGTAAGCCTCGAAATTTGTCAACTGTGAATAGACATTAAAGCAGTATAAATCAGTGTTAAAGTGCGCTGTTTTGCACTTATTTACACAACAATGTATAATTTTTAACAATTTGTCAGCGATTTTTAATAATATACTTGCTTTTAGTTACGTAATCATGATATAATTTTTTCGGACTTTTTAGAAATTATGGAGTGATTAATTAGATGAGAAAAATCAATTATTTGTTTTTGGCGGTAACGCTCGTTATCATGGTTGGCCTATTTTATATAAGCGGACAGCATCCTAACACTGTTGATCCTGAAACCTATAAGCCTGCCGTATATTCGACAATCGGCGCTTTGCTGCCTCCGGTTATCGCAATTGCTTTGGCCTTGATTACTAAGGAAGTATATTCTTCTTTATTCGTAGGTATTGCAATCGGTGCACTGTTATATTCCAACGGTAATCTTGAGCTTGGTTTAAATACTATGCTTTACAATGAAAACGGCGGCATGATTACCAAGCTGTCAGATAGCGGTAACGTTGGTATTATGGTATTCCTGGTTATTTTAGGTATCATGGTAGCTCTTATGAATAAGGTTGGCGGTAGTGCTGCTTTCGGCCAGTGGCTTCTAAAAATATCAGACCCGCGTTGGTGCGCAGCTCGCTACCATTGCACTGGGTGTACTTATTTTTGTCGATGACTATTTCAACTGTTTGACTGTTGGTTCCGTAATGCGTCCTGTTACCGACAGACATCAGGTTAGCCGCGCAAAGCTGGCATATCTTATTGACGCAACTGCTGCGCCGATTTGTATTATTGCGCCGGTTTCCAGCTGGGCTGCAGCTGTAACCTCATCAGTACCTAAAGGCTCTGATATTAACGGCTTTAACATGTTCCTGCAGACTATTCCTTATAACTTCTACGCAATTACTACCTTATCTATGATGCTTCTTTTGACCATCATGAAATTTGATTTCGGCAGCATGAAGGTTCATGAGGATAACGCAAATAAGGGTGACCTGTTTACTACTGCTGCTCGTCCGTATGGTGATGATGATGACAATACCGATAAGCCTAACGGTGCGGTTATTGACCTTGTACTGCCTGTAATTGTACTTATTATCTGCTGCATTATCGGTATGATTTATAGCGGTGGCTTCTTCACAGGCGAAAGCTTTGTTGATGCTTTTGCAGGTGCTGACGCTCCTAAAGGCCTGGTACTCGGCAGCATGGCAACCTTCTTCTTTACCTTCTGCTTCTACATGGTGCGCAACGTAATGACCTTTAAGGAATTTACGGAGTGTATTCCTGCAGGCTTCAGAGCAATGGTTGCGCCGATTATGATTTTGACCATGGCTTGGACTCTGTCCGGTATGACCGGTCTTTTGGGTGCAAGTTCTATGTACATGATCTTGTTGCAAACTCCGCAGGTATCCTGAAAATGTTCCTGCCGACAATTATCTTTGTTGTTGCTATGTTCCTTGCGTTCTCTACCGGTACAAGCTGGGGTACCTTCTCTATTCTGATTCCTGTTGTTTGCAACGTTTTCGGTTCCGGCGATACCTATGAAATGCTGATTATCTCTATTGCTGCCTGCCTGAGCGGCGCGGTATGCGGTGACCACTGCTCGCCTATCAGCGATACAACGATTATGGCATCCGCAGGCGCGCATTCCGACCACGTTAACCACGTTTCCACACAGCTGCCTTATGCTTTGACTGCAGCTGCTGTGTCCGTTGCCGGCTATCTGATTGCCGGCGGTATTGCGTACTTTACGGAAAGCTCCTTGGCGCTGATTGCTTTGCCTATTACTCTGTGCTTATTATTTGTAACATTGCTGGTTATGCGTACTTATATGCGTAAACAGACTGCTTAAATGAAATATTTTATGAACGAAAAGCTGATACAGAAATGTATCGGCTTTTGTATGTTAAGCATTGCTTATCATAAGCGTTATATTATGCCTTATAACTATAACCGAGCATAGAAAATATCAATTTGCTATTGCCTAAATTTAGTATTATAATATCTATCACTAGCTAAAAGAAAAAGAAGGTATTGAAGATATGCGGACAAGCATGGACATGCTTAATGGTTCCTTATGGGATAAAATATTTAAATTTTCTATGCCGGTAGCTGCAACAGCTATCTTAGAGCAGTTTTTACCGCTACAGACGTAGTAATTGCCGGCAACTTTGCTAACAGCGACAGAACAGCGGCAATGGCTGCCGTAGGAACAGATTTGCCGATTATCGGTATGATTATTTTTCTGTTCTTGGGCCTGGCCTTAGGCTCCAATGTTGTTATTGCGCAGTCTATCGGCAGACGTGATACGGAAGGCGTAAAGAAGGCGGTGCATACTGCTGTACTGCTTCGCTGATTATCGGTATTGCGGTAGCTGTTTTTGCACAGTTTGCTGTTGTGCCGATTTTAGGTTTGCTGGAAATTCCGGCAGAAGTTTTACCTTCAGCTGTGATGTACCTCAGAATATATTTTTTAGGTATGCCGATTATTTTGCTGTACAATTTTGAAGCGGCTATTTTCCGCAGTATCGGTGAAACGCAAAAACCGTTGATGGCGCTTATTGCAGCAGCCTGGTTAATATTGTGCTGGATTTATTCTTTGTCTGCGTATGCAAGCTGGATGTTACTGGTGTAGCTATTGCTACAGTGTTGGCTAACGCGGTTTCTGCTTTGATTCTGCTCCGCTTATTGCTGAAAACAGATTCTATAATTAAGTTGGAATGGAATAAGCTGCACCTTGATATGCCTACGCTGAAAGAAATTGTAAGCATCGGCTTGCCTGCAGGCATCCAAGGCGCAGTTTTCAGCCTGGCTAATGTTGTTATTCAGGGTGCTATCAACAGCTTGGGCACAGAGGTCATTGCAGCCTCCAGTGCTTCGCTGATTCTGGAGATGGTAGCGTTCAGTATCTTCAGCTCCTTTACACAGGCGTGTACGACCTTTGTCGGGCAGAATTATGGCGCCAGACAGATGGCCCGGTGCCGTGTGATTTTACGCTTATGCCTGCTGGAGGATGTTATCTGTACGGGCTTTTGTATGCTTATCGTATTTCTCTTCGGTGACAGGCTTATTGCGCTCATCAACGACGACAGCGAGGTTATCAGGCTTGGTTATATCAGGGCTTCTATTGTATTCTGTGCCTACATTTTCAGCCTTTCGTATGATGTGATGTCCGGTTATCTGCGTGGCTTCGGCATATCGTTTTTACCGTCGCTGCTTACGATTTTAGGTGTCTGTGGTGTACGCTTTTTATGGGTTGCCTTTGTTTTCCCGGTGTATCATGATTTCCGTACCTTAATGTATGTTTATCCTGTAAGCATGGGTGTTACCGCTGTGCTGATTTTTGCTGCGCTGATGTGGTGCAGACCGTCTAAAAGATTTGCGTAAATAATTTTCGAAGTGTTTTTTGGAGCAAAATACTGTTGTAAGTGAATATATTACTGATATAAAAAGCAATACTGCTCATTATAATATGCCGGTACGCAAATGTGCCGGCTTTTTTGTACGCTAAAGCATAAGATATAAAGTCTTGCGGGGGGACAATGTGCTACAATGCTAACGATGATTATTAAAAGGATGGGATTATGTGTTTAGTAGCGCTTTGAAAAAAGAAATAAGGACGATAGTTATTACTTCTGTTATTGTGTATTGTATTTTAATGTTATTTGCTTGCGGCATATCTGGTGATTATACATTAAGACACTCTAACGGGATTATTTTAAGTTCGGTTGGTATTGCCTTAGCCAGTAAAGTTTATATAGAACGTAAAAGTATATTTTTGTCAAATTTCCTTACTATTTTTATTGGCAAACAGTATATTTTTAATAAAGTTGGTATTAGGTAATTTTATAGGTCTAAGCAGTGTAAAAAATTATGCAAATTTTTCAATAGCGTTGCTTAATTTAGCGTTATTGTTGCCAATGCTTTTTGAGAAACATGTAATACGCAGTGTACTTAGGTTTATCTTTTTAGCCGTTATTTTATTACCGGTATTTGTTATTTTGGGATACTATTCGGTTACCAGTACTGTATTTGCTCCGGATACTCTTTTGGCAATTGCTCAGACTAATATTCAGGAAGCTATAGAGTATGCAAAAGACAATTTTTCCTGTAAAACAATTTTCTTAATTATACTGGCAAATGCTTCTGTATTTTTCGTTGCAATAAAAAATACGCAAAAAATATTGTGGAATAAGTATAATCTATTTCTAGTGTTATTCTGTATTACTGCTTGTTTAGTAGGTGTGTATAAGTATAGGGATAATATTATTACAGATATACCTAAACAGGCATCTAAGACATTAGCTCAATACAAGAATTTTTCAAAGGAAAGAACTGATCGCAAGGATAATATGTCTAAACTGCTTTTGTCACATAAACCGGAAGCGGGCGTCTACGTATTGGTTATAGGTGAATCGCAAAACAGAGCGCATATGCAAGCTTATAATTATCATCGGGCAACTACACCGTGGTTGGACAGTATGAAAATGATAAAAACATGTTGCTGTTCACCAAGGCATATTCGTGTCATACGCATACTGTGCCTACTTTGTTATACGCATTGACTGCGAAAAATCAATACAATAATATTGCTGTAAAAAATGCGGTAAGCGTATTAGAAGTTGCGGAAGCGGCAGGCTTTGAAACTGTCTGGCTGAGTAATCAGGTTAAATATAGTGCTTGGGATACTCCAGTTACAAGCATTGCTAGTGAAGCTAATCAACAAATGGATAAACAGTACTCTTGGTGAAGTACAAATACAGATTATTTTGATGGTAAGCTTATCGAAGAGCTTGAAAAAATAAAAATAACTGACAAAATGTTGATAGTTATGCATCTTATGGGCAATCATGGTTCTTATGAACAAAGATATCCGAAAGCATTTGAAAAATATGATGGAAAAATACCATTGATAAATATGACAACAGTATTATTTATAACGATTATGTGATGAGTCAGGTTTATAAAAGAGCCAGAAAGATTCCAAATTTCAAAGGATTAGTTTATTGTTCTGACCATGCTGATGCTATAGATAAAAATTTATCGCATGATGCTGCTCAATTTGATTTTGATATGACTCACATACCTCTCTATATATACTTATCAGATTCATATATCCAAAATAATTCAGCTAAATATAAGAGTTTGGAAAAACAAAAAACAAGCTGTTTACTAATGATTTGTTATTTAATCTTATGCTGGGCGTTTTAGGCATAAATTTGAATAATATTTATGAACCTAATAATGATCCGACAGCAGACACGTTTGATAATAATAAAGAACGCTTTAAGACGTTATATGGGAAAAAGTATATTTGTGAGGAAAAATTGTGATACAAAAAACCGGTACGCAAATGTGCCGGCTTTTTTGTGCGCTAATGCTAACTTTATTGTTTATCCGGTTGGAATTTCAGTATATTTTTGTTATAATGAGTAAAGAGGATTCAAAGGAGGAAGGGCCATGAAAATAGAATTTACAAAAATGCATGGTGCTGGTAATGATTATGTCTATGTAGACTGCACCAAGGAGATGCTGCCGAACCCGGGCGCTATTCCGAATATGTAAGTCATAGACGCTTTGGTATTGGCAGTGACGGTCTTATCTGCGTTTGCAAATCTGACGTTGCTGACTTCAAAATGCGTATGTTCAACGCTGACCGCAGCGAAGGCAAGATGTGCGGTAACGGCGTGCGCTGCGTAGCTAAATTTGTGCATGACAAAGGTCTGACCGATAAAACTACTATTACGCTGGAAACACTTTCCGGTGTAAAGGAAATTGAAATGGTTGTCGAAAACGGCGAGGTTGTAGGTGCAAAGGTAGATATGGGCAAACCTGTTTTCCGTGCTACCGAAATTCCGATGAACTGCGACCATTATATTTTCGTTGACCAGGCAATTGTTCTGAATGATAATCATGATGATGTAACCAAAGAAAAAGTTTTCTATAACGGTACGGCAATTTCTATGGGCAATCCGCACTTTGTTACCTTTGTGGATGATGTGGACAGCCTGAACTTGGAAGAACTGGGACCGCAATTTGAACATCATAAGCTGTTCCCGGAAGGTGTGAACACTGAGTTTGTACAGGTTCTGGACAAGAACACTGTCAAGTTCCGCGTTTGGGAGCGTGGCAGCGGCGAAACCTGGGCCTGCGGCACCGGTGCAAGCGCTGTTACTGTAGCCTGCATTATGCTGAACAAAGCAGGCAAGAAGGGCGAACCGCTCAATGTACATTGCAAGGGCGGCCTGCTAAAGGTTACGCATGAGCTGAATGACCATGTTACCCTGGAGGGCAACGCAGTCGCAGTATTTGACGGTGTAATTGATATTCCTGAGAGCATTATCAACGAGTAAACAAATTGCTTGAACTACTGGCTGCAGGTATCGCAATGCTTGCAGCTAGTAATTTTTCAGGCGTTTGCTATAAATTAAAATGATTTAATAATGGGGGTTTTTCAATGGCATTTGTAAACGAAAACTATTGTAACTTAAAAGAAAGCTTTCTTTTTGCTGATATCGCGCACAAGGTAAGCGCGTATGCTGAGGCACATCCAGACAAAAAGATTATCCGCCTGGGCATTGGTGACGTTACCCTGCCGCTGGCAAAATGTGTTGTTGATGCAATGGCTAAGGCTGTAGCAGAAATGGGCGTACAGTCTACATTCCGTGGCTATGGTCCTGAACAGGGCTATGATTTTCTGCATGCAGCACTGGTAAAATATTATGCTTCCTTCGGCGTTACCTTGGAAAGCGATGAAATTTTCATCAGCGACGGTGCAAAGAGCGATTGCGCTAATATCACCGATATTTTCAGCAATGCAAACACTATCCTGATTCCTGATCCGGTATACCCTGTATATCTGGATACCAACATTATGTGCGGCCGTCACATTATTTATATGGAAGGCAAGCCGGAAAATGATTTTCTGCCGATGCCGGACGAAAATGTTAAGGCTGACGTAATTTATCTGTGCTCTCCGAACAACCCGACCGGCTCTGCTTATACCAAAGAGCAGTTGGAAGAATGGGTTGCTTATGCACTGAAAAATGATGCTGTTATTCTGTACGATGCTGCTTATGAAGCATATGTAACCGATCCGGCAATTCCGCGCAGCATTTTCGTTATCGAAGATGCTAAAAAATGCGCTATTGAGCTGTGCTCTCTGTCCAAGACTGCCGGCTTTACCGGTACCCGTTGCGGTTATACCGTTGTTCCTCATGCACTGGTTCGTAAAACCGAAAGCGGCAAGGAAATGGAACTGAACAAAATGTGGCTGCGTCGCCAGACCACTAAGTTCAATGGTGTTCCTTACATTATCCAACGCGGTGCAGAGGCTGTATTCAGCGAAGAAGGCATTAAACAATGCCGCGAAAGCATTTCTTACTATCAGGAAAATGCACGTATTATCATGGAAGGCTTTGACAAGGTTGGCATTAAATATTATGGCGGCGTACATTCTCCGTACATCTGGCTGCAATGCCCGAACGGCATGAGCTCCTGGGAATTCTTTGACTTCCTGCTGGAAAAACTGCAGGTTGTAGGTACTCCTGGCGCAGGCTTCGGCAAAATGGGCGAAGGCTTCTTCCGCCTGACTGCTTTCGGCAGCCGTGAAAATACCATCGAAGCTATGGAACGTATTATTAACGGACTGAAAAAATAAGCTTAAGTATTTCAAGCCGTACTTTTTCTTGCGGGAGATAGTACGGCTTTTATGCAGTTATACTCATGTATACATTATATCTGTGCCGGAACGCTTGCTTTTTTGACAGTAATATAGTAAAGTATTACGTAACTTAGTAGATAATTTCACAATGAAAGGTGTGTTTTTGATGAACTTGAAGAAATTTTGAAAGCTGCTCTGTGCGGCGCTATGGTTGTTGCAATGGCTGTTACTGCAGGCTGTGGCGGTGGCGATAAAAAAGCTGACAGCGGCAAAAAGGTATTGAAGGTTGGTATGGAATGCGCATACGCTCCGTACAACTGGTCCCAACCGTCTGCTGACGGCGGCGCTGTAAAAATCGCCGGCTCTAACGAATATGCTTACGGTTATGACGTTATGATTGCTAAAAAATTAGCTGATTCCATGGGCGCTGACCTGGAAATCCATAAAATCGAATGGGATGGCCTGGCTCCTGCAGTAGTAAGCGGCAAGATTGATGCTGCAATCGCCGGCATGTCCATTACCTCCAAACGTAAAGAGTCCGTTGACTTCACCAAACCTTACTACTATGCAACTGTAGTAGCACTGGTTAAAAGGATTCTCCGCAAGCTCAGGCTAAGAGCGTTGCCGACCTCAAAGGCTCTATTGCTACCTCTCAACTGAATACCATCTGGTATGACCAGATTGACCAGGTTCCGGACGTTAAAAAGCTGCCTGCTATCGACAACGTTCCCGGCATGATTGTTGCGCTGAAATCCGGCAAATGCAACTTGATTGTAACCGATATCCCGACTGCTAAGGCTGCTGCTTTTGCTAACCCTGATCTGACTATGGTAACCTTCCCTGAAGACAAAGGCTTCAAAACTTCTAAAGAAGATGTTGAAATCGGTATTGCTATTAAAAAAGGCAACAAGGAACTGGCAGACGCTATGAACAAGGTTCTGAGCGGTATGACCGAGCTGACTTCAATAAGATTATGGATGAAGCTATTAAGAAACAGCCTTTGGCAAAATAAGCTGTATAAGAATGGAATAGCTGCGTTGCAATAACGAGTTACGCCATTTGCAAGGGGCGGCGGTTGTCGCCCCTTTTTGTATTAAATTAAGGTGGTGTATGTAATGCCCGGAAACATTTTTTTGGCTGGGTAGTTTACCTGCTGCAGCAATATGGCTCTGTCCTGCTGAAGGGCGCGGTCGTTACTCTGCTGCTGGCAGTAGTAGGCACATTTATCGGCTGTATTATCGGCCTTATTGTCGGTGTTATCCAAACAATTCCTTTGGAGGATAATGACAGCAAGGTTAAGAGAACTTGGTGCGCTGTTTGCAGCGCTTGTTAGACGCTTACGTAGAGGTGTTCCGCGGTACACCTATGATTGTACAGGCTATGGTTGTTTATTATGGTGCAATGAGCCTGTTTGATATCGATATGTCACCGCTGTTTGCCGGCTTTTTGGTTGTTTCTATCAATACCGGTGCTTACATGGCAGAAACTGTGCGTGGCGGTATTGAATCTGTTGACCCGGGACAAAAGGAAGCAGCAATTGCTATCGGTATGGATCATATCCAGACCATGCGCTGCGTTATTCTGCCGCAGGCTCTGCGCAACGTTATGCCGCAGCTGGGCAACAACCTGATTATCAATATCAAGGATACCTCTGTATTGAACGTTATCTCCGTAACAGAGCTGTACTTTGCTTCCAAATCTGCTGCAGGTGTATATTACAAATACTTTGAAATTTTCTTCATTACCTGCGTAATTTACTTTATTATGACCTTTACCGCTTCCCGCCTACTGCGCTGGTTGGAAAGCAAGATGGATGGCCCGAAGGATTATCAGCTGGTTACCTATGACCCGATGATGGACCTGCGGTGATATTCCTCTGCCTACTAAGAAGCCGAAAGGACGGTACTAAGCTATGGAAAAGGAACTTTTGTTATCAGTCCATGATTTAAAGAAAAGCTTTGGCGAGCGTGAAATTTTAAAGGGCATCAGCTTTGATGTCCGTCGCGGCGATGTTGTCTGCATCATCGGTCCTTCCGGCAGCGGCAAGTCTACGCTTATCCGCTGCGTGAACTATTTGGAGCATCCGACTGCCGGCACTATTGATTACCGTGGTACGGATGTAAATGAAGCTTTCAAAAAGCTCACTATGTATCGTACTAAGGTAGGCATGGTGTTCCAATCCTTTAACCTGTTCAACAATATGACCGTTCTGGAAAACTGCATGGTCGGTCAGGTTAAGGTCCTTGGCAAAAGCAAGGAGGAAGCTCGCACAACTGCGCTGAAATATCTGAAGCATGTTGGTATGGATACTTATGTAAATGCGAAACCGCATCAGCTTAGCGGTGGTCAAAAGCAGCGTGTGGCAATCGCACGTGCGCTGGCGCTGGAGCCGGAGGTTCTTTTAATGGACGAGCCGACAAGCGCACTGGACCCGGAAATGGTTGGCGAGGTTCTGCGCGTTATCCGTGACCTGGCTAAGGAAGGCCTGACGATGGTTATCGTAACGCATGAGATGGCTTTTGCCCGTGACGTTTCTAACCGTGTTATCTTTATCGACCAGGGTGTAATTGCTGAGGAAGGCGAGCCGCAGGAGCTGTTTACGCATCCGAAGAATAAACGTACCCAGGATTTCTTAAGCAGATTTGCTAACGCTTAAGCTAATTTTATAACGTAGCTTTGCTCTCTGTTTCAAGGTATACCTTGAAGCAGGGAGCTTTTGTTTTGCGATGAGCTTTTATCATAACCGAGAGATGCAAGAAGAAATTATAAGTCAACGCAGGAATTTTATTTATTGCTGTAGAATTTCTATTAAGGCGAGGAATATCTCTGCTTAGAAAGAGTTAAAGGTAGTGATAAAAATGATGAAGGTTTTGCGAAGTGTTTGCTTTGCGCTTACTGTTGACTACTCATACAGCATTTGCCGCTAAGGGCACTCTGTTATATATACCCATGGACAACAGACCGGTGTGCCTTGATTACACAGTGCAGACGATGCAGGCTGCAGGCTGGGATGTACAGCTGCCGCCGGCCGAATATATTGCCGGTGCTCAGTCAGCAGGACAGCCGGAAAAGCTTTTTAACTGGCTGGAGCTAAGGCCGGTGAATCGGTAGCTATTGTTGCTTCTTCCGATGCTTTGCTTTATGGCGGGCTGGTAGCATCGCGCACACATGAAATTTCGCCTGAGCTTCTGCAGCAGCGTGCCGAACGCTTGGTAGAGCTGAAAAGGCAATACGGCGGACAGAAGGTTTATGTATTTACTACTATTATGCGTTCTCCTAAGGCCAGCAGTGCACCGACAGAGCCTGCATATTATAAGGAATGGGGCCCTAAGATTTTCCGTTTGGGAGAGCTGGAGGACAAGCTGGAGCTTAAGCAGATTAAGCGTAAAGAGGTAAAGGAGCTGGCGGAGCTGCGCAGCAGCATTCCCCGGGAAATACTTGCTGATATGTTTGTGCGCCGCAGCAACAATATCCATGCTACGGAGCTTTTGCTGCATGGTGTGGAAAGCGGCGATTTTGATTATATGCTTATCGGGCGTGACGATACCGCTGCCTATTCTCAGGCACATAGGGAAGCACGCGAGATGGATATTCTGGTGAATGAGCTGCCGAAGGAGAAAATCCGTTTCTTCGCCGGCGCAGATCAGCTTGGCCTGCTGCTTTTGAGCCGAGCTGCCAACCGTCTGCAGTATGAGCTGCCTTTGGTAAATGTAACCTATGCTGTCGGCAAGGGCGGTAAAACAGTGCCAACATACGAGGATGATACTGTGGCCGTTAGTGCCAAGCAGCATATCTATGCGGCAGGTGCTTTCCCGGTATATTCGCGCAAAAATGCGGATTTGGTTTTGGCTGTCAACACTCCTGCCGATGGTGTGACGCATGAGGCGTCTGATGCAAGCAATAGCTATAAGGCATTGCCTGCTACCGTAAATTTCGTCAATAAGGTTGAAAGCATTCTTAAGCATAATCATCCTGTGATTGTGGCAGATATCCGCTTTGGCAACGGTGCGGACAATGCTTTGATCAAGACCTTGTTTGACAAACAGTTGGCATATCGTCTGGCATCCTACGGCGGTTGGAATACCGCGGGCAACAGCCTGGGCTTTGCCCTGGCGCAGGGCCTGCTGCATAAGCAGTTAACACCGGAAGCAAGAGAAAATCTGCTTAATGTGCGTTATCTTGATGATTGGGCTTATCAGGCGAATGTGCGCATGCAAACCTATCAGCAGCTTATCTGCCTAACTATTGGCCCAACAGCGGACTGAATGAGGAGCAGCGTACTGCGGCTGAAGCATATATTACCCGGGAAATCAACAAGGTAAGCAAGCCGTATATGGCAACACTGCCGAAGAATATAAATTTACGCTGCCGTGGAGCAGAATGTTTGAAGTAAAGGTGGATCGATAAAATGTCGATGAAGTATACGCTTCGCCTTGCGAAGCCTGAAGATGCCGAAAAGCTGCTGGAAATTTACGCGCCATTTGTCATCAGCAGCGACAGGACGCTCAGTGATGTATCATTTGAATACGAGGTGCCTTCAGTAGAAGAATTTACTGAGAGAATCAAAAATATTTCTGCGGACTATCCTTATATAGTTTGTGAGCACGAAGGCAGACTGCTTGGTTATGTTTATGCTCATCCTTATATTCAGCGTGCTGCCTATCAGTGGGGCGCTGAAGGCAACTGATTTATTTGGCGCCTGAGGGGCAGGGATGTGGCTTAGGTAAGTTATGTATGCAGCGCTGGAAGCTTTACTGCGCCTGCAGGGGGTAGTTGTTACCTACGCCTGCATTACTGCCAGCAATGAGCACAGCGTCAAATGCATGAGGCTTGCGGCTATAAAATTATCGGTACTTTCAATAATACAGGCTTCAAGCATGGTCATTGGCTGGATATGGTGTGGATGGAGAAGGTTATTGCCGAATATCCCAAGCAGCCTGCGCTGATCAAGAAGATAGGCGAGCTGCCGCTGGAACCCGTGACAGCAGTTTTAAAAGAGGCTTCAGCAAGGCTGCAGTAATAGCTTAGCAGAAAGCAGTTTTTGTGTATCGGCGTAACAGTATTTTAAAAAGCTGTTGTAAGATTTTAGCAGAAAAAGAAAAAGCACTGTCAGCTCTATCTGATATAAGAATATCAGTGAGCAGACAGTGCTTTTGTGTTTTTAGATGTTTTTCCAGGGGATAGCCTTTCTCTCCAACCATTGCAGGAACAGGTTAAAGAGCAGGCCGAGCAACGACAATACAATAACTCCGGCCATCAGGCGTCGGTAATCATCAAATCGCCGTAATGCAGGATGAGAGCACCGATGCCGACCTGGGCAGCAATCATTTCTGCTGCTACCAGCAGCAGCAGAGAGGTGCCGGCAGCAAGGCGCAGACCTGCGAAAATCATAGGTAAGGCGTTAGGCAGAACAACACTTTTCATCGTTTTCCACCAGCTGGCGTTAAAGCTGACGGCAACCTTGATAAGCAGTGTATCAACATTTTTGACACCGCTGTAGGTGTTCATTGCTACCGGAAAAAAAACGCCGAGAGCAATAATCGTTACCTTCGAAAGCTCGCCGATTCCCAGCCAAAGGATGAATAACGGCAGCAAAGCGATTTTAGGGATAGGATAAAGAGCGTTGACAACAGGATTGCCGATTTTATCTGCCAGTGCCGAGGTACCGGTAACAAGGCCCACTGCAAGGCCGATAAGGCTGCCGACAGCAAAACCGATTAAGATACGGTACATGCTGCTGCCAGCTTACGCCGATTTCGCCGTCAGCAAGCATGGTAAGCAGGGCGCTGATAATCTGGCTCGGTGCCGGCAAAAACAAAGAAGAAACCAGGCCGCAGCGGCAGATAGCCTCCCAAAAGAGCAGCAGGATGATGATGGAGCAACGCTTACCCAATGCGGATAGGTCTTTTGCCAATGCGTCATACGATTGCACACGATATATTCGTTAGCTGCGCTCGCAGAAGTTTTCTTTTCAGGCATTGTCTTCCACCTCCATTAAGGCAGCACGCGCATCCTTGCTGATATGCTCCCAAATGATACGGACAAATTCCGAAATTTCGTCTGTGTGCTCAGGCTTAGCACGCTCGGCACGCGGAAGGACAATCTGAAGTATTTTGCTGACCTTGCCGGGGCGACGCGAAAGCAGTACAACTCTGTCAGCAAGCATTACTGCCTCCTGAATATTATGTGTAACATATAGCGTGGTCAGACGCGTCTTTTCCCACAGCGTTACCAGCTCCTCCTGCATGATGGTGCGTGTTTGCGCATCCAGGGCAGAAAACGGCTCATCCATCAGCAGCAGGTCAGGCTCGATAGCTAAAGCACGGGCAATGCCAACGCGCTGACGCATACCGCCGCTTAATTGGTGCGGGAAGGATTTTTCAAAGCCTTTAAGCCTACAAGCTCAATGTAATGCTTAATGCGTGCCTCCTTTTCGTCTGCTTTCATGCCTGCTGTTTCCAAACCGAAGGCAATATTATCATGCACATTACGCCAGGGGAAGAGGCCTGTTTCCTGAAAGACGATGCTCATGCGAGGCTCATAGCCTGCAGCGACATCAGTAAATTTTACGTTACCGCTTGTGGGTTCCAAAAGTCCGGCGGTTATATTGAGCAAGGTTGATTTACCACAGCCTGACGGTCCTACCAAGCTACAAATCTTCCTTAGTAATGCTGAGTTAATATCCTGCAAACAGGAAGAAGCTTACCGCTGGTGGTGGTGAAATTCTTGCAGATATTTGCGATTTCTAATTTCATTTTCTACCATCCTCCAAAAAGACTGGCGCTAACATATCAGTCGCAGCGTTTTGGTGCTAAAGCATCGTCAACGCATTTTGCAGCTGTTACATTTACGCCAGTCTTGCTTTAATACAAGTTTTATTTCTTCAGTGCTTCATCCAAAAAGCTGGTGTTGGCAACATCCTTCGCATCCAGTGTGCCGGAAATCATCTTGTTGTCAGTGTACCATTTAATCTGGGTCGCGATATCGCTGACGAGCAGCTTGCCGTCCTTATCAATATAGGGCAGGCCGGCTTTAATGTCTTCAGCCGGAGCCTTAACGTATTTGGCTACAATATTAACAACCTCTTCCAGCTTCTTGGCATCCTTCTTTTCTACTGCAGCTTCGTAGTAATAGTTGCAGGCTTTGTTGTAAGCACGCATGAAGCGTACTGCCGCATCCTTATTCTTCATAAAGTCAGGTGAGTAGAAGATAGCAGAGGTCTGGTAAGGAATAACGTCGCCAACCTGTACTACAAGTTTGCCGTAGCCTGCTTTTGCACCTTGGTGATGTTAGGCTCGTTTAAGATACAGCCGTCAATCTGCTTGCTTTCCAGAGCAGCCATAACAGCACTGAGCTTGCTCAGGGGAACAATTTCCACATCATTGAGGCTCATGCCCTGGGTTTCCAGCATTCTGCCAAGCATATAATGAAGGTAGAGCCCTTTTGCGTAATACCAATACGCTTGCCCTTCAAATCCTTCAGGCTTTTTACGCCGGCGTTATAATTGTCGGTGGTCACAAGCAGTGCAGAAGAGGAATAGCCTTTTTGTTCACGTCCTTTATCCGCAACAATACCCAGCTTTTGTCCGTTGGCTGCCATGTTATAAAGGCTGGCCGTAATGCCGGTAGCACCGACATCAACCTTAGAGGAAGCGGTGGATACGGCAATCGGATGAGCGGCATCAAACCATTGCGGTTCAATTTCTATACCTTCTTCAGCAAAGAAGCCCTTATCCATAGCGATAAATAAAGGGGCGCTGCTTGTCAGGCGCAGCATGCCAAGGCTTACCTTAGTCTTTTCTTTGGGGGTGTCTTTTTTTGAATCGTTACCGCCACAGCCTGCAGCTAATACTAATAGGCAAAGGCTGAGCAGAATAGCAACAATTTTCTTCATTAATAAATCCTTCCCTTCTCCCAAAAATTCATAAAATACCGCTTTTATTCTACACTATTTAACAATAAAAAGCAGTAATATTAATGAAAAAATCGTTTTGGAAGCTAAGAAAAAGTTTTTTTTGTACGAAATGAAACAGAATTTGCTGATGCTTTAGACACCTTTATGTGAAAAATCTGTGTTAATACGGTTCTTAATAACAAAAAAATGCTATAATATAATAGTATGTTTGAAGAAAGGACGTGGAGATGTGAAGATAAAATGGTTGGTGCAAGGCCTGGCCTGCAGCAGCGTACTTTTCTGCAGCAATATGGCCGCTGCCGCTGACACGCTGTTGGCGCAGGTGCGCTGCAGCTGACAGCAGAGCAGACTGTTACTGCCGAGCTTGGGGTGACAGGCTGTCTAACGCTACGCCAATGATCTGCTTGTTATGATTAAGGATAAGGACAAGAAGCTTTTGACGGCTCATGCACCTTCTATTAAGGGAGGATATATTGCCAGCTGCAGCCTATTAAGCTGTGGGCAGGCAAAAGCGGCAGACAGCAGCTGCTGGTGAGTGCTGCTCAGGGAGATTGGCATGCGCCCAGTGAATATCGTGTGCTTTCCTTTGCCAACAAGAAAAATGTGCGTGAGGTCTTTGGTGCTGCCGAAAGCATGGGACTGGTTACGCAAGCCTATGCCAAGGACGGTAAAATGCATGTAGCTTTAATCGACGCAATAAATCTGATTTAACGCCGGCAACAGGCAGTGAGGTTGAAGACGGCAAGCTGGAGTATGGCGGCTTGCATTCGCTGGTGGCACATGATGTAGATAATGACGGTACAGATGAATTATTGGGCTGTCAGCAGCTGGTGCAGAAAAAGCAGCCTCTGGCAGATGTGGGCGCTATCTGGAAGCAGGACAAGAAAACTAAGGAATGGAAACAGTTTTCCCTGACCATTATGACGCTTGCGCCTACGCCTAAGGATAATACCGTAAATGATGGCAAGGATTTTGCTGCCGGTACTATATTGGTGCGTAAGATGGTAGTTCCCGGCGGTGAGGCGACCTTCCCGGTTTTTGCCGGCAAGGATGTAGAGCTACAAAATAAAATGAATAAGCTGCTGCAGGATGAATGCAAAGATTATCTGGAGCATTTTTACAAGGGTGAGGCAGATATGGCTTTTAAGGTGATGCGTGCCGATGAACAGATTCTTAGCCTGCAGCTGATCAGCGGTAAAAACAGCTTTATCCATCATCAGCTGAACGTAAATCCAAAGACTGCCGAAAAAATCAGCCTGGATGAAGTGCTTAATGTCAAGGATAAGGATTTGCTGCCGCTGATTAATCTGCTGAATACCAATAAGAAGGTTGTATATAAGGACAGACTGCCGGATGAATGGTATATTGAAGGAGATAACCTGTTCTTGATGCAGCGTATTAATGGCGTGGACCAGGTATCGGGTTTTGCCATGGGCAATCTGCATAAATTTTTGCTGAAAAAAGAACTGTTGAACAGCAAAAGCTGACTGGTCAGTCAGTAAAATTTGTGAGAAGAAGATAATGTGAGAAAATACAAGAAAAAGCGGCGAAAACTGCTTAAATGACGTTTGCTTTTCTGAAAAATGTCCATTATAATAGTAGTATTCTGAAACTGGAGCAGGAATATTTTCAGGTAAAGGTGCTATCGACAATATAGCAGTATCATTTGTCATTATATATATTGAGTAGTTTCAGAGTGAAGGTGAAGGAGGTTTTTTTATGTTAAGTTTTATTCGCTCCTGCCGTGCGAGAAAAGCAATGGCTGCGGCGCTGGCGGCAACCTTTGTATTGAGCGTTGCAGGCTGCGGTCAAAACAGCAGCAGGGCGGCAATCAGGCGACATTGGTTAAAACCATGAAGGTTATTAAGCGTGACACCCCTCTGGTATATGATTATACAGGCTTTGTACAGGCTCAGCAGGAAATGGAGCTGAAAGCTCAGGTAAGCGGTCAGATTACAGCCAAGTATTTCAAGGGCGGTGACAATGTAAGTGCAGGCCAGACCTTGTATGCTATTGACCAGCGTACTTATCAGGCTAACGTGCTTAACGCGCAGGCAGGCCTGGCTAATGCCCGTGCGGCTTTGGCTAACGCAGCTCTGAATGCAGAGCGTTACAGCACTCTGTATGCACAGAATGCAATTTCCAAGCAGGTTCTGGATAACGCTATTATGCAGCGTGACCAGGCACAGGCTTCTGTAAATGCGCAGGAAGCAATTCTGGAAAATGCGCAGATTAACATGACCGATACCAGCGTTTCCGCTCCGTTCAGCGGACGTATTGATACTACAGCACTGGAGGTTGGCAACTATGTAACCGCAGGTCAGACTACTCTGGCCAAAATCAGCAACACTGACCCCGTATTCGTACAGTTCAGCATCGCTGAGCCGGAATATCTGAAGCTTTCCGGTTCCCATGATAACAGCGGCGCTGCTTCTCTTGACAACCTGACTGTTGTTCTGAGCGATGGCAGTACCTATGATTTAAAGGGCACCGTAGCAGAGGTTAACCGCGGTATCAACGACAACACCGGTACCATGACTGTAAAGGCTTTATTCAGAAATCCTGCACATCGTCTGTTGCCAGGCATGTTTGCTCACGTACAGGCAACTGCAGGCACCAAAAAGGATGCTCTCTTGATTCCTATGCGTGCAGTTGTTGAATTGATGTATAAGAAATTTGTTTATATTGTCGGCAGCGACAACAAGGTTACCATGAAGGAAGTAACTCTTGGTCCTTCCGTCGGCCGTTTCTACATGGTTGAAGGCGGTCTGACCGGCGACGAGACAATCGTAGTTGAAGGCACCGGCAAGATCAGACAGGGTGCTCAGGTTAACCCGCAGCCGATGACTGAGGCTGATCTGGATACTACTGTTGACAACAGTGCTACCGCCGGCAAGAAGCAATAAGGAGGTTGGCTAGATGGCTCGTTTCTTTATTGATCGCCTGTATTTGCGATAGTACTGGCGATTATTATTACCTTATTGGGCACGATTGCCGGCTTCAGCCTGCCTATCGCCCAATATCCTAACATTACCAAACCGCGTATCAGCGTAAACACCAACTATGTAGGTGCGAGTGCCGATATCGTTGAAAAGGCTGTAGCACAAACCATTGAGCAGAAGGTCAGCGGTGTAGAAAATATGCTGAACATGTCCTCCGTAAGTACCTCCAGTGGTGAGTACGAGCTCAATGTTGAGTTCAACCTGGAGAAAAACGCAGATATCGCTTCTGTAGAGGTTCAGAACCGTGTATCCCAGGCAACCAGCTCTCTGCCGAGCGAGGTTTCCGGTTATGGTGTTACTACTGCCAAAGAATCTGCCGAGACCATTATGTATTTTGGTCTTTATTCTCCTAAAAATACCTATGATGCTATGTTCTTAAGAACATATGCGGATGCGAACTTCCTGGATGCCGTAAAGCGTGTTAAGGGCGTATCTACCGTTGGCGAATATGGTCCGGAATATGCAGTCCGTATCTGGCTTAATCCTGAAAAAATGGCGCAACTGTGTAACTGTAACCGATGTTTCCAACGCTATCAAAACGCAAAACATTCAGGCAGCGGTTGGTTCTATCGGTAACCGTCCTACCGTTGACAAGCAGGAGCTACCTATTCCG
>ENA-OQCS01000636-OQCS01000636.1-human-gut-metagenome-genome-assembly--contig:-NODE-636-length-19577-cov-4.094704_pt1 | contig 19577 bp, 13 predicted proteins | sample MGYA00242757_ERZ504575 | MGnify/ENA primary metagenome ERZ504575 (study PRJEB26092, sample SAMD00036297) | human gut metagenome | host: Homo sapiens | study: EMG produced TPA metagenomics assembly of... | reverse complement strand
CATGTGAAGACTAGGAACAAGTTTTTCCAGTTCAGGGAAAAGGATGTTAACAAGGCGTGAGATAGAAGTTTTCAGTTTTGCTCGTTCTTGTACTTTATCAAACCTGTATCTGGTTAATGACTTAAGCTCTTCGTTGTGATAAGATGTGTTTGAGTAGGACTGTAAGTTTACTCCAGACATCATCATAAGAGCAATCGTATGGGCATCCACTTTATCGGTTTTTGTCTGTCTAAGGCTAAGACTTTTACGAAACAGATTGGTATGCAAAGGGTTGATGACAAAGGTGGGGAGACCTTTATCAATGAGAAAACCTAACAGATTGTAATTGTAGTGTCCGGTAGCTTCCAGTCCTACTTTTACGTTAGAAAAATCATTTGTTAAGGAAGAAATCTTTTGAAAGAGGTCATGGAAACCATCCGCATTGTTTGGAATAGTAAATGCGTTAAAAAGCACTTCTCCTTCTGAGTTTGTGATAAAACAATCGTGTTTGTCTTTTGCAACATCAATACCAATATAAATCATGGCAAATCTCCTTTGAATATATTTGACACTGTTTTAGAACCACAGTTGCTCTTCGCAGTTGTGAACTCGTTCTAAATAAACCGTCATGCGGTATCTAACTGATTAACAATCAAGCAAAGAGACTGTGGCTGGACACTTTCTGAAACCATCAAAGTGGTAGAGAGGAAACACCAGTCCACAGCATCTTATATATCATAACCATACCTGTAGAAAAGGTAAAGAATGGTTATGATGGAAATAGCATACAGACCTTGGAGAGGGTCTATAAATACTACTACTTTATAATACGAGAGAGGAAATAAACGGTCAAATGAAGGATATGAATGAAAAAGAAATTTTACGGCATGTGGATCACACATTGCTGTCGCAGGAAGCTGTGTGGGATGAGATTCGTCAGGTATGTGATGATGCGGTGAAATATGATACGGCGTCAGTCTGTATTCCTCCAAGTTATGTGAAGCAAGCGGCGGAATATGTAGGCGGAAGAGTTCCGATTTGTACTGTGATCGGTTTTCCGAACGGTTACGAGACGACTGCCGTAAAGGAATTTGAGACAAAAGATGCGATCGCAAACGGAGCGGATGAGATCGATATGGTTATCAATATCGGATGGCTGAAAGACAGAAAATACGATCAGATCGAAGAAGAAATCCGCATTCTGAAAAATGCGTGCGGCAGTAAAGTTCTTAAAGTGATCATAGAAACATGTCTTTTGACAGATGAAGAAAAAGTGAAAATGTGTGAGATCGTCACTCGTTCGGGAGCGGATTATATTAAAACGTCCACAGGTTTTTCAAAAGCAGGCGCGACTTTTGACGATATCAGCCTGTTTGCGGATCATGTCGGCGGTAACGTGAAGATGAAAGCGGCGGGCGGCATTTCCTCGATGGAAGACGCGGAAAAGTTTCTGGAGCTTGGGGCAGACAGACTCGGAACGAGCCGCATTGTAAAAATCGTGAAAACGGAAGAAGAAAACCCGGCGGAAGGAACTTGTGAAATGGAATTATCGCAGGGAATGATCGCAAAGTTAATTGAGACAGCGACTGCACAACTGGCGTATTCATACAGTCCCTACTCGGGATTTAAAGTAGGCGCAGCTCTTTTGGCTGAAAGCGGCAGGATCTATACCGGATGCAATATAGAAAATTCTGCGTTTTCACCGACAAACTGTGCGGAGAGAACTGCGTTTTTTAAGGCGGTGAGCGAAGGAGAAAGGAAGTTTCGCGCAATTTGCATCATCGGTGGAAAAGATATTTCAGAAACAGTATGTACGCCTCCTTGCGGAGTGTGCCGTCAGGTTATGGCAGAATTTTGCGATCCGAAGAAGTTCAAGGTGATATTGGCATCAGGCAGGGAAAAGTATAGAATCCTTCGGTTGGAAGAACTTTTGCCGTTTGGGTTTGGGTCGGAGTATCTGTAGGAACGATTGACAAGAAAAAGAAAACATGACATAATAAATTAACCAAAAGGTTAATGTGAGGGTGATGTATTGAGTGGAAATAACATATGCGAATGGAAAAGTTGAAAAATACTTTAAAGATTATAAAAAGATGCAAAAGAAACTGCCTTTTGAGTGGGTGAAAACAATAAAAAAGCATATGGACAGACTAAAAGCGGCGGAATGTTTTGGAGATTTTTTGAAATTGAGATTAGGAAAGCCTGAACAGTTAGAAGGATGCGAAAGTATTCGATATTCGTTGCATGTAGCGGCAAATGTAAGATTGATTATCGAGCCGAATGCCGAACAGGATACGGTTATGATTTGTACGGAAATAGAAGTGGAAGGAGTGAGTGATTATCATGGCAGCAAAGAAAATTGGTATATCCCGTGATTTAATAATTCACCCGGGAGAAACGATTGCAGACGTCTTGGAAGAACGTGGAATCACACAGAGTGAACTGCGTCGAGTGCAGGCGTTCTCCGGCTTACGTAAGCAATGTTATTGCCGGAAAGAAAGGGATATCTGCAAACTTTGCCAGAGGATTAGAGTATGCAATCGGAGTACCAAAGTCTTTTTGGCTGAATCTTCAGGCGAACTATGAGGCGGAACTTTTGGAAGCAAATGAATTACAGACGATTACGGAAGAAGAGCGTATCGTGAGGGAAGACTTAAAAGAAATTGTGAAATACTTTAGAGAAAGAGGCATGATGCCTAGTCGTGAAAATAAAGATGATTCGATACTTCTCTTCGTAAAATTCTGCAGATTAGTAATTTGGTAAATTTAAATGAAATAATTCCCGGGGGAGCATTTCGGATGTCCGGAAACTTATCGGTAAATAGAAATGTGTTGGGGGCATGGATTCGTTTGTGTCAAATTTTGGAGAATAATCAAAATGTTTCAACAAAGTTTGAAGTAGAGCATATAAACGAATTGATAGGTAAAATAAAAAATGTTATGTGTCAGAAGAATGTGGATTTTCAAAATCATTTGAAAACTGTATTGGGAGAATATGGCATAGATTTTTCTGTTGTGAAAAATTTTAGAGGAGCGCCTGTGCAAGGGTATATTTTTCGGCGGAGCGATGGGGTGTATCAAATGGTTTTGACGATAAGGGGAGCGTTTGCGGATATTTTTTGGTTTTCTTTATTTCATGAACTGGGACATATTGTAAATGGAGATATAGGTAAAAGTATTAATTTATAGATGACGGGAGTGATGTGGATAAGGAGACGGCAGCAGATCTTTTTGCGAGAGATAGACTTTTGTCACCGGAGAGTTATGCAAGTTTTATCCAAAAAGGAGACTTTACATTTGAAGCAATCTGTAGTTATGCACGGACTCAGAATGTGATGCCTTACATTGTTATCGGAAGACTTCAAAAGGAGAAATATCTGGATTATCATCAGTATAGTAATTACAAATTGCGGTATAAATGGGGAGACTGTTCATAAGAATAAAGTGGATACAGTATTGATTTATTGGGAATAAGGGCAAGATATAAGAGTGTTGTACAGGGAGATGGGATAATGGAAATGTATAAAAGAATATTTGTAATCGTTCTTGATTCTCTCGGGATCGGGGCGATGCCGGATGCGGCTCGGTTCGCAGATGAAGGCGCGGATACGTTCGGACATATTTTGGAGAAAACAAAACTTTGAATATTCCGAATCTTCGCAGGCTTGGGTTTCTGAACTTAAGTGCGGCGGAGATATGAAAGGCGTCGAGTCTCCCGAGGGGCGCTTCATGCGGATGCGGGAAGCGAGCAACGGAAAAGATACGATGACCGGACACTGGGAGATGATGGGGATTAAAACGGAAAAGCCGTTTCGGACTTTTACGGAACATGGATTTCCGGCAGAATTGATCAAGGAGCTGGAGAAACAGTGTGGGAAAAAGGTGATCGGAAATAAAAGCGCGAGCGGTACTGAGATTATAGAAGAGCTGGGCGAGGAAGAGATTCGTACAGGATCTATGATCGTGTATACGTCGGCGGATTCGGTTATGCAGATCTGCGGAAATGAAGAGACTTTCGATCTGGAAGAACTGTATCGGTGCTGTGAGACTGCAAGGCGGATCACGATGAAAGATGAATGGCGCGTAGGAAGGGTGATCGCAAGACCGTATATCGGAATGAAAAAAGGTGAGTTTAAAAGGACGAGCAATCGGAGAGACTACGCGTTGAAGCCGCCGGCGCCCACTGTTTTAAATGCTCTGAAAGATGCGGGGAATGATGTGATCGGCGTGGGAAAGATTCATGACATTTTCTGCGGGGAAGGGATTACGAAAACATATCATTCGGAAAGTTCCGTTCATGGGATGGAACAGACGATCGATGTGTGCAAAGAGGAATTTACGGGACTGTGTTTTGTAAACCTTGTTGATTTTGACGCATTATGGGGGCATCGGAGAAATGTAGAAGGGTATGGCAAAGAGATCGAAAAGTTTGATGAGAAACTCGGCGTTTTGCTGGAATGTCTTTCGCAGGATGATCTATTGATCCTGACCGCAGATCACGGGAATGATCCGACATACAAGGGAACGGATCATACGAGAGAGTATGTTCCTTTCCTTGCATACAGCAAAAGAATGCAGGCGGGAGGTCCGCTTCCGGAAGCAGAGACGTTTGCGGTGATAGGGGCGACTGTAGCAGAGAACTTCGGAGTAGATATGCCGAAAGGAACGATAGGATATTCTGTTTTAAGCAGGCTGCAGCAGTAGTAAACCGTGAAAATGTAAAAAAATCAAAGCGGAAGTAGGATGAAAAACTGTAAAAATGTAAAAAACCGGACAGTTAAAGCTGTGAAAACTTATAGAAATATGAAAAGTTAAAAAGCCGGAAGTCGGAAAAAATGTAAAAAATGAAAAGCCGATGAGAATACAGGATAAAAATATAGGAAAATATAGAGAGAAAAGTGAAAATTAAGGATTGTCGGAAAACTTAATTTATTGTATAATATTCGATTGAGAAAATGAAATGAGAACATGGGACAATACAGGAGGAAGAAAGATGGCAAAAAGAAATGATATCCACAAGGTACTTATCATCGGCTCCGGCCCGATCATTATCGGACAGGCTTGTGAATTCGATTATTCCGGAACACAGGCTTGTAAAGCATTGAGAAATTTAGGATACGAGATTGTATTGGTGAATTCAAACCCGGCGACAATCATGACGGATCCGGAGATTGCTGACGTTACTTATATTGAACCTTTGAATGTTGACAGAATAGAACAAATCATAAAAAAAGAAAGACCTGATGCATTACTGCCGAATCTCGGTGGACAGTCCGGTCTTAATTTATGCTCAGAACTGGCGCAGGCGGGCGTTTTGGAGAAATATAACGTAGAAGTTATCGGCGTACAGGTCGATGCGATCGAGCGAGGAGAAGACAGAATCGAATTTAAGCACACGATGGATCAGCTCGGTATAGAGATGGCTCGAAGCGAGGTTGCATATTCTGTAGACGAAGGCTCTTGCGATTGCGGAGAAGCTTGGATATCCGGTAGTTCTTCGTCCTGCTTATACGATGGGCGGCGCAGGCGGCGGTCTTGTATATAATGTAGATGAATTGAAAACAGTATGCGCCAGAGGTCTTCAGGCAAGTCTTGTAGGTCAGGTTCTTGTAGAAGAATCTATCTTGGGATGGGAAGAGCTGGAACTTGAAGTTGTCCGCGACGCAGAGGGCAATATGATCACTGTATGCTTTATCGAAAATATCGATCCGCTCGGCGTTCATACAGGAGATTCTTTCTGCTCCGCTCCGATGCTTACGATCTCAGAAGAAGTTCAGCAGCGTCTGCAGGAAAAATCTCATAAAGTAGTAGATTCTGTTAAGGTGATCGGCGGCTGTAACGTACAGTGGGCGCATGATCCGAAGACAGACAGAGATATCATTATCGAGATCAACCCGAGAACGTCTCGTTCTTCGGCGCTTGCATCGAAAGCGACAGGATTCCCGATCGCGCTTGTATCCGCAATGCTTGCGACAGGCATGACGCTGAAAGATATTCCGTGCGGAAAGTACGGTACATTGGATAAATACGTTCCTGACGGAGATTATGTTGTGATCAAGTTCGCGCGCTGGGCATTTGAGAAATTCAAAGGTGTGGAAGACAAGCTTGGAACACAGATGCGTGCGGTAGGCGAAGTAATGAGCATCGGTAAGAACTTCAAAGAAGCGTTCCAGAAAGCGATTCGTTCTTTGGAGACAGGAAGATACGGACTCGGTCATGCGAAAGATTTTGACGGAAAAACAAAAGAAGAGCTTCTCAAGAGTTTGCGGTATGCGACAAGCGAGCGTTACTTTGTTATCTACGAAGCGCTGAGAAAAGGAGCTTCTGTAGAAGAGATCCATGAACTGACAAAAGTAAAACACTATTTCCTTGAGCAGATGAAAGAGCTGGTGGAAGAGGAAGAGGCTCTGCTTGCGTTTAAGGGAGGTTTGCCGGAAGACAATGCTCTTATCGCGGCGAAAAAAGACGGATTCTCTGATAAATATTTAAGCCAGATTCTTGAAGTGGATGAGGATGAGATCCGCAATAAGAGAATCAGCCTCGGCGTTGAGGAAACGTGGGAAGGCGTTCATGTAAGCGGAACGCAGGACAGAGCATATTACTATTCGACATATAACGGAACGGACAAAAAACCCGATCAGTGAAGAGAAACCGAAGATCATGATCTTAGGCGGGGGACCGAACCGTATCGGACAGGGAATCGAGTTTGACTATTGCTGTGTACATGCGTCTCTTGCTTTGAAAAAGCTTGGTTTCGAGACGATCATTGTCAACTGTAACCCTGAAACGGTATCTACAGACTATGACACATCTGATAAACTGTATTTTGAGCCGCTTACACTGGAAGACGTACTGAGCATTTATAAGAAGGAAAAACCGGTCGGAGTGATCGCGCAGTTCGGAGGACAGACTCCGCTGAACCTTGCGGCAGATCTGGAAAGAAACGGCGTGAAAATCTTAGGTACGGCTCCGTCTGTTATCGATCTGGCGGAAGACCGCGATCTGTTCCGTGAAATGATGGATAAGCTTGAGATTCCGATGCCTGAGTCGGGAATGGCTGTTACGGTGGACGATGCTCTTGAAATTGCCGAGAAGATCGGTTATCCGGTTATGGTGCGTCCGTCTTATGTACTTGGCGGCCGTGGCATGGAAGTTGTATATGATGCGGAAAGCATGGTAGGATATATGAAAGCAGCAGTCGGTGTGACACCTGACCGTCCGATTTTGATCGACCGTTTCCTCGGACATGCAACAGAATGTGAAGCAGACGCGATCAGCGACGGCACACATGCGTTTGTTCCGGCGGTTATGGAACATATCGAGCTTGCGGGAGTACATTCCGGAGATTCGGCATGTATTATTCCTTCTAAAAATATTTCGGAAGAAAATGTAAAGACGATCAAAGAATATACGAGAAAAATCGCAGAAGAGATGCATGTGAAAGGTCTTATGAACATGCAGTATGCGATCGAAAACGGAAAAGTGTACGTATTGGAGGCGAACCCTCGTGCGTCAAGAACAGTGCCGCTTGTATCGAAAGTATGTAATATCCGCATGGTTCCGCTTGCCATCGACATTGTGACAAGTGAACTGACAGGAAGACCTTCACCGGTTCCGGCGTTAAAAGAGCAGAACATTCCGTACTACGGAGTAAAAGAAGCGGTATTCCCGTTCAATATGTTCCCGGAAGTAGACCCGCTGCTCGGACCGGAGATGAGATCGACCGGAGAAGTGCTCGGATTGTCCAAATCTTTCGGCGAAGCATTTTATAAGGCTCAGGAAGCAACACAGACAAAGCTTCCGCTTGAAGGTACGGTGCTGATCTCTGTAAGCAATCGTGATAAGCCGGAAGTTGTGGAAGTTGCGGCTGATTTTGCAAAAGCGGGATTCAAGATCATTGCGTCAGACCATACTTGCAGCCTGCTTAAAGAGAACGGAATCGAAGCAGAGAAGATCAATAAGCTTCAGGAAGGCCGTCCGAATATGCTTGATGTGATCACGAACGGAAAAGTTGACATGATCGTGAATACACCGTCAGGAAAAGAAAGTAAGAATGACGACAGCTATTTGAGAAAAGCTGCGATCAAAAAGAAAGTTCCGTATATGACGACAATGGCTGCTGCGAAAGCTGCCGCAAACGGAATTCTTGCAGTGAAGAAACATGGAAGCAAAGAAGTGAAATCACTTCAGGAAATTCACGGAGAAATTACGGACAAAGAATAGTATGATTCATTAATATAAGACAGGTTTTATGAAGATGCCGGCCGCATTTGCGGTTAGGCATCTTTTGTATAAAATGAAAGATATTTTCCTTTGGCAAATCAATCAGATGGTGTATATGTGAAAAAAATCAATAAAAATAAAGCTAAAATAGCCATATTATACAAAAAGCATAGATAAAAGAAAAAAGTACAAAAGAAGTGATAAAAAGTGTAAATATTATTGGGGGGGGGGTAATGCTATCATTTATAAGATGATGGGAGTAATGTGGTGAGCACATTCGTACATTACATTTTAAAAAGAAGGAGAGAAGTTTATGAAAAAGAGAATGTTCCATAAGGGAATGGCTGCGGTTCTCGCGGTATCGCTGACAACCGGCGGGGCTCTTCCGTTTATGGCTCAGACGGTTCATGCAGAAGACACTGCGGCAGAGCAGGGGCAGACGCCTGAGAAAAAGAGCGGTACTGTAACTCTTGAGAAGAAGAACGATGGTACGTATGTCTTCGGAAACGAATATCTGAAAAGAACGTTCAGTTTGAGCGCAGACAAAGTATTGTCAACAAAAGAGATTACAAACTATCGTACCGGAACTCCGACTGTGTTCACACCGCAGGCGGGCAGTGAAGAGTTTATAATCAACACGCTTGACAATAATTCCGAAGGGGAAGACAGCGGATTCGTAGCGCCTAAGAAAAAGTTGGAGACGACAGGTTGGAAGGCAACGGCGGACAGCGTTGCAGAGAATGAAGCGCCGAATGGCGGAGCAGACAAGATGTTCGACGGTGATAATAATACATATTATCATTCTAAATATGGGGATGGCGTGGATGCAGCGGTGAAAGAGTATCCGCATAATATTTATGTCGATTTTGGTTCGCAGAAGTCGTTCCAGTCTCTTCGCTATCAGCAGAGAGTGGATCAAAATGGAACTCCCACAGTGAGCGGGCATGTGAAAGGTTATAAGATTTATACCGGGGATAGCATCGATGCTCTGAAAACAACAGACGGTGCAAAACTGGTTGGTCAAGGTTCTTTTGAAAATAAAAAAGAAACATATGTGAACTTGGACGAAAAAGTGACAGCGCAGTATGTTCGTATTGAGTTTGTTGATTGTTATGAACCGTCAGCTGCAAATGTAAGCAAAGACGTAGCCTGCTGTTCGGAATTTGACTTTTTTGAAGATACAGCGACGTTCCCTGTAGTGGATAACGCGACACAGCTTAAGACGAGCGAAATGAAAGTGCAGGGCGAACCTCAACTGACAGAAAAGGACGGAGTGAAAACGCTGACGTTTACGTTTGAGCCGAAGAGAGTAAGAGGTGTAGATTACACGATCAAAGAAGTGATCACGATGAAAGACGGAGATTCTTTCATGAGAAAACACCTCGATATTTCTGTTGGGGAAGGGCAGGCAGAAAAAGCGAAGATCGATTATATCGATCTGGAAAATATGAACATCGCACAGACTGATCTGAAACAGAATGAATACTGGACGATCAGTGACACTATGGCGGACAATCCTGACATGGGCGGAATGAAAGGCGATTATCTGGAGCTTGGACAGCCGTACTATGTAGGTGCGATGTACTGGGGATGTGAGTTCCCGGAGACAGAGAACAAAATTAAAGGTTCTAATTCCTTTATCCGTTACTACTATGGAAAATCATTGAAATCCGATGATAAGTTTGAGTATAACGAAGGAAACGAAAACGGAAAGATGACGACGTGGGACGCTGTCGTAGGAGCTGCCCGAAGCAGAGATTACAGCGTGACACAGAGCGATTTCTATGAATATATCGAGACGATCGCAATAGATACGGAGTTCCGTCAGCAGTACAACTCATGGTACGACAACATGAAGGAGATCACGGACGAGATTATTCAGAAGAGTTTCTTCGAGATTGAGAAAGGATTCACACAGTACGGGATAGCTCCTCTTGATTCTTATGTTGTAGACGATGGATGGACGAATTACAGCTCCTTCTGGGATTTTAATAATAAGTTTCCGAATGAGCTTTACAACTCCAGTCTGCAGGTGAATCAGCTTGCGTCCAACTTCGGACTGTGGCTTGGACCAAGAGGCGGATATGGAACAGAAAGAACGATTGCGAATTGGATTGCAAGTAATGGTTTGGGTTCTGTAAATAATCAATCGGGTGGAGATATTAATATTTCTGATGCGAGATATCTGACGAAATTGAATAAAGATGTTTTCTGCGAGTATCAGGATAAGTTTGATATCAACTACTGGAAACTGGATGGAATGCTCTTAAATCCATCGACAGAGCAGTCCGAATATTATGTGACAGGTAATCCGCTTTATACGATTTCAGAGACATACGAGAGATGGACGGATATTTTTGAAGATATGCGTGACAACAGAGCGGGAAAAGACCTTTGGCTTAATATGACTTCTTACACAAACCCGAGTCCGTGGCACGTTCAGTGGGTGAACAGCGTATGGATGCAGAATACGGGAGATACAGGTTATACGAATAGCTTTAATGCAACGGATGAAGAAGCGATGCTTACATACCGTGACAACGCTTATTATAACTTCTTAAATGAAAGAGAGTGGCAGCTTCCGAACAAATATTTTTATAACCATGACCCGGTTTACGGATTGACTGCAAACGATGCTTATCATAGACCGGATATCAAATATACAGATGATGAGATGAGAAATCACCTGTATATGCTCGGAACGAGAGGAACGGCATTCTGGGAGTATTATTATAGTTACTCCATGTTTGATGACAATAAATGGCAGATCAACGCGGAAGCGGCAAAATGGATCGAAGACAATTTCGACATTCTTCAGAAATCACAGATGTTCGGCGGAAAACCGAATGACGGAAATGTTTACGGATATTCCTGCTGGAACGGAAAAGAGGGAATTCTCTCGATCAGAAATCCGAAGAATGAAGCACAAAGTTATAAAGTAACTTATGACAGACTGATCGGCGTCGGAGAAGATCTCGGAACTGTTTACGGAAAGGTTGTCGTAGGAGATCAGAGACACCAGACAGATGAACCGCTTACATATGGCAAGGAAGTGACATACACGCTTAATCCGAAGGAAGTTTTGATCCTGCAGTTTGGAGAGAAAGACGAAACGCCTGCGAAAATCCTTCTGTAGAAGGAAACGGAAAAGAAGCAGAAGTTGAATTTGACGAGACGATCCGTACGCCGGAAGCGGGAATGTTTAAGGTAGACGGATACGAAGTGACAAAGGCAGAATTGAAAGCCGACAGACGTACAGTGAAACTGACTTTGGATAAGGAACTGAAAGATGCCCGGACAGTGAGCGTAAGTGTAGACGGCGTGAAAGATACTGTCGGAAATACTTCAAAAGTAAGCGCGCAGAATGATGCGTTTAAAGACGGCATCATAACAGGAGTGATCAGCATGATCTGAAAGACGGAGCTGTATCGACAAAAGCGAAATACTCTGTCGACGGACACGGCGGATTTACTGTAACAGGTAAGATCAAGACAGATTCAAAAGACGTGGTACTTGCAGAGCAGAAAGGCGCTTATAAAGTCGGTATTGACGGCGAAGGATATCTGACGTTTGAGTTTAACGATATGAAGATCACATCAAAATATGATCAGAAGACGGTTGATAAAGCAAACGACAGCTACACAAGCGAGACGAAAGGAATTGCGGCTGACGGTAAAGAGCATCAATCTCTGCTGTAAAAGAAATTAACGGAATGATCAAACTTTACCTTGACGGAAAAGTGGTTGCTTCAACATACAGCGAAGATAAAGCAAATCCGGAGATCACAAAAGGCGAAACGATATTTGCGCAGGGTCTGACAAAAGACGAAGTTTCTTATATTACAGTTCTCGACAGATCGCTTGCATATGATGAAGTGAAAGATCTGATCGATACAGAAGATAATGTTGTTCTTGCAAAGAACAATCCGAAAGTAAAAGTTACCGCTTATGATGCAACTGCTAATACGGCAGTGGCAGAGAAACCGGACAGACCGTTTAATATGGTAAACGACGGCGTGAAGAGTACGGCGAATTATCTGGAGCTGACAGATACGAGCGACAGCCAGAACCATTCCCGTTACGTGCAGTTCGATCTCGGAGACGAGTATGATCTGACGAAGATCCATATGACAAGATACTGGATGGCTCAAGAAAATACGGACCGACAGTGATCCAGTTAAGTACAGACGAGAACTTTGCGGCAGACAAAACGACAACGTATATAACTCCGATAAAGACAATGTACATAAACAGGCGCGGGCAAAGATGAGTTTTATGTCGAGACGGCAGCAGGAAAAGAGATGTGGAACGCAGAAAACAGTGAACCTGTAACAGCTCGCTACATCCGTGTCTATGTAAACGGAAGAGAAAATAATCAGGGTACGTCTGATCATATCGTCGAGTTCGAGGCTTACGGTGCGAAAGACGGCGGAGCGATCATCCGTCCGGACAGACCGGAAGAGCCGGAGAAACCGGTACTTACAGGCGTGACAGCGTCAGTTGAAAAGGCAGAACTGAAAGTCGGCGAGACAACAAAGGCAACAGCAACGATTATGCCGGAAGGTGCAGAAGGCGTAGAGCTTGCATGGACGTCTTCCGATGATAAGATTGCAACAGTAGATAAGGACGGAACGTAAGGCGGTTGCAGAAGGAACGGCAACGCTGACTGTAACGGCGACACAGGGAAGCGGAGACGGCGCGGTAACAAAAACAGCTACTGTGGATGTAACGGTAATAAAAGACGGCGGAACAGATCCGGAACCGGAGAAACCGGTACTTACAGGCGTGAAAGCGTCAGTTGAAAAGGCAGAACTGAAGTCGGCGAGACAACAAAGGCAACAGCAACGATCATGCCGGAAGGTGCAGAAGGCGTAGAGCTTGCATGGACTTCTTCCGATGACAAGATTGCGACAGTAGATAAGGACGGAAACGTTAAGGCGGTTGCAGAAGGAAAAGCAACGCTGACTGTGACAGCGACACAGGGAAGCGGAGACAGCGCGGTAACAAAAACAGCTACTGTGGATGTAACGGTAATAAAAGACGGCGGAACAGATCCGGAACCGGAGAAACCGGTGGTACTTACAGGCGTGAAAGCGTCAGTTAAGAAAGCAGATCTGAAAGTCGGCGAGACAACAAAGGCAACAGCGAAGATCACACCGGAAAAGGCAGAAAATGTAACATTTGCATGGGCTTCTTCCGATAAAAAAGTTGCAACGGTAGATGCTGACGGCAATGTAAAGGCAGTCGGTAAAGGAACAGCGAAGCTGACAGTGACAGCGACACAGGGAAGCGGAGCGGACGCAGTGAAAGTAACTGACACTGTGAAAGTAACGGTTACAAAAGACGGCGGTCAGACACCGCAGGAGGATGGAAAGACACCTCCGAAGACAGGAGACGAAACAGCGCCGTTCTTCCCGTTTGTACTTGCACTTGCGGCAGGCGCAGTGGTCATGATCACGAGAAAAAAGAACGGATAAACAAAGATACGCAGAAAAGATCAAAATAAAAAATTGATACTTAAAAAGGATTGCCGTGTGAGCGGCGATCCTTTTCTGCATTATCGGATATTCCGGTTTCTGATCGCGCAGAACCTTCAGGGAGGACGTCTGCGCCGCAGCAGGCAAGTTTACAGCTTTACGGCGTGTGGAAAGGAAACGTATATAAAAATGTTAGAATGGAAAAAACGGTTCGCTTTGTGATAAATGATAGAAGAAAACAACTTCGGATCATTGAAATGGGAAAACGCAGAAGGAATATAATGAAAAGTATTATGAGGAAATGCTGTCGGTCGTTCGGGAATACAAGGATTACAGCGTGCTTGGGCATATGGATCTGATCGCCCGTTATGATGAAAAGGGCGTCTATCCGTTTGAAAAGATCAAACCGATCGTCGAAGAGATTTTGCAAGTTGTCATAGCGGATGGGAAAGGTCTGGAAGTGAATACATCGTCATATCGGTACGGCCTTTCTGACACGACGCCTTCTGTGGAAATTTTAAAACGGTACAGAGAGCTTGGCGGAAAGATCGTCACAATAGGGAGCGACAGTCATAAACCGGAACATTTGGGCGCTTATATAGAAGAAACGAAGGAAATGCTGAGAAAAGCAGGTTATACGCAGTTTTGTACTTATGAAAGAATGTCTCCGGTTTTTCATGATCTATAACAACGTTTTGCTATATAAACTGCAAAGAAAGCGGAGAGAAAAGAGATAATTGTGCAGTATAAACAAAATAAAGAAAATAGAATAAACATATTGCACAAAAGAAGTCCGGGCAATAGGCGAAAACTATCATAAATTACAAATCGGTTGCTAAAAAGTGCAAATAACTGAAATGTAAAGTGCGATATCATAAGAAAATAGGAATAGTGGGCAACTATAGTAACTAGAAAAAGAGGGAAATGTATGAGAAAGAGAATGAAAACAGTAAGAGGCTTGTGGGCAGGTCTGCTTGCGGCGGCAGTTGTACTTACATCGGCTGCACCGTCGGCGTTGACCGTACAGGCAGAGGAAGCTGACGCAGTGCAGACTGCAGAAGTTTCAGGGGTGGAATATCAGATCTACCCGACTCCCCATGAGATGACTTATCAGGATGGGGGATTCGACATCGGAGAAGTGAATATTGTTTACGAAACGGTGTTGATGATGTGACAAAGAATCGAATGACAGAAGTTCTTTCGATCAAAGGCAAGAGTGAGAGCGCTGCTGTTACCAATGCAAAAGTTGACGGCAAGACGAATATCCTTGCAGGTATCTACGGCTCCGACGGATATGTAGATAAATATGTGAAGGAGCATTACACAGTAGATAAATCTTTGTTTGACCATCACGGTTCCTATTTCCTCGCATCTAATAAGGGTGAGATCGTAATCCTCGGATTAGATACAGATGCGGTATTTTACGGCATCACATCTTTGAAGCATATCTTCAATCAGATGGACGGAACTACGATCCGCAACTTTGAGATGAGAGATTATGCAGATGTAAATATCCGTGGATTTATCGAAGGATATTACGGACTTCCGTGGTCGAATGAGGACAGAATGTCTCTTATGAGATTCGGCGGAGATTATAAGATGACGTCTTATATCTTTGCTCCGAAAGACGATGAGTATCACAAAGGAAAATGGCGTGATTTATATCCGGAAGAAGAACTGGCAAAGATCAAGGAAATGGTAAAAGTCGGAAACGATTCTAAGTGCCGTTTCGTTTGGACAGCCCACCCGTTTATGGGAGGATTTAATCAGGCGCAGGCAGATCAGGAGATTCAGGCGCTTCTGCGCAAATTTGATCAGTTGTACGATGCAGGCGTGCGTCAGTTCGGAGTACTCGGCGACGACGTCGGAACCTTCCGAGAACGATCGTGATCAACATGATGACAAAAGTATCCGAGTGGGCAAAAAAGAAAGGCGATGTATATGACACAGTATTCTGTCCGGCAGGATATAACCATTCATGCAGTCAGGCGGTACAGGCGGCAATTATGCAGAGCTGAACGAGTATGACAAAGGATTCCCGGAAGATATCAAGATCTTCTGGACAGGAGAAGCAGTATGTAAACCGATCGAGCAGGTAACGCTTGATCACTTCAGAACTCATAGAACGACAGACGGTCAGAAACGTCGTGCCCCGCTATTCTGGCTCAACTGGCCTGTAAACGACATTAATCACGGACGTCTTATGATGGGTAAAGGTGTGCAGCTTAAACCGGATGTAAATCCGGAAGATCTTGCGGGAGCGGTGACAAACCCGATGCAGGAATCAGAAGTATCGAAACCGGCGATCTTCGCAGTTGCGGATTATAGCTGGAATATCGCAGGATTTAATATGGATAAGAGCTGGGCGGATTCATTTGCGTATATTGATGAAAATGCATCTGAAGAGCTTCATACACTTGCGAAACATATGTCTAACCCGGAACCGAACGGACATGGACTTGTATTGCCGGAGTCAGAAGAAATTCAGGGTCTGATCAATACTTATAAAACACAGCTTGCAGCAGGAAACGTAGAAGAAGCAACAACAACGCAGCTTGTGGCAGAGATGACAACAATCATTGAAGCTTGCGACGGTTTCCATGCAAAGAGCAAAAACGAGGCAATGAAAGCGGAAATCCTTCCGTTTACAAACTCTTTGAAAGATCTCTGTACGGCAATCCGTTCTTTTGCACAGGCACAGGATGCAATGCAGAAAAATGATATGCAGAGCGCGTTTGATCTGTATATGGCAGGTTCGGGAAGTTATGCGACCTCCCAGACATATACAAAAGAGATGTACAATGCGTCTCCGGCAGTTGTAACTCCGGGATCGACCCATTTGATCCCTCTGGCAAAAACATTGGAAGCGGCATTGTCAGATCCGATGAACGATTATGTGGCAGGCGATGTTGAAAGACCGTTGAAAATTACGGCAGAGGCAAGCTTTCAGACATGGCAGAGCGGAAAACCGGCAGATATTATTGACGGCAACAGCGGTACGTATGCATGGTACAACGGAGCAGAAGGTGTCGGACAGTATTATCAGGTGAACTTCAGCAAACCGACGACTATTTACGGCGTACATATCGAAAACGGCGCAGGAAAAGAGAAACCGGACGATACATTCGGATACGCAAAACTGAAATATCAGGCAGAAGGTTCTGATGAGTGGAAAGAATTAGAAAACGGAAAAGAATACGGACCATATGCTGCGAAAGTTGATGTGGCAGGACTTGAAATCGAGAACGTTACGGCAGTTCGTTATGAGTGCTCGAGAGTGGGAGGATCTGGTAAATGGCCTTCTATGCGTGAGTTCAAAGTAGACTTGCAGCCCGGAGCGGCAGATACGTTTACAAAAGAAGTGATCCGTACAACAGAAGGTTGGACTGTTTACAATAATGGAAACGAAAATAATGCAATCGACGGTGATGAAGGCACAAGCGTACATTACAATGTAAGACAGGGAGATCCTACAAACGGTGACTCTATGATCGCAGGTGATTATTTCGGAGTGAAGCTGTCCGAGAAGATCACACTTGGAAAGATCAAGATTGTCCAGGGTAATAATGATACACATGCAGATTATATGCAGAACTGTGATCTGGAGTGGTCGGTTGACGGTCAGAAATGGACAAAGATTGCAACATTTGAAAACAAACGCACGATAGAGATCGATGTATCTGACAAAGATATTCAGGCACAGTATGTTCGTATCAAGAATAATGCGACACAGAAAAACTGGTTTGCGATCAGAGAATTTGACGTTGACTCTAAAGTATGGTTTAACTCGAAAGTTTTACACAAACGTAGACGCTTACAAAGAATACAGAGCAAATCTGTTGGATGAAAGCGCTGAAATCGAAGCTAAGAATGATATTACTTTAAAGAAAGATCAGTATATCGGCTTAAAATTAGACCGCATTCATGAGATTAAAGATATTCAGAAGAATCTTGAAAATGCAGACAAGCTTACCCTTGAAACATCTCTCAATGCATATGAGTGGACAACATATGATGCAAAGAAACCGGGAGATGCAAGATATATCAGACTGATCAACAAGACGAATGATGATGTGAAATTCAATTTGAAACAATTCGTTGTAAATACGGTAGAGTTCAAAGAAAAATCACTGCATTCAAAAAGCGGAAATTATACGATCACAGATCCTGAGAAAGCGTTCGACGGAAACAGAGCAACAGAGGCTGTTTATCAGACATCACAGAACGAAGGCGTTTGGTTCGTATACGATCTCGGACAGACAATCCACTTCGATAAGTTCAAAGCTGTCTGCGAGGATAGCGAGCATGACTATATCAGACATGGTAAATTCTCTGTATCTACAGACGGAGAGACATGGGAAGAAATCATGACTCTCGGTTCACAGGATGGACCAAATAACGGAGAAGCGAATGATACTGACGAGATCGGCGCTGTACTTCCGAATCATGAAACTTCTTATAATACAAAAGAAGCAACAAATATTAACAAAGATGCACGTTACCTGAAATTCGAGGTAACAAGAACAAAAGTCGGTTCTGACAAGTGGGTTCGCTTCAGCGAGCTTGAGATCAATGACGGAGCGTATGTTCCGAGCGAAAACGATCCGACATATGAAAGCTCATGTCTCGATACACAAAACGGAAAATTCTCTTATATGTCAGATATGAATCTTGCGACATCATTTGTTCCGGCAGAAAAGAGCGGAAACCTTGTTTATCATGTATCAGAGAAGAATGACCGCAATAAGATTAAGATTGTCCAGAGAGCAGATTCGATTTCAAATGCAACTGTAAGTGTAAGAACATTAGCAGAAGCAGATACATGGAAACCTGTCGGAACACTGGGCAAGACAGTGAATGAGTTTGTTCTTCCGAATGAGACAGTGCTTCTTGATGTGAAGATTGAATGGAAAGATGCTAAGGTCGGCATTATAGAGATGTTCCTTTCAAAAACAGATGCTCCGACACCGGAAGAGAAATTTTGGACAGTGACACTTGACGGAAAAGAAGTAAAAGTAAAAGACGGAGAGAAACTGACGAAACCGGCAGATCCGACAAAAGAGGGATACAAATTCCTCGGATGGTTTGTAGGAGATAAAGAGTTTAACTTCGATACACCAATCACAGAAGAACTGAACGGTATTAAGATCGAAGCTCGTTTTGAGAAGATCGACACACCGACACCGGGTGAAAAAGAATGGACAGTGACACTTAACGGAAAAGAAGTCAAAGTAAAAGACGGAGAAAAACTGACAAAACCGGCAGACCCGACAAAAGAGGGATACAAATTCCTCGGATGGTTTGTGGGAGATAAGAAGTTTGACTTCGACACACCAATCACAAAAGAACTGAACGGTATTAAGATTGAGGCTCGTTTTGAGAAAATAAAAGATGAGCACAGCAGCCGAACAAAGGCGGAGCAGTTCAGACAGGTGATACAACAAACATAGCGCTGTGGATTGCATGTCTTGGTATAGCAGGCGCTGCAGTTGCTGTAACTCTTAGATCACGCAGAAAACGTTCTTAATGAAACGGTTGTTTTGATTGACGAACGGTGATCAGTTATAAAAAGTAAAATACAGATTTTTCTGCCGGCGGGATTTATCCTGCGGCAGTTTTGCAGTGTAGATTAAAGATAAAACAATAGAATATGGAACGTAAGAAATGTTTTCAAAAAAGCTATAAAAAATGAGCTTTAAAAAATCGTAAAAAACTGTAAAAAATTTTAGTAAAAAAATTGACAGAATAAGAAAAAAAAGACTTGCAATTATAAAAGTTATATGATAATATTAAAAACGGTTCTGCTACAGAACTAGAAAACAATGGCCCCGTGGTCAAGCGGTTAAGACATCGCCCTTTCACGGCGGTAACACGGGTTCGATTCCCGTCGGGGTCATTT
>ENA-OQCS01000635-OQCS01000635.1-human-gut-metagenome-genome-assembly--contig:-NODE-635-length-19604-cov-1.613955_pt1 | contig 19604 bp, 22 predicted proteins | sample MGYA00242757_ERZ504575 | MGnify/ENA primary metagenome ERZ504575 (study PRJEB26092, sample SAMD00036297) | human gut metagenome | host: Homo sapiens | study: EMG produced TPA metagenomics assembly of... | reverse complement strand
CTCGTACAGTCGGTGATAAAAGTAACTTAAGTGCATTGGGCAAGTAACTTAACTTACTTGACACTTTCACTTAACTTACTTGGCTCACGAAGTCAAGTTACTTTATTTGCCTATATTTCTCAAATAAATTCTGTTCGGCTATATAAAATGGCAAGTTCTAGTTTTAACTTTATCCTCCCTTTCCTTTATACAAGTTTATTCTTCGGGTACATAAATGATTTCTCCATTATCCAATTCATAGGCAATACCCACCTTTTTTCCTTTCTTGCCGCTTTTGACATCCTGATCCTCAGAAGGGGTATAACGGTTAATCTTCTGCCTTCCTTGGTTATGATTTCCATGTTTTCCTTACCCGGATTCTTCACCATCGTAAAATCCTCCTGACTAAACATTTCAGTCATATTATAACGGGTAACCAAGGCTACCATTAACGCTACCGCAAACACCATCGCCACATCAAACAGATTGCTGACCACGCTCATCGGGTCACTATCCTCCTCTTTTCTTAATAAATTACGTTTCATCTCAAGCTGTATGTTTTTCAGTGAGCAATTCAGAAAGGAATTCCAGATTAGTCATATCCTGTAAATACCAGCGTTGCTTCACCTGCTGGGTTATGAAACCGATAGCACTAGAAAACAGACCAACTACAGTCGTAGCAAAAGCGACCTGCATATTATACGCCATAGAAGCGATATCACCAGTAGAAAGTCCCACCAAAGCAGGTCCCATTGGAATCAATGTACCCATCAATCCAAGCATCGGTCCCATCTTGGTCAATGTTTTTGAAATAGCCAAATCCTTATCAGCAGTAATTTCAAAATCAGCCAACAGGCGCTGCACATGTGCCGGACGGTCTTTTGACTCCAACACCCGACGGATATACGCAATGACTAACGAGTTCGACTTCACAGGAAGTTTGCCTTCCAATTCGGGCAAAGTATCTATAGTCAGTGTATCAAGCTGTTGACGCAACAACGCATCCGTACGCCGAATAGCCAGATACTGCCCGAAAAAACTGCCTATCAATAATAGCGAACGGATGAAAAGAATAATAAGCAATACAACAACAGGGACTAAAAGTCCGTTCGAAATCCAAAACAGAATGTCTGATATAAGATTCATAATGTCAGTAAGTTTTAAATGTTTGTTTTTATTCGTCTATATTTATATATAACCAATCCAATGAGTCCTCCACCTGCCAGCATAATTATCAAGCCGGTCAATGCCCCCCAATCCACCTCGCTTACACCTGTTACGGCGGTACGACCATTTACAGTAGCAATAATTCCCAATATGGCGGTCAATGCATTAGTGAGGAACAATAGTTCCAACCGTAATTCCTTTCCGGCAAGAGATAACGAAGAAACAATGTGCCTACAGAAATTAATATCAATACACCTACCGCCATACTCCATGCGACAAGAGAAAAGGAAACACCCGGAAAAGAGAAGATAAGATATACCAATCCGCTAAACAAGACAGGAAATATCAAAATACCCGGAAACCAACATAAAGCACGGTAAGCCCAAAGAGTACGTTTCTTAACAGGACCTGTAGTAAGCACATGAACAGCCAACATACAAAAAGCCATCTGTAAGGCAACTTCCACTGTAAGCACCACCGAAGTGTCAAGCATCAATTGGACATCTGCCAGCCAATCAGCAATCTGTGTCTTAGACTGCTGAATTGCATATGGCACATCAGCCCACAAAAAGGGCGGCTACAACAGCTATTGCTGCAACCGATCCTCGTTTGCGGAATGTCTGTTTCATCATAAAATTGAAACAGACCAATATCATAAGAACAACTACAACTGTTCCATAGCCTGTTATTCCTGCATTTTTTTACGGCGACAACGCACCAATACAATTAAAACAAGAACTGCAGCCACCACTACAACACAAACAACAGTATTGCTTACCGTATTCGTCTGTTGTTCCGTACCGACTGTATTCATCTCTTCTTTTTTCATCACCATACCCTTTTGCTCTTTTGAAGCAGCAACTTCACGTATCTGACTGATGTTTTCCTTATACCGGGATGCAGTCTGTGCATCCATTTTAGAAGCTATGAACTGACGTAATTTTGCATTATCACAAACAAAACCTGAACAAGACGGTTTATATTTATTCACCAAATCGGTATGTAGTTTGGCAATATCCGCTATCTGTTGCTCGCTAGCCTGCCACATTCCTTTACGGATAGTTTCCATCATTACCGCAGTCATTTCTTCCAAAGCAGCAGGGTTCTGCTTTTCAAAATAACCCTGCACTCCCAAGTTAAATTTATCCTTTACATACACATCATATATCTCATTCCACATTTCCTTATCAACAGCCTGAGGTTTCATGACATTCCAGCCATACGTATTTTGCACAATCTCAGCAAAAGTATTAGCTGCGCCGGCCTCCCCTTTCATTTTTTCCTTAATATAAGCAGGATTGAATATTGTGGTACGACTCTCTATGCCAATAGCTTCTTTCACCTCTTGCATACGGGCATTGTTACGATTACGATAGTCGCTCAGATACGCATCGGGATCTTTACCGGTCACATTACGGACAGCAAGATTCATACCTCCCATAAACTCATACACATGATCCAGGCTTAATGCACCCCATGTATTGCTTTGACGTGGCTGAATAACCGCATCCGTACGTGTCAAAGCAGCTTCCAAAGCAAATTGGCGGACAGTTTCCCAATTCTTTTCACTACCATAAAAAGCACCCATATTATTCAAATAAACATCGGCGATTCCTCTTCACTTTCCCAACGGTCACCAGATTGCACCATACTTTGTATACCCGTACCATAATTGCCATTCACTCCTCCAAACACACGAAAAGTAGACATTTCGCGGGCTTCTTTCGGAGTCAGACCTTTTTCTATCAATACACGTTCAGCTTCCACAACACCTGCCGCCACTTGATTTTCAAATTGATCCTCTTTAGCATTGGCAGCCATCTCTACGGCACGGTTGATAAGGAACAGGCGTGAAGCGGCAATATCTCTCAACTGCCCGCTAGTTTGCACCACAACATCAATACGAGGACGCCCCAATTCTGCCGAAGGGATCAAACGAAGATCCGTCACGCGTCCGAACGTATCACGAATAGGCTCTACACCTAACATATACAATACCTGTGCAATAGTAGCGCCACCGGTTTCTATAAATTCTCCACTCCATAATGTATAGCTTACTTTACGGGGAATAGAGTCATTATGACGACGACGATACATTTCGATAGTATTGTCAGCCAATTGTTTCCCTTTCTCCCATGCAGATTCCGACGGAGTTTCTTCAGCATTGATAGCAAAAAGATTTCGTCCCGTAGGTAAAGTATTAGGATTGGCGATAGGATCGCACCCGGTGAAGGTTGTGTATATCCTCCATTCAACGCATTAACCATAGAGGTCAATTCTCTTTCCGGACTTTCCAAAAGAGCACTCTTATAATTACCCACATTCTTCAAAGTGCGTTCTACTTCCATGACAGCCAAAGCAAAATTTATCTCCTCTTTAGAGTATTCTTTTTTCTTGGACATCATAACTTTCATCATCGCTTCCATGCCTCCGAATTTATCACTATCCGCTTTTTCACGTTTTCCTCGAGAAGTTGTTTTCATTGTAACCGTATCTTTGGCCAGTGTATTCATACCTACAGCATGGCTCTTGTACATTCCTGTTTCCATTTTCTTTAAAGCTTCAGGCTTGCACCCATTCTTTTTGCAAGTTCCATAGCTTTCTCAGGATTCATACCTTTCGCTATTTCCTTCATTTTCTCTTTCATTGACTCAGATATGCTATTCCTTTTCGAACGTACGCTTTGGTCAGCCTGCATTATTCCACCGCTCATATCAGCATGTGTTTTAGCCTCAGCCGGAGCTTCTTCAGCTAATGCCATCATCATGCCATCATGCCTTGAGAAGTATTACGGGATTTATTGATTTCATGTGCTTTAGCAAGTTCATCGGAAGTAATGCCAGTAATACGACAAATCAATTCGTCAGAAACCAACGACGGATCAGCCAATAAACGAGTGACCAAATCACGTGCAGGTTCCAAATAACGTTGAGTAAAAAGAGTGCGATGTTTCTCTACCTGTCCGTCCGCACGATTACGTAGTTTATCTAATGCCAACAGACTATAGGCTATCGGCTCGGTAGCCATAGCATACACACTGGAAGTAATACGAATGGGTTCATAAGGAATCCCCATCGTATACAGCTGACCTGTAATCTTCTCATTTGCCAGTTCCTCTGCAAAATTTTCTATACGCTGAATATCTTCCTCGGCATAAGGAACAGTAAGAAGACTATCCAATTCCAATTCACGATGGATGCCCAGTTCACCGTGAGTTTCTTTACCATCAATGAAGCACGGTTCAAAGCTTCTTTATTTCCAGTAGACAGTACAGCCTGCCCATCAGCCGGAAGCAAATTATTGTATGTCTTGACAGCCTCAGTCAGTTCACGATAAATGGCGCGGACACTACTTTCCATAAAAGGTGGAGTAAGGTAAGATTGCAATCCCGCATACGAACGACGCTTAGCAATCATCCCTTCGCCTACATTGCCGATGGAATAAATATAAAAATGAGGTAATGCACCTACCAGACGGTCGGACCAGTCATTGCTGCACAAAGCAACTTGTTTGCGCGGAGTGAACTCTAAACTGCCATGAGTACCGAAATGAATCAACGCATCAGCTTTAAATCCGAATTGTGTCCACAGATAAGAAGCAATATAAGTATGTGGAGGAGCTGCATTGGTTCCATGTACAACTTTAAATGCATTATCCCCACTACCGGCTGCATTCTGTGGCAAGAGCACCACATTTCCAAATTGCAAACGAGCTACTCCTAAACGGCCGTCTGAAGTAGTCATATATGCTCCGGGAAATTCACCATTAGCAGCTACTACTTCGGCATACATATCAGAACGAATGGATTTCTTTATCCAACTTTCATATTGTTCTTTTGTAATGAGTTCGGGCTTGCCGGTTTCCATAAACCGGTCAAAAGCTCCTTCGGCATACGGACCAAATACGGCTCCTTGAGATTGTATCATCTGTTCCAATTCTTTCGGAGAGGTAGACAAACCGTCCACCTTGTAGCCCTCGCGTTTCATACGCTGCAACAAGTTATAAAGTGAAGGAACCACTTCCATACCACCCGCAGTCAGTGCATTCTGACCAGGACCCTTATAATAATAAATAGCTACGCGTTTCTCACTATTGGATTTACGCTGCAGAGTAATATAGTTATTAACTGTTTCCACAAAAGTTTCCAAGCGTTCTGGAATAGCATAAGCACGTTGTAAACCCTCCTCATCCTTATAATGTCCAAAAAGAGCGAACGGACGGATAGCTCCATCTATTTCGGGGGTAACAATACTTTGTGACATAAAGCCGCCATTCATACCCATCTTGTCACTCTCCCACTCCTCTACCAAGCGATTTACATTCAATGGGGAGAAAAGCGGTATATTCTGTTTCGCCAAATATCTACGATATAATCGCCCATACGTCCATGCGCCATATTGATGATAGCAGACGGACGAACAGAATCAATTCCATGGTTCTGAATAAAAGAATGCATGGAACGTATAGGATAAACCATATTGCCTGTTTCCTCCAATTTAGCAATAAGCCCGGAAGGTTCACCCATCGGACCGGTCACAATAATACGCGGAGCTTCTCTTTCCACAAGCCGTTATGTTGCAGAAAAGTATTGTATCCGGCTACCGTATTGAAACCCAACTCTTCGTCTTCGGGACTCTTTGGGTTCATGTGATAAAGCACATCATCGGCACGTTTCACTACGGCTTCCGGTTCAGACACAGAGAATCGTTTTTTATCAATATACACACGTACATAGTTCAGCATACTGCGATAGTTACGACGTCCTCCATTAGACAGATAATGTTTCAATGTATCCGCTTGGATGGAATCCAATGAAATAATCTTGTTTGCAGGATTGGTAGCGGCAGTAGTCAATATCGGAAGACCACCATCGGCCGCCTTTTGTATTTGCGCACGTTGCTCTTCAGTAATCCTTAATCCCATGGCATTGATAAATATCATATCATAACTGGTCAATCGGTTCAGGTCATCTGTGCTCAGTTCACTGATTTTAATAAATGAGTTGTCATTAGCCTTAGATATCTGCCCTAAACTGATTACCTGATAGTTGATGAAAGCCACTTTAGTTGCACTGAACCAAAGATTCCATACACCAAACAAAAGCAGCAAGATGACTGCTATCCCTCCTCCAATCAGTAATTGTTTCTTCTTCATATCTTTATTTAAATCACGTAGTTTATTTAGTATTAGCAGCCAACTTCATTTGAATAATTGTTCTATATTTAATGATAAACCGGCTGAAAAAGTTGTTCCTTTAGTAGCAGGCGAATTATTATAATAACGGGAAGGAACATAATTAAACAAGTTGTCCACCGCCAAAGTCATATCAACACCTTTCCATACTTTTGAGACAACGTAAGCTTCCACATTGTATACGCCGGATAGGTCACCTTCTCAGTTTCTTCATAAGAAGTGTTCGACGTATATTCCTCCGTATTCACCTTGGAAAGAAAACGTCCGTTCAAAGCAATATTAAACGCATAGTTCTTCCAATGCTTGTCATACTCAAGACGGACAGTAGCCGTATGCGGGCGAGTACTTGAAATGACAGGTTGCCCTTTCTTGATATTCTCATGTGTATAAGCATAAGATAAACGTGCCGACAGTCCACAAGGATATTTGGCGGAAGCATTTGCCTCGGCACCAGATATCTTGATATTTGATATATTGGTATATACCTGTCCTTTCAACGCCTCACTCCATGCCGTAGTGATACGATTATCAACTATATTATAGAAACCTGTCACCGTCAAATTATAACGACCTTTAATATATTCTGCCGAAAGAGAAAAATTATGGCTGGTTTCAGGCTTCAAGTCAGGATTACCATAAATCATAAAAATACTTGCCATATCAAATTCATATACATTTCTTTCAAGTAGGGGCTCGGAAACCACCGGCATAGGAACCTCTCAATGAACAGTTTCCTATTTTATACATCAGTCCTAATTTGGGAGAGAAATGATTAATATCGGAATCCGAATAATAATCAAAACGTAATCCTGTGATGACATTGAAATATTTCGTCGGGTTCCAGTCAAACTGTGCAAAACCGTCCACTGTATACTGATGTTTACTTCCATTATTGACAACTGATAGGACATTAAATAATCACGCATATAATCACCACCCAAGGTGAGAATATGCTTACCGACAAAGTATGATTATAAAAAGTACGAACCGAATGTTGTACATTACTATAATCACGTACATCATTAGCGTCTTGCGGCAAGTAGTCGCTCTTATCATACTGGTCGAAAGAATAAGCTATTTCCAGATCCTTATCTTTATCCAATACATAATTTCCTTTCACCCCACCACTGAAGTCTCGATAACGGTCTTTACTAGTCTGTGACTTCTCACGTTCACGAAAAAAATATCCGGCACGTGCGTCAGTTTCAGATGGTCATTAGCAGTATAGACCAAACGTTCTTTGAAATTCCAAGTTTTATCACCATACACCTTTTTAAATGCCCAATCCTCCGTTTCCTCATTTGTTTTTCCATCTGCCAAATCTTTTTCATCTACTTGGGTATGCTGTACATTAGTCACACTATTGAATTTTCCAACATTGAAACCTATTGTTCCTCCATAACGCTGCTCATTATAAGCCCGTAACGTCCATTGAGATTCACAGTCCAAGGCTCCGCAGGCACTTACTTATGATGTTTACCACTCCTCCTACCGCATTCGAACCATAGAGTGAAGAAGCCGCACCTTTTACAATTTCAATACGCTCCACATTGCTCATATTCAATCGGTTGTAGTCTATATTATCCAAAGTCTCACCTGCCAGACGCTCACCATCAACCAGAAAAAGTACAGCATTTCCACCAAATCCTTGCATATTGAGAGAAACTTGCTGGTCCATGGAATAAGAGAATTCAATTCCCGGCAGTTCTGCCTGAAGTAAATCTCCAATATGGGTAGCATCTACTTTTTTTATTTCATCGGCAGTAATGACACGAGTTACAATGGGAACATCTTTCAGGAGTTTCGGAGTACGGGTTCCCGTTACAACTACAGTTTCCATATTTACAGCATCTTCTTTCAGTATAAAATCAACTTTACCTGTTTTACTGACAGACACTTTATGAGTCTGCGAGATATACCCCATGTATGAAACCTGTAGAGTATATTCTCTATTATCGGGTAATTTCAATGTGTATTTTCCCTGTGTATCCGTAGTGGTTCCCAAAGTTACTTTTTCTTTTACGGAGACTGTTGCTCCCATCAGAGGTTCTTTATTTTCATCAAATACAGTTCCCGAAATAATTCGTTGTGCTGATACTGGTATCGCCATCAGCCAACACAATATCAAGCACACGTTTCTGAGTAGTCTATGCATATCGTATGTCGGTTTACAATTCAAACGGATAAATATAGTCAATAGTCATGAAGCCTTTTACACCACTAGCATTCATATAATTTGTGAGACGAACAGCCGCATAAGTTCCATCTTTCAGCTTTACCATATAAACCTTGTTTGAAAGAGTATAGGTAGGTGGCATATTACTTTTATCAACATTCAACCATTTGGATAGTTCTTCATTATAATAGGATTCCATATAAACAATATTGCCATCCATCATACCTGACATATCAATGGCTACCTTAGCGGTAGTCCAAACATCATCCACATAGACTCCTTCGGGCATCGCACTCGCATTCTGTAAAGCGGAAAAACCTGTGAAACCGGTTTCCAATACTGCTCCAGCATTGGTTTTAACGTCATAACGATGGACAGCAATATCCCATCCTCCGGTTCTTTCTGGTCAGAATCTGTCACATTCACAGAATCTACTTTTTGTGTATGGAAATCAATAAAAGTCCAACGTCTATAATCAGTAGCATCAATATAAATAGTACCGAATGGGTAGAAGGGTCTGTTCTTATGAAACCGAATTCATTACTATCCGAAGCAGCAGGACTATCATATATTCCTTCCAAAATACCATCACATGCCGAGAATGGCAAAAGCATCATTCCCAGTATGGTTATAATAGAGAGATATCTTTTCATGCTATTTAGTGCCTACAAAAGTCGCAGTAATAGCCATAGGCATGGCTCCCGGCTTTAGTGTAAAGATCAGATCAGCTTTTTCATCCTTAATCGTTCCTTGTAAACTTCCTGTATATTTTACAGTACCAACAGTTACATCAATAGCACTTCCGGAAAAGTATAAGTAACATTATCGGAGGTCTGTACTTTAATTCCAGGTATAGCAATATCCGGCAATGACATCATTCCTTCACCAGCACCACCAACTAGAAGAACTTGAACAGTTCCTCCTTCTTCCGCAGTAATTTTCACCTGACTGTCTGACGTTCCTTGATCATTTCCTGATACTGAGAGTGATAATGTTCCATTGTAAATACCAGCAACCTCCTGAGCCGGAATCACGGTATCTTCCTTTTTATCATCATTGTCACTACATGCTACTGCACACAATGCAATAGCCATCATCGCTAAAAAAGTTTTTCAATTTCATAATACTTTAGTTTTTATTGATTAATAGTTATTATTTTATGTTTTCAAATTTGTTGCAAAGTTACCCTTGCCACCAAGAGTACACAATACCTAAAAATTGGGGTTTTATTACTGATAATCATATACATCATAAAATACATGAGTACTTATTTTTAGGTATAAAGCCGAAAATTATCACCATTAATAGGTATTATCAGTATGTATTTCTATAACCAATTTTGTAAAAAAAGCAAGCATGATTAAATTGACACATCATGAAATGCCTGTGAACAAGACACTTCATCATAGAACAATAGAGATTCTGACAGTACTTACCCTACTTATAGGTAGTCCGTCATTCCTTATTTACTTCTATTGTTCCCACGACACAAATAATCCATTATGCCAATGGTTGCTTTGTACTTTGAACCATACTCGAAGATGGGGAATACTTATATAATCGATACTTAGTAATCAGTATCACATGAGCGGCCTTATATTCGGATTTTTATTTGTAATTTCCTTATTGTTCATTGCAATAAGAAAAAGATCCTTAGATTTATCTCCATTCCAAATCACTTATTTACATTCACTCATAAAAAATCAGTAAACATCTTCCACTTTATAAGCTACTATCCAAAACATCCGGCCTTAAATACCTTATAATTTCATATGTTGATAAACTCTTTCTTAAACAGAAGATTCAATTTCATATTAGCAATGATTTAGTTGCATATTCCTTCTATAGCTTTAAAACATTTTAAATATCAAGTTATATTTGCCCGGGATAGATATATCAAAACTTTTTTTTTATCTTAAAATGTTTATAATATATGGAAATGCTATTTTTACTAAAGAATTTATACCGTGATCCTCTTGCACTATCCAGATTCAGCCAATTCAGATATCTTCATATAGGCAAGGGAGAAATTATCCAAAATCTGAATGAAAACCATGAATTCCAAGTTTGTTTTGTACTAAAAGGATCTTTATGTCTCTTCAGAGATCAAATGGAATCAATGCCTCTGATAGCAGTGCAAAATGAATTTTTCTTTATCAGCAGCTTACATAAATGTAAAATCAAAACAATGGATGATGTACAACTCGTCATCCATGCATGTAATATTGTGGCCCCTTATCTACATAGCAGAATAATAGAATATCTACAAGACATATCCATCGAAGAAGTAAAACCGGTAGAAGTTCTTCCCATTTATCCGTTAATACGTTCCTACTTGGATTTGCTGGTCGATTACATGAAAAATGGAACAGAAATTCCCGACTTACATCGAGCCAAAGAATATGAATTGTTCTCATTATTTAAAATTTGCTATAAGAAGAATGAAATTGCCTCCATTTTCCGTGATGCGCTATCTAACGACCTTCAATTCTTCGTATCCGTCATGACACATTACAAAGCTTGCAGAACTGCCAAAGAATTAGCTATTCTATGCGGATATAACGACCTTATTTTCACACAGTTATTCAAAAAAAACTTCATGGAGATACACCATATCAATGGTTACAAAAGCAAACATCTTATGAAATTGAATTCAAGTTAAAAGAAAGTACCCTACCCATCAAACAAATAATGTTGGACTATCATTTCAAGACATTTTCCCATTTTACGACCTACTGTAAAAGGAATATTGGAGCCACTCCTAACGAAATACGTAAAAAAGGAGAAGAATCAAAAGGTACACCTCCTCTCGAAACATATTCTGTTTCCGCAAACGATTAAACAAACATCCCGCATCCTAAAGATTATGAATATACTTATCTCCATCATACATACTGAAGCTAAGAATAAGTTTGTTTCCTGATCTCGGTATATGGATCTATTTTAAGAGTTTCTATACATCTATAATAACAAATATCACAAAACTTAATCATAATCCACCATCAATATATGGAAAACTTATCACATATACCCCTCTGTAAAATCATATAAAGCATCTACCATTTAAAACTATCCAAAAACGAACATTAAGAAAAATAGGAAACCTTTTTATGCAGATATAAAAGAAAGAACTGATTATATGCAAACAAATCTTTTAAATACGCAACTTCTTTTTAGTACCAAATATAGAACTTTGCACCCAAATAAAATGTGAATATTATTATAATGTAAATCGCACACAGCAGAATAACCTAAAATATAAAATTGCATGCCCCCCAACGATACAATATTCAATAAAGCAGAACGGAGTTTATCCAATATGTAACAACAAAGAACAATTCATTTTAATAATTTACAGTCATGTATACAAAGAAGAAATGCAAAATTTATGTATTATCAGTGCTACTTTGCACATTTTTTTTTCTCGTGCAGCAGTATTGATTTTGAATTACCCCAAGGTCCTCAGGGAACCAATGGCAAATCCGCTTATGAGATATGGAAAGAAGAAGTTGAAACCGGTCATATAACTGGCCTTCCACCCAAGTTGATTTAGCAGACTTTTTAGTTTATATAAAAGGAGAAAAAGGAGACAAAGGAAAAGATGGAATGTCTGCATACGATCAATGGAAAATCCTGATCACCCAAGGTAATGTCACCAACCCTCATGACCCTTCGCTCATTTGGCCCTCTTCAAAAATACAGAAGCCGATTTTTGGGATTTTCTTAGCGGAAGAGACGGACAATCACCTCATATTGGTGAAAATGGAAATTGGTATATCGGCAATAAAGACACAGAAATCAAAGCTATCGGCAAAGATGGAAAGAATGGAATTAATGGAAAAGACGGACTTTCCGCTTATGAATTATGGAAACAATCTGTTGCTGACGGCAATATAAATTGGCCCAAAACCAAACAACAATGGAACATTTCTTTTATATTTAAAAGGGAAAGATGGTGAAAATGGTATTACTCCACATGTTGGTGAAAATGGTAATTGGTACATTGGCAATCATGATACAAATTTTCCCGCTCAAGGTCAAAAAGGAGAAAATGGTAAAGACGGAGCATCCCCTTATATTGGTCCTAATGGAAACTGGTGGATCAATACATCCGATACAAAAATAAAAGCTCAAGGAGAAAAAGGAAGCGACGGCTTAACCCCTTTCATTAAAGACGGATACTGGTGGATAGGCACATCCAATACAGGGATTGCAGTGCAAGGTCCCAAAGGAGAACAAGGTGATAAAGGAGCGGACGGACTTACCCCGGTGATAAAAAATGGGAACTGGTGGATAGGCACCACCGATACAGGAATAAAAGCTCAAGGAGAGAAAGGAGATGATGGCATATCTCCCCATATAGGTAATAACGGAAATTGGTGGATAGGTACTACTGATACAAGAATAAAAGCTCAAGGAGAAAAAGGAGTTAACGGAGCATCTGCATACGAATTATGGGTGAATGATGTCAAAAATGACAAAATCAAAGACAAAAATAATTCAGCATGGGCCAAAGATAAAATTACAATGGCAGATTTCTATACTTACCTCAGTGGAACAAATGGTAACAATGGAAAATCCACTTATGAACTATGGAAAGAAACTGTAGGAACAGGCAATATGAATGATCCTAAAAATCCAGGACAAAAATGGCTTCTGACAAAGTTTCAGAATATGATTTTTTCAATTATTTAGCTGGTAAAGACGGAATAAACGGAAGCAATGGTTTATCAGCACATGAATTGTGGAAAAATGACTTAGCTAAATTTTGCGGTACAACAGATGCACTTATTGACCACAAAAATGGTGGAGTATGGAACTGTGAAAAAAATACGTTAAATGATTTTTATGACTATCTACGCGGAAAAGATGGCAAAGACGGAGAAGATGGCAAAGACGGCAAACCCGGAGAACCAGGAAAACCGGGAACAGAAGTTACCATCATTAAGGGTATACCTAATGTTATTGCACAATATTCTCAATCAGAATATGGTGAATATGTACGCACAACTGATGGAGGTGTACTCTATAAAGTATATGATGAAACTGGACAAATCGCACCAAAAGCTCAAGTAAAAGGCATGCCGGGTATCAATGCGGAAAAAACTTACATTACCAATGAAAACGGAGAGTTTATTGTACCTAAAGAAGATTTACCCGAAATACAAGACATAAACTTACGCTGGGGAACGGTAAAAGAAGTAACCCTAGCCGGAAAGTTGCCGCAAGAATCCGCTAAAAACACATATGTTCCTAATAGAGTACGCATGAGAATGATCCTCCGCGATAATTCAAATTCATTATACGATTATCAGTATCTATATTTCTATATACAACGAAAAGTTAATCCGGAAGACCAATGGCAAAATATCCCTTCTTATTTACCTAATAGTGGTTCAAGGAATTTAGACGCATATAGAGTCTCTGACAAAAATAATCCCAACAGTATTTTGCCAGACAAAAAACTATATTCAAACCAAGTTATAGTTCAAATAATGGAGGATATTATTACTATATTTATACCTATCGGTTCATTCAAGAAAATCCCGGAAAATTCAAAAACAATCAATCTGAATATTGGGATGGAAGTGACGTTTATTACACTGTAAAAGCTAGAGAACCTTATTATGGAGAAACTTTCCAATGGAATGGTGTTTGTTTATTAGCTCCTTATCAAATGGGACCTACGCTAAAAACATTAAAATTAAAAATAATATCCAATGGAGAAGCACCCAGTTTCTCATCTGCAGAAGGTGAATTGGATTTTTCAAAAATAGACTTTACAAGAATTTACAAATCATCGACCACACGTGTCGTTAAAGAAAATGGAATGGACTATGTAGAACCGATAGCTTATACTGAAGAAGAAGCCAACAAACTTAAAATGGCATATATCACATTCAGATATACCTCAACAGCTGGTTCACAAGAAGCATCAAGTTCTAATAACAGATCTTCTGCAGAAGTTCCAACGTTCAAAGTATTCGCACCGTTTTAAATTCATCCATATACATTGACAATGGCAATAGTTCATATTTCTATAGATATTATCAAGGTTATCTCCGAAAAGGAAGGATGAAAAAACATTTATTATTGAAAACTATAACAGCTCTTATGAGTTGCCCGAAGTACAAGTTATCTATGAAGAATAAAAATATGAAGAAAATATATATACATAAAATCCATCTCATACTATGCTTTACCTCAGTATTATGTTTCGGTTTACCTATAAATGCACAAAAAGCGCAAAGAATGGAACAACCGATAATAATAAAAAAGCATGGGAAATAGGTATAGGCGCAACCGGACTTCAAATGACACGTTTTAATGTTATTAATTTCCATACTAATAATAAAGGCGGTTACACTGTAGGTACTAACAAAAAAGATTTCATTTTCGGAGGAAATCTATATTTTGCTCGTGAACTTAACTCTCATTTTTATCTAGATTTACAAGGAACATTAGACTACAGTTCCGATCCTGTCCGTAACGGTAAGGAATCAAGATGGCTAGGTATGACAGGAATCGGTTTACAGTGGCGCCTAGGTGAATATTTCCATTCAAATTATATTGATCCTTTTCTTCGAATGGGGGTCAACTATATGTACAAGAATTTTAAGATCAATTATAAGGGGATGGAAGAATTCAACAGTGAGGAGATGGGATGGAATCTGTCAAATGATTATACTAAAGAAGGGAAGGATAAACAAAATCTTATCCCTATTTCATTGGGAATAGGCGTGAATATGTGGCTTAATGACAACATTGGCATAGGACTCCAAGGAGACTATCTCATCATGCCATACAAACATATACCAATTCATGGCAAGGAAGCATTCGATTGATGTGGCGCATTGGTGGTAAATCCCTAAAAGTCAAACCGGAAATTCAATATGTGGAAAAAATCATAGAAAAAGAAATAGAAAAACCTATAATCATGAAACAAATTGTAGAGACTCCAAACCAGCCCAATGTTTTATGTGATTTATTCAACAATATCTATTTTGAGTTTGATAAAACAGAAATAACTCCTAAAGCAGCTACTATCATTGATGAAATAGCTCAAATTATGCTGACAGACACAAGCAAAAAATATCTCATTACAGGATGTACTGATGCAAAAGGATCATCACAATACAATATGGAACTATCCCAAAAACGTGCAGACGCTGTAGTCAATGCACTTATAAAGAAAGGAGTTCCCAATAAAATGTTAAAAGCAAAAGGAGTGGGCGCAAAAATATCTTATGCATCTCAGAATGCTCCCAACGAAATACGAGAAGGAGATCGTAAAATTATAGTTCAAATCGTTACAAATATGGATTATTGGAATTATATACCATAAAAAATTTCCCCTCTATCAAAACGCATATATTCCTATATCGTGGAATATAGCCGTTTTGCATGTTTCTAAGAAAAGTTCGAACCATGTATACCCTCATACCCTCACTGCATATATAACAGGTTTATTATAAACTATTTATGTAGTAAGGATAAAAATACTTGCTCTTATTCATGTTCTCATACTCTCACAACGTTTTGAAGCATATTTTTACATAACATCCTTGTTTTCAGCTATATATTCTTTTTTTATAAATTGTTTCGGCTTGATATAAAGTAGGGTATTTTAGGCTTTTTCCCCACAAAAAGTACACATGAAAAGTTTGTACCTCCACAGAATGACGGTTTACGATGTATTGGCAGCAATAAAAAAGATCAAGTACGTTTTAAAAAAGTTCCTGTTATTTTTTAAAAAGGTCGTCTTCTTTTTTGAAAAGTTCTTGATCTTTTAAAAAACACTTTTTGGGCATGAGGATATCACATATGTACGCATAAGACTGTACGTACACATATATAACCCTGCACATACGTATGTATAGTTCCATGCAAAAGTATGCTTCTGATGCGAAATGAAAACAGCTTTGCAACACTCTCCATATTTTACAGGTGATCCGTAATAAGGTACACCGAAAGAATACTTGATATGCCTATTTTTACTATACATCAAAAATAAATCCCCTAAAGTATTAATTTAACAGGGATTTTCTTTTGTTTTACAATTCTTTCCAGCGGAGAGACAGGTTCTATCACCTATCATTTCAAACAATATCACAAACTCGTAATATCTTGTTAATTACCAAGTTATTACAAAGTAAACAGAAAATAAAATATCTCTTAATATCTTTGCATATCTCACTTTTTGGGTGTATTTTTGGGTGTCAATTTTCAAACACACCCAATTATGAATATCAAAAGAAACATCATTTTCGCACTGGAAAGCCGGAAGAAAACGGTGTGCCAATCACAGAGAATGTGCCTATCCGTATGCGTGTGATATTCGCAAGCCAGCGTATAGAGTTTACAACGGGCTACCGCATCGACGCTACCAAATGGGATACGGACAAACAAAGGGTAAAGAACGGATGCACAAACAAACTGAAGCTAAGCGCATCCGAAATCAATGCAGACCTGCTAAGACAGTATACGGAGATACAGAACATCTTCAAAGAGTTTGAAGTACAGAACGTACTACCCACACCCGCACAGATAAAGGACAGCTTCAATGCAAGGATGAAGGATGCACCAGTCACAGAGCAGGAAACAGCCGAAGGACCTAAAATCAGCTTTGGGAGGCGTTCGAGGAGTTTGTAAGGGAATGCGGGAAACAGAACGACTGGACAGACGCAACCTACGAAAAATTCGCTGCAGTAAAGAACCACCTGAAAGAGTTCAGGGATGAACTTTCCTTTGATACGTTCACCGAGAACGGACTGAATGACTATGTGGACTTCCTGCGTAACAAGAAAGATATGCGCAACAGCACCATAGGCAAGCAGATAGCCTTCCTGAAATGTTCCTGCGGTGGAGTTTCAAGAAAGGGCACAATCAGAACATGGCTTATGACAGCTTCAAGCCCAAGCTGAAAAACACACCCAAAAAAAGTGATATTCCTCACATGGGAGGAACTGAACAGACTGAAAGACTACAAGATACCCCAAACCAAGCAGTATCTCGAACGGGTAAGGGACGTTTTTCTGTTCTGCTGTTTCAGCGGGCTGCGCTATTCGGACGTGTACAACCTCAAACGGAGCGACATCAAGCCCGACCATATAGAAGTGACAACCGTAAAGACAGCGGACAGCCTTATCATAGAGTTAAACAACCACAGCAAGGCGATACTGGAAAAATACAAAAGCGTACACTTTGAAGATCACAAGGCACTTCCGGTCATCAGCAACCAAAAGATGAACGATTATTTGAAAGAACTGGGGGAACTTGCGGAAATCAACGACCCGGTAAGGGAAACTTACTACAAGGGAAATGAACGTATAGACACCGTCACACCCAAATACGCCCTGCTGGGAACCCATGCCGGAAGACGGACATTCATCTGCAACGCTTTGGCATTGGGTATTCCCGCACAAGTGGTGATGAAGTGGACGGGACACAGCGACTACAAGGCGATGAAACCATACATAGACGTTGCCGATGACATCAAGGCCAATGCGATGAACAAATTCAACCAACTGTAAACACAACAATAGCATGGAAGAAAGAATAACCTCAATGATACCCCGCTACGGGAAACTCAACAAGACATATACGGAAATAACATCCGGTGACGGCCTCTCTTTTGAGAAGCAGAAGTTCATTCATGACTTTTACAAAGAGTATGAAGACACACAGACCTTTGAAAAGGCACTTATCAGCCTCATGCTTGAAACGGAGGGTACGCACTTTTCCATATTGCTGAACAGCCTGAAACGGGAGATTGAAAACAATATCTCAATGTATAATACCTGCAAGGAGCTTTTCGACCGTCTCGATATTGAACATATCTGCCGGCAGCATGAAAGATGTCATGACCAGGACATCGAAAGACAAATGCAAATCACAAACGAATATTACCCAACATGTTCGTGGAAGCTAACGGGCTCTTTGGAGGCAGTCGGTTTCAGGGAACACGACCGTCAGGAAGAGGAGCTTTTGGAAAAGAGGTACGAACGGTGCAAGCAGGAATACGACAGGGAGAAAGCCAAACTGGATGAACTATACGCAAAGAAGAAACAGGCAAGGCAGGAAGCCCTGCAATACCTGAAAAACCGCTGCGGAGACATATACAGGCTGGACGATCGCTGCTGGCAATCCTTGATAAATACATGACCGGCCAAAAGAAAAAAGGAGAGGAAGAAAAAGAAAGTTCCGCATCCGACACCATATCAAAAAAAGCCCGGTCTATTTCCCCATGAAACTCCTGTCGGCCATTCACGAGACATGCAACGGAGAGCAGTTCGAGGAGATCAATGAACTGGACTTCTACGCCAACATGAACTTGCAACCGTGCGCGAGCAGATTAAAGGTGAGAAGGATGAAAAGGCACGTGTATGCTACCTGATATTTCTCATGGGAGAAACACTTTCCAAACCCGACAGAGAAAAATGGAAGGAGGAAATCATGAAACTGCTGGAGATAGATATAAAATATTACAAGTCCAAATACAAGGCACCCGTACCCCGGACCGATTTACCCAGTGACAGCAATCAGATATTTGCGAAGGAAATGCAGTCAATATTCCGATAGTCAGCGATACGCCACGACATTCCACGAAACAACCACTTTTACCACCCGAAATATTTTTCACCATTTTTTATTATCTTCTGATATTTAGTGAGATAGCGTGATACTCCATTCACGCTATCCACATCCTTACCACCCGTATCCGGATTAACTTTGCACTGTTCGAACGAAACAAAAAAAGCCCGTGCGCAGCTTACAGTACAAACGTTAAATTCATTCCAACATGGAAATCAGAGAACTTTTATCAAAGCCCGTATGGCAGATGACGGGAGAAGAATTCATATTACTGAACCGACACGCCTGCAGGAAAGGGAAGCGAGAGCAGCACAGCCCGCAGCCGATACGGAAAAGAAATACGTGTACGGGATAGGCGGCATAGCACGCCTGTTCGGGTGCAGTATGCCCACAGCAAACCGCATCAAAAAAAGCGGGAAGATAGACAGAGCCATTACGCAGATAGGACGCAAAATCATCCGTAGATGCGGACATGGCACTCGAACTGGCAGGACAC
>ENA-OQCS01000634-OQCS01000634.1-human-gut-metagenome-genome-assembly--contig:-NODE-634-length-19635-cov-3.548134_pt1 | contig 19635 bp, 28 predicted proteins | sample MGYA00242757_ERZ504575 | MGnify/ENA primary metagenome ERZ504575 (study PRJEB26092, sample SAMD00036297) | human gut metagenome | host: Homo sapiens | study: EMG produced TPA metagenomics assembly of... | reverse complement strand
CCTTCTGGATCTCAGTGGTTGCCAGAATAAAGATGACGTGGCAGGCGGTTCTTCCAGCGTTTTGAGCAGCGCATTGAATGCCGCTGTGGACAGCATGTGCACCTCATCGATGATGTATACCTTATATTTACAGGCGCTGGGAGTGTAAGCTGTTTCGTCGCGCAGGTCGCGGATATCGTCCACACCGTTGTTGGAAGCCGCATCCATCTCCACCACGTCCAGAATGCTGCCGTTATCGATGCCCTTGCAGATCTCACACTCGCCGCAGGGGTCTCCATTGACCGGATGCAGGCAGTTGACTGCCTTTGCAAAGATCTTGGCGCAGGTGGTTTTGCCGGTGCCGCGCACGCCGGTAAACAGGTAGGCATGGCCCACACGGTTTGCCGTGATCTGGTTTTTCAGCGCAGTAACAATGGCCCGCTGGCCTACCACATCCTCAAAACGCTGCGGTCTCCATTTGCGGTACAAGGCACGGTACATGGTTCTCTCCCCTTTCCTGCAAAATAAAAAGGACAGCGCTGACGGGGTTTTGTCCCCGCCTTGCGTAACTCGCATACGGATGCAGCTTACTGAAACGCACGAACGCACTGCTTAAGGCTGCTTGGTTCCCCACCTGACCTGGTTCACAGCGAATCCATCGTACAGGACCCGCATCCGTATGCCGAACCACGCAGCAGGCGCTGTCCGACACATCCTTCTGAATGCCAGAATATTGTACCATAAACGCAGGCAGATTGCAAGGGGTGGGAGGTATCATTTCACGGCCCACGCATGAAACGATCAAATAGGATAGCCCAAAGTCAGAAAATGTGATGTTCTCTAAAATCCAAAAAGCGCAGTACATTCTCTGCGCTTTCGCGTTTTGTACTGCGCTTTGCTTTTATCCTGTTAGTTTAACGGCATTGATTTTGCAGCAGCCTCTTTTTCTTACAATGCCACATCCAGTGCCATCATCAGCGCAAATCCCAGCACGATGCTTACAACACCGGCAGGCTCGTCGCTCTCCACGGCCTGCGGGATCATCTCCTGTGCGGTCACGCACACCATACAGCCCGCCGCTGCGCTGAGCAGCCACGGAAGCGCAGTACTGACCATTCGGCCAGAGCAAAGGCAAGCAATGCCCCCAACGGCTCTACCAGCGGAAGCCGCTCCCGCAAAAACGCCTGACTGCGGGTGCGGCCGTTATGGGCCAGCGGCAGGCTGACTGCTGCACCTTCCGGGATATTCTGCAGGCCGATGCCAAGCTCAGCGCCAGTGCACCGCTGATGGCATCCGGCTCCCCGGTCAATGCCAGTGCAGCGGCAAGGCCCGCCACCATACCCTCGGGCAGGTTGTGCAATGTTACAGCCAGCACCATACGTCCGCCGTGCCCGGCCCCGCCTGCCAGCAGCTGCCCGGCAAACTGTTCCACCTGCAAAAGGCCCACTGCGCCCAGCACAAGCCCCACTGCCGATGGGGATCCCATGCCGGAAGCGGCAAAGTCTGTCCGCGCTGGATAGCAGGCAGCAGCAGCTCCACACACTGGCCGCCAGCCATGATACCCGCTGCCCATGCCCGCACAGGATGCGCTGCGTGCAGGGCCGCGACCGCCGCCGCAGCAAAAACACACCTGCTGCCCCCAGTGTAGTGCACGCCGCCGGGAACAGCAGCACCCACGCAGTGAAAACGATCTGGTTCACGATACATTCCCCCTTTGCCCGGTGTATGTGCGCCGAAGCAAAAGGTGCAGAAAAGCCCGTCACACAAAATACAGTGTGACGGGCTTTTCTGTCAGAATGCGATGGCATTTTCTTCGCTGCCAAAGGGCAGACCCGTAGCCGGATCGACCGGCGGCAGGCCAGCCTGCCCCATATCCGCTGCCTTTACGCTGCATACCACCGCATTGGCAAGCACATACTTCACCTTTGCGGTGGCAGCAGCGCCGATCTTATCATAGATGCGGCCTGCGCTGTAACAGTCGCCCAGCACGGTGTGAGTGCTGTTGGCACATAGCCCACCTTGCCCAGACCCGGCAGTTCTGCGCGGATGGCTTCGCGGTCAAGTCATTCTCCGGCTCCTTGACCAGCTTTACCTTCTGGCCCACTGCAAACGGCTGAGTGCCGAAGCGGTAGTTGAGTCCGGTCAATGTAACATAGTACTTCATCTTTATTTCCTCCAAAACACATGTTTTATTTTCAGGGGACCCGTTCATCCCCTGCTTTGTCTGTATTATCCGCTTTTTATGTCCAATAAAAACCACTTTCAAATAACACTTGTCATTTTTTGATATTTTTGTTCAGGTTCGCTGCACAAAGTTTACCCTCTTTTCTTTCTCCGCAGGTCAACTGTCAGGTGACAAATGGCTCTTTTCCGTTTCCGGAGCCGCATCATCCTCACTTTTGCATTTCTTTATTTCTCTTTAGGGAACATGCATTCCCGTCTTGATTCAAGTGAACAAACAATGAAAGAAATTACAAAGTGATTACAACGCGGTAAAAAATTCTTTCCTGAGTCTCCCTGTGCTTCGATCAGTTTAACAAAAACTCTTTGACTTTTAGCGATAAATTATAACAAAATCGTAGATTATCATTGAAACCTCACTTCTTAGCCAAAAAAGCTCTTGAGGATGCCCATTTTACAAGGGTTTCCGAGGTTTCTTTATGCCTGTTGGATCTATTTTTTTGACGGAGTATTATTTATGCGTTAATACCGAAAAAACTTCTCCATATCCTCTTCCACGGTGCCAATTCCTGCAATGCCGAAGTTCTCGACCAAGACCTTTGCAACATTCGGGCTGAGAAATGCCGGAAGTGTAGGGCCAAGGTGGATATTCTTCACACCAAGATATAAAAGAGCCAGAAGAACGATAACAGCTTTTTGCTCGTACCATGCGATATTATAGATAATTGGCAGATCGTTAATATCGTCAAGCCCAAAGACCTCTTTGAGTTTCAAGGCGATTACAGCAAGGGAATAGGAATCATTGCATTGACCTGCATCCAGAATACGCGGGATGCCATTGATATCGCCTAAAGACAACTTGTTATATTTATATTTTGCACAACCGGCAGTAAGGATGACAGCGTCCTTCGGCAGAGCCTTAGCAAATTCTGTATAGTAGTCGCGGCTCTTTGCTCGACCATCACAGCCCGCCATAACCACAAACTTTTTGATTGCACCGCTTTTTACAGCTTCTACAACTTATCTGCCAAAGCCAGAACCTGCGCATGGGCAAATCCGCCGATGATTTCACCGGTTTCGATTTCACTCGGAGCGACACATTTTGCATGCTCAATAATCGCAGAAAAATTTTTTTGTTCGCCAATTTCTCCCGGAATATGTGTACATCCCGGATATCCCGCAGCGCCGGTAGTGTAAAGTCTGTTTTTGTAACTATCCTTAGGAGGAACAATGCAGTTGGTTGTCATTAGAATAGGACCGTTAAAGGATTCAAATTCTTCTTTTTGTTTCCACCAAGCATTCCCATAATTACCAACAAAGTTAGGATATTTTTTGAAAGCGGGATAATAATGAGCTGGCAACATCTCGGAATGCGTATACACATCCACTCCAGTTCCCTGTGTCTGTTCTAACAGCATTTCCAAATCGCGCAGGTCGTGGCCGGATACCAGAATGCCGGGGTTCTTTCTGACACCGATATTTACCTTTGTAATTTCGGGGTTTCCATAGCTGTCTGTGTTAGCCTTATCCAGCATTGCCATACCGGATACTCCGTATTTTCCTGTTTCCATTGTTAGAGCAATCAGATCTTCTACACTAAGGTTGTCATTCAGCGTGGCAGCCAGTGCTTTCTGAAGAAATGCGTCAACTTCATCGTTGTCCTTCAACAGCACATTTGCGTGCTTCGAGTAAGCGGAAAGTCCCTTCAAACCGTAGGTGATTAACTCGCGCAGAGAGCGAATATCCTCGTTTTCGGTAGAAAGAACACCGACAGTTCTGGCTTTTTCTTCCCAGTTTTCAGATCCGTTCCATTTTGCGGCTTCAGGCAGAACAGTCAGATTGGTAACTTGCTTTAGCAGAACTTCCTTTTCGGTCAGTGTAGCACGGATTCTTGATTCAATGCTCTCTTTATCAAAATTTGCGTTGGTAATGGTAGTGAACAGATTCAGAGTAATCAAGTGATTGATTTTGGCAGATACCTGCTTACCTTCCTGACGCAATGCAGTCGTAATAGCCGAAATTCCTTTTGTGACATAGACCAACAGATCCTGCATGGCCGCTACATCAGGTTTCTTTCCGCATACGCCGGACATGGTGCAGCCCTTGCACCCGGCGGTTTCCTGACACTGATAGCAAAACATTTTTTGTTCCATAATATACCTCCTAAAAACTATTAAAATTTGAAATAATGTGGTTTCTTCTCAATCAAAAAAGCATATAGACGCGTTTGAATTAATCTTCCCAGGCGATTGCAGACACAGGACACGAGTCGATGGCCTCCTGTACAGCACCTTGATTTTCAGCGTTGCTGGTTGATACGCTTCCGCCTTTCCCTGCTCGTTCATACGGAAAACTTCGTCGCAGATCCCACAGCAAAGCCCACAGCCAATGCAGAGATCCTTATCTACTTTTGTTGCTTTCATAAAATCACCTTCCTTTGTCAATTTTGCGTTTGATTAAAATACAACTACTAAAAGCATCTTGAACGCTTCCTGCCCATATACCGCATGGGGATGGCCTGCTGGCATGACAATAGATTCTCCTTCGTGCAGCAGATATTCAACGCCATCAATCGTGATTTTTCCGATACCATCCAAGCAGGTGACGAAGGCGTCCCCACCCGATTCATGGGTGCTGATCTCTTCGCCCTTTGCGAATGAGAACAGGGTAATACTTACTGCCTGGTTTTGTGTCAAAGTTTTGCTGACAACCTGCCCCTCCTGATAAGAAATTTGTTCTCTCAGCGTCAGTACTTCTGATTGAGCAATGTTTTTCATTTTTTTACTCATAGTATCTCTCCTTTTATTCCAAAATTTTACCATCCAACGAAATCGTAACAATCTGCCAAGGAATGAATTTTCCGCTTGCCTGCAACGCTTTTTTGGCAGCTAATTCCAGTCCGCCGCAGCAGGGAACTTCCATGCGTACAACCGTCACACTTTGAATGTTGTTGTTTTGAATGATCTGCGTCAGCTTTTCGCTGTAGTCTATGCTGTCAAGCTTTGGACAGCCGATAATCGTAATTTTCCCACGCATGAAATCCTCGTGCATTCTGGCATAGGCGTATGCACTGCAATCCGCTGCAATTAACAATTTTGCGCCGTCAAAATATAGTGCATTAGTCGGTACCAGTTTGATTTGGCATGGCCATTGTCCCAACTGTGATTCTGTCTGTACCCGGGCAGAAGGAGTTGTTTCTTGTGAATGTTGAATACGCTGCATTCGACTGCCGGGGCAGCCTGTATGGGGAACAGCGGCATGATTGCTTTTCGCTTTTTTCCTCATATTTTCCTGCACAGCTTTTTCATCATAGGCGGCAGCTTCTCTCTCCACAAAGGAAATTGCACCTGTCGGGCAGGTTGGCAGACAATCTCCCAAACCATCACAATAATCATCTCGCAGAAGCGTTGCTTTGCCGTTTACCATGCCGATTGCACCCTCGTGACAAGCTTCGGCACACGCACCACATCCGTTACATTTTTCTTCATCTATTTGGATAATTCTTCGAATCATTTTATACCATCCTTTCTCTTGTCTTTCTGGGCATAGTATATTATAATTAAAAATAAAAATCTGTTGTTATAACAACGAAAGGGCAAAAAATATGAAATTATCCGATATGCAGCTATTCCGTGGGTTAGAAGAAGATGACATCTCCTCGCTTTTAAGCTGTTTGAATAGTGTAAAACGCAATTATAAAAAAGGAGAAGTAATTCTTTCAGAAGGGAGTATTATAGAGAATATCGGCATTGTGCTGTCAGGCATGGCAATGATATCTTGTAACGATATTTGGGGGAATACCGGCATTTTAGGAAGTGTTGCGCCTGGTTCTGTATTTGCTGAGGTATATGCCTGTATTCCGGGACAGCCGATGCTGGTTACAGTGTCTGCCGTGGAAGATACCTCTGTGTTGTTTATGAATGTGGGACGTGTTCTGACTACCTGCACAAACGCCTGCCCTTTTCATACAAACCTTGCACGAAATCTACTGACTGTCTGTGCTCATAAAAGTCTGCAACTTTCACAAAGGATTTTGCACACCAGTTCCAAATCCATACGAGGACGATTGATGTCTTATTTTTCAGAATGCGCAAAACATGCCGGAAGTAATTCTTTTCTGATTCCATATAACCGTCAGCAGTTAGCAGATTACTTGAATGTTGACCGCAGTACTATGTGCAACGAGCTTTCTAAAATGCAGAAAGATGGCATGATTGAATACAAAAAAAATCGTATTTTGCTCAAAGACTGAGATTTAAGGAATGGTATGAATTTGAATAGGGATTGATTTTTTAAGCAAAATCGCTTATGATCTGAAATAGAATATAGTGCTATTATCCACAGTTACAGAGCAAGTGTTATCAACACCGATAACAAAATGATAACATTAGCCTGTATAGGCAGGATAATATGGATAAATCAAATAATCAAAAGAACTGTAAACACGACAGAGAATAATCTCTAAACAAAATTGATTAGTAATTGTCGAGTTTGAATAACGGACAGAACCCCGGAAATGCTGATAAAATGGGCATTTCGGGGTTGTTTTATGGTTTTTGGCCCTAAAATGGCTCTAATTCTAGTAAGAAAAAATGCTATAAACTTTTTTGAGTTGAGTAACATAGGCTTCAGAGATACCTAACTGAAATGCAATGTCTTTTTGTTTCATTCCATCTGCCAATGTTCATGTGCGGTAAAGTATCACACAAGAAATTGAAAGATAGACACCCCTCTATTTCGTAAAAATTTGGGGGAATTTAATTTTAGTAACCAGGCAGGATTTCCTGCAGGAAACGATTGTATCTTAAAATGATTTTTGCTATGATATAAATAATAAATTTGTAACGCATTTTGCAACAATCAACAGAAAGCTTCTACTTTCACAGTACCCTATAAAAGGAAGAAACGGAGGAATGGGAATGATAGTGACAACGACAGTGTCTGTAGAAGGAAGAAGAATTACGGAATATAAGGGAATTGTATTTGGAGAAGTCATATCTGGCGTAAATTTCGTGCGCGATGTTGCGGCTTCTTTCAGCAACTTTTTCGGCGGAAGATCAGGAAGCTATGAGGAAGAGCTTGTTTAGGCGAGACAGAACGCCCTGAAGGAGATGGAACAGCGTGCGGCAGATTTGGGGGCCAATGCGGTTGTAGGCGTTGATATCGATTATGAGGTGCTCGGTGCAGGTAACGGAATGCTTATGGTAACGGCAAGCGGAACGGCAGTGGTTGCCGAATAGCTTCGGGTGTGAACAGAAGGGTGAGAGGGAAATTTGATGGACAGATTTATAAGGGAAATCGCAATTACAGAGATAGATGGCGTATCCATAGGACATGCGCAGGATAATGAAGCAAAGACAGGCGCAAGCGTATTGTACTTTAAACGGGGCGCACAGGCAGGCTGCGACATCAGCGGGGGAGGTCCGGCGTCGAGAGAAACGCCGCTTACAGACAGCATGACGGCAGATAATCCGCTGAACGCTGTCGTGTTGTCAGGAGGAAGCGCATATGGTCTGGCGGCTTCGGACGGTGTGATGCGCTGTCTGGAGGAGCAGGGGATTGGATACGACACGGGATTTTCCAAAATACCTCTTGTATGTCAGTCCTGCATTTTTGACTTGGGATACGGAAGAAGCGATATCCGTCCGGATGCGGATATGGGATATGAGCCTGTAGAAAGGCGATGGAAGGCTGCGATGTATCGATGGGAAATGTCGGAGCAGGAACGGGAGCCAGCGTAGGAAAGCTGTTTGGAATGGAACGGGCGACAAAGTCCGGTCTGGGTATCTATGCGCTTCAGGCAGGGGAGCTGAAAATAGCGGCTGTCGTAGTCGTTAATGCATTCGGAGATGTTTTTGATCCGGAGAACGGACAAAAGATAGCAGGCCTTATGGATGCGGAAAGAACGAAATTTGTGGATTTGGAAGAGGCGTTTGTAGAAATGATGACGACGCCTCAGGATTTATTTCATACAAATACGACGATCGGCTGCATCGTGTGCAATGCACGTTTTGATAAGGCAAAGCTGAATAAAATTGCTTCTATGGCAAGAAATGCGTATGCGAGATGCATCAATCCGGTTGGAACTATGGCTGACGGAGACAGCATCTATGCCTGCAGTGTGGGAGAGGTAGAAAGCGATGTAAATGTAGCCGGAACACTGGCGGCAAGGGCGATGCAGCAGGCGATAAAAAGAGCTGTGACAGCGTCCGCAGTGGATGATAGAGAATATTTGAAATATTGCTTGCGAAACTAAAGGAAAATCAGTAAAATAAAAATGTTGGAAATAATCTGACCAGTTAAAAGGAGAGACAAATGAAGCAGGATATGATTGTTATTTTGGATCTGGGAAGTACAGAGAATACGGTACTCGCCCGGGAGATTCGTGAACTTGGCGTATACAGCGAGATTCATCCTCATGATATTACAGAGGAAGAAATAAAGGCTCTTGACAATGTAAAAGGAATTATTTTAAATGGCGGAGAAAACCGTGTGGTAGATGGAAAAGAAGTGGAAGTAAGACCAGAGCTTTATACATGGGGCTATCCGGTAATTTCCGTAGACTATCCTGCATCCAGATGCGACGTTCGTTTTGACAGCCTGCCGGATCAGGAGACGTTGAAAAAGTTCGTATTTGATGAATGTAAGGCAGAAGCAAACTGGAACATGAAGAACTTATTGAAGATCAGGTAGAGCTGATCTGCAGACAGGTAGGAGACAGAAAGGTTCTTTTGGCGCTGTCAGGCGGCGTAGATTCTTCCGTAGTTGCAGCGATGCTGATTAAGGCGATAGGACAGCAGCTCGTCTGCGTACATGTAAATCATGGTCTGATGCGGAAAAATGAATCTGAAAGCGTTGTAGAGGTATTCCGCAACCAGCTTCATGCAAATCTGATTTATGTAGACGCTACAGAGCGTTTCCTTGGAAAGCTGGAAAATGTATCTGATCCGGAAGAGAAGAGAAAGATTATCGGCGGAGAATTTATCCGTGTTTTCGAGGAAGAAGCGAGAAAACTGGAAGGAATCGATTTCCTTGGACAGGGAACGATTTATCCGGACATTATCGAGAGCGGAACCAAGACTGCAAAGATGGTAAAATCTCACCACAATGTGGGAGGACTTCCGGAAGATTTGCAGTTTGAATTGGTAGAGCCGTTAAAGCAGCTCTTCAAGGACGAAGTTCGCGCCTGCGGTATTGAGCTTGGCCTGCCTGCTGAAATGGTTTACCGTCAGCCGTTCCCGGGTCCGGGACTTGGTGTTCGCTGCCTCGGCGCTATCACAAGAGATCGCCTGGAAGCTGTCCGTGAGTCAGATGCTATCCTGCGCGAGGAGTTCGCAAAGGCAGGACTGGACAAGAAAGTATGGCAGTATTTTACGGTAGTACCCGATTTCAAGTCTGTGGGAATGAAGAATCATGCAAGATGCTTTGAGTACATGGTAATCATCCGTGCAATCAATACCATCGACGCGATGACAGCCAGCATCGAGCACGTAGACTGGGAGATTCTCGACAGAATCACTAACAGAATCCTGGCAGAGGTCGAGAACGTAAACCGCGTGTGCTATGATATGAGCCCGAAGCCCCCGGCGACGATTGAATTCGAATAATATATTAGAGCCAAGAAATGCCTATTTTGCGGGCTTTCTTGGCTCTCTATGTCTAGTGACAATCAAATGACAATAATTTTGAAATTCTTCATCCGACATACGTTCATTTGAACGATGTTCAAACAGGAATTTTAGATATTATCCATTGCTCTTTTCTCCACGTCGCCGGCAGGATTAGAAACCGAATCTACAATAATCTTAATAATCCCATATTTCCAACGCCGTATAAGCGTGACTGTAATGATACCCTAATTTTTCTGCCAGTGCGGCGGATGCTTTGTTATGTGCATCCCAACTGGGATATAAGTTCCGCTTTAAGCATTCTAAGATCAGTTTTGCGGCGCATATGCAGGCAAAGCCGTTTCTCCGGTATTCTTTTCGTGTGTCAATTTCGATTTCGATGCCGTTTTGATATCTGGAGTAGGATGAAGCACCGGATATGATCAGCCCGTCTTTGGATATTACAACGCCTATTCCGAGACGGCGGTATTTTTCGTAAGTTGAAAATTGTGATACGAGATCTTTGCTCCATGCTTCTGATTTGCATAATTTGTAAAAGTGCGAGTCGATCATGGAAAGTGTATATTGTTTTGGCAGGGAAGCGACGATTTTTTCTAAATGATGTTTATTGAAAATAGGAGGTTCCTTTTTTGTTGCGTAGCGAGAAATTATTTTTGCTTTTTTACCGTAAAATTGAGTGAGCATGTTTTCCCAAAGTTTATTTTGAGGAACGGCGATCATAAAGTTTTGAGTACAGTGGGGCGGTCTATAAGCGATCAGTTCCGGGCATGGTTCGCCTGCGAAAAAGGTGAAATCCCCGATCACGGCCATAGCCGCAGTAGGGGCGGTGAGGTCGTTTGCATATATTTTCCCCATGATTCCCTGCAGGCATGACCAGATAAGGGTTTCTTCCCAGTGTCCAAATAAAGGTGAAATTTTGTTTGTGTCTTTTATTTCGTATATCATTGTTTCCTCTTGTTTCTCATTATTATAAGGAGCGGATCATTATAAGGTGTGGGCAGACTGTCAGGTGGAACAGTGGTATTAGGAGCTGTTTGCTGGAACGGTGGCTTTTCACAATACTGAAATGTGTCGTTTAGTGCTTCCGGTAATTATGTAGTGGCAGGTTTGAGTATAGTTTAATATGTTTGGTGTAAATAAGCAAACAGGAACGGAGGAAGAGAGTTCTTTTCCTTGAATTTCCTCAGACAGTATACTACAATTTAAAAAGAAGATCTGCTGCTGTGTTATATGACGGCAGAGAGTGCAGGAGTGTATGACATGAGAGATTTTGAGCAAAGTATTATAATAAATGAAAAAATAAAGCTTGAAGAAAGATTCGAGTTCCGAACTATATTCTCTGAGGAAGCTGTGCAGGCTGCGTCTGTCGAAAGAGTATGTTTCCCTCCTAACGAGGCGTGTACCGAAGAGATGATGAAGCAGCGGGCTCTTAAGATTCGGGAATTGTTTTTTGTGGCGGTTGACAGAAAAAGCGGTGAAGTGGCAGGTTTTTTGAATGGTCTGGCAACGGACGGGGATTGTTTGAAAGATGAATTTTTCAGGAATGCAGACTTGCATGATCCGACAGGTGATAACGTGATGATACTCGGTCTTGCAGTTTTGCCGAAGTACCGGGGAATCGGAGTGGCATCAGAACTGATGCGGCGGTATTCCGGGATACAAAGGCAGCAGGGGAGATGTGCGTTGATCCTGACATGTCTTGACGCAAAAGTCGAGATGTACAAAAAGATGGGCTTTGAAGATGAAGGGATATCGGATTCATCTTGGGGCGGAGAACAATGGCATCAAATGCGGAAGGGATTATAAAATAAATGAATTAAAATGGTAACAGTTCAGCCCGCGCTATTCGTAAAACCGCACTGTGTGCTTATCGTGGCTGATGCCACTGTTTTACTCATAGACGGACGCTGTATGGCTGAACTATTTACCTAAAATGCGGAAAATACCGCAAAATCAGATCGGGGAGATAAAATGTATATTGCAGATTTTCATATCCATTCCCGCTATTCTTATGCGACGAGCAAGACATGTACGCTGGAATATCTTGATTTATGGGCAAGGAGAAAAGGAATTCATATTGTTGGGACAGGTGATTTTACACATCCGGCATGGCGGGCGGAGTTAAAAGAAAAGCTGGCTCCTGCGGAAGATGGATTATATATATTGAAAGAAGAATACAGACTTTATGATGAAGCGGACGGGAAAAAAATCGACGCATACGGGCGTGGACAAAAAGAGATGATTCCGCGTTTTATTATAAGTGGGGAAATCAGTTCGGTGTATAAAAAAGAAGGACGTTCCCGGAAGGTGCACAGTCTACTTCTCCTTCCGGATTTGAGGCGGCAGAGCGGATCGCGGATCGTCTTTCACAGATTGGAAATATCTGTTCGGACGGTCGGCCGACACTTCGGCTTGACTGTCGGGACCTTCTTGAACTGGCGCTTGACGAGTGTGGGAATTCGATTTATATTCCTGCTCATATATGGACGCCGCATTTTTCGGTATTCGGAGAGTTTTCGGGATTTGAAACGCCCGATGAGTGTTTCGGCGATATGACTTCCTATGTATATGCTATGGAGACGGGACTTTCGTCAGATCCGTTGATGAACCGAAGAGTATCTGTATTGGATGATTATCGGCTTATTTCTAATTCGGACGCTCATTCTCCGGGAAATTTAGGTCGGGAAGCGACTCTTTTTGATGTGGAACTTTCTTACAGAGGCATTGCAGAGGCGATTCGGACGGGAAACGGTTTGTGCGGAACGATTGAATTTTTCCCTCAGGAAGGAAGTATCATTTGGATGGACATCGAAAATGCGGAGTTTGTTTTACTCCTGCGGAGACGAAAGCACATGGAGGAGTATGTCCTGTATGCGGGCGCGCGGTGACGGTAGGAGTGGCTCACAGAATCGAGGAGATGGCAGACAGATCGGAAGAGGAGGCGAAGTCTGCGGCGGGGAAAGAACCGTTTGAGAGTCTGATCCCGCTTAAGGAAGTGATTGCCATGGCAAATGGATTTGCTGTGAAAGGGAAACGTACAGAACGAGAGTATATGCGGCTTCTTGTGCAGCTTGGTCCTGAATTTGAAGTGCTGCGAAAGATACCTGTAGAACAGATCAGCCGGACGGCAGGGGAACAGACGGGATGTCTGGTTGACAAACTTCGGAAAGGGAAGATAAAATGGAACTCCGGATTTGACGGAGAGTATGGAACAATCGATCCGGGTGTGATACAATAAATAGAAAGTTTTGTTTCAGAACAATAAAGGAGAAAATGTATGAAACTGGGAGAAAAACAAGTTCTGACTGTTGTGAAGATCGTTGATTTCGGCGTATATCTGGGCAACGACGAAGAGAGGGTGCTTCTGCCTAAAAAGCAGGTGCCGCAAGGGATAGAAGTCGGAGATCCGATAGAGGTGTTTTTATATAAAGATTCATCAGATCGTATGATAGCAACTACGAATGAACCGAAGCTTACGATCGGAAAGACGGCTGTGCTTGAAGTGACGGATGTTGGAAGGATCGGAGCATTTTTGGATTGGGGATTGGAAAAAGAACTTCTGCTTCCGTTCAAAGAACAGACGGAAAGAGTAGAAAAAGGCGATCGATGTCTCGTTAGTCTTTATATAGATAAGAGCGGCAGACTGTGTGCGACGATGAAAGTGTATCAGCTTCTTCGTACTGATTCACCGTACAAAAAGACGATATGGTCAGCGGAACAGTGTATGAATTAAGTCGGGATTTCGGCGTGTTTGTCGCTGTGGACGATCAGTATTCGGCGATGATCCGAAGCGGGAAGTTTACGGGAAGATGTATATCGGTCAGCGCATTGAAGCGAGGGTGACGGCTGTGAAGCCGGACGGAAAGCTTGATCTGAGCATACGCGGAAGATACCGGAACAGATGGATGCGGATGCGGATAAGGTGTTTGGACGTATTGAAAAGAATGGCGGCATGCTTCCGTTTACAGATAAGGAGGATCCGGAGAGGATTAAGTCGGAGATGGGGATGAGTAAAGCGGCGTTTAAACGTGCGGTCGGAAGACTTCTGAAACAAGGAAAGATACAGATCGACAACGAGGTGGGAAAGATTTTTGCGGTAAACAAGAACAGATAGACCTTTTGCGGGTCGGCTTACGAGGTGAAAGATGAGTTTTGCACATTTGCATGTCCATACAGAATACAGTCTTCTGGATGGTTCTAACAAGATAAAAGAATATGTTGCAAGAGTGAAAGAGCTTGGGATGAACAGTGCGGCGATCACCGATCACGGAGTAATGTACGGAGTGATTGATTTTTACAGAGAGGCGAAAAGTCAGGGAATTAATCCGATCTTGGGGTGTGAAGTTTATGTCGCGCCGAATTCCCGTTTTGACAGAGAAGTGACCGGAGGAGAAGACAGGTATTATCACCTTGTACTTCTTGCGGAAAATAACGAAGGTTATGCCAATCTTATGAAAATCGTATCAAAAGGCTTTGTCGAGGGATACTATTACAAACCCCGTGTAGATAAAGAACTTCTCAGAAAATATCACAGCGGCATTATCGCGCTGAGCGCCTGCCTGGCAGGCGAGGTGTCGAGATATCTGATGAAAGGCTTATATGACGAAGCGAAGAAAGCTGCGTTGGAGTACAGAGATATCTTTGGAAAAGATCATTTTTATTTAGAACTGCAGGATCACGGTCTGCCTGATCAGGGTCTTGTAAATCAACAGCTTTTGAAAATGTCCCGGGAAACTGGGATCGAACTTGTGGCGACGAATGATGTGCATTATACTTATGCGAAAGACGAAAAAGCGCATGATATCCTTTTGTGTATCCAGACAGGGAAAAGGCTGGCGGATGAGAACAGGATGAGATATGAAGGCGGACAGTATTACATCAAGTCTGAAGAAGAGATGAAAAGTCTTTTTCCGTATGCGCTTCAGGCGCTTGAAAATACGCAGAAGATTGCGGACCGCTGTTTAGTGGAGATTGAGTTCGGGGTAACAAAGCTTCCCAAATATGACGTCCCGGACGGATATACATCGTGGGAATACTTACGGAACTGTGTTACGAAGGACTTGAGAAACGCTATGCAGAACGGGCGGATGAACTTCGGGAACGGCTTGATTATGAATTGGGCACGATCAAAAATATGGGGTATGTAGACTATTTCCTGATCGTGTGGGATTTTATAAAATATGCGAAAGATCATGGGATCGCAGTCGGACCGGGCCGGGGGTCTGCAGCGGGAAGTATTGTTTCCTACTGCCTGGGAATTACGACGATCGACCCGATCAGATATCAGCTTTTGTTCGAGCGTTTTTTAAATCCCGAACGTGTTTCTATGCCCGATATCGACGTTGACTTTTGTTATGAACGCAGACAGGAAGTGATCGATTATGTTGTGGGAAAATACGGAAAAGACAGAGTGGTTCAGATCGTGACATTCGGAACGCTGGCGGCAAGAGGTGTGATTCGAGATGTGGGGCGTGTGATGGATATGCCGTATGCTTTTGTCGATTCGATTGCGAAGATGATACCGCAGGAGCCGAAGATGACGATTGAAAAAGCGTTGAAGGTAAATCCTGAACTGCGCAAGATGTGTGAAGATGATGAGGAAGTAAAATATCTTATCGAGATGGCGAAAAGACTGGAAGGACTTCCGAGACATAGTTCTATGCATGCGGCCGGAGTCGTGATCAGTCAGAAGTCTGTTGACGAATATGTGCCGTTGTCGAGAGCGGCGGACGGCTCGGTGACGACCCAGTTTACGATGACGACACTGGAACAGCTCGGACTTTTGAAAATGGATTTTCTGGGACTTCGTACGTTGACGGTTATACAAAATGCGGTTCTTATGGCGAGAAAAAAAGATCCTTCGGTAAATATGGACACGCTGGATTATGATGATAAAAAAGTGCTTGAATATATCGGGACCGGAAAAACAGACGGCATCTTCCAGTTGGAAAGCGCGGGAATGAAAAGCTTTATGAAAGAGCTGAAACCGAACAGTCTGGAAGATATGATCGCCGGAATCTCTCTATATCGCCCCGGTCCGATGGATTTTATTCCGCAGTACATCAAAGGGAAAACGACGCCTCTTCAATTTCATATGACTGCCCGCAGTTAGAGCCGATCCTGAATTCGACATACGGCTGTATCGTTTATCAGGAACAGGTCATGCAGATCGTTCGCGACCTTGCGGGATATTCCCTCGGAAGAAGCGATCTTTTGAGGCGCGCCATGTCAAAGAAAAAAGGCGAAGAGATGAAACGGGAACGGCAGATTTTCCTGTACGGTGACGAGGCTTCCGGTATTCCCGGGATGTGTAAAAAACGGAATTGACGAGCAGGTTGCGAATAAGATTTATGATGAGATGCTTGACTTTGCAAACTATGCGTTTAATAAGTCGCATGCGGCCGCATATGCGGTTGTGGCATATCAGACTGCGTGGCTGAAATATTATTATCCTGTTGAATATATGGCGGCTCTTATGACATCGGTGATAGACAATCCGTCGAAAGTAGCTGAATATATTTATGCAAGCCGGCAGATGGGCATTCAGATCCTTCCTCCTGACATTAATAACGGAGAAGCGGATTTTTCGGTTGACGAAGGGAATATAAGATACGGGCTGTCTGCGATCAAAAGTGTCGGGAGACCGGTTGTTAGGGCGATGCTCGAAGAACGCAGGACATTTGGTCCATATAAAAATCTTGAAGATTTTATTACCCGTGTTTCATCGAAAGAAGGACTGAACAAGAGAACTATTGAAAATCTGATCAAAGCAGGGGCGTTGGATACTTTAGGCGGAACCCGAAAACAATTCATGAGTATTTATATTCAGATCATGGATCATGTGAATCAGGAGAAAAAATATTCCATGTCCGGTCAAATGAGTTTGTTTGATCTTGTGGGAGAAGAAGAAAAGGCGGATTTTCAGATCAGAATGCCTGATGTAGGCGAGTATTCAAAAAGAAAATAAGCTTGCGTTTGAAAAAAGAGGTGCTCGGCGTTTATATAAGCGGTCATCCGCTTGAGGAGCACGAGGAGAGATGGCGGCGGATGATTTCGGCTACAACGGCAGATTTTCAGTTTGACGAGGAGCTGAATAGAACGAAGGTGCATGACGGAGAAAAGTCGGTTGTCGGAGGATGATCGTTGACAAGACGGTCAAGTACACAAAGACGAATCAGGTGATGGCGTTCCTTACGCTGGAAGATTTGCTCGGCACTGTGGAAGTTGTTATTTTTCCGAGAGATTACGAGAAAAATCGTCAATGGCTTGAAATAAACGAGAAGTGTTTATCAGCGGAAGGGTTTCGGAAGAAGACGAGAAGGCAAGTAAGCTGATCTGTGAGAAAGTGATCCCCTTTGAGAGGACAAAACGAGAATTGTGGATTCAATTTCCGGATAAAGAGACGTTTCTTGATGAAGAACAGATCGTTTACGGATACCTGGCAGATTCGGAAGGCGAAGACGAGGTTATTATATATTGCGCAAAAGAACGGGCAGTGAAACGACTGCCGAAAAACCGGAATATTCAGATCAATGAGCAGGTTTTAAGCAGGTTAATGAACCATTTCGGTGAAAGTCGGGTAAAAGTGGTTGAAAAAGCTATTGAAAACCACTTCTAAATAATGTAGAATAATTTTCGACTATTGTTAAAAAAATTACAATGAATAAATATTATTAATAGCGACACTTTGCAGAAAGGTGGAAAAATCATGGCAGAGAATCAAAAAGAAAAGTACTTAGAGGAGATTGAAGATCAGATCCGTACAATCGGAGTTCTTACAAGCGGCGGTGATGCGCCGGGTATGAACGCGGCTATTCGTGCAGTCGTAAGAACGGCGCTTTCAAGAGGACTGAAAGTGCGTGGTATCAGAAGAGGATTTCACGGACTTTTGAAGGAGGAGATCATTGATCTTTCAGCGCGCGATGTGTCTGAGAAGATCCAGCGCGGAGGTACGTTCCTTCAGACAGCGCGTTGTAAATCTATGCGTACGGAAGAAGGACAGCAGAAAGCGGCTGCAATCTGTAAAAAATACGGTATCGACGGACTTGTAGTTATCGGAGGAGACGGTTCTTTTGCCGGAGCTCAGAAACTTGCGAACCTCGGCGTAAATAGATCGGCATTCCGGGAACGATCGATCTTGATATTGCCTGCACAGATTACACGATCGGATTTGATACTGCTGTAAATACGGCGATGGAAGCGATCGATAAAGTACGTGATACTTCGACGTCTCATGAAAGATGCAGCATCATCGAAGTTATGGGGCGTGACGCGGGATATCTTGCTTTGTGGTGCGGTATTGCCAATGGAGCAGAACGTATCCTTATGCCGGAAGAGCATGACTTTGACGAGCAGGAGATCATTGATGATATTTTGAAAAATAAAAAACGCGGTAAGAAAAATTACATTATCATCAATGCGGAAGGTATCGGCGATTCGATCAACATGGCAAAGAGAATCGAGGCGGCGACGGGTATTGAGACGAGAGCGACTATTCTCGGACATATGCAGCGTGGAGGAAGCCCGACATGTAAAGACAGAGTATATGCTTCGATCATGGGATCTATGGCAGTTGATCTTCTTTGTCAGGGAAAAACAAACCGTGTAGTAGGATATAAGAACGGCGAGTATGTAGACTATGATATCGAAGAAGCTCTGGCTATGAAAAAAACAGTATCCGAGTATCAGTACGAAGTGGCAAAAACACTTGCACTGTAAGAAAAAACAGACATATATTTCTAAAAACATGCCGGTATAAATTTATACGGCTGTTTGCACGATGGAGGGAATCATGCAAATGGACTGCAAAAAGACCGCGCCTGTCGGAGTTTTTGATTCCGGAGTGGGCGGACTTACGGTTGCGAGGGAGATTTCCCGGCAGCTTCCGAATGAAAATATCGTATACTTTGGAGACACGGCAAGAGTTCCGTACGGAAGTAAGTCGCAGAATACAATCATCCGTTTTTCAGAGCAGATTATACGCTTTTTGAAAACAAAGCAGGTAAAAGCGATCGTTATTGCCTGTAATACGGCGAGCGCTTTGGCGCTGGATGCCGTGAGAGATGAATTTGATATCCCTATCATGGGTGTTGTGATCCCGGGCGCAAGAGCGGCTGTAGAGACAACCCGGAATCAGAAAGTCGGAGTTATAGGAACGGATGCGACTGTACAGAGCGGAATGTACACGAAAGTCATCCAAAGCATGGCTCCGGATATTGAAGTGATCGAAAAGGCATGTCCGCTGTTTGTTCCGCTGGTGGAAGAAGGGTTTAAGGAACATGTTGTTACAGAAGAAGTGATCGAATATTATTTGGAGTCAATGCGGCACACACAGATTGACGCTATGATTTTGGGTGCACCCACTACCCTCTTCTTAGATCTAAGATCCGCGATTATCTCGGAGAGGAGATCAAGATTGTGAATCCGGCATATGAAACGGCTATGGATCTGAAAAAGCTTTTGTATGAAAAAGAAATGGCAAATGACGGGACAGATGCACAGCACAGTGTATACTCCTTTTATGTAAGTGATGCGGCGGAAAAATTCCGCAGATTCGCAAATACAGTAATGCCGTTTGACGTGCCGACAACGAATGTAGTGAATATTGAGGAGTATTAGATTGATGACAAAAGATGTATTAGTCAGCATTTCGGGGAAACATATCGATATTATGGACGATCCTGCAAGGGGATATGAAGTCGGAGAAGATGGGATTGAAGTTGTGACTCCGGCAAATTATTACTGCCGGAATGGAAAACATTATATTCTCTATGATGAAGTTCTTGAAGGAATGGCAGGCACGATTAAAAATAAGATCAAGATCACGGGAACGGACTGTCTTGAAATT